>APMI01012382.1_pt1 | contig 26184 bp, 18 predicted proteins | sample 667938 | NCBI WGS metagenome assembly APMI01 (sample SAMN01084076, study PRJNA167559) | wastewater metagenome | biome: Wastewater | place: Denmark: Ejby Moelle, Odense | collected 2011-11-28
GAGGAAAAATTTAAGGGTGATTTTAATTTTATAGTCTGGAGTCGGGATCAAAATAGTCTTGAAAAATTGTAAAATAGAAGTTCGAAATTTATTGATAAATATCTTAAAGGACATGAAAATATTGTGCAGTTTATATTGATATATAGCAATTAAGACAATCCAAAATGAATTATTTATATTGATATTTTTAATGAAGTTATAAAATCAATTACGAAAATATAAACAATTGCTTTCAAGGACGTGTTCAGTACTTTTGTCGTATTTTTCTTTTTAATCCTGAAATTTCTGAGTCAATTTAGTATATTTTCTTTTCAAGTTGCTCCATAATTTATCTGTCTTCAGGAGCATGTCTCTTTAATCTCTAAATCTTCATTAACTGGTTTTATATTTTCTTTCTCTCCATTTGAGCTCGTGTTAATTTTTGATCATCACTGAGCTCAGAATTGACAACTTTCTTAGGTTTTTCCCACTTAGATATCGAGTCATCATGCTAATTTTTAGTAGAACTCATATTGGTGACCTTACTATTCTGGATCATCACTGTACTATTTTGTAAAGTATTTATATTATTTGAGTTTTAGTTTGTCACTGTTGACTCAGCATCGTAGTATTATATTTTGGGAAGCCGGGCAGTAGGTTTTATTTATACGAATGAACTACGCAGCGGGCTTAGGCTTGTGCGTTGATAACATTATATTTAGTGTTTCAATCGGGTTATTTAGGTTACTTTTTAATTTGTTAACTTCTTTATCTAGGTCTATAATATTTATCTATGCTAGAGTATACATGTACATTTGGTGTTAGAGATGTCGCTATCTATCGTGGTTAGCTCTATGCATAGATGTTTGTTATTTAGCATTCAATTATTTGATATTTTATTCTAAATTTTAATTTTCCTTCTTCAATTTCTTAACTATCTTCTCAAGCTCTTAAACTTTGTTCATATAATCATTTTCCTTATCATTAATGATCTTCTTATATCTCCTATGCGTATATTATAACTCTTCTTCTGCAATATCTCTATTTTTGAGCACAGTATCCATAACTTCCTTTAATTTCCTATTTTATTTCTTTTACATTTCCAATTATTGATCAATTTGTTTGACTTTACTGATAAGTTATTAATTATTTTAAGTAAGTTGCATGTTCCATTTAATTTATTTCTATAATTTCTAGTATGCTTATGTCAGTTTGTATTTCAAGAATTATAGCTATTATTGGGATTATTATAGGTGCTATACTATACGAGAATTTTATGATATCTAGTAGGGAATCTTGTAGTCTATGGACAGTATTGACGATTTTGTATCATAGTTTGATGATAAGTTTTTTAATTTGAATTTTATAATTATAATATTCGTTAATGTATTATTTTCAATATTGTTTTATGAAGATATTAAGTATCAAAAATATTTAATTTTGCAAAGATAATCAAGAAAAATACAGATAAACTAAATTATAAAATCGTAATTAAGTCATAAAAGTATCTATTTTGTTACAAATCACTATAGATAAAATAAGAGACAATTCTTTGTAAATTACAAAAAATACTACTCAAATATTATTAATACGATAATTTTTGAAATTAACTTCCAAAAATATTGAAAGTTTACATCAAAAACAAAATCCCAATAAAAAGTCAATAAATTATACATCATAATAATAGGTAATGATATCAAGATCAATCCAATAATCACTATTCGATGAGATACTATAACTGCAGTCTCAGTATAATTTTCCATCGTTCAGCTATGAACAATTATCATCACAGTCACAAATTAATTATAAAGAAAGCAACAGACAGAAGACTTGCAATGCTGCTCAGTATAAAAATTCAAGGTCGCTGTCCTGTTCGATTTCGGAACTAGAGGATTAGATTTTAAAGATGAGAGTTATGGTCAATAAACAAAATAATAAAGATAGTAATCCATCGACTACTAATTAACATCGAACGAGAAGAAGCAAAAATATTAAGACGTAAGTTTCAATTCAGCAAGATTAATTTGTACCGCCTGCCAATTATTCTATTATTTACACTCGAAGAAGCAGTCTAGATTAAAGTCTATACGATAAAGCAGTGCGATAATCAAGCGCAAGAAAATAGTGGGCTCTTAAAAAAGTACAGTAAAAATAAAGCACATAGCTAAGGAAGTGTACGCATAAGCCCACTATCAATGCAAATTCCAAATAAATAATGAATAAAGTCGACAAATAAACGTTATATCTACGTATGAAAAAGAAAAAAGAAGAGTCAGCTCAAAGAATTATTGAGGAATCAGCAAAAAGATAAATGAAGTAATGCAGTTTTACCCCCAAGATCAGAGATAGCAGAAATAAACTTATAAAATCTGTACAGGTTAAAAATTTTAATGAACAATAATAAGCATCAAAACAATTGCCTCGTAATTCAATAAGTATATTTGATCATCTTTATGAAGACTCTAAAAATCGTGAGGCAAGAAGTAAACAGCTTAAGCAAAAACAATTAAATGCTCAAACTACAACACCAGCAATAGATGAAATTTCAAGAATAATAACAAAAGATACAAATTTCGAAGCCCGTATGGAATACTACCAGAAACGTAAATTACAAAAATAACTTCAACAGAAATAGAAATAAAATAGATAAATAAAGTAAAGTTACAGACCGGCAATAAACTCAAGTTCAAATGCCCGTCATAAATAATTATCAATAGGCTAACATTTATATTTGCAATCAAAACGAGAAAGTAACAAAACTAAAAAGAACAGCAGTAATCAAGTATAAATTAAGTATGTGAATAAGAAATCAGTGCAATTCTATTAATAGAGAAAAACTATGGTGTTTTATCAAATATTTAGAATGCTTGATGGTGACCAAGATGGTGTGATTTCTATTAATTAGATCAGTCTAGATGCTTTACCTCGATAAATTATTAAGATTATATACCCGTTAGTTGAAGAACTAGAAGTAATGTAAGTACAGTTGCAAGAACATTAATTCATTAACTCTATTTCCAACTTATTTAAAGTAAATATTTTGCTAATTTAGACTCTTTCAATCCACGAGAAAAACATTCTGTTAGGATTTATAGGAGGTACATCAAAACCAGATATGCGAGATAGCACATTCCAGCCCAAAATAAACAGTAAAAGTAAAGCTATTGCATCAATTAATCAAAGATCTCACATGAGTATTTATGATTATTGTTCGATTAAAGAGGCTGAGAAAGAGAAATATCTAGAGACTGAAAGAATTGAGAAAACTAAGCGTGAGCTTTAAAGTTGTACTTTCCAGCCCAAAATTATCATCAATAAGCGTGGGTGACTCATTTTTATTTATTCTTCCTGTCTATTGTCAGCAATTATTGTCTCATTTTGTACTATTATGTATTTCAGTTGATTCATAATTTCTGATGTAAAATTAGATAAATAGTAAGATATTATATACTATAAGGATCTATAAAAGCATGCAGAAGGAACATCATAAGAACCCTTACGACAAGATACTCACCGAAATATAAATCGATGGTAAGAAATATAGATACTATGATATTAAGAAACTTAATGATGAGCGAATTGCTAAATTGCCAATTTCCATAAAAGTATTACTTGAATGTGCACTACGAAACTGTGATGGCTTCAGTATCACTTAAAAGGACGTGCATTAGATATGTGACTGGGAAAAGTCAAGTACTAAGAATGTAACATTGCCTTTTGACACAGACTTAAATACCTTTCAAACCTGCCAGAGTTATATTACAGGATCTCACTGGTGTGCCACTTGTTGTCGATCTAGCCGGACTTAGAGACGCAGTCACTGGTCTAGGAGGCAATGCTGAGAATGTTAACCCTGAATGCCCTGTTGATTTGGTTATTGACCATTCTATTCAAGTCGACTTTGCAAGAACTCCCTAGGCTCTGCAACAAAATTAATAGAAAGAATTCTAAAGAAATAGATAGAGATTTCAGTTTTTGAAGTGGGGTCAGCAAAGTTTCAAAAACTTCACAATCGTTCCTCCAGGGTAACATTTATATTTACATTTAGTTTCGGTATTGTCCATCAAGTAAATCTAGAACATCTCGCTAGAGTTGTATTCAACAAAGATGGCATCCTCTATCCTGACAGTGTCGTCGGTACTGATTCACATACTACTATGATTAATGGACTTGGTATTGTGGGATGGGGAGTCGGCGGTATTGAAGCCGAGGCTGTTATGTTAGGCGAGGCTACTGTTATGGTACTGCCTGAAGTTATTGGGTTTAAACTTACTGGCAAACTGTCATAAAAAGCAACTGCAACTGATTTGGTATTACTCTGCACCAAAATGTTGAGAAAGAAGGGAGTTGTTGATAAATTTGTTGAATTCTTTGGACCAGGAGTCAAAACATTAACTGTCGCAGATCGAGCTACCATCAGCAACATGGCGCCAGAGTACGGAGCAACTATTGGATTTTTCCCAGTCGACTAGAAAACATTAAAGTATTTATAAAGAACAGGAAGATCCGCATAAGATGTTCATCGGGTTAAATAATATCTTTCTGCTCAAGGACTATTAAAAGATTATGAGAAAGATCCTGATCTTACTTTCACAAGCGTAATCGAACTAGATTTATCAACAGTCGAGCCAAGTGTTGCAGGACCAAAGAGACCACATGACTTCGTCTTATTAAAAGAATTAAAAGCAGATTGGAACAAGTGTTTAACAAGTGAAGTTGGATTTAAAGGATTCGGAATTAAACCAGAAGATGTTAACGTAACATCTAAACTTTAATTCAATGGACAGTCCTTTGATTTAGCTCATGGATCAGTGGTGATTGCAGCTATTACATCATGCACTAACACTTCAAATCCTGGAGTTATGTTAGCTGCTGCTTTGCTCTGCAAGAATGCTCACGAGAGAGGCATTAAAATATTACCATATGTTAAGACTTCTCTGTCTCCAGGATCGAAAGCAGTATCAAAATATCTAGAACTAAGTGGATTAACAAAATATATGGATGCTATGGGATTCTTCCATGCCGGCTATGGATGCATGACTTGCATTGGTAACTCAGGCTAAATACATAAAGATGTTGAATAAGCTATCAAAGCAAAAGATCTATCAGTTGCAGCTGTCTTGAGTGGTAACAGAAATTTCGAAGGAAGAGTTCACCCAATGACAAAGGCTAACTTCTTAGCTTCACCACCTTTAGTTGTGGCATTTGCTATTGCTGGAACTGTTAATATTGATTTCGAAAAGTAACCTATTGCCAAGGACAAAGATGGTAAAGATGTATTTTTAAATGAAATTTGGCCATCCAAAGAATAAATTGAAAAACTTGAGACTGAGACAATTAAGCCATCCATTTATAAAGAAACTTATGAAAAAGTATCACAAGGAACTGCAAGATGGAACACTTTGTAAGTGCCTAAATCATTACATTTCTCTTGGGATGAAAAATCAACATATATTCATAAGCCACCATTCTTCGATGGATCAGCTAAAGAACCTGCTCAATTGAAACCCATATAAAATGCAAATATTCTTGCAGTATTTGGTGACTCAATAACAACCGATCACATTTCTCCAGCTGGCAATATTTCAGTGAACTCTCCTGCTGCCCGTTTCCTGAAATAAAGAGGAGTTGAGAAGAAAGATTTCAACACTTATGGATCCCGTCGTGGAAATGATTTGATTATGTCACGAGGTACCTTCGCAAATATTCGAATTATCAATAAAATGATGAAAGGTAAAGCTGGGCCTCAAACTGTCCACTATCCTAGTGGCTAAGTTATGGACATTTTCGATGCTGCTTAAAGATATCAGAAAGATGGTAAGACACTAGTTATTTTCGGAGGCAAAGAGTATGGATCTGGCTCAAGTCGAGATTGGGCTGCCAAAGGACCCTATCTTCAAGGAGCAAAAGCAGTAATTGCTCAAAGTTTCTAGCGAATTCATAGAAGCAACTTGATTGGCATGGGCATCTTGCCATTAACATTCAAAGAAGGGGAAAGTAGTGACACTTATGGAATTACAGGAGCATAGACTGTAACAATTAAAATGGATTTGGAGCATATTAAGCCCAACTCGATGGTGACTGTCGAACTTTCATCAGGCAAGAGTTTCTAGGTGCTGTGCAATTTGAGAACTTTAGTAGAAATTACTTACTATAAACATAAGGGAGTCCTGCCTTTCGTTATGAGAAAGAAGTTGTGATTTGTTCTAGAAAATAAGTTATTCATTAATAAGATCAAGGTTATTTAATATTTAACAAAGGTTATTAAATTCAAAAACTAGACTTACTTCAATTTTTTTCTATGAAGATAAAATAAATAGGTATAAGTTAATTATAATGATAAAAATAGTCACGTGAAATGCTTACAGTGTCGCCTCCATAATTCCATACAGTTAGCTATCGTAATGGCATATACCAGGGCAATTTCTCAAAACAGACCTAAACTCGATAGTCATTCGGTTTGGTATTCACAACAGATAATCATTTAGTAATGGGTAGTAATTGGCTCAATGACTAAGCGAATGAAGCAACTTTTGTCTTTTATAATCACGGGTGCTATGTCTATGGGTTTTGGAATAACTCTGTACCGCATGGGTTCAATGCTGTACGTATGGACAAAATTGTCATATTTGCTTTCTATGATCGAGGAGTCGTCGACGGTCGCATGCTCATGATTTATGAGCAGTACAACACAGCTATTGTTCTAGAGAGAGGAGAGACCTAAGGATAATTCATAGATATTCAAAAGGGAGAAATTTATAGCGATGAAGATTTTAATCAGTATGCATAAGTGTGTAAATGGCCTTAATTTGACTAAAATTGGAAAACATTAATCAAGTTCATTTCTGCAAATCTAATTAAGGATAAAGGTCCTAAAAATCAAGTGGTTAAACTAAGGCTTATAAATGGTACTTGCTATAGGTATGGGTATGATGAAGGCATTGCTATAGTATTTGACGACGACTATAGGATTATTTCAGCTGGCTTGCATCGGAAAGCTAACCTAAAATCTTTGGGTGTGCGATTCACAAAGGAGAGCTTTGTATAAGAAGGAAATTTTAGTTCTGAGAGCTAAGTATTGGCTTTTAATTTTGGACATAGGCCTGATAATAAAATGGGAAAAATCTATACAAACTATCTTTTAAAAAGTAACGAATTTGTAAATAAATTTTTAACAAATCCTGCCAAAATTTTAATTACTAATCTCTAATAGTTAGTCAAGTCAAATTTATTTCGAAAATTGTTGGCAGGTCAAATAACTACAAGAAAATTAGATATCAGTTACGGAACTCCTCAATCAAGTGATCGAAAGCAATTATAAGGTTATTCTTCGAATAAGAAAAATAAAGACATGTTCTACCAGGAACTAGAATAATAAAAGAAAAGGTTAGAAATTTATAAAAAATAGTTGAATGATAGCATAAATAAAAGAAGTCGAGTTGTTGAGCGCTAACTAACTGACTAATAGGGCTTAGAAAAGTAGAAAAAAAGTAGTAATCGCATAATTCACAAAGGACCTGTGTAATTAGCCTCACGAAATCAATACAATAACGAAAAAAATCATAGATCAAAAAACAAAAATAATAGAAGTCCTATTTTCACGCCTGATAAAAATTAAACAAGATAGATTTCACCTTCTAGAGTAAGCCCATTCGGTTAAAAAATGAGGAATAGAATATTTAAAGATGAGTCAACTTCATAAAAGAAACCAAAAAAATACGTCTATGAGCCTATTTAATAACTTTATCCAAAGCATACAGATGTGAGTCCAATCCGAAACAATGTGAGCATACAGGATTATAACAGTCCACACTAACAATTACATCTATCAAACCAGAAGATGGGAGTAAACGATAAAAGTTCTACGGTGGTGCCAGTCTTAATGAGGAATTAAAAGAGTGAAAATGTGAGGTAAAGTGATCGAATGAAAAGTAACAATCGATAGGATACAACTAAACAAAAGCTAAATTAGCCTGTGATTTCATTCAGAGATCCAACTTTAATAACTTCTAACAATAAATTTCAGCAAAAAACTGAAAACAATGATATTCCCCCGAATATTATCATCAATAACCCAAACAGAAGTAAAAGCCCTGTAACAAGAAAACAATTCGCAGCATAAGCGCTATAATTTTAAGCAAAGAACAAAAAGAACGATATATATTTTAAAGATACTGTTATAGAATCGACTTCTCAACAAAGCAACAAAAAATAAATAAAAGGTAATACATATCTATAAAAATATCAAAGAGCAAAGCAAAATACACCTTAGAAAGCATCAATATCACCTGATGTGAGTCGCTATAACAAGACAATAAAAGGTTTTAATCAAAACAATAAAATATATGAGAAAATACAGAGCCCACCAAAAAATTATTAATAATACAAATATAACCCACCGAGATAAAATAATAAGAATTAACGAGACCAAAGACTAGATCGGAACTAAGTTCAACGAAAATTAACCAATGTCGACCCGTATTAATACAAATAAGATATAGGAATGGGTAAAGGAGTTCGTAAAAATTAAGTTAATTAGACAACACCTACTCGAAAGAAGTATCAGTATGTTTTCAACTGAGGCTCTATCTTTTTCATACATTCATAAATCTCGCAAAATTATTTATATTTTTATGTTTAACAATATCAGACATTCATACTTTTACTTTAGATTAGCTTTTATTTTTATTTTAAGTGTCAATATTGTCTTATTATTCTTGATCAGATTATTCCTATTATTGTTCTATATTTTATTTCTGTTATATTTTTATTAAATCTTATTTAACTTCTATTCCATGCATTTTCCTAAATTTCGCAATAAGTTTAATATCCTTGTTAAGCACTTCCTCCAATTTAATCCGTGATTACTCAACAAGCCCACCCTTATTTTTCCATTATTCTCCAATAATTTCCACAATTCCCATGCGATGCACTCGTTTCTTAACTGGAAAACTACGTACAACTTCAGTTATATGTTTTAGTTATTATGCGTTAAACTGTGAAATACATTGTTTTAGATTAGAGAGTAATTATGGGAAATATGCGTTTTGGAACTTATATATGCCTTTTATTGACCTGGCTGTGTATCTATGCTTGTTTTATAAGTATTATTTCATGTAGGTTTGACATATATAAGTTAGTAATTATGCGTAACTTATTATATATTGAGGGTTTTTCTATAATATCTGGGGGTGCAGTTGGGTTTCAAGTAACATATTCATAAAACGGATATTTGAACATCCGTACCATATTAGTATTTAGACCATACTTGAGCTGAAATGAGCAGGGCTTGCTTTGTGGATTTTTAGTATTGGTACAGATTTGTTTTAAGTTGATGTTTAGGCTATAGGAGTTTTTTATTCAGTTTTCTACACACTGTTTGGTTGTTATGCTTATGATTTTAGTGATGCCTGTTATGAAATAAACTATTATGTGAGCACTTTAAAGTGATCTTTACTCTATTTTTGCAAATTTTAATACATTTTTTTAAATCCTACTTCAACTTATTATTTCTATTTCTCAAAAATAGGAAACATAGTTTTATGCAATCTGCGATACAATTCCGCTTATAGATGTTTCCACAGCATTTAATTTTTAACATTATGCCAAATGCCAAGTCTAAGAATCATTAAAATTTCCTAAATTTTAAGTTTGTTTTGCACATCAAGTATTCTATACGCACTGTTGATATAATAATTGTAGTCAAATACTGCTACTTTTTGTTAGTACAAATGCAAATTGTGAATAATTTACTATAATATATTTTGGAGTATGTACCTGTAACGATTGGGATTTTAGGTTTTGTTGCAGTAAAGATGAATATGCTGTCGGAGTCAATGCGCGTTAACTGTAGCTTATTAGTAATTTTAGTGTTTTTGTCAATGCTGACATTATTAGTTTTTTGCTCTAATGATAATTGTGATTATATTTTGATATTATTATACATCAAATCAACAGTCACAGATCATTATGATATTGAGATCATACATTGATTAAAAGTAGAACAATATTTTAATGTGTTTAGATAATAACAGATCATTGAAGAACACAATCAAACATAAATAATTCTGATGACACCCTTGCATTTCATATTCTTCTGCACTTAGTCACAGTTTCCATCGCATTGTTTTGTTTCAGTCACTTCCACTTTGGCTCCAATGCTATAGCACATTATGCTGGCTTTGTTTGTTTTTACTCTTTTTGGGATCTATATATTAATTTATGATTACATTTTTATGAGGAACAATACCGACTCTGTTGCCTCCTTTATTGCCATGAGCTCCAGCATCAGCCTTGCCAGCTTCTGGCTTATTTTAAGCATTTTTGTCACCGACTTTTTATGAGGGGCCATGAGGCTTTACTTCAGGAGTGTGGGGCTTTACTTCAGGCTTGGTCTCAGGCTTTGTTTCTGGCTTTTTATCAGTTGGCTTTGTATCCACGACGGGTTTTGTTGTTTCTGGTTTCTTATCAGTTGCAACCTTGTCTCCAGGTTTTGTTTCGGGAGCATTAGGCTTTGTTTCAGTAGTATGGGGTTTTACTTATGGAGTGTGAGGCTTTACCTCAGGAGTGCGAGGCTTTACTTCAGGAGTATTAGGTTTTGTTTCAGTGGGTTTTATCTAGGTCTTGACTTCGGTCTTGGTTTCAATCTTGGGCTCGGGTTTCTTTTCCTCTGGCTTTTTCTGAGCAGCCTTAGGATTAACTGGGGCCTTGGGATCAACAACTACAGGTTTCGTCTCAGTCTTGGGGGCATCTGGCTTAACACCTGCTGTATTGGCAGCTGTTGCTGGAGGTGGTGTAGTAGTTTTTGTGTTATCATTAGCAGCTAAGTGCTCACTACTGAGCTTCATTGCTGTTATCGTAGTCATCAGCAGTACAGCCATGACAAGTGCAGCGAGTGTTTTGCTCATCTCTTTTTTATTTAATACAAAAATAAAACAACATTTGAATGTAAAAGATACTCTTAATCCGTTTTTATCCACTAATTCCAGAATTAGAAGTTTGAGCCTCTCAATAAAATTTATTGACTTTTTATTGCTATATTATACCAGAAAATATCAAAGTTAAAATAAAGAATAGAGATTTTTGCTAAAATACTCTTACAGTTGACAAAATGGTTTCTTGTCATGATAGAATATAACAGTCCTGCATTGGATATCTTCATAAATTTATTCATTTAATTTTATCGTGCTGGTGCCCGTCCAAACTATTTCCTTAAACATATCTACTTTTTTGTCAATAAGGTTATGCCCCATAGATTTATGTTAGGCCCCGTGCATTATGTGACTGTAAAACTAGGAACTCCAGCTACAATATATTAAACAGTGTACATCGATCTGCCTATACATAGAATATTGGGATTGTTTTCAGTGTTCATTAATACTATCCGCTCTATAGATTGTTCTTTGATTATCATTTATGAAAGAGTAGGATCATTTTTGTATTCCGATGCATAAATGACATTGACTTTTAGTTTGGAGTTTGTGAGAGATTGGATTAAATTACTTATTGAGCCATCAAAAGTTCGCAAAATACGCACGAATCTAAACTATGAAGATTTGGACTTGTTTGGATGAGGGTTGATGGCTTGTAATTTTTTGATTATCTTAAAGCACATTAAGATCAGCTTATAATATATAAGAGTGGGCGCATGTCTGTGCTTGTGGAAACTTCCCTCGGCGATATCACCATCGACCTCCAGACTGATAAATACCCAACCGCATGCTATAATTTCCTAAAGCTATGTAAATTGAAGCACTACAACAATGCGCTATTTATTAAAGTGCAGAAAGATTTTGTGACTCAGGTCACCACGAAGAAGCCGACAACGATTTGGAAATAGATGGGAGAGAACAAACCGTACTTCAAGGATTAAATTGATATGGAGGCTAAAGTAAATGCGTTAGGGATGATCGGTACATCTAATAATGGTTCAAATATGAACAACAGTGAATTCTTTATCACTCTCACTAAGTCGCACCTAAGTTCACTGAATGGCAAGCACACTATGTTTGGTAAAGTTGAATAAGGATTTGAAGTTTTAAAGAAAATTAATGATACTTATGTCGATGAGAAAAATAGGCCCCAGATGAATATAAGAATATTACACACTTTTGTGCTCGATGATCCATTCGAAGATCCTAATAATTTGAAGTAGCCTCCGAGTCCGAAGCTGGAGAAGGATTCAAGCAGACTGTAAGCAATTTAACATTTAGAAATGCTATAAAAATATTCAACATAAAACGAACTTCTATAAGCAACCAAAAAATAGAGAGCCAAAAAACAAGCAGTTACACTGGAAATGCTTGGAGTCTTGCCTGATGCTTCAGTTAAGCCTGCTGAAAATATTCTCTTTGTATGCAAATTGAACCCTATCACTCAATAAAGAGATCTAGAGCTGATATTTTCTAGGTACGGACCTATTAAGAGTGTATAAATTGTCCGAGATTGGAAAACAGGGCAAAGTTTACAATATGCCTTCATTGAGTTCTAAAGTTAAAAATCATGCGAGTAAGCTTACTTGAAAATGGATAATGTAGTAATTGATGATCGTCGAATTAAAGTGGATTTTTCGCAGTCTGTAGCAAAATTGATTCCTAAGATGAAGAACAATCAGGTAAAAACTTATAAAGGTGGCGAAAGTAAACATAAAGAAAAAGAATTTGTGAACAAATTGAGAAGTCAAAAAGATTATTATGGCGAAAAGAAATATATCATAGTAGCTAAGGATACGAACACGAGACCAAAAGGATAATATAGTCAAGCTTATTAAGAGGGAGTGAGATCTGTAAGAAATTAGAAATAGGATGAACAATAAAATTAAAATAGAATGAGCTCGTAGTCACCTGAAAAATAAAGAGATAGAAAGCGTAAATAATCTTCTTCTCCTCGAAAATAAAAACAATAAAAGTATAGAAGAAGATCGGAATCAAGTTCAAGATCAAGACAAAGAGATAAAGATAAAAAATAGAAAAAAGATAAAAAGAGTAAGAAATAAAAATCGAAGAAAAACAAATAGTAAAAGAGAAGATAAAGACACTCGAGCGAAAGTTCAGATGATAGTCGACCTCGTAGCAGGTAAAAGCATAAGAAAAGTAAAAGCAAATATGATAGATGACTACCCCTAATTTGATGTTTAATATTACATTTATCATATTAGCATAAGTTTAACGAATATATAACTAAAATATAGGCTATAACAAATAGCATAAAAAATGCTAAAGAAACCAGGTGCATTTTCAAACACATTCTCCCACAAATACATGTCAAACCCAAACCCACATATATCTCGCTTATCAAAAGACCGTAACAAATAAAATCGCAACAATATGAACATTAATACTAACCATAATCATAACATAAACATGAATCCTAATCCTAACTCCTCATTACCGATATAACAATAAACAGAATTCCATCAAAACAGTGAACATATGTAAAAATGCAACCAAAGTTAAGATAAAAATAATAACCAAATTAGGAGAAGTGTTAGTGCCAAAGGAGTATACAAAACTGAAACCAAATTGAAACAATAATGGGAAAAATATTAAAAATAATTAACTATGCAGCTAGCGAAAATTAAGAAGTAAAATCATTTTCTTAGGTAAGATCTCAAGAAGGCCAATAGAAGTAATCAATAAAATATCTGCAGCTATGAGACCTATATCAAATAAGTATAAACCTAAAGAGATAAACTGGAAGCTCAGGTTGATAAATATGGAGAACAACTCAAATATTGTATCATATGGATGATTTAAACTTTTTCATTAGGGCAAGATCCAAAGAAACATTAATATTTACTTTAAAATAAATTAGGGAAAGTTAAAATGAGTCAAGTATTTCAAAAACTGGCTCAAACAATATAGTAGTTGCATTTGGAGTAGAAGATATTGGAGCTTGCTTCAGCATAGAAAAAACCTTAATAATATTTAATATTTGAAAGGTAAAGTTTGGCAAGAAATGGTCTTAAAGCTGAAACATCATTTGATGAAATTCATGATCTGCTCGATACTTTTGACTTGAGAAAAGATGTTCATAAATAATCTGAGTACGAACATGAAAATCTTGCTAGAAGATTATTCGTAAATGAAGATACATTTGGACACGAAATAGGAGAACACAGCATATCTCAATCATTAAAAAAATCATAAAATGAGTGCGAACAAGCTTTTATGAAAGATGTAGATCGGAGTTATGACAAGAGTAACAATAAAAGTAAGACAAAAGAAAAAGAGTAAGAATAAACTGAAAAATTGAGCGGAACCTTTGTGAAAATTAAAAAGTAATTTAAAGATAATAGCTAAGATTATCTTCCTGTTAAAACTGGAGACGAAGTTAAACTTCTTAGGAAGGTTGGGCAGCTTTGGATAGCTGAGATTGGATGTAAAATAGGATATATTCCTCAAAATGCTTTTTTATGATTTTTTATTGAATTTTTAGACATTTTTATACAATCATAAAAATAAAAGATTTTTGCGATCATTTAGTTTTTTTATTCATATATTAGATATTTCTTCTTGCATAAAAATCTATCCTAGCCAAAATTTTCAACTCGTCAGGAAATACTGAACGGGGCAACTCCGAAAAGTATGGATGCGATAGTGCTTATGAGAGCGAAATTCGTTTAGTTGGGTCCCAGCACAAAATCTTAGAAAATAGGTCAGAGCAACTCTTCGATCCAGAAAGTGCATCAAAATATTCTTTACTATTATTCTTCCTATATACACTGCATTTCTAATAATCTTTCCGATACTATTTTCTAGCTTCAGTAAAGAAATCTGGCCAAGTTTCTTTCGTCGGATATCCAATCAGTTAGCTGATAGCCTGAAATTGTTCATATTAATTTTTGCCTTTAAACAAAGGCTGTCCTTTCTGCAAAAGTTATGCAATAATGCATGCAATAGACCACACATCCACAGAAGGACCATATTATCGGTTACCAATTAGCAGCTCAGGTGCTCGATACCAGAGAGTGACAACTTGGCGAGTGATTGGTCTCAGTGGAATTTCTTTGTTATTAGTATAAAGAGTTACCGATTTCTCGTGCTAGTCCGAAGTCAGCGATTTTTAACACTCCACTTTTGTTTAGAAGTAAATTTGAAAGTTTCAAATCGCGATGAATAATGAACTTTTCATGAGCATAATTGATCTACTTAAAAAAATAATTACCCCTTTGATGAGCTGCAATGCTAGGCATTTAATTTCCCCTTATGAAAATATAATTTTGTCCGCATGCATTTGTTATACTAACTTAGCCAGATCAATATCACAATACTCAAACAGCAGAAACATTTCGTCTTTCTTCTTATCAGCAACAACATCACACAGATTAACAATATTTGGATGCTTCGATAATTTCTTTAATATTTTTATTTATCTTAGTGAGGTCATGGGGAACCCATCAGATTGATCATGTACTTTCATCTTTTTTATTGCATAGGTTAGATTAGTTATTTTATCTCTACCAAGAAACACGACTCCATATGTCCCTTCGCCCACCATGTTTAGACGATCGAATTCGCTAATTTCGCGGCAATCAAATGTTGTCGACTGCATTAAATATTCTCTATAATAATCAAAATGTGAAAATTAAAAAAATATACATTAAACTTTGTTAATTCGGCATTTAAGCCATTTATAATTTATCATTTGGCCATCCTATATCTTTTAATAACCGCTAATACCGAATTTTATCGATTTCCTCCACTTTAGTTTAAAATTTATGCTAATTTCTCTTCTTTATCATGATGATTATTAGCTTTGCTTGTTTTAATTAACTCTTTAAGCTTAAATTTCTCATTGTTCAAAATAATATCAATCGGATTGTAGTATATTTTGGGCGAATATTTCTATTTCTTTGAAATGCTTACGCTTTCGCGAGGGCTGGGTGTCACATCTGGTAATATTTTTGGCAATTTTTTAATAGATGAACCAAGTTACTTGTCCTATTTTGATAGTATTTTTCGTTTTAACAGATCCTATGAGAACTGTCTTTTAGTTTGATCATTTGGATTGATTGTTCCCATATCAAATACTTCGACAGAGTTAAATTATTTAGGTTAGACAGGTGACTTATCAAGCAGCATGTAATAGTTAAATTTAGAGAAATCTTTCTTACTCATAAAAATTTAAGACGGCTACTTGTATTGAATCTTATTTTCAGTCTTTCCCGATGGCATAAGATTGTTGATTGATATGTTAACTTATTTTTTCTATACTTCTGCCTGCTCATTGGCGTATCTCTTCTGTTTCTTTCTTGCATCATAAGCCAGCTTACTATGGCCTTTTTATTCAAGTGATTTAATGTACTTTTTAGCACGTTAAGTGAAGTCTTATTTTGGTACATTTAAAGATGGAGATGGACATATATATTTTATTGGTCGGCTTTGTTACTATTACTACAATTTTAGTTTTCTGAGTCGCTACTATTATTTCTTCTTTATCTTCCTTTTATGTGCTTTTTCTCTTCTTTATAATTATAGTTTTTCTTAATACTCTGCCTGTTCGCGATAGAATGTAAATAAGCCGACATCCTAAAATTAAAACCCTTTCATAATATTATATTTATTTCAGCTGTGCATTTTCTACTGCACATTGATTCAAAGTCCATAATTGATAATAATATACAATGACATAATTGTAGCTGATTAATTGATTACCCGTTGCATTTGTATTTGATAGTATTATATTAGCTGTTTATTACATATGAAAAAGCGGCAACAGGCCAGACCCAATCGAAATTATAAAACACAGAGAATGACATAAAAACGAAGAAAATAAATCAATCGTATCCGTCGTAAGATAATCAGTTAAGCGAATGAGCGACTGAAGTAAGATATCTCAAGGTATTCATCAATCGATAGCGAAGACTAAAATAGTGAAGTCGTTGAAATAAAACAAGGAAAACATGTGCAATTTGACTAAAGCAGTAACTAATAGCACTGTTATGAAGTATACTACAAAATGTAAAGCCAGGCAAAAATAGCGGAAATAGAAAATTAATCGTAGTCGCAGGTCAATTTGTAGGAAAAAAGTAAAAATAGTAATGAATAGAGCAATAGTACTATAGTGAAGACCAGATCGAAAAATAAGAAGCATAAAATGACTGTGAAACATGTTGTAGTCTGAAATATTGATAAAGAGGGTCTCGATACCAATTTTTAGGGTCATTTTTTGTATTTTCATATTGTAAAAAATTTCAAATAATATAAAGTATAAAAGGTATTTTTGACCCAGTTCATCCGGGATGATGAATTTTAAACCTCATCTATTCTCTTAGACTGAGTAGTTTCTATATCTATTTATAGTCGACAACGCCTTCCAGTCTACTGAGCAATTAATTACACATATAGAATCCAATATTGAGAGACTTGTCCTCACTTTAGCAAATCTATAGAAAAGTCAATACTTCACTCATAATTGTTGGATTTGCTTTAATTTTATCTATTAAGAGACAAATATTAGCCTACATCATATCACCATCTTGTCCTTTTATTCTCAATCTGGCTAAAATGTCGTAAAGTTTGGCCTCATTTTGTGCTTTAGTCGCTAATAAATCGATTATTTTCTTGCGTTTATCGAGCGATAAATAAGGTAAAATGTATTAAACTTGGGCTTATATATTTTATTTACTGACCTTGATTTAATCCATGATTATTGCATAGAGCGAAGACTATTTTTAGAACATGCTACTGATTTATACAGCCAGTCTTTAATTTTATTTTATCGCTGATTATATCTACTGATAATTGGCTTGCGATTTTTAGCCAGGAAATACAACTTTTTCTCGTTCTACTTATATTGTTCCATCAACTTACTTCTGTTCTTTAGGCGCTATTAAAACGTATTCAGAGGTAGGCACGTGATATTACAGAGTATCTCGATATAGTCCTCTGATTAACTATCTGCATATCTATTCATTCAGTAAATCTTTGTATTTTTTGATGTCTGATAAACGAATACGAATGCGATTGGGAAATACAGAGACTAAATCACATAGCTTTTTTTGTAAATTTTTTAGTAATTTTTTAGTCCAGCTTTTCATTTTATCTACTTGTGGCTAAGGATACGATTTCTCTTAAGCTTAATCAGTAAGTTACGCAAGTATTTTCAATTTCTGCTATAATACACGTGGTTATGTTCCTTACTCTGCAATATATTTCTTAACATACTGTATTAAATTTCCAATATAAGCTGTCTGCTGACTTAACTATTACTTCTAAATTTGTAGTTCTTAATCTGACATCTTCAATATTTATAATACTTGTGTTAATTTATCTAAGCCAACTAGATGATCATGTTTATTGAAGACAACTTGGTCTAGCTTGTTTTATAGTTCTGTTATTCTATTTTTTAGTTGATCGTTTTATTTGATTAAGTTGTCGGCATCACAGCTTTAGTCATTATTGTTATTGTTGTTGTTTTAGAGGATGTAGTTGCTTAGCATTTTTATCATTTTTTAATATATAATTGTATATATATATATGTAATGATTACAAATTAATTATCAAAGTCATATAAAATGATAAATTGTTCACGTTAGATATCAGTTTGCTCTCTGATATTAAAATTTGACTCATTTAATCAAGTTGATTCTATTTTTCGGCCTTAATTCATACACAATTTCATACAAAGGGTAAATCGGATAGACAACGCCATTATTTTCATAGTACAACACATTTTTCTGCACTTTATTACTATTAGTTTGGTTGATGATATTTATTTATCGATTTATGTGCATTTGTGAAGAAGGAGTCATAAAATTATGATTTGGGCGAAATGAATATGGTTCAGCAGCATCAATTCGAATCGATGACTAATTCAATGTTGGTTTAGCTAAATGATTTTGTTAGTTTTAATGATGATAGCGAGTGTTATTATTTCTGTCATGCAATTATAGATTTGATGTGTTTGTTTGGTTCAGAAATGTTGAGCTTTTCTATAAGTTAAAAGAGTGATCGCTATTTTGCTGATAATGATGTGACTAATTTCTTTGATATTCGCATGTTTTCTTGCCTAAAATAGCACATATCTCACATTTCTTTGTGTCCATAATATTATAATAAAGCACATCTAAAACAGAAATAGAATATCATTAGTATTTATTCTTATCTGAAAATTTAAGTTCCCGTAGACTGAGCTTCATCGAGTTAGTAAGCGTACTGCCAAACACTATCAAATTCGGAAGTTAGCACCAAAACACAAGATTATACTCAGTATTTTCAATTTTTAATCCATTGACTACTTTTCTCCTGAGTTCTACATCATAGGCGCTGATTGATTTCTAACAAATGTACAAAATACTGGAGTCTACTATGTCCATGTTGATGACACTTGTGTCTGTGGAGAATTTGAAATCTGCAATTATGTAAAATTTATTGTTCTATTTTGCGATATTGAATATTGAGATTGTGTTTGGGTCTTTTGTTGCGATTGCTAAGATTGTTTTTGAGTTACTCAACATAATAGATGTCACCTTTGAACTATCAACTATGATTAAACTAAATTTACCTTTTTAATCCTATTAGTAGTTCATAGCTGAGTCATAATCTTCAAATTGAGCAAGTACACTTTACGATGATGTTTAAACTTTGCAGAGTTCAATGTAAAACTCAGCGCTGAAAATGTATGGATATGTGCCATTTTATTTTAATAAGACCATAGCGACGTCGTTCTTGTCTCTGATTGTTTTGTTAGATATTGCATTTCTTACTTTGAAAGGGAGTTGCTTAGCTACTGTAAATTTGTTATTCTCATATTTCCTTAAAATTCCTTCCTTATTGATTGCTATTATCTCAGGCGAGTGATTAACTTCATTACTATATGCAAACATGGCAATAATCGGTTAGCCATTGACCGCCTCAATTTTACCAGTTTCCTAGTCAGCCTCTTCCTTCAGATTAATAACAGCAATCGTTCCTTTTATAGTGCCAGCGTACAGTATTTTATGTTTATGACAATGCGATATACAAGTTATTTGCTGTTTAATATTGCCCTTCCATGCGATCTTGAAATTGCCTTAGAAATTACCCACGAACACTTCCCACGATTCGCACTGTACAATATAATAGATCTCATGATTGTGAAAGAACGTGCCACAGAATAATACTTTACTTTTGCTATGAGTGAATTTATTTTTCTTTTCTTGAACCGAGCTTTGATCCATTATAAATGTGTTATTAATTTGAGATTTTTAGGTTCATCGGAGTCAAAGAATTAATTATTAAATAGAAAAACATTAGAATGCGAAGGGCATAATTATTTTATCAGTTACGTTAGAAATTTTATGTGTTGAGATATGTAATTTTCATATTTAGCGTAAGATTTACAATGATATTAAATTTACAGTGCCGTCAAAAAAGGATACTGATATTTGTAATTATACTAGATTTGTGATTACAAAAAGTCATTTTCTCAAAACATCCCTATTTTATATTAATTACATTATCTTTTACCTGTTTTATTTAAATAGCAATGCAGAATTAAATGTTAATGACATATTTGAGAGAAGATTTTTCATTTCTCTTAGGCGAGGGGATCTAATTAACTATTATAAAATTAGATATTTTTCAAGGATTCTTTAAAATTTTGAGTCTTATATTGTAATTTCGATCAACAGAATTCTAACTCCTGCTTTGTTTTCATTAAAATTATTGATGACAAGTAATTAGAATATTTACACAAGATGGCTGCAAAAATATGATCAATTTGTTTAATTTTTATGATGAGAGTCAAAAATTTCAGTTTAAATATCGTAAAATGAGATCTTTAAGCTATATTTAGTCTTATGATTAATCTGGAAAAATATAACAGAAAATACCTAATAACAATTTTCAAAAATAACGATTCGACACAAAGCCGATCTAATGGCTCAAGAAACACGCTTAAATCAATAAAACTTAATGTCTTGATTTTAAATTAAAGATATTTTAATGAATAATAAAAAATATCATGAAGAGATCCATAACATTTGTCTTCTTAGCAGGCATCATCTTAGTCAGTGTCACAGGCTTAACCATTTCACATGGAAAGAATACCATTAACCACGAGTTGGTAGAGGAAGCTAATAAGAAATAAGGAGCTGTTCCAAAAACATAAGTGAAGGATGTCAAACCTATCGAAACTAAACCCGCAGTTGTGGGGAAAGACTCCAAACCCACAGAGACTAAACCAGAGACAAAGCCCACTGAGACAAAGCCTTCATAGAAAAAGCCCACTGATACAAAGCCATCAGAAAATAAACCAGCTTAAGTTAAGCCTCTTAATTCCAAAGGTCCTGAAAACAAACCAGCTGAAATCAAGCCTCAAAATCCTAAGATCGCTGAGATCAAACCAGCAGATAATTCTAAAGTAACACCAGTTGGGGCAAAAGTTGGTGAAACAAAGGATACCAGGGCTCCATAGACTAAGCCTACAGAAACCAAACCCCAAGATCCTAAAGCCACCGAAACGAAACCAGAACCAAAAGCTGGAACTAAACCAGAGCCAAAACAAGAGCCCAAAATCGAGTCTAAGCCACATGATCCGAAAGCAGAGACCAAGCCCACAGACAATAAAGCAACCCAAAATAAACCAGCAGCTGGAGGAAAGCCTGCTGATGCCAAAGATAATAAACCTGCAGAAACCAAACCTCATGATCCCAAAGCTGCCGAGGCTACTAAACCAGCAGAGACAAAAGCGGGTGAGAATAAGCCTGCAACTGGAGGAAAACCCGCCGACGCCAAGGACAACAAACCCGAGATCAAGCCTCACGACAACAAAGACAACAAACCCGAAAATAAGCCGCATGACCCAAAAGCAAACACGCACCCATAGAAAAACGGTAAGCAAGAATAGAAAAAACCCTAGAAGAAAGTGAACCCATTGGCCGACCCAAGCTACAAATGCCCAGCTCCTAAGGTAACCCGTATTCTATGCTTGGATAGCAAAGGCGCAACAATAAGCACATTCAGATGTGATAATGACACCACCTGCCCTGTTATTGAGCAAGCTGTTATCAAACACTGCGCTAAATTAGAGAGGAAATGTATTTGATTGTGATTGTGATTTATTCAGAGTTATTTCTATAATTAAACATAATATTTATATATGTAATATCATAATATATATGTGATAATATATACAAAATAAATAAATAATATCACTTGAGTACATTGTATATAGAAAATATAGTTCTTGCACTCTGTCGTACTCTTCTCTTAGAATGTTGTAATAAATTTTACTAAATGGCTACTAATATTTTTCCTTTATTGACAACCAGACTGCGATGGATGTCTTAACTTGTTTTACTTCTCTCAAATAAATCTGATAGCATTCTGTTGCATTATACAATATTTTAGTTACTTTTATCGACCTATGTATCATTACTATTGGATTTATCAGTTAATTTTATTGTATTTGGATTTGTATTTGGATGTGTATTTGCGAGATATTTGACTAAAAATGGTATAATTTAATTGATGATAGTCTACTATGATAAACTTTTTAACACTTTGGCTAAAATCCCAATTTTATGCTGATGCAGAATATAGGGTAAAATGCGACTACCCTCAGCTGCTAGTATCGCAGGAGGCAGTAACGGTATCAAATCAGACCTAATATTATTTTTATTACCTGTGCTATGGCTGATTGACCAACTGTAATGGGTTAGTGTAGGCCATTATTTGCATTACTATACTGTGTATGTATGTTATAGTGTTACTGGCAGCATACGGTGGATTTGGGTTATGTATGATTTGTGAATTTGGATTTAGCTGTTGACTAGATTGGGAGATTGAAGTTTTAGGCCTTTTAATGACCAGTTGTAAAATGCACATAGTTTTATATACAAATCTTTATTTATGCCTTCTTCTTTTAGTTTAATAACTTTTTCTATTTATGTAAATTGTGTTTTGATGTACTACTGAGACATTTCACAAGTCAGATAAGGTCTCCATGCACTTTTAATCAAGTACCACATCAAAATATGTGGTACATAGTTATTTTAACTTCCAATTGTTGCAAATTTCTTCATTAATTACACAAATTGACTATCACTTTGATCAGATTGTTATATTAAAGTTGTGAATTTCTAAACTGCTAAATCAGATAACTGTTTTAGTTCTGTTTAAGTACTAACATTGTTAATAAATAGTTTTGAAAGCAGAGTAAGACTTGCTCCAGGCTTAAAAGTTTTCAGCACAGTAACTACTTCCTTGAAATTCCTATCATGTTCCATATTATTTGTTTCTAGCATATCGATAAGAGTATTAATAGACTGTTGATTTTTCTTATTCGCAAGAGTCAATAACCCATATATTTTTGCATCACCAAGACTGCTATCAATTTGATATATAGCCTAGCATACTTTATCATCATTATGATACAATTATACTAGAAAATCTATATATGCTTTGATTATTTTGGATTGCGCTATTTTGGTATTAACTGAGACTGTTTTTTTGTTTGATAATTCTGCAATACAGCTTTGCATTATGTTTGTCTGCTGGATCATTTTCATATAAGCAGGACTCCAAGCTAATAACATGTACAGTTTCAATACCATTAGTCTCGGTTGTGGTTCTTATTTGTCAGTTTTATGGAATATTTGCGCAAGTGTAAGTATTAGCAGCTAAATTATTGAATAATTACTCCCATTTTTTCGATATCTAAATAAGAAGAGACATTCTCGATAATTGGTATAAGTATTCCAAGTTTATATATTACATCTCCTCTATCATCCTTACATTTATTAATGAATTCAGTAACGAGATAACTGCCAATCATAACCTGCACATGATGCCCGCATGCCTGTTTACCCATCACATTCTACATAAATAAAAGAAGATACTTTTAGTATTACCATGAGAGTGTTTGCGTGTTTGGAATTTTAGTTTGAAATTAAGATGTTGTTTACGAATTTTTTAGACAACCATGTTAAAATTGATGAGTAACCGAATATAGGTATTGGTTTGTGTTTTGGTGCTAGTCTATTTAGTAATTAAACCACTAGATCAGCCAGTTTATAATTAGTGCTTTAATCATACTCTTCCTATAAATATCCATCTTAGCCAGTTCTAATCAGTAAGGCAGTCCAAAACTCCCTATCTTGCTTATCTATATCTGTACACATATCCCCTTTGATATATGGTTTACATTTGTTAAAAGTAGATATATATTTGGCAATAGGTGCAGCCCCCATTTTGATCATCAATAGCCCACGCACATCACTTGCGAATATGGGCTGACTTAAACACTGGTCCAACAAATCAGCGATGGAATTCAAATGGATATTGTGTTTTTATGAATCACCTTAGAAATCTATCGGGTAGTACATCTACAAGTTATCGAATATACGACGGTGTATGGGTAACAGCTGGTAAGTACTGCTTTTTGTGAGGATTAGTAAGTATATTTAGAATACTAGTGATATATTACGAGGATCTTTCTCATCCTATACCAATCTAATAACTTTCTATAGATAGCCAGTATTGAATTCTGTTTAACTTTTCCCTTGTAATATACTATATAAAATAGCATAAAGATGTAGTCGTGTAACTTGTCGATATGTCCCAACAGTCATCTTAGGGTCCATCATCATATTTTATATTACTATATTGATGCTAGATATGTGTTTGGACTAAGGTAATTTTTAAAGGATGGATTTTATTAGGTTGATGAACTCATTGCCACTCACTGCGCAAAATGCATGTCTACACGAGTACTATACTATGGAAGATAAGTGTTAAGGGTTGCATTTTGGGATGAAGGTTGGGCATTTGTTTGTTATTGCATTCAGGAGGGTTGCGATATTTTTGCGGTATTATTTCTCAGAATAACTATTACTACTACTCTCATGCTTATTACTATTATGAGTACTGTTACTATGCACTTGATTTTCTTATACTATTCTCTTACACACTTAGTACAACCCATATAAGCCAACTTAAGGATGACATGCTAGATGCATGATAATAGAATTAGTAAGTAACGATCTTGATTTAGATGTTTGATTTAGTATGTAGTGAAAACATAATGTTTAGAGAGATTATTATTATTATGTTATGAATTAGATGTCCATGTTTATATTGTGCTTGATGATATGATTGAGATTATGGTGATGTTGTTATTATAGATTTATATGTAGTATATTGGTTTAATTTAGATCAATATGCTCAATATAATAAGCAAGAAAATATAATAAAATACATGAATTATCAATATTGAAGATAAAATATTATATATATCAATTCCACTCGCCTGAATTTATCTTAGATATGACCCAGAGTGCAGTTTTATACAGTTGATCAAATGTATACTTATCTGTGGTATAATTATACTTTTTATTTAGAAAATGTGCAGAATTTGCCATAATTTTCTCCTCCCACCCATATTACATGGACACAGATTATCTTTAAAAACCAATAATTCCCATAACTTTCTGCCTGCATTTTAAAGTAGCTTTAGATTTCATGAACAGTAACTCCAATACAAAAGTTATCGCCACTTACAAATTATGTGTAACTTTTTATATCTATACTGTGGCTTGTTCGTAGAGATCAGCTGCAGATATCAATCTACGGTATGTGTATTATAGTAATTTATCGATATTGTTGATCGATGATGCTTTCTATTTCATTTTTATTATCAACTTTTTTTATACGTTTCGAAATTATTCGCATTTTGTTTCCAAATCTGCACTTCTTTGTTTGAAAGTTTCACGTAATGTAAAATGCTATTTCATAAGCGTAAAGAACTATTCCAAAGGAATATCATCGATACTAAGCTAATTATTACTGATTTTCTTATTCTGCACTAATTTACGAAATCTATCAGCAAACACTACGAAAATATAGCATAGTCCTGAGAAGAAATTAGACTCCACTTTGACTTTAGTATTATTTTTATTGTAACCCATGGATACGCTTACACCATTTGGTAAAGATACTGTCATGTTTTTGGATGATTTTAGTGGTGATTCGAACTCATTAAATATTTAAGAGAACTAAATATGAAAATAGAAGTACAGGCGGTAGGTCATTTTGAGCTTTAAATACTATTTTATTCACTGGCTTCTATTATAGTTCAGTGCTTTTGAATCGACATTGGAAATCTAAAGGTAAATCACATGTTTGAGTAATCACTGAGGTGCCTCTTCCTACATAATAATATAATTTATACTTTTGTCAGCATTATCATATCGAACAGTCACAGATATAGTGCTCGAATATG
>APMI01018974.1_pt1 | contig 26174 bp, 23 predicted proteins | sample 667938 | NCBI WGS metagenome assembly APMI01 (sample SAMN01084076, study PRJNA167559) | wastewater metagenome | biome: Wastewater | place: Denmark: Ejby Moelle, Odense | collected 2011-11-28
ACCTGTCAGGTAGCCAAATTTCTCTAACGGCAGGTTGAACATAAAATTCCTTTCCATGTAATCTGCCAAATCAATTTTTCCAGGTTCTTCAAAGTTTGCCAATACATTGTCTATTCCCTTGTCAATGGTCCTGAGAATACTGATGGCTTCAGTAATTTTCAAGCTCGCAATATTTTCAGGCAGTGTTTTCATTTCAAAATACGGAACCAGGGAAGCAAGGCAACTTTCCAGCAATGGATGATTACTGAAAGAATATATTTTCTGCGATTCCAACGCTTTTGGTTTTACATCGAGGTTGCTGTAAAACGCTCTTAGCCTGTTGGCGGATAAGTGCATCACCACGGTTTTGTGTGGTTGCCCGTTGGCAGGATAATTTATAATTGTTGCCAGTTGATTCCGGGGAATTAAAAATATATCGCCTTTCTTAAAATGGTAAGTGGCATCTGCCTGTACAATTTTGGTTTCACCCGAAATGAACCAGATGAGCATATGGTGTTCGAACATAATATCCGACTTGAAAAACCTGTCCTCATAAGCCGACAGTTTTATGTCATCAGTAATATATTTCGCTTTATACTCCATTGCGTTTTGTTTTTAACTTTCCTTTCTTCCTACGGGAAAGTATGAATGCAAAAATAGAAATTATCATAAGATTTATTGTTATACGGACTGACCGCCATCAATCAGGAAATTTGAACCTGTAATAAACGAAGCGCTATCGCCTGATAAATAAATTATCAGATTGGCTACTTCGCCTGCATTGCCTAATCTTGATAAAGGAATGCTGTTTATAATCTGAGCTTCAACAGCATTATCCAACCCAAGCTTATTCATTATTTCTGTAGCAACAGGTCCCGGGCTCACTGCATTTACACGGATCTTACGGGGAGCTAATTCCAGCGCTGCAATTTTCATTACAGCATTGATGGCTGCTTTGCTGGCTGCATATACCGATGCACTTTGTGGCGAAATAGTGGCAGATGTTGACGATAATAATACAACCGATGCGTTATCATTAAGGATAGGAATAAACTTACTCAACGTAAAATACGCCCCTTTAAAATTTACATTCATTATTTCGTCAAACATATTTTCAGTCATTAACTCAATGGGTGCAAATTTTGTAATACCTGCATTGATGAGTAAAATATCTACTTTTCCAAAGTTGCTTTTCACTTTTGCAACCAGGTTATCAATTTCGGATAAGCTGGACTGGTCAGCCAGTAAACCACTCACTTTAAGAGCTGATGCGGCCTTTTCAATGGCATCCTTTCTTCTGCCTGTGATGATCACTTTTGCTCCTTTTTCATTGAGTGTTTTAGCTGTGGCATATCCGATTCCACTGTTGCCGCCCGTAATGACGGCAACTTTATTTTTTAAATTTTTCATTGTAGTATTTTTAAGAGTTTAATTAATGTTGAATGTGATGCCTGTCATTGCTTCACTCAATGTCCATAAGCGTTTAGCGTTGCTTTCATCTAATGAGTAACGTTTTACACCATTTGACATTGAAGTGTCCGAAGCTATTCCGGCAATATCTGCATCTTCGCAATACACACCTCCAATATTGTTTAGTAAAGGACTGCTGGCGCACCAAACTGTTGTGGCTGCACCTTGTGGGATTGTTTTTAATGACGCGGCTACTTCCGGTAACAGGTTACCAGCTGCATCAAGAAAACCCATTTGTTGAAACAGTTCCAATGATGCTTCTCTCCCTAATTCTGTTCCGGCAATAGAACCCGGGTGCAGGGAGTAAGCCCTTACATTAAATGCTTTGGCCAAATTGTCCAGTTCCAGCGCAAATAAATTGCTGGCAGTTTTTGATTGCCCGTAAGCCTGCAGGGTTTCGTATTCCCTGTTAAAAAAATCAGGGTCACTAAAATTGAAAGGGGCGAACTGATGTCCGTGAGATGATACATTGATCACCCTTGCGCCATTGGCTTTTTTGAGGGCGGGCCAGAGCCTGGCCGTTAATTGAAACTGGGCTAAATAATTCGTAGCTAACTGCGATTCAATACCACTGTTGTCTCTACGCAGCGGTACCCACATAATTCCTGCATTGTTGATAAGCAAATGAAGCGGTCTGCCCGATGCCAGGAACGTTGCAGCAAATGCGTCAATGGAATCCGGGTTCATCAGGTCCATTGTTTCTAATTCAACATTGGTAATACCCGCCAGGTTTCTTGTTGCTTTTTCTGTATCTCTTGCAGGTACAATCACTGTTGCCCCTGCGGCTGCCAGCGTTTTGGTAGTTTCCAAACCTATCCCGGTGTTTCCGCCTGTTACAATGGCGATTTTACCGGTAAGGTCAATGCCCTTCATTACATCACTTGCGGTGGATGTTGCGTTGAAACCAGAGCCCATAGGTTGTTGTAATGCTCCCTGGTAATTGTTTTGTTCCATCTTTTTAAATTTTAAATGTTTTGATGGAACAAAAGTAGAGCGGGTGTGATGGGCTGGCTTTGCTTAAACGTCCGAATATGCTTTGTTTAAAAGGCCGGAGTTTTGAAGTTTGCTGGTAAGATTGCACTATACCCGGATTTGTGTTCTTACGAACCTGTCTGATTATTATAAACATAGTTCGTGAAGACTGGAACCGCGGCGAATACCTTCTTTGTCTCTTATTTTATAGCCGCCGTACCCGGGTCACTTTTATTCCGAATATAAGCTATTATGACTAAAATGAGTGCTGTCCTGGGATTACAACCCAGGACAGCACTCAACCTTTTATTATTTATTCAGCAATGGCAATACCCGTTTGCTATTTATTAATGAACACTCCGGATAACTGAAGGTAAATACACCCACCACCGGATATGCAACAGGATGTTTTAATCCATTTTGTTGTTTAGTAGTTTGCGATAAGCGCTATAAAAGAATAAAGGGAATACAAGCAGGGTTAAAACCGTTGCTGTGATAAGCCCGCCAATTACTACAATGGCCAGGGGCTTTGATGTTTCTGAACCAATGCCATTGGACAAAGCTGCCGGCAATAAACCAATCGCAGCCATCAATGCCGTCATTACTACAGGTCTTACTCTTGAACGAACACCATCAGTAATTACCGCCTGTAAAGTATGTAGCGTAAATTCATGCTTCTTTATTTTTTGCAAATTCTTTTTGAATACTGAAATAAGGATCACGCCATTTTGAATACAGATGCCAAACAAGGCAATGAACCCAATGCCTGCTGAAATGCTAAAATTAGTGTGCGTAACAAGCAATGCAGCAATGCCCCCGATGATCGCAAAAGGAACGTTTAACAATACAATGCCCGCATCTTTGATATTGCCAAACATTATAAAAAGAATAAGGAATATCAGCAGAAGGCTGACAGGTACAACCTGAGTAAGCCGTTTGGTAGCTCTTTGCTGGTTTTCAAAATCACCCGCCCAAACCATTTCATTTCCTTTGCTTAAATGCACAGCTTTATTTACTTTTTCCTGCGCTTCGGCAATGGTACTGCCCATGTCCCTGCCACGAACAGAAAATTTTACAGCACTGTACTTTTTGTTCTCATCCCTAAAAATGATACTTGAGCCTGTTGTGGTTTTTATTGTAGCAATATTTTTAATTGGTACCTGCGAACCTCTTAATGTAGGCACCAGCAGATCACTGATACTTTCAACATCTTTTCTGTATGCCTCTTCGTACCGCAACCGCAACTGAAACTTTTTTTCACCCTCATATATCTGTGAAATAGCTTTCCCGCCAATTGCCATTTCAATAATTGCATTTGCATCGGCAGTGGTAACACCGTACAGGGCCATTTTGTCCGCATCCAGATCAATGCGAAGTTCGGGCTGCCCAATGTTTTTAATAACGCCTAAATCTTCCATACCTTTTATATCTTTCATGGCTGCATACACCTCATTCGCCTTCTGTTCGGTGTAGCTCAACGTATCACCATAGATCTTTACTACCAATGAGCCTTTTACACCCGAGACGGCTTCTTCCACATTATCCATAATGGGTTGAGAAAAATTGAGGTTGATACCGGGAAATACGGAAAGCTTCTGCTGCATTTTATCAATGAGCGCTTCTTTGGTAATGCCACTTTTCCATTCTTTTTTTGGAAAGATGTCAACATGAAATTCTATGTTATAAAAACCTGTGGCATCTGTACCATCGTTGGGACGGCCCGTTTGGCTCATTACCTGTTTTACTTCAGGGAATTCCCTGATGATCTTTCTCATTTTATTGGCCACATCCCTTGACTCATCAAGCGATATACTCAATGGACAGGTAGCCCTGATATAGATGGCACCTTCATCCAATTCGGGTAAAAATTCGCTTCCCAAAAAGTTAAAAAGAAATAAGCCAACTGCAACAAGACCAGTAGCAAACAGGAGTGTTATCTTTTTATAGCGATATGTCCACGAAAACATTTTCATTACAGCATTGGTGATAGTGATAACAAAAACGTTATGCTTTTCCTTTATGTTTTTGCGAAGCAGTAAATTACTGAACAGCGGTACCACCGTAAGGGTAAGGATCAATGCACCCAATAATGCAAAGCCCAACGTCCAGGCCAATGGTGAAAACATTTTCCCTTCCACTTTTTGAAAGGAAAAAATGGGAAGCAACGCCGCTATGATGATGAGCTTGGAAAAGAAGATCGCTTTGCCCAATTCGCCCCCGGTGTTTTTTATAAGCCCCAATTTAGACATCTTATTAAAACGCTCCATTCCGTACTGATGTGCCTTTTGGTCTAGTATTACAAAAATACCTTCCACCATTACCACTGCACCATCAATGATGATCCCAAAATCTATCGCCCCCATTGAAAGCAAATTGGCACTCATTCCCTTTAAGGTTAAGCAAATGAATGCAAAGAGTAATGCCAGTGGAATCACCATAGCTACTACCACAGTTGTGCGCCAATCTGCCATAAACAAAAACACAATTACTGTAACAAAAATGATCCCTTCCAGCATATTGTGCAGTACAGTATGCGTTGCAAAGTCAATCAGATCATCCCTGTTATAAAAAGTGTTAATGGCCACCCCTTTGGGCAATACCTTTTCGTTGAGGTAATCAATTTTTGCCTGCACATTTTTTATTACAGCACTTGGGTTTTCTCCCTTCCGCATCACAACAATACCTTCTACAACATCACTCTGCTGATCTCTCCCTACCTGCCCTAATCTTGGCAAACTGGTAACATCAACTGTGGCTACATCCTTAACCAGGATGGGTGTTCCGTTCACATTGGTTACTATAATATCCCCAATCTCCTTTGTATTGTTCAGTAACCCGATCCCCCTAACAACATAGGCCTGTGCATTATCCACAATTACATCACCACCAACATTGATATTGCTTTTTGATGCTGCTGTATAAACATCAAGTGGTGTGATACCATAGGATGCCAGTTTTCGTGGATCAACTTTTATTTCGTAGGTTTTGACCTCACCACCAAAACTCACCACATCACCAACCCCGGGAACACTTAACAACTGTCTTTCTACCACCCAGTCCTGCAGCGTTTTTAGTTCTTTAACGGTTTTATCGGGGCTGGTGAGTGTATACCTGAATATTTCACCAGTAGGACCAGTTGGCGGTTGTATGTCCGGCGTTGCATTCTCGGGCAACTCAACACTCCGCAGCATATTGTTTACCTGTTGCCTTGCAAACGCATCATCCACATCATCATCAAAGATTATTTTCACAACTGACAGGCCAAATACAGTAGTGGAGCGAACCGATGTTTTTTTCTGGATAGGGTTCATTGCTACTTCAATGGGTATGCTCACGAATTTTTCCACTTCCTCGGCACTTCTGCCTGCCCATTGCGTGATGATGGTTATTTGTGTATTGGTAACATCAGGGAATGCCTCTATCGGAATGTTTTTAAATGCAATGACGCCCCAAATCACCAACAGTGTAACTGAAAAGAATATAAAGAGCTTGTTCTTTAAAGAAAAAGCTATAATTTTTTTTATGTATTTAAGCATGGTCTTCTAATTTGATGTTAGTGCCTGGTAAATAAAAACCTGTGAAGCAGTAACCACCTCATCGCCTTCCGCCAACCCTTTAATGTAAGCGTTGCCTTCTGTGCGTTTAAGCAGGGTTATTTCCTGTACCTGCAGCTTGCCGTCTTTTTTTACCACAACATAATTCCTGCTGTTGTCCATTACTATTGCCTGGGCCGGGATGCTTAATGTTTTTTCGCCGGAATGAATGCTCACTTTTATGGTTGCAAACATTTCAGGCTTCAATTCTTTATTGTCATTTTTCATACTCACCCGTACCTGCATTGTTCTTGTGGCAGGGTCCAGTACATTGTATATTTTATCGATCTTACCGGCATAATCTTTATCAGGATTTGCTAGTGTATTTACAACAACGGCATCATCCAGGTGAATGCTCATCAGGTCAGATTCATACACATTTGCCATAACCCACACATCCGATAAATCCGCAATGGTGAACAGGCTTGCATTATTATCCTGGCGAACAGCTGAGTTACCGGTAATATTCTTTTCTACTACATACCCACTTATAGGAGCAGCAACGGTAAATGTTGCATTGCTGCCTCCTGTGATGGCTGCCACTTGTTTTGCCCGGTTAAATTCTGACAAAGCTTTGTTGTAGGTTATTTTCGCATTGCTGTAATCCTGCTCCGTTGCTAATTTTCCATCGTATAATTCCCTGGTGGTTTGCAGGCTTTTTTTTGCCATTTCAACATTGGCTTCTGACAGGGAAAGGTCGTTTGCAGCACCGGCAACTTCCGTGCTTTTTAATACAGCAAGCACCTGCCCTTTTTGTACGTAATCGCCCAGCTCTGCCTTTACAGTCTGTATTTTACCGCTGACAAGGGAATATACTTTTGCTGTTTTTGTTTCGTTGGGTTGGATTTTGCCATTTAGCCGGATCGTATTGTTTTCGACGGCCATAACAGCTTTTGCCGTTTGCAGGTTGTTAATAATGCTGTCAGGCACCGGTGGCAGTGCTTTAGGAGCTGCTGTTTTATTGGTGCAGGATGAAATAATAAAGCTGCTGCTGAATGCTATTATGAGAAGAATGTTTTTCATTTTTATTTTTTTAGTTACCGATAATAATTTTTCCACAGGCAAAATTCAAGTTCTCAATTGCCTGCATTCTTTCGTTTTGAACCTGGTTTATTTGTAAGATGTTTTGTTTGTACGATTCGTAGAAATCAGTGAAATCCAGCAGGCTGATGTTCCTTTTCTCAAAATTTTGTGTAACACTTTGAAGCAATTGCTGAAACTGGGTTTTAAAATTCGCATCAATCCCCTTCAGCATTTTATCTGTGTTCAGCAGCTTGATATAAGCATTTTGAACCTCATTCTCTACCTGCTGCATCTGCTTACCGGCCAATGCCCGGCTTTGTTCGATGCTTAATTTTGCTGATCTTATATTGCCCTGGTTCCTGTTGAAAAACGGCAGGTCTATTGCCATTGTGAAGAATGATGCATTGTCAACAAAACTTCCCCTTTTATCAAACTGTACCCCCAGTGTAACATCCGGCACAGTCAGCGCTTTTTGATAGTTGTAATTTTGCTGATTGAAAACTATGGAATTACTGGCCCGTTTCAGATCTGCCCTGTTGCTGTAAGCTGTATCTACCAGCGACTGCAGCACCAGGTTGCCGTTGTTGCCGGGTGCAATAAGCCGGGCCGAATCAACAGGTACATAAATGCTTTTATTATTTTGCAGCAACTGTTGTATTTCTGCCTGCACATCGTTGAACTGGTTTTGCAAAAGCGTCTGCTCTAATTTTAAATTATACAGCAACGACTTAACACGAAGCGCATCTTTAAGCGTAACAGCTTCTTTGCTCAGCAACTGTTCAAAACTGGCATTCAGCTTTTCCAAAGCATCTATTTGTGTTTGATAAGCACTGATAGAATTGAATAAAAAATAGGCTTTAAAAAAATCGCTTCTTAAAGAGTAACGAAGTGTTCTCAGCAAATCGTAAAAATCATTTTCCGCCAGCAGTGCGCTGGTTTGAGCCAACTTAATCTGCTTGTTTCGCTTTCCAGCCAGTGTTATAAGTTGCTGCACATTAAAAATGTATTCGCCTGTTCTGTTGCTTACATCAAGTAACTTTTTCCTGTCGGGGTTATAAGCATTTGCAGTGATAGAGAAATTTGGGTTGGCATACAGTTTTGCCTGTATTAACTGGGCCTGTGCAATGCTGATATTGTACTTTTCAGCTATCAGGCTGAGGTTCTTATTTAAAAATAAACGCTCTGCTTGGGGCAGTGTAATGTATGCTGTGTCCTGTGCCCTTACCTGCACATAGCATAACAGCAACATTACACCCAGGCACAAAAGCCTGTGGCATAAATGTTTCATTATTGATTAATATTTGAGTGAAAACAAGGTGGGCAAAGGGAACACAATAACCGCCCAACATAACGATTCAAAAAAAGAGCATTACACGGTAAGGTCTGGCGGGGGAGTTGCTACTTCTGCAAAGGGTTGTAATAAAATAGGCTCTTTATGTAAAGGGAAAAATGTTTTGGATTCACCGGCAGGTATTTCAAGCGGAGAAATGATAATAAATTGTTGTTGATGAAAATAAATGTCGCAGGCCTTGGTTAGCACAAAATTGTTGCCATCGTCATCATCCTCATCATCCGGGGTTTTATCATAACCCAGTGCAATACCAACCCATTCTACCACGCTGTTACAGTCATCTACCTGTTGACCATTGGCATCGTACACATCGGTTTCTGATCCCTGTGGAAGGAACATGTAATAGTTGATGTGCAACAGCAGCATTAAGAAAACAGTTAATTTTCTCATCAAGTACAAATGTAAAGGGGCGGCAATATTAATTTGTTCCGGTAATGTTAAAATTAGTTAATGGATTGTGAGCGGGATTAAAGCTGGTGTTGTTGTGCTGTTAACGTTGGCTTTCCTGCCGGGCAGCCTTGCTGATGCTGCAGGATAGTGGTTCACATGCAAAATCTTCAATTTTTTCCTGCGGTATCAGACCCCGCTATATTGGCCTTATTTGTTTTTGCCTGCCGTATCAAATGAATGAAGCTTTGTTAGTGATACAATACCAATCTGCTTTAATAGTTGCCCGCTATTGATGGTGGCGGCAGCTTTAATTTCTCCCTATTCCTGCACCGGCTTTAAGGTAGTTCTTGGTGGAGGAAGATTTTTATTCATTTTTTTCATCTGGTTATAGAAATTAGGGAAAACAGAAAGGTCAAAGTAGATGCGTTTTCCACCATGGCTTAGATAATTTTTATAGGCCTTGTAAACTACCAGCTTCTCATTGAGATATTTTTTGGAATCGGGATTGTTGGCAAAATAGCCGGAAAAGTCATTTTCGAGTGTGAGTAAGCGTTTTTCTGAAAGCGTATCCCCGCAAAGTGCACAGGCTAACAAGCGGTTTGCCGTGCGCATGTACAGGTAGTGGTCTGCACGAGCCATTTCAGTTTTATAAGTTGAATCAGCGCTGGCAAATGTGGATCGGTCTTGAAAGGGCGGCTTGAAAATAAGCGAATCAGCCGATATGTTTAAATTACTCCGACTGGCAGATATGATGCACTGCCATACAGGGAGTTCAATTTCATCTAACCACCTGCGGTTTACAGGATCGTAAATTTCAAATGCCATACGTTTATCAACCAATAATTTTTTGTCTTTGTAGGTGAGCAATGGGCTTACATAAAGATCATAGAATAGCGGCTTGCCTGTTTTACACTCCATCACCTGGCCTTCCCCACCGCTGTATTTACTTGCGATATATTCAGTCCATGTCATTGCGCCTTTGCCACTACCAATCACATTCATCGTACCCTGTTTACAAATTACCACACTGTCACCCACTGCATCTACCGGGCAAGCCCGCTGCATTTGTTCGGTTGTGAGATTACAGTGATAGACAGTATCCATTGTAGTTTTTTCAGCAGGATTATTTTCACTGTTGCAAGATGCTAACAGTAATTCTGTTTGCGGCGAACACTTGCCTTTACTTTGATTTCACTAAATAATGTTGTAAATTTTTCAAAGGAAAAAGCAGAGGTGAACTTTAACACTTGATAGATTTAACGGATCTATCTGGCGCATTAGTCCTCTGCCTATCCCCTTGACATTTGGTTGAAAGCATCAAATAGAATGTTAGACTCTTAGGTCTATTAAAGGCTTTAATGCACTCAACTATTTTTTATTTCCTAAATCAAATTTATGAAAAAGAATTATCAAGTTTTTATTGGAATTGATGTTTCCAAAGGCAAGCTGGACTATTGTATAATTAGCGACCCTTTCTCTAATCAACATCAATTTGGCATAGTTGCCAATACGGAAAAAGGGATTAAGCAACTTATGACTTTAATAAAAAAGAAATATAAGTCTGATGAAACCATCGTATGCCTGGAGAATACTGGTGTATACAGTATGTTGCTTTGCTATTGGGCTCAGCATTTTAAAATTGATTATTGGGTTGTGCCTGCCTTAGAAATAAAAAAAGCGAAAGGAATCAGCAGAGGCAAAAATGACAAAGCCGATTCCAAAGACATAGCTTCGTACTGCATTGAATCATTAATTAAAATCACAGGGCAAAAAGATTTCAGAAAGGATATTCAATTACTGATTACTTCACATTCAACCCATATCACCACAAAAATTGACTTTGAAAACACTGTGGTGCTATACGAATCAGGCAACGAGATTATTTCCCATTATATTCTGGATGGATTTAGTGATTCAGCTTTAGGCAAAAAACAAATTAAGTATTTAAATAAATATCTTGATGCCGTTAATGCAAATCTTTTCTATTCCAGGAAAATAATACTGGTAGAAGGTATATCTGAAAAACTGTTGGTACCGGTATTTTTCAAAATTATAACAACCCATTCAACGGAAAAATCAAGTTGCTGTGTTATAAATGTAAATGGTTTAGCATTTAGTTATTTTCTGGAGATTGTTAAAAATGGCTTTTTTCAAAAATGTCTTGTTTTAACTGATAGCGATGCTAGTACCAAAACCCGGGATCGGGCAGACTCTCTGGCAACCAAATATGGTAATGTATCACAAATAAAAATAGGGATAACTCAACAAACAACTTTCGAAAAGGATCTTATATCCTTTAACAAGGTTGGAGAAGGAAGAGATATTTTATTGAAAGTACTTAAAGATGTCAGGCCGAATTCAGGAACCTCTTATTGCGAAAGCTTAAGAGCTAAAGCGATTGTTGTTGAAGAATACTTTGCTTTAATAGAAGAGTATAAATCTGAATTCGCCTATAGCCTAATGCTAAATTTAGAGGAAGACAGTAAAGGATTTATTGTACCAACTTATATTTCTGATGGTATAAATTTTCTTGCATAATGGCAAAGGAGAAAGCTCTTGGTGAAATCATTATTGCAGGACCAGGCGCCGGTAAAACCTTTAATATGGTGGAAACTATACTTAAAGCACTTCCCGATTTATTACCCTGCCGGTACATGGTTGTCATTACTTATACAAATTCTGCAACCAGCAACATTCAAAAAAGGCTTGCAAAAAAAATAACCATTCCAGAAAATCTTTTTATCGGAACGATTCATTCTTTTTTGAACAAGTTTATCGTCATCCCTTTTTCTTCGATAGGAAGTACGGATATAGGAAAGGAAAAATTATTTATGCAATGTGGGATTGACGACGTTTTCGAGAAAGTAGAAAAATTAAAGGATAAAGAAAAAAGAAGCAAAACACCGCAAGATGCAGCTATCATTAAATCCGCAATAACCAAGAAACTCAATAAGCTCGGATATATTACATTTGATCAAACACTTTCAATCGCAAAGAATTGCTTGCTAAATACTGATGTCTGCCGTATTTTAAGCAACCGTTTACAGTTTCTATTTGTAGATGAATTTCAGGATTCAGGTAATGAGGTGTTTTCAATTATTGACAATATCAGGAAGCAAAATAAAACAAAGATTTATTGTGTTGGTGACCCTGAACAATACATACAAAGCTTTGATTCTTCTATAAGAGCATTCAAAAATATTCCAATCTTAAAAGCTGCAGAGAGTAAAGGCTATTTAGTGCAGATTAATAACTGCAATTACCGGTCAACAAAAAGCATTGTTACATTTTTAAACCACTTTAATGGAAGGTTTTTTAATTCAATAAAATTTCAACAGATAGCATTTTCGAAGGAAACAAATCTACCAAAAGATGCTGAACTAGGGGAAGAAGTTCTATTTATAAAGAAGTCTGGAGATGTTACATCTATCATGGAAGATTTCTACGTTCGTTGCGACAATCAGAATATTCCGATTTCAAAAAGATGTATCCTGGCAAAAAAAAATGATTTATTCAAAAGAATCGCTGCAGCAGTGAATAATCAGTATATGAACCCAAAGAAGACTACGAATGTGTTACCATTGAAAGCTATTCAGGATACATTGCTTACAACGCTACATATGAATCAGACCCAATTTTTCGATCATTATCAAACTAATATTTATACTTTAAGAAAACATGCAGTGTCAATTTTTAAAGCCATAAATACTGGTACTATTTCAAACGAGGATAGCTATGGAAAGTTTATTAAAGAGGTACTTCAACTGCAGATGAAAGAAGGGTTACCAGTAAAAATCGAAAATTTAAAAGCTGACTTTGGTATCAGTGAAAATGGCACTGTTATAACCATTTCCAATATTCATACTATAAAAGGATTGGAATCTGAAGCGGTATTGGCAATTGCAAAAACCGAAGAGGAATTATTACTTTGGATTGAAACTGATCATTCAATAAGAGAAGCAAAAAGAGACAATGAGAAAACCGATTATCCCAGGCTAGGATATGTAGCATTTAGTCGAGCAGAAAGATTGCTGTGTATTGCATGCTTGGAACCAGTTTCCGATACGACCTTGAGGAAACTTGAAATATTAGGAGTTGTTTTTGAGGATTAAACCTTGCGAACTAAGAATTCTTTGATAAATATATGGAAGCCAAGCATGGAAATTAACTAGTTAAACATTTACGCTAAATTGGAAAAGTCCTAACCAAATTAAAACAACCGCATTATTAAATAAAGCACTAATAATTTATGAAATTATCATATTAATTTTTGTCAATCAATTTTTCCAAAAAAGCAATCTTTTCATCCTTATCCTTTATAATTCTCTCATAAAGTTCAATGACCTTTTCAACAGGGTTAAATTGATAATTTACCAAATAAGAATTGTCATTAAAGTTATTGGCAATATTATTATAAGCAGCTTCCTCACTAAAATTCTTAATCGCCTCCGCAGGTACTTTCAATATCCCTGCAATCTTCTCCAGCATATCCCTGTCCAGTGCTTCTTTCTGTTCCAGTGCAGATACGGCTTGCTGGCTAAGGCCAAGGTCAAATGCCAGTGCATCCTGCTTAATGCCCAGTATTTCACGGATGCGTTTTACGTTGCGGCCTTCGTGGATGGTCTTTTCCATGGTGGATTGTTTTGGGTTAAAGATAATAATTCTCCACTTGTAAAATATCCGTATTTACACGTAAAATACAATTAACCTGCATCCGGGAACCTGTGGCTGAACCTACGTATTTATACCTAAGTATTTAATCTTACCCTCCTTTCCAAAAAACCAGTATAAAAGCGGATAAAAATCAAAGCCTGCCTTAATAATTTTATGGGGTTTATAAAGCATTGCTACCGACTTGTGTCCTGTTCTGGCAATACCATCTTTTGGCAAACTGCGGTAATACTGCGGTACAAGTGCGGTAATTGTGCGGTAAACTGCCGCAGTGGGGCTGCAATAAAAACGCGGTAAGAACGGCAACCTGCAGGAGCAGTCCATAAGGATTTATGAAGCAGCCTGCAAAACGGCCATCTAAAACCAGACTATATGAAACGAAAACAAAGTGATGCCAGTAAAAGACGCAGCATCAACCTGGGCATTGCCTCCAGGGCAGCAAAAATATTCAGGCAGCATTTTGAAAATTGCCTGCCCTTTCCAACAGATCATACCATGCAGTGCAACCTAAACGGTGCCATCATCAACTGGCTGGGCAATAATGACGCAGATAACCTGCCGCCCGAGGAAAACCTGGGTTATATCAATGGCTTTGCCTTTAATACAAAAGCCAGTGTTGCTGCCTTGTGGAAATTGCCCATCACTGTAACAAAACAAAATGAACATTTACTCCAATTACATATTCCTGCCTTTGTACCCGTACAAACATTCCTGCCGCCGAAAGGTACCGGATCAGTTACCTGCAAGATGGCTGCCGCCAGCTATAACTGGAACAATACCAACCTGCAGAACAGTGCTTTTGAAACACTAAGTATTCCCTTTAATAATTTGCTGATACCAGCGCAGGATATTCCACTGGCAGTACCGGCAAGTCCCGGCTGCCTCCTGCTAACGATCGTATCACTGGAATTTTTAAACAGCAGCGGCCAAAAGTATACCCGTACCCGTTACCTGCCCTGCAATGTGGTGGATGCAAGGTACTGCTGAAGCAAGATGTGGGTGTGCGGTACTGAACCACCAGGGCAGGAAGACACTAAGTGATCACGAAGTTTTGGACAAAAAAGCCAGGGTAGTTTACCCATCCGGGTTAAACACAATGCCCTAAATGTACAAGAATGCCCATAATCCATCCATTGCAGGCAGGCTTTTAATACAGGATATTTGTACTGTAATGCAAGCGTTTTTTGGCAATTGGTTTTAAGGGTAGAAGGCAGTTGTATCTACAGCTGCCTTTTCAACAATTCAACTTAACTATATGCAACCTTATTTAACTAAAAATGATGCGGTGATCGGCCTGCACGAAAGGGGCTTTACAGAAGACTTTGAGTTGTTCGGCAACAACCTGCTGTGGATACAGGGCAAAATATTCCTGCGGCCAAAAGATTTCAGGATCACAGAAGCACACCGTTTCCTGGAATTATCCGGTAATGAAACCGTAGTGTTTGGCGTGTACTGCCAACGCTGCAACAGCAGCGGTATACTCCTCAACCATCTTAAAACGTATACCAGTAAAATACCCCTGTGATCAATAAAAAACTGCTGCAGATGGATTCAAACCATATCAACCTGCAGTATGATTACGTGGATGTAACATTTAAAACCCTGTAACATGGCAGTATTTGCATTGGTCATTTTTCCCGTGCAGTTATGGGACAACCCAAAAGGGCGGAACTAATACAATAACAGCTGTGTAAAATTGAATGAATGGCATGAACGATCTGTTAGCAGGCCCTGCAAAAAATACGCAGGCAAAAATACAGGCAGGAAAAACAAGTAAGCATGGTACCCGTGTTCATGCAATGAACGAAGCATTTGAACCCGTTAATATCTTAGGCCCCGCTGAAAAAATATTTAAAGGCTGGGAGTTTTTTGAAGCGGATTTCTATAAGAATATATTTATTGCCAGTAGCGATAATGGCTGCAAATAAATTTTAAAAATTATTTTTTCTGCTCCTGCAAGGCAGATCAATCCATGAAATTTTCGATATTAAGCTTCACCGGTACTAATGTGCTTTCTATGCGCTGCCTGTTGGGCTCCTCCCAGGGCGGCAACTGCAATGCAGTTCCCAGTTGCTCCTTTGATTCGTCTACGGTAAAGCCCGGTGGATTGGTAGCTACTTCAAACAGCACGCCACCAGGTTCCCTGAAATAAACGGAATGAAAATATTTCCTGTCGAGCACCGGTGTAGTGTTTACCATGCTGGTACTGTTTACTTTTTCCCTGAAACGCAGTTGAGTTTCATCGGTAGGTGTGGCAAATGCCAGGTGATGTACGGTACCGCTGCCATTCAATCCTTTCAAAGTACCCGGGCTGCAGATGATATCTACCAGGTCGCCGGGCCTTCCACTGGCTGAGAAGCGGAACCGGTTCCCCTTTTCCTGTATCAGCCGGTGATCCATTTGCTGCGTAAGCAAACCTGCTGTTCTTTCATAACCTTCTTCCTCTATAGAAACACTGTACAAACCCTTTACTGCATATTCTTCAGGTACCTGTCCGTAAGTAAAGCCCTTACGTGTATCCGTTTTATTCGCCACCAGCTCAATACCCAGCCCATCAGCATCTTCAAAGTAGATATAGGTTTCTGCATCAAAACGTTCCTGCGGTTCCATAAAAGGGATGTTGAATTTCTCCAGCCTTTTCATCCAGTAGGCCAGCGCATTTTCCGGAATGGAAAAAGCAGTAGCGGTGAGCTGCCCCTTTCCCTTCCTGCCCCTCACCAGGCCGGGGTATGGAAAGAAAGTGATGATGGTACCCGGGCTACCCTCTTCATTGCCATAATACAAATGATATACTTCCGGCGCATCAAAATTCACCGTTTTCTTTACCATCCGCAGGCCAAGGATACCGGCATAGAAATCCACATTTTTCTGTGCATCGGATGCCATGGCAGTTACATGATGCAGGCCCGTGATCAACTGGCTCATTGTTTTAATTTTTACGTTTATTCCTAACCGGTAGTACTGACACCGGGTCAATTTTTTTTAAGCAAAGCAGGATCTTTTTGTGCTGCTACCCATAACAGCAGCAGGGCCGGCAACAGGCAACAGATCAAACCCAGCTGTTTCACCAGCAGCGCCCCCAGCAGGCAGCCGGTTAAAAATCCTCCCAGCACGTTGGCTACTTTTTTTAAACTGGCCTTTGCTGCTGCCAGTTCTGCCGGTTGCCTCTTTGCTTTTGCTGCAAAAAAATAATCAGCGATATTAAACAGGTCGAGGGAGAACTGGGTAAAGTTCCCCGTCATCACGGTATTGGGTGTATAACTGTTCAGCAGCTTTCGCATATAGGTATTTTGAATGCCCATGCCCATTACTGCAAAGGCCGCAGTGAGGGCAATTGCGCTGTTTACCGGTACAAGCCCGCTGTGCAGCAGGAACCTGCCTGCCAAAGAAAAAACCACAATGAAGCATGCTTCCACCAATACCAGTTGCTGTACGCCCGACCGTTTATATTTTAACAGGTATGCAGCAAAGGCTACACTCAATACGAATACGGGCAGCATCAATAATTTGGCAGCCAGGTTACCCTGTTCGCCGGCATTGCCGATGGCTGCACCCGCCAGTACGAGGTTGCCCGTAACATGCGCCGTAAATAAACCAAACAGCGCTATAAAGCCAGCTGTATCCACAAAGCCTGATACAAAGCTAAGGGCAAAAGATATTTTTGTTTCACTTGTCATTGCCGTAGCTTATTTTAAATGTGCCCTCAGCATCCAGGCCATTTTTTCATGCGATTCCATCAGGCCGGTAATAAAATCGCTGGTACCCAGGTCGTGGTACTCAGCTGCAAACAGGTTGATCTTACTGCGGAGATTGGTGATGATGCGCTCATGGTCTTCCAGCAGTTCTTTGATAAATCCATGGCTGTCATTTTTTTCACGGGCCAGTTCGCTCAGGTGTGTCAACTGCAAAAAGCTTTTTAATGTAGCCGGCGCAAAATGGCCGATTGCCCGTATGCGTTCCGCCACATCATCCATCATTTCATCGAGTGCTTCGTACTGGTCTTCAAAAAATTTATGCTGGGCATAAAAATCAGCGCCTTCCACGTTCCAGTGAGCGTTACGGGTTTTGGTGTACAATACAAATTCATCTGCCAGTATTGTTGACAGATCTGCTGCAACTGCTGCTGCATTTTCTTCTTTGATCCCGATGTTTGTTGACATGTTACAAGGTTTGTTTGTTAATCATTAATGGTAAAACTATTATTGTTAAATTACTAAAATTTTAACTGGGCAGTAAAACTGCTGAATAAAATATCCTTACCGGTTCCTGCAGCTTTTAAAAAACTCCCTGCAGCAAACCACGTAAATTCTGTTCTGAAATACAAAAAATTATTGGGTGTATAAACAAGATCAGCAGCGTACTGGCTGCCGATGAATTTACCCTGAATATTTTTCCCCGAATAGATCAATGCAACATTGGGCGCATAAATGCCATCGTTACTGCTGTAGCGCCAGAAAAAATCGGCGTCAAAATTCAGCTTCACTTCTTTTTGTAATTCCAGCGAAACAGAAGGATGGAAGTCGGTAAGATTGGAAGGACCGATGATTGCAGCCAGGCCAAAATAAGCGCCCCGGGGAAACAATGGATTAAAGGATTGTAAATGGTTGTCGTTGTAATGGGCATCACCGCTGATCTGTTCTGCTTTGAGGCCCAGCTCGGGTTTGAGCGCTGCATGGCTAAAGCGGTATAGGGAGTTAAAAGAGATGGTCCATGCGCTGATTGATCGGTCGCCAAAATTACCCCATTGATACACTGCTTCATAGTCGTATGTAAAATCATGCAGCCTGTTCCATAACCTGGTGCCAATCGAATGCCTTAACTCCCTGGCCTTACCATCATCAAAAACAGCCTGCTTTTTCCAGAGGCCGAGATAATACAGGTCGATATTGGCGTGCAGGGGCAGGTTATTTTTTACAAGGTAAGCTCCCCAGAATTTGGTGCTTTCATTGAAGCCATCATCGAAAATGCCTTTTTTGGCAGCTACATAATGGCTGTAAAAAAGATCCAGCTGGTAGTCCTTTATTTTCCACACCGATTTTACTGCATCAAAAGATTGCCGGTTATTGGGCAGCTCCCTTACGGAAACAAGGCGTTGAGATCCGTAGGAAAATTCCTGCCGGCCCACCCGGAACAAGAGGGAGGAATGTTTTTTTTGAGCCACCAGTATGTCTGCAAAAGCCTGGTGTACTTCGAGCGGATTTTCTTCAACAGGGCTGGTATTGATCCTGCCATTTACCAAACTGCTCTGCAACTGTACAAAGGCCCTGAATGTTTTTCCTGCATGCAGGTCGGCATGTGCCAGGTAACGGGTAAGTATATAGCCATCCTTATCTGCAGGCGCATCGCCCCAGTTTTCATTGTGGAACCACAGGTACTGGAACCTTATTTCACCGCCAAAACCGAGATAGCTTGTTGCAGCTGCATCCAGTGGTTTGTATTTGATATGCTTATACCAGTTATGTGCCGTATCATTTTTAAGAAACCCGTAATTTTCATCATACCGCAATGATTTAAATGCAGGCAGGTCCTGTGCAGCCGCAATGATCACCTGTAGCAGGAGCAGTATTGATAAAAAATATTTCCTTTTCATGTCAGAACTTTCTTATGAGCACTACACCGGCTACAATCAGTAACATGCCGAGTACCCGGTAGATATTGATGCTGTGTATCTCTGCTACCAGCACTTTAAAATGATCGAGGATAACAGAACTGATCATTTGCCCTGCTACCACCAAACCAAAAGTGAGTGCCGGCCCTATTTTAGGAAAAGTGAGTATGATGGCCGTAACATAAAATGCACCGAGGGCACCAGCGACCCATACATAGGCAGGGGCAGTTTTGATACCAGCCCATGCAACCGGCTGTTTGGTAAACAGGATATACAGGGCTACCGCCAGCGCACCTGTGATGAATGATAACATGGACGCATACACGGGATTTTCAATGGCCCTGCCCAGCTTTGTGTTTAAGCCGGCCTGTATGGGCAAAAATGCACCGGCGAGTAATGCAACGAAGTACCAGGTAAATTTCATGCTTGCTTTTTATGAATGAAATAATCAACCGAATATTTTCCGGGGCCCAATACCAGTATGAGTAAAAAAACAATACTGTACATGAATGGCACATCTTTTACAAGCAGCGCATCATGCAGGTGCAGTACAAAGTAACCGGTAAGGGTAACTGCCAATACTGGCAGTATGGCCAGCCTGGTAAATAAGCCCAGTATGATGAATAACGGTGCCACCAGGTTTGCACCCGTTGCAAAGTATTGATTCAGCAATTCGGGTAAGTGCAGGGGGTTAGGAATAAGCTCTGCCGTTGATACACCTACTCCAACTTTTTTTAGTCCATGTACAACAATGAGTTCCAGCGATACGGCCAGCCTGAACAGCAGCATACTGCCATGGAAATAGTTTGCGTCGGGATAGATCCTGGTAATGGTATAAAGTAATGTTCTCATAATTTTTTACTTGTACTGGCATCCGCCATAATATTTAACGGGGCTCCATTCCGGCAATACAGGCAAGGGGGCCGGCGCAATGGATTGGTAAACACCTGTGCCATATACCACTTTGCCATCTACAATGGTGAGTGCAGCACTGATCGCTGGTATCTCTTCATCCGCTACAGAAAAATAATCCCTGTCCAGTAGCGCCAGGTCGGCAAAATATCCAGGAAGAATTTTCCCCTTGGTATTTTCTTTTATTAACCCATACCCCCCGCTGGTAAATAACTGCAGTGCAGTTGCCCTGTCGAGTGCATTTTCTTTTGCCATTACCTGGTTGCCGCCAATTGTTTTGCCGGTGCTGATCCAATAGAGCGAAACCCAGGGATTGTAACTGGCTACCCTTGTTCCGTCAGTGCCCAAACCAACAGGCAAACCAATCTCCAGCATCCGCTTTACAGGCGGTGCGGCCAGTGCCGCCTGCTTTCCGTAACGGTGTATAAAACTTTCTCCCTGGTATGCCATGCGGTGCTGTACAGCAATACCTCCACCAAGTGCTTTGATGCGCTGCATATTTTCTTCGCTTACTGTTTCTGCATGATCAAAAAACCACACAAGCCCGTTGAGCGGCGTTTCTTTATTTACCTGTTCAATTACAGCCAGGTCCCTGCTGATGCTTTCGTTGTAGGTAGCATGAATGCGGAAGGGCCAGCGTTTTTTAACCAGCAGCTGCAGTACAGGTTTTAAACTGGCTTCCATGCCTGCAGGAAATTCAGGCCTTGGAAATAAGAAGTTCTCAAAATCCGCAGCATCCGCTACCAGGTTTTCGCCACCACCCTGTACATGGTAATCAACTTCGTTGATGTTGTTTTTTGGATGCTGGTCAATATCTACCATGCCTGTCCATTTCGTATAGTCGTTCAGTTCAGTACCTTTTTTTTGCGCAAATAAGTAATAAGGCAACCGTACTGTGATCTTACCGGCTTTATTCAATGAATCGGTGATGGCATAATCGTCAGGGAAATTCTGAAAGCCACCGCCGGCATCCATCACGGCAGTTACCCCAAGGCGGTTTAATTCTGTCATGTACTGCAGGGTAGAATTTATTTTTTCTTCCTTTGTTAACTCCGGCAGTTTTGCCAGTGTTGAATAAAGTATGAACGCATTGGGTTCTGCCAGCAGCAATCCAGTGGGATTTCCGTCAGTGTCTTTTTCAACCAGGCCAGCCACAGGATTGGGGGTGCCGGCATTGATATTTAGTTTTTGCAAACCGGCTTTGTTGAGCCAGGCTTTTCCATAGAGGTACAGAATAAAAGCGGGCACATTTCCGGTCGCATCATTGATCTCATCCAATGTAGGGAGGCGTTTTTCTTCAAACTGGTATTCGTTCCATCCGCCCACTACCCTTACCCATTGCCCGGCAGGTGTACGTTCTGCCTGTTCTTTCAGCATGGCCAATGCACGCTTCAGGGTTTTTACACCATCCCATCTTAATTCGGTATTATAAAATCTTCCGCCACGTATCACATGCAGGTGACTGTCGAACAAACCCGGGATAACGGTTCTGCCGCCGGCATCCACCAGTTTTGTACTGCCGGCTTTATACTGTGCGATGATCTTTTTTGAAGTACCCACATCCAGTATCCTGTTTTCCCTGATCGCAACAGCCTCTTTGAATTCACCTGGGCCTTGCAGCGTTGCCACTTTACCGTTATAAATTATCAAATCTGCTTTTTGCTGTGCTGCTGCCTGTAAAATACAGGCGGCAGTAAACAGCAATGTGAAAATCCTTTTCATCATTTAATGGTTTAAATTATTTTCCTGCAGCGTTGGCAGCAGTTTCAATAATATCAGCTACTGCTTTTGCTTTCGAAATAAACAATACATGGCTTCCTTTCAATTCCGTTACAATGGCACCTGCTCTTTTATACATCCTGCGTTCAAGATCAGGATTGATGCTCTTATCGTCCGTAGCAACAATGGCATAAGAGGGCTTTGTTTTCCAGGCGGCAGCGGTAAGTTTGGTTACAAAAGTATTACCGGCAATGGGGCCCTGTGATGCATACATCATGTCTGCTTTATCTTTGTTTACATCTGCACAAAAGCCTGCATGGAATTTTGTTTTATCGTACCACACATAACCATTGTTGTCTGCAGGTAAAATACCGTTCTCGGGATCAATGGGCGCTGACTTCACCATATCCCAGGTGGTTTCGCCCACTTCTGGTACAAATGCAGCAACATATACAAGGCTCACAACTTTTGGATGTACGCCTGCCTGCGTGATAACAGTGCCACCCCAGGAATGTCCCACCAGGATAGTGGGTCCATCCTGCCGGTCGAGTACACGCTGTGTTGCAGCAACGTCATCTGCCAGAGAAGTGAGGGGATTCTGCACCATGCTCACGTTGTAGCCCTTCTTTTTCAGCAGCTGGTAAACAGCTTCCCACCCGGAAGCATCTGCAAAAGCACCGTGAACGATCACGATATTTTTAACGCCGGGTTTGGTTTGAGCCAACAGCCTTGCTGAAGAGCACAGTATATTCAATGTTGTAAAAAGCGCTATTGTAACAACCAGGGATATACGCTTATATAAAGAAAGTTTTTTCATGTTATTTGTTTTACCAGTTTGTAAAGAATTAGTGTTTCAGCATTTCATGCCCGTAGAGCACTCCTATGCCATAGGCACCGGCATATTTTTTTGCCAGGGTGGTTACCGCTTTGTAAGTTTCAGCCCTCGCCCAGTCCCTTTGTAATTCCAGCAGGTATTGCAGCGACGTCATTGGTTTAGCGCCGGCGATCACCATACGCTGAATGGCCATTTCATGTGCTTCCGTGCTTACATCGCCGCAGGCATCGGTTATTACATACACTTCATATCCGTCTGCAATGGCTGACAGAGCTGGGCCAACGATGCAAACACTTGTCCATAAACCAGCCAGTACAATCCTCTTTTTACCCAGGCCGGTGATAGCTTTATAAGCATTCACATCTTCCCAAGTATTCATGCTTGTACGGTCAATGTAATTGGAAGAAGCCTGCGGGTAGAACTCCTGCAGTTCCGGGAACACCGGGCCGCTGAATGATTTTTCAGCTACGGTAGTAACGATGGTTGGTACATTAAAGATCTTTGATGCGCCGGAAATAAGACCCGTATTGTTTCGCAACAGGTTGATGTCAATACTCTTGGTAGCAAAAGCCATCTGGCCTTCAAAATCGATTAATACCAATGCATGGTTAGAAGGATTTAACAATGCAGGCCCTGGTTTTTGAGCAGTCACCGCAAACGATGCGGCGATAACAAATGCAGTTACAATTAATTTTTTCATTTTGTTGTTTTTACTAGTTAGAGATGATGAGTATTTAATTTGATAACACAAAACTATACCAGCAGGCAGGTGCCATCAATTGACAAAACAGTTTACTTGTTGTACAACTTATATATGCAGCAGCCGTCATCACAATAATGGGCACATGCATTCAGAAAATTCATGAGCATTGTATCCAGGGGTACAGAACAAAAAAAAATGATGCAGTAATTGCATCATTTTTTGGCATACGATTTAAGAAGCATATTGCTAAGCGCTTACAAACTGTTTTTATCGATCCCCAGTTTTTTTATTTTTGAGGCCAGCGTTGTAGGTGGTAGTTTTAACAATTCTGCAGCGCCTCCCGGGCCATAGATCCTGTTATTGCTTTTTTTAAGTGCATTGATGATGTGGTCTCTTTCTGCCGCTTCCATTGACTGCACCGCTGCTGCAGGCTGGCTTGAATGGTCACTATTCAACTGAACAGGAAGTGCAAATTCTTCGATGCTTGTAAAGGAAGAGAGCAAAGCGTTTCGTTCTATCACATGCTGAAATTCCCTGATATTTCCTGGCCAGTTATATTGTATCAATTGCTTCATAGCGTTTGGCGCTATATTGATTTCACGGCCTGATTTTTTCATGAACTCCTGCAGGAAATGGTTTGCCAGTAATGGAATATCATCTTTACGATCCCGCAGTGGCGGCAGCTGCAAGGGGAATGCACTCAGCCTGTAATACAAGTCGAGCCGGAAGCGCCCTTCAGCAACTTCCTTTTCAAGGTTGCGGTTGGTAGCAGCAATTACCCGAACATTCAACCGGATGGTTTTATTGCCACCCACCCTTTCTACTTCTTTTTCCTGCAGTGTCCTTAATAATTTCACCTGCAGGTCAATAGGCAACTCCCCTATCTCATCCAGGAAAATACTGCCTCCTTCAGCCTGTTCAAATTTACCGATCCTTCTTTCAACTGCACCTGTAAATGCACCTTTTTCATGCCCGAACAATTCCGACTCCATGAGGTTTGATGGCAATGCAGCACAGTTAACAATTACAAATGGCTTATCACGCCTGCCGGAAAGTTCGTGAATAGACCTTGCTATTTTTTCCTTCCCGGTGCCACTTTCGCCCAGTATGAGTACAGTAGTATCCATTGGGGCCACCCTGCTTACGTGATCAAATACCTGCAGCAATGCAGTACTTTTTCCTATCACCTGGCTAAATACCGGGTTAGACAATCGTTGAAAATACTCAGAAGCCTGCACTGATTGTGACATGGCTTCCACCACATCCTGCGCTGAAAAAAGCCTTTCGAAAACAGGCCCCAGCAAGTGTACGGTTGCTTTTAAAAATGCAACATGCGCCGGTTCATAAGTAGTTTCAAGCCTGCTAAAAAATGATAATCTTATCCGCTTATTTTTTACAGGAAGCACCGCATGCAGATTTGACTGCATTCCAAACCTGGTTGCAATGATTCTTTTGAATATATCTTTAGACCTGGCTGCTTCAAAAGCTGCACCGTTAAAAAAAACGGGGTCCGTATCTGAAAAATTCCGGAGCCCGGTTTGATTGATTACTTCTTCGAGTTCAACAACAGCATAATCACTGAAGCTGTTTCTTTGCAGGCCGATGGTTTCTGCCAACCCTGCAGCTATTTGATTGATGCTGATGGTGAGCAGGTCAAATGGGATCTCCGGCTGAATCGCCAGCGCCACCTGGTGAAGTTTCTGATTGCGGCTGCCATGCACACTCAAAATACGGGAGAGATTATCCTCCAATGTCTGCTGCTGCCGTATCCTCGTTTCTTCGTGTTGGCGTTGCCGGTACCTTGCAATATCAATGGCAATCAGCACATCTTTTTGCCGGTATGGTTTTACCAAAAAGCCATATGGTTCTGTTTGTTTGGCTGCCTCCAGTACCGACTGGCTGGAACTTGCCGAGAGATAAATAAACCCTATGCCGGCAGCTTTTAATTCATGCGCAAGATCGATCCCGGTTAGTTTGCCTGCCAGGTGAATATCCAGTATCACCAGTGTTGGGTTTTCCCTGCGGATAACCTCCCTGGCCCAGGTTACAGATTCTGCCAGTTCACAAACTTCAAAGCCGGCAGTTTCCAGCATCAGCCTGAGGCCATTTGCCAGTATAAATTCATCTTCTACTATTAAAATCTTCTCTTTCAAGTAACGGAATTTTAAATGTTTTCAAATTGGGGATTGTTTTGTTCAGGCTCATTATCGGTTGTATTGCTGAAGCGGATGATAATACTTACCCCGTGATCGCTTTCAATGGCGTATTTTGCTTTTATCTGTTTGCACAAACCCTCTATCAGTTTAAGTCCGAGTGTTTTTGCCTGCAGCGGATCAAAGCTTGCGGGCAGCCCTTTGCCGTTGTCTTTAACTGTTAAAACAAACTGTTCCTGTGTTTCCCGGAGCAAACTTATGGCAATGATTTTTCTTGAGCCGTTCTTAAAAGCATATTTCAGTGCATTGGTAACTGCTTCATTTAACATGAGGCCAATAGGAATAGATTTAGAAACATCCAGTTCAAGCGGCTCGATATCCAATGTAATTTCAATGTCGTCCTCTTTATCGAAACTCTCTTTAAGATTATCCACCAGCTCATGAATGTATCCCTTCATATTGATCAGCTGCAGGTTGTCTGACTGATACAATTTTTGATGAATGAGGGAGATTGCGTGAATGCGGTGCTGGCTTTCTGTAATTGCATCCAGTGCCTGCTGATCTTTAAGGTAAGCAGACTGTGTGTACAATAAAGTCATTACCATTTGCAGGTTGTTTTTTACCCGGTGATGCACCTCTTTCAGCAACCATTCTTTTTCGGTGATCAATTCATTTTTTGCGGCCAGTAATTCTTCTTTTTCTGCCAGCAGTTCTTCCAGTTTTTTATTCTTGTTATTGATGATCTCCTGCTGTGTTTCCAGTTGCAGGGCTGTTTTATTTTTAACCCTGTAACGG
>APMI01001932.1_pt1 | contig 26127 bp, 18 predicted proteins | sample 667938 | NCBI WGS metagenome assembly APMI01 (sample SAMN01084076, study PRJNA167559) | wastewater metagenome | biome: Wastewater | place: Denmark: Ejby Moelle, Odense | collected 2011-11-28
GCCCTTGTGAGTTCCTGCGTGGGGAATGCCTCGCTGTGGCTGGCGGGTTTGCTGCCAGCCGACGCCATTGCCCATAATTTCCTGAAATGGTGGCAGGGCGATGTGCTCGGGATTGTTCTCGTCACGCCGCTGGTTCTGGTGTGGCGGAGGCTGCCCGAGGGCTGGTTCAGCCAGCGACGCTATCTGGAAACACTGAGTTGCCTGGCCCTGGCCGTGCTGGTCGGACAGGTTGTGTTCATGGGGTGGTTCCACGACGTGCTGGGGAGCCTGGGCAGGCCCTATGTCATGTTTGTCTTTGTAGCCTGGGCGGCCGTGAGCTTCGGCCTGCATGGTGCTTCGCTGCTCCTCGCCATGGTCGCCGCGCAGGCGCTTGCCGGGTCGTTTCTGGGCGGGGGGGACTTCGCCGCACATTTTGCACAGGCCGACCTGACGGGGTACTGGATCTACATGCTGGTGCTGTCGGTGGTGGGCATGGCACTGGCTGTCCTGATTGCCGAGCGCCTGCAGGGCGAGCAGTCCCTGAGCGCCGCAAACGACAATCTGGCCCGCCGTGAAACCCTGTTGCAACAGATCCAGGACACGGCCAGCGTGGGGATTTTTCTGGTGAACATGGAGGGCCGCATCACCCATGCCAATCAGTTCATGGCGGAGATGTTCCGCTGGCCGCTGGATGCGCTGATCGGGGAGGAATACATCGCGCTGGTCCATCCGGCGGAGCGTGAAGTAGGGCGGCAGAAAATGGCCGCCTTGCTCAAGAGCCAGATCATGCTTGTCGATCTCGAGCGTCAGTACTGGCGTGCAGATCAGACCCGCTTCTGGGGGCATTTGAAGGGCAAGCAGTTCTACGATGTCAGCGGCGAGCAGCTCGGCCTTGTCGGGGTGATTGCCGATATTACCGAGCGCAAGCAGGCCGAAGAAGAGATGGAGCTGGCCTCGGTGGTGTACCAGTCCAGCGGCGAGGCCATGATGGTGACCGACGCCGACGGCGTGATCGTGGCGGTCAACCCGGCTTTCACGCTGGTGACCGGCTACCAGCCGGACGAAGTGATCGGCAGGACGCCACAAGTGCTCCGCTCGGGGCGCCATGACAAGGCGTTCTACCAGTCCATGTGGATGGCGCTCAAGACAACCGGGACCTGGCGCGGTGAGATCTGGGACCGGCGCAAGAGTGGCGAGATCTACCCGAAGCTGCTGACCATCACCACCACGTTCAATGAAGCGGGTTTGCCGCTGCGGCGCGTGGCGCTGTTTTACGACATCACCGAGAAGAAGAAATCGGAAGAGGTCATCTGGCGTCAGGCCAACTTCGATTCGCTTACCGGGCTTCCCAACCGGCAGATGTTCATGGACCGCCTTGAGCAGGAGATCAAGAAGTCCCACCGGGCGGCCTTGCCGCTGGCTCTCATGTTCCTTGATCTGGACCGTTTCAAGGAAATCAACGATACCCTGGGCCACGACATGGGCGACATCCTGCTCAAGGAGACCGCCCGGCGCCTGAGCAGTTGCGTGCGCGAGTCGGATACGGTGGCGCGCCTGGGCGGCGACGAATTCACGATCATTCTCGGGGAGCTCGAAGAAATCGCTTGCGTCGAGCGGATTGCCGCGGACATCCTGCAAAGGCTCGCCACGCCCTTTGTCCTTGGCGACGAGCTCGTATACATGACGACGAGCATCGGCATCACGCTCTATCCGGATGACTCCGATCGTATCGATGCGTTGATCAAGCAGGCCGACCAGGCGATGTATTCGGCCAAGGCGCAGGGGCGCAACCGCTACAGTTATTTCACGCCGTCCATGCAGGAGTCCGTGCAGAACAGGATGCGCCTGGCCAACGATCTGCGCAGCGCCCTTGCCGGCAACGAGTTCCGCGTTTACTACCAGCCCATCGTGGACATGGCGACCGGTGCCATCCACAAGGCGGAGGCCTTGATCCGCTGGCAGCATCCGGTGCGCGGCCTGGTCAGCCCGGCCGAGTTCATCCCGATTGCCGAAGACACCGGCATGATCATGGATATCGGCGACTGGGTCTTCTACGAGGCGGTCCGGCAGGTGGAAGCATGGCGGAGTACCTATTGCGGTGATTTCCAGATCAGCGTGAACAAGTCGCCGGTCCAGTTCCGCCGGGAGGGGAACAGCCACGGTTTGTGGGTCGAGTACATGCAGGAGAGGGGCTTGCCAGGGCAGAGCATCACGGTGGAAATCACCGAGGGGCTGCTGATGGAGGCCGGCGCCGCTGTGAGCAGGCGTCTGCTGGCTTTCCGGGATGCCGGCATCCAGGTGTCCCTCGACGACTTCGGTACGGGCTACTCATCGCTGTCCTACCTCAAGAAGTTCGACATCGACTACCTGAAGATCGACCAGGCCTTCGTGCGCAACCTGGCGCCCGAATCCCAAGACATGGCCCTGTGCGAGGCCATCATCGTGATGGCGCACAAGCTGGGCATCAAGGTCATCGCCGAGGGGGTCGAGACCGAGGTGCAGCGGGATCTGCTGAGCGCCGCCGGTTGCGACTTCGGGCAGGGCTACCATTACTCGCGTCCGGTTCCGGCGGAGGCCTTCGAGGTGCTGCTGATGAACCAGCAAAAGGCATCGGCGCTTGTCCTCGCCTGACCCGCGCACCAGCCAAGGCGCGACTATTCCTGCGGCGAAACCTGCAGCTTGTGCAAGTCGAAGCCCTTGCCGGCGAGCCGGCCGAGGAGCGCCTCGTAGCTTTGCGGATCCACCTTTGGCGTGCGTGACAGCACCCACAGGAATTCCCGTTTCGGCTCGCTGACAGCGACCAGCTGGTACTTCTCGTCCAGGTCGATTACCCAGTAATCCCCCCACACTGCCGGAATGAAGGACAGCCAGGCTGGCGCGAAGCGCACCTCCAGCTTCGGCGAAGTGGCAGGCCCCACCTGGCGGGCTGCGCCGGTTGCCGAAACCATCTCGCCACTGGCCAGCCGGCAGCGGTTGATCACCTGCACAGTGCCATCCACCTGCAGGCTGTAGTCCGCCCGGGAGGCGCCGCTGCACTTGTTCTGAAACCGGTTGGGGTAGCGGGCGATCTCGTACCAGGTGCCCATGTAGCGGGGCACATCCAGCGCCGCAATGGTGGCTGGCGGGGTGACGTCGGCGGCCACGGCATTGAGGCTGGCCAGACTCAGGAGGGCGGTGAGGAGAGTGACTTTCATGAGCTTTCCATGCAGTGGGTGGCGCGAGAGTGCCACAGGTCTGCCTCATTGACCGGGGCGCGGGAACAGGGTTCGCGCGCCAGTGGGGCGGCTGCCTCGTCACTTAGCCATCACTTCACCGTAACACCCGTGCAGCATGCCGCCGCAACACTGGCTGCATGGACCGCGCCGGACTCGTTTGCCAGGAACTCGTTAGCCAACTGACCTCCCTTCGGGTGGCCGTGGTGACCGAAACCTATCCGCCCGAAATAAACGGGGTGGCGATGACCACTGGCCGGATGGTTGACGGACTTGTGGCTGCCGGACACCGGGTCGATCTGATTCGCCCGCGGCAGGCTCATGAAGGGGGCAGCATCCTCCTTCCCGACGGCAGCGAGGGTATCGAGGAGATGCTCTCCCGCGGAATTCCGCTGCCCCGCTACGCCAACCTGCAGCTCGGCCTGCCGGCCAGGAAGGTGCTCTTGCGGCGCTGGTCGATCCAGCGGCCGGACGTGGTGCAGGTGGTGACCGAAGGCCCGCTGGGCTGGTCCGCCCTCACGGCCGCCAGGAAGCTGGGTCTGCCGGTAATCAGCGAGTTTCACACCAACTTTCATCGCTACTCCGGCCACTATGGCGTCGGCTGGCTCAAGCGCCCGATTGCGGCCTACCTGCGCAAGTTCCACAACCGCGCCAACCTTACATTGGTGCCGACCCGTGCCCTGTGCAGCGAGCTGGCCGGGCAGGGCATTCCGCGGGTGGACGTGGTGTCGCGCGGAGTAGATACCCGGCTCTTCGATCCGGCCCGTCGCAGTGGCGCCCTGCGGCGCAGCTGGGGCCTCGAACCGGACGATCTGGCCGTGGTGTATGTGGGGCGCATCGCTCCCGAGAAGAACCTGGCCCTGCTGGAAAAGGCCTTCGAGGCCATCCAGGCCCGCCAGCCCCGCGCCCGCCTGATCATGGTCGGCAGCGGCCCGGCCACGCAAGCCATGCGGGCGCGCCAGCCGCAGGCCATCTTCACCGGTCCGCGCACCGGTGAGCTGCTCGCCGAGCACTACGCCAGCGGTGACCTGTTCCTGTTTCCGAGTCTCAGTGAAACCTACGGCAACGTGGTTGCCGAGGCGCTCGCCAGCGCCATGCCGGTGGTGGCCTACCGCGATGCGGCGGCGCTGGAGCTGATCACGCACCGGGTGCATGGCTGGCTGGCCGAGCCCGGTGACGAAGCGGCCTTTGTGGCCGGCGCCGTGTGCCTTGCCGAATCGCCCGAATTGCGTGCCCGTCAGCGCCTGGCCGCGCGGGCACGGGTGGAAAGCCTTGCCTGGCACGCCATTGTCGAACGTCTGGTCGCCCTCCAGCGCCAGGTCATCCTGAGCTCGCCCGTTTCTGCCCGGAGGTAATGTCATGTTCGCCCTGCCCGCCCGCCTGCAATTGCTCGATGACCGCCTCGCGGTGCGTTCCAACCGTCTGTCCCGCTACCGCGGCCTGCGCGAGTTGATGCGGGCGGTGAGCCGGCTGGGCGACGGCGTGGCCTGGTATAGCCTGGCGGCCTGCCTGTATGCGCTGTTTGGTGCCGAGGCGCTGCCGGCGCTCAGGCAGATGCTGGTGGCGGGCGTGGCGGGGGTGGCGGTGTACAAGCTGCTCAAGCTGCACACCTTGCGCCCGCGGCCTTTCGAGGTGGTCAGTGATGTGGTGTGCGCGGGCAGTCCGCTGGACAAGTTCAGCTTTCCGTCCGGCCATACGCTGCACGCGATGAGTTTTTCGTTGATCCTGGCGCATCACTTCCCGGCCCTGGCCGCATCGGTGTTCGGCTTTGCCTTGCTGGTCGCGGTGTCGCGCCCGGTGCTCGGCCTGCACTACCCCAGCGACGTGCTGGCCGGGGCGGCGATTGGTGCGGGGCTTGCCAATGCGGCCATCGCGCTGGTGTGAACGGCGGGTCGGCCTGAAGTCCGATCCGCAGGGACTACACTGAGGGCATCCCCACCCCCGAGTCGAGGAGATGCCCATGAACAGCCCGACCCGCAGCGAACGGGACGCCTTCGGTCCCATCGATGTTCCTGCCGATGCCCTGTGGGGCGCCCAGACCCAGCGCTCCCTGCATCACTTCGCAATCTCCAGCGAGCGTATGCCGCCGGCCCTGCTGCGCGCGCTGGCCGAGGTCAAGCGCGCCTGTGCTGCGGTCAATGGCGAGTACGGCCTGCTGGCCACCGACAAGATGGCGGCCATCATTGCCGCGGCCGACGAGGTGCTCGAGGGCGCGCATCCGGACGCCTTCCCGCTGTCCGTGTGGCAAACCGGCTCGGGCACCCAGACCAACATGAACATGAACGAGGTGCTCGCCAACCGGGCCTCGGAGCTGCTTGGCGGCGAGCGCGGCGTGGCTCGGCGGGTGCATCCCAACGATGACGTGAATCTCGGTCAGTCATCCAACGACATCTTTCCGACAGCCATGCATGTGGCTGCGGTAACAACGCTGAATGACGAGCTGCTGCCGGCCCTGCAGGCACTGACGGCGGTGCTGCGGGTGAAGGCCGTTGAGTTTGCCGACATTGTCAAGATCGGCCGCACCCACCTGCAGGACGCCACCCCGCTGACCGTCGGGCAGGAAATGTCGGGCTGGGTGGCCCAGCTCGGCTACGCGGAGCAGGCCATCGTGGCGACGCTGCCGGCACTGGAAGCGCTGGCCGTGGGCGGCACTGCAGTGGGCACCGGCCTCAATGCGCCGCCGGATTTCGGCGAGCGGGTGGCTCTGGCGCTGGCCGACCGCAGCGGCCTGCCGTTTTACAGCGCCGCCAACAAGTTCGCCGCGCTGGCCGGTCACGACGCGCTGGTAAGCGCTCATGGCGCCCTCAAAACCCTGGCCACGGCGTTGATGAAAATTGCCAACGACGTGCGCTGGCTGGCCTCCGGCCCGCGCTCGGGGTTGGGTGAGCTGTCGATCCCGGAGAACGAACCAGGCAGTTCGATCATGCCCGGCAAGGTGAACCCGACCCAGTGCGAGGCGATGACCATGCTGTGCTGCCAGGTCTTCGGCAACGACGTGGCGCTGACTGTTGGCGCGGCCTCGGGCAACTTCGAGCTCAACGTCTTCAAGCCGCTGATCATCCACAACTTCCTGTCCAGCGTGCGCCTCCTGGCCGACGGGATGCGCAGTTTCGATACGCACTGCGCCCGCGGCATCGAGGTCAACGCGCCGCGCATCGCCGAGCTGGTGGCGCGCTCCCTGATGCTGGTCACCGCCCTCAGCCCGCACATCGGCTACGACCGGGCTTCGGAAATCGCCAAGCAGGCCCATCATATGGGCACCTCGCTACGCGAGGCGGCGCTGGCGCTGGGCTACGTGACGGACGCGCAGTTCGACGCCTGGGTGCGGCCGGAAGACATGGTGGGGCGCTAGGCCTCAGGCTTTCAGGAAGAGATCTTCGGGCAGCGGCAGGCAGGCGCGCAGCATGCGCCGCGGGGCGCAGTCGAGGCGCGCCCGGGCGGCCACCGGTTCGACTTCGGCCAGCCAGCCGGGCAGCTCGCCTTCGAGCAGGCGGTCGAGCTGGCCGAGTCGCCGCGCAGTGTGCCCGAGGTAGAGGTTGAAGCGGCGCTGCACGCGCTTGTCGATGAAGCGCGCCGCATGATACAGCCCGGCATGCAGGCGGCTGGTGCGCAGCCAGCTTTCGCCGTGGGTGAGGGTGGCCAATGCCTGGCCGACGTTGTCTGGGTGGCAGTGAAAGGCGCGCGCCATCAGCGGCGTGAGAACTTTCCGTTCGCTGTGCAGCAGTTCGGCGGGGCGGGTGAACAACTGGCTGGAGACGTGGTGATCCATGGCCCATTCGACGGCGATGTGGGTGGCGATTTCCGATTCGAACCACAGGCGCTCGTGGGCTGGCACGAAGTGATTGTGGGCAATGATGTCGGCCATCAGGTGGCTGGCATAACCGAGTACCGCGGCGTGTTCTGCGTCGCTGCGGGCGGCGTCCATCAGGATGTGCAGTTGCGGCCAGCGGTGACTGGTGGTCAGCAGGTCGGCGCCGGCGCTGCGGGCGGTGAGGGCCACGTCGGGCAGGCAGGCGCCTGCCATGACCAGTTTCGGATGGCGGCGGGCCAGGCGGCGCAGGGCCGGGTCGGCCAGGGGAATCGCCCACAACAACAGCTGGGCGAAATAGACGTGGGTGTACAGGCCCCAGGCCAGCGCATCGTTACTGGTCAGCAGCAATGCGGGCAGCCACAACAGTGGCCAGGCAAGCTGTCGGCGGCCAATTCGGCGCTGGGGTGGGGTGTTCATTCCGTCAATGTGCCGGGCGCCTGTGACGGAGGTATGGTGGGCAGGTGTCAGGCCGGTGACGATGCTGCCTTCAGAGTCGGCTGCGCAGGCCGATAAAAGGCCATGAATTTCAGGCGCGAGCCCCCCGTGGCTTCTCCCCCTTCTCCGAGTTTGCCGCGGCTTGAAGAAGGAGAGGTCGTGCTGCGCCCATGGCGCTTCACCCGGCTGCTCGTGGCGGCTTTGGTCCTCACCAATCTGACTGCTTTTCTGCTCGGCGCTTTCAGTCTGCATGGTAGCCACCAGCGCGCGGAGGAACTGGCCAGCCAGACCACCCGTAATCTGGTGCAGGTCCTCGACGAGAGTCTGGCCCGCAGCGGCCGGACCATCGACGTGACCCTGCGGGCCGTGGTCGAGGAGCTGGAGCGGGAGGAGCGCGACGCGCAGGGTGGCCATAGCCGCGACGAGGCTGTCAGGGCCATGCTGGCGCGCTACAAGAACTGGCTGCCCGAGGCCGAGGGCATCCGGGTTTTTGATGAGCACGGCAAGGCCAGGTGGACTTCCCGATCCGGTCCGTCCGCCAGCATCACGGTGGCTGACCGCGAGTTCTTTGTCGCTTTGCGCGCCAATCCATTGCACGGCCTGTACGTGTCCCGTCCGGTCGCCGGCCGCATTGTGAAGGGCTGGGTGGTCCCCTTCGTGCGTCGCTTCAATCATCCGGATGGCTCGTTCGCCGGGGTCGTGTCAGCCATCGTGCCCCTCAGCACCATCACTGAGGCGCTGGCCCGGCCGCAGCTCGGGCCGGGGGGCAGCGCCATCCTGCGTTACGAGGATTCGAGCCTGGTCTCGCGCTATCCCGCGGTGGACGGTCCGGCTGGCCAGGTCGGTTCGAAAACATACTCCGAGCCGTTTCGCAGCCTGATGGCCACCGGTGAGGCCAGCGCCACCTATTATGCGAGCAACACTTCGGATGGCCCGGCGCGGATCAACTCCTACCGCCGGGTGGAGGGCTTGCCCTTCGTGCTGCTGGTGGGCATGGCCCGCGACGATTACCTGCAGGCGTGGCATCGGGAGCTCGTTCAGACGGTGCTCCTGTTGTCGATCTTCCTGCTGGCTACGTCGGGTTCGGCCGTACTGATCGGTCGTCTGTACAGTCGGCAGCAGCACAACAACGAGCGGTTGCAGGAGAGCAAGCGGGAGCTGGAGGCCATTCTTGCGGATCTGCGCGACCGCGATCGGGCGCTCGGGGCGGCCGAGCAGATCGGCGGGTTGGGGGTCTATTCCGTCGATCTGGCCAGCGGTGCTGCGCGGGGGACGGCCCAGTTGCGGGCCATCTTTGGTGTCGGGGCGGATGAATGCTTCGATCTGCAGGGCTGGGTTGCGCTGATTCACCCGGATGACTGCGAGCGCGTGACAGCGCTGTTCATGGACGGCCTGCTTGTCGAAGGCCGGGTTTTTGACTGCACTTACCGGGTTGTCCGGCCAGACGGGGAGGTACGCTGGGTGCACGGCATCGGCAGGCTGTCGCGTGATGCCGCCGGTCAGGCGGTGAGTGTGCACGGCGCAGTGCAGGACATCACCGAGCGAACGAATGCCGAGGCGTCCTTGCAGGAGGCTCTCGACGAGCACGAAAAGCTGGTCGCGCGGATTCCGGTCGGAGTCTTCAAGCAAAAGGTCGGGCGAGACGGCAGGATCGGCTTTGTCTACGTGAGCCCGTGCTTTTGCGAGCAGCTTGGCCTGAGCGTGGAGGTGGTGCTTGCCGACGCCCGCGCGGTGTTGCGCTGCATTCATCCGGACGATATCGCCGATTTTGGCGCGCGCTGCCGGTCTGTGCTCGACAACCCGGGGCCCTTTGCCTGGGAGGGGAGGGTATTGGTGGGCGGCATGCCACGCTGGGTGTCGGTGCTATCGACCCCCACGATTCTTGGCAACGGTGAGCTGCTGTGGGAGGGCGTGCAGTCAGACGTGACCGACCGCAAGCTGGCCGAGATCGCCCTGCGCGAGAGCGAGGAACGTTACCGCTTGCTGCTGCAGCATTCGCCGGTCGGCATCCTGCATTTCGGCAATGACCTGAAGGTGAGCTACTGCAATGTGCAGTTCGCCCAGATCATGCACGCACCTCACGCGTACATGCTCACCCTCGACTGCAGCGCCTTGAAGGATCCGTGCGTGCTTCCCGCCATGCGCGCGGCGCTCGAGGGCCGCTATGGCGAATATGCGGGTCCCTACAGGACGACTTATGCCGGGCAGGAGTTGAACATCGCCATGAACTGCGCGCCGGTGCGCGATGAGGGGGGGCATATCGTCGGCGGCATTGCCATCTTGCAGGACATCACCGAACGCGTGCTGAAGGACCGGGAGCTGACCCGCTACCGCGACAGCCTTGAGGAACTGGTGGCCGAGCGTACCGCCGACCTGGAGGCTGCCCGTGCCGAGGCTGAACGGCTGGCCCGGGTAAAGAGCGAATTTCTTGCCAATATGAGCCACGAGATCCGCACGCCTCTCAACGGCGTGCTGGGGCTGGCCCATATCGGCTTCCGGGAGAGCAAGGGCCGCGACAAGGCACAGGATACCTTCGCGCGCATCGTTTCCTCGGGCCAGCTTCTGCTGGGCATCATCAACGACATTCTCGATTTTTCGAAGATCGAGGCCGGCAAGTTGCGGGTCGAGGTGATTCCCGTTGATCCCGGACGGGTCATCGGGGAAACCCTCGAGCTGATGGAAGAGCGCGCCGAGGCCAAGGGCTTGGTCTTGCGCTTTATTCGCCTGTCACCCTTGCCGCGTCACTGCCTCGCCGACCCGCTGCGTATCGGTCAGGTGCTGCTCAACCTGCTTTCCAATGCGATCAAGTTCACCGAACAGGGCCGCGTGACGCTGTGCGCCGGTTACGACAAAGGACAGCTGGTGTTCCAGGTCAGCGATACCGGCATCGGTATGAGTGCCGACGAAATCGCCAAGGTTTTTGCGCCCTTCGAGCAGGCCGATAACTCCATCACCCGCAAGTTTGGCGGTACCGGCCTGGGCCTCACCATCACCCACCGCATCGTTGAACTGATGGGCGGCACCCTGTGTGCGCAGAGCGAGCCAGGACAGGGCAGCCTGTTCGAGGTGCGCTTGCCCAGCGCGGAGGTCAATGTCACCGAAAGTCCTGCTGACGCGGTCGGACCGGCAAACGTGGCGCCCGCCGCGTCGGGGGGCCGCCTGGCCGGCTATAGCGTGTTGGTGGCCGAGGATAACGAGGTCAACCAGATGGTGCTGGAGGAACTGTTGCTTGATGAAGGTGCCGTCGTGACCCTCACAGATAACGGTCAGGAGGCCGTGGATTGCCTGCGTGCACGTGGCGCCGAGGCCTTCCAGGTGGTGCTGATGGATGTGCAGATGCCGGTGATGGATGGCTATGCCGCCACCCGCGAGATTCATGCCCTGGCACCGGACCTGCCGGTGATCGGGCAGACCGCTCACGCTTTCGACGAGGAGCGCGCACGTTGCTTTGCGGCCGGCATGGTGGCCCACCTGGCCAAGCCCATCGATCCAGAAAGGCTGGTCAAGGCGATCCTTCATTTTGGTTTGCGGGTCTGATGGGGGACTGGCAAATCCGCGGCGATACGGGGGGAACCCTCCATCTGCATATGAATCAAAAATTTATGGTTCTGGCGAGTTGCCCGTAAAGCCGGACGATGCTCCGCCGGATCGGAGAGGGAGTGCCACTCATGAAAAATGAATCCCGTTCAGGCGTGCCCCCGGCGGGGGAAGCGTCCTTTCGGCGGGTCGTGGAATGGGCGCCGACAGCGATGGTCATGGTTGATCGGGAAGGGCTCATCGTGCTGATCAATGCCCAGGCCGAGCGAGTATTCGGCTATCCCCGCGAGGAATTGCTGGGGCAGTCTGTCGACAAGCTGTTGCCGGCGCAATTCTCCGGGCGGCATCCGGCCTATCGGGAGAGTTTCTTTACCGATCCGCATCCGCGTCCGATGGGCTCTGGGCGCGACCTTTACGCCCGGCATCAGGATGGCAGCGAATTTCCCGTCGAGATCGGCCTCAACCCGATTGAGACAGATGATGGTGTGATGGTGCTGGCTTCCATCGTCGACATCACCGAACGCCAGCGTGCCCAGCAGAAACTGGAGAGTGCGCTGCAGGAAAAAACAGTGTTGCTCAACGAGGTACACCATCGGGTGAAGAACAATCTGCAGGTCATATCGAGCCTTCTCAACCTGCAGGCCACCCACACCAGCGACCCGCGCCTGCGCGCCATTCTGGCCGAGAGCCAGAACCGGGTGCGCGCCATGGCGCTGACCCACCAGCTGCTCTACGAGCGCAAGGACTTCTCTCGAGTCGATCTCGGTGAGTACCTTGAACGTCTGGCGCAGCTGCTGCTCAGCAGCTATCGCGAAGACAGCGCCCATATTTCGTTGCGCAGGGCACTGCCATCGGCCCCCCTGTTTCTCGACCTCGAACGAGCCATTCCCTGCGGTCTGGTGGTCACCGAACTGGTCACCAACGCCTTCAAACATGCTTTTCCCGAGGGGCGCACGGGCGAGGTCCGGATCGAGTTGCATGCACTGGACGATGAACTGGAGCTGATCGTTGCCGACGATGGCGCCGGCCTGCCCGCAGACTTTGATCTGGCGGACGTGAAGTCGCTGGGCTTGCAGCTCGTTCCGCTGCTGGCTGACCAGTTGGGCGGTCGTTTTACTGTGGCAGGCGGGCCGGGCGCACGATTTTCTTTGCGCTTCCCTTCCGCTTTGCCGGTACGGAGGGCGATATGACCATTACAAAGCAGATCAACCTGATGCTTGTCGAAGATGAACGCATCGTTGCCTTCGATCTGAAAAACCAGCTGCAGTCCCTTGGCTACCGCGTGGGTGCCATGGTGGGGAGCGGCGAGCAGGCGGTGCAGTGCGTGGCCGAGCTTGCCCCTGACCTGGTGTTGATGGATATTCACCTTGAAGGTGCCATGGACGGTGTTCAGGCCGCCACCGCGATCCAGGAGCAGCACCAGATTCCCGTCATTTACCTGACCGCCTTCGCCGAGGATGACACCCTGCGTCGGGCGCTGGAGAGCCGCCCCTTCGGCTACCTGGTCAAGCCTTGGGACGTGCGCGAATTGCATGCATCGATCCAGATGGCGCTGGCGCGGCGGGAAGTCGAGATGGCCGTGGAAAGAAGCGAGCTGCGCCTCAAGCTGGCAATGGATGCTGCCTCCCTGGGGGTTTTCGAATGGCAGCCGCTGGACGACCGGTTCCATGGTGACGGTCATCTCAAGGCCATGTTCGGCGACAGCCAGATGCCTCTCGACGAGTCGTGGGAGAACACTTTCCTGTCTCGTGTGCATGCCTGCGATCGCGCGCGGGTCGTCTCCAGCCTGAGTGACGCGCTGTCCGGTCCCGAGGCGGTGCGTATCGAATTCCGCACTGCCCGAAATAATGGCGGGCCGCATTTTCTTGAAGCCAACGTGAAGGTGCACCAGAGCACCAAAGCCGAGCGGCGGGTTGTTGGCGTGCTGCAGGACGTGACCCAGCGCCACACGACAGAAGACCGCTTGCGTCAGTCCAGCGTGGTCTTCCATACCGCCGCCGAAGCCATCGTGATCGCCAGTGCCGAGCGCCGCATCGGCGCCGTCAATGCGGCGTTTACGCGGATCACCGGTTACAGCGAATCCGAAGCCCTCGGCTTTGATGCGGACGTGTTACTGCGCATCGGTCGCGACCTCGAGGACAGCGGTCAGTTCTTTGCCAGCCTTGATGCGAGTCCGGACGGCTACTGGCAGGGCGAGGTATTTTGTCAGCGCCGGAACGGCGAGCGTTTTCCCGCCTGGCAGAGCCTGAGCGTGGTGCGCAATAGTGCCGGGGGGGTTGGTAACTACGTGATCGCTTTCTCGGATGTCAGCGAAATGCATGTGGCTGAGGAGAAGCTCCACCACCTCGCTCACCACGACCCCCTGACCGGCCTGCCCAACCGCCTGCTTTTCGATGACCGCATCGAGCAGGCCATCGAACAGGCCAGGCGGCTGAAGCAGCACTGCCTGCTGCTGTTCCTCGATCTCGACAGCTTCAAGGTGGTGAATGACACGCTCGGCCATATCGTGGGGGACGAGTTGCTGCGCGTGGTGGCCGGGCGCTTGCGCAATGTCCTGCGCGGCAGCGACACCATTGCCCGACTGGGGGGCGATGAGTTCGTCATTCTTGCCGGTGGTGGCGCCAGTCCCGAGTACGCCGCCGATCTGGCGCAGAAAGTCCTCAATACCGTGAGTTCGCCGGTCAGCCTTGGTACCGAGTGTGTGACGGTGTCGGGCAGCATCGGCATCGCCGTCTATCCCGGCAACGGAAATGACCGGCACCAGCTGATGCGCGCCGCCGACATCGCCATGTATTCGGCCAAGTCGGCCGGCCGCAACCGCTACCAGTTCTATTCCCAGGACATGGCCGAGCGCAGCAACGAACGCCTGAGCATGGAGCAGGGCCTGCGCCGGGCCATCGACGACGAGCAACTGCTGGTCTATTACCAGCCGCAGGTCGATCTGGCCGACGGACGCATTTTTGGCGTCGAGGCACTGGTGCGCTGGCACCACCCCGAACTGGGGATGATTCCGCCGGTGCGCTTCATTCCGATTGCCGAGGAAAGCGGCGTGATCGACCGCCTTGGCCGCTGGGTGCTGGAGCGTGCCTGCCGCGACATTCTGGGTTTGAGTCAAAGTCTTGGCCAGCAACTGGGCCTTGCCGTCAATGTGTCGGCCCGCGAATTCACCCGCGACGACTTTGTCGCTACGGTGCGCGACACGCTGGCCCGCACGGGCTTTCCGGCTGCCAGCCTGGAGCTGGAAATCACCGAGAGCACCCTGCAGGTGATCGAACGCAGTGTCGGAATCCTTGGCGAGCTGAAAGCGATGGGTATTTCCATCAGCATTGATGACTTTGGTACCGGCTATTCATCCCTGAGTGTGCTGCGCGACCTCCCCATCGACCGTATCAAGATCGATCGCTCCTTTGTTCAGTACCTGCCGGAGAAAACCGACGGAATTGCCATCGTCGAAGCCATCGTGGCGATCGCCTCGTCCCTGCGCATGGAGATCATCGTGGAGGGCATCGAGCGCCCCGAGCAGGCGGCAAGCTTGCTGCGTCTGGGCTGCGGCGCGGGGCAGGGCTATCTGTTCAGCCGCCCCGTTCCGCACGCAAGCCTGATCGACCTGCTTACTCGCGGCGGGCCAGCACCATCAGGTTTCGCGGCGTGAGCGAGCGTTCGCAAAAGGTGCCGACCTCAACGTCGAAGCCGGCTTCTTCGAGGCCCAGCGCCACATCCATGACCAGCCACATCTCCAGTGCGCGCCGAAAGGCATGGCGCACCAGCTCAAGGCGCCGTACATCGGCGCGCCGGGCTTCGCCGACGGCCAGCCAGTGCGGCCAGTCGACGACGTCCGGCAGGGGCAGCTTTTCGCGCTGGGCCAGCAACCGGCAGTAGGTGGCAAAGTCGCCCGACAGCCAGATCGATGGCACCGGCTTGAAGGGGCGAATGGCCTCGCCGAGGAGATCATTGCGCAGAGCGATGAAAGCGAGCTTCCATGCCTGGTCGCGGGCCAGGCGCTGGCGGATGCGTTGCGCTGCGGTGACCGTTTCGGTGACCGCCAGGCGCAGTGCACCGCCATCAAGGTGTAGTGTCGCGTCGCGGCTCAGGGGGCGATAGCCGTCCTGCGCACCGCGGTAATAGCAGCACGGGGCGATGCGGTAGCTGTGGGCGCCGTCGTCGGCGGCGGTGCGCACCAGCGCGCGGTGCAGTTCGCCGCACGCATGCAGGGCCAGTACCGAGTGGTCGCGCACGTGGCTACGTGATGAGTCGTCGAGGGCGTCGGCACACAGCACCGTTTGCGCGACGCCGGCACGGCTGGCCAGACGCGCGGCGTCCTCGCATAGGGCCGGGTCGATTTCCAGCGAGCTGACGGGTAGGTCGTCGGTGAGTGCCAGGCGCCGTCCGAGGTGCCCCTTGCCGGCACACCATTCCAGCAGCGGTGCCCGTGAAACCGGCCCATGGGCGGCAAACGCATCAATCTGCTCGCGTTTGCGTCCAGGTACTTTCCAGTCGAAATGCACATCGCAGGGCGGGAGCGCGCGGGGCGGCAGCTGCGGCACCTCGCACAGGACCGCCAGTTGCCGGGCGACCGGCAGCCGCTCGCCCAGCCACGCCAGACTGGCCTGCGGGTCACCGGTGAATTGCTCCAGCAGGTCTTCGTCGAGGCCGAGGACATCTTCGGTCAGGGACGGCCAGTGCGCGCACCAGTCGGGTCGGCGAACGTAAAACGGCAAGGGTCGCCACAGCGCCTCATGGGCCGTCAGGACCGATTGCAGTTCAAGGAAACGTTCGCGATTGTTCATGCGGCGGGGAAGGGCCTCTGTCCGGGTGAGGCCGAATACTAATGCCATTCCGCGACAGGCTTGCCACGCAGCCCCTGGCGCTGCTCGAACGAGCGCATCGGTGTTTGTGCGTGGCGGCGGTCCGTGCCGTCCACGCTGCCGTCGGCGGGTGATACAGGACTTACGGGAAATAATCGTCGTTGTAACCACCCTCGGTGGTATCGAGTCCTGCGAGACGCGGAAAGCAGGCAAGCCAGTGCAGACGGTTGCCGGCGTATTTTTCGAGTAGATCCGAGAGCAAGGTGTCGACGGACACACGGACAAAGCGCTTTCCGGATGTCAGGATGGCCTGCTCCTCCACAGCGAAGAGCCCATCACTCAGTTCGACCTGGGGGCAGTTGGAATAGGCCTTGAATTCCTGCGCCGGCCTGAGACATCCGGGATCGCCGCGCAGGATTGCAGCGACTTGGCGTGCGGAAATGAAGCGCCCCACAGGTGTGTAAAAGAGGACCGAGGTGTCCTTCGGAACACTCGTAAATGCATTCGCCGCGCCCCTTCTATCCCAGCTCCCGTGACCTAACAGATAAATATCAGCCATATGGGCAAGACCTTTCGTGTTGAGTAAGTGGAAGGTGAGGGCTTGGTGGCGCAGTCATTTGACACTCTAGACCCCCCCCGCGGTTTTGCAAGGCCTCCGCCGGCATCAAGCAGGCCGGCTAGGTTCGCAAGGCGCGAAGTTCCTTGTTCATGAAGCGCAGCCGCATGGCCAGAATGCTGGCGATGCCCTCGAAGATGTAGGCAGAGGCAGGGCCGGATCCGGCGCTTGCGGCATCGAAGCGGACGCGGGACAGGATGAAGCAGTCGGTATCGGTCAGTGCAATGGCGTCGGCACTGCGCCGCTGGCTGTCGAGAAAGCCCATCTCGCCAATGAAGTCGCCCCGGCCGAAGGTGCCGATGTGCCAGATGTTCTTTTTCTTGAGCGGCAGTTCCACGCGCACCGTGCCACGACGGATGAACAACAGGTCGCCGCCGGGCGTGCCTGCGTCGAAGACCCGGCTTCCGGCTGCAAAGTGCTGCCGTTCGATGATCTGATCGAGGCTGGTCAGAGTTGCCGGCTTCCAGCCCAGCAAGTGCTCCAGTTCGGCGAGTTCAAGTGGTGGGCCGCTGTCTTCCACAACGTAGGCTGCAGCCTTGAGCTGTTCGCCTTCGACCCATTCCAGCGCCTCGTCGAGCTGCCGGAAGGCGAGCGCCTTGCTGGTATCCCTGACCAGCCCCACTTCACGCAGGTAGCGCTTCATCTTCAGGCCGCTTGGCAGGCCACGGGGAATCTCCGTAAAGATCAGGTAGGCGCCGACGCTTTCGAGCCGATCCTTGATTTGTTCGAGAACGTGGGTGGCGGTCAGATCGAGCGACTGGACCCGGCGCATGTTGAGGATCACGTAGGTGCGCGGGCCGATTTCCGGCTCCAGGGCAAGGTAGAGCTGATTCGCCGTACCGAAAAACAGGCTGCCCTGCAGCTCGACGATGACCGTCTTGCTACCGCTACGCGACAGGATCGACAGCTCCTGGTCGTGCCGCACAACCTTCGAGAACTGCTCTCCGCCCTCGATCTTGCGGTGCAGGATGGTGCTCCTGGTCTGTTCGCGGATATAAAGACCGATGGCGAGCAGGATGCCGACCCCCGAGGCCGCGATCAGGCTGACCGACAGGGCGGTAAGGATGACGGCGACAATGACCATGAAGTCGACGCGGGTCGATTTGCTCTGGAAAAATTCGAGACTGTGCTGATCGATCATGCGATAGCCGATGACCAGCAGAATGCCGCCCAGCGCCGCGATCGGTATCCAGGCGACGAGGGGCGAAAGGACAAGGAAAGCGATCAGGGAAAATGCACCCTCGAGCATGCCGGAGCGGCGGGTTTGGGCGCCACTGGCCAGATTGACCATCGAGGCACCCATCTGACCGGCGCCCGGGATGCCGCCAATGAGCGCCGAGCCTGCATTGCCGAGCCCTTGGGCCAGCAACTCGCGGTCCGGATTGTGGTGCGTACCGGTGAGGGCGTCGAGTACGACACTGGTCTTGAGGGTGTCGATTGACAGCAGGACGGCAAGGGTTAGTGCAGGCAGCAGAATCAGCGGCAGCAGGGCCGGGTCGAAGGCGCGCAAGGTGTGGAAGTTTCTCGTCAGGGCTTCCGGCAGATTGCCGACGGCGGCGCTGAGGGGGCCCACCACCAGCGGGTTGTTGACGGTGTTCCAGAGGGCGTGATCGGTCAGCCCGAGCCCGAGGTAGGCGAGCACACCAACGAGCATTGCGAGGATTGAGGCCGGCACCACGCGGATCACGCGCGCTGCCGTCAGCATCGTAAGAAGCACCAGAACGCCAACTACGAGGCTTTGCCAGTGCCATGCCGACGGAGTGGTGAGCGCCTGCCAGAAGCCCATGCTCTCGGGCACGCCAAGTACGCGCGGAAGCTGGCCGCCGATGATGGTCAGGCCCACCCCGCTGAGATAGCCACAGACCACCGGATAGGGAACGTACTTGATCAGACGGCCGACACCGACAAGCCCCAGGCAGATCTGGATGCATCCGGCCAGCAGACCGATGAGCATGAGCATCAGTATGCTCGATTCAGTGTTGATTCCCTGACGTGCAAACTCGATGGCCACGGCCACCAGGACGGCTGCCGCCGGGGCACACGGCGCGGTGATCAGGCGGTCCGTGCCGCCGAAGGCCGGCGCGATCAGCCCCAGAGCAGTTGCGCCGAGAATCCCGGCCAGCGCCCCTTGCGCAACGTTGCCGGCGCCCAGCGGTGAAAAAATCGTGACGCCGAAGGCAATGGCCGACGGGAGGGCGACCAGCATTGCCGCCAGGCCGCCCCACAGATCACCGGGCCAGGATGATGCCCCGGACTTTTCCATTTCTATCTTCCCCGGTTGGCGGAGCACGGCCGGATCACTCGGGTGCCTTGTAAACGAGCACCTTCAGCGAGCGCTCGCTCGACACATCGGCAAATGCGGCCGGATTGGACAGCCGTTGCTCAAACTTGAGTCCGGGCGCCAGCGCCTGCATCTGCTCCTGCAGGAAGGCGACGCCCAGCTTGGGCGAGTTCAGGCACAGCAGCGAGGCAAAGATGTCATGGGGCAGGAAACTGGCTCCGGCGGTGAGCCCGTTGAGCAGGTGGTTCCGTTTTCCGATGGCCAGGGCGCTGTCACTCATGTCCATATTGACCACCTGCCGGGCCCCGGCCAGCAGCGCCACCACCGAGAAGGAGCAGGTGTACGCGAACAGGTTGAGCACCTTGAGCCCGCGTCGGGTCGCCACATGCTCGCGCACCCAGCGCCGGCCCTCGGCCATGTCGAGGAAGAAGCCGTGGTTCAGCCCCTTCGGCAGATGCACCCGGAAACGGGCCCCGTTTTCGGTGACCACATGCGGTTCGGGAACGCTGCCGGCCATCAGGCGTGTCTCCGCCTGGGCTTCATGGCGGTATTGAAAGACCCAGTTCAGGGGCTCGGCGGGGTTCAGCTGCATCCAGCGCGCGGACAGGGCCGCGTGAATGGTGGCCAGCTCGGCGTCGGTGACGGGCTGGAAACTGGTCACTACCCAGACCGGCGCAAAGGCGTCCAGCGTCCAGTGTTCGCAACCGGGGTGGAGTCCGCCCCGTCCGTGGAAGATGCGTCGCGCATCGGCGGGCATGCTCATCGTGGCGATGGCATCGAGTAAGGCTTGCATGGGTTTTGGCGTTCAGATGGGCGGCCAGCAATGTAGCAGACAACAAACAGGCCGGTGGGCACGCAGGGCGGCACTATGGATCCCATTGCTAGAACCAATTGGGTTGATGCGGGCCCAAGCCCTAGACTGGATCAAGTAGTCAATGACGAGCAGCCAAAGGAGAGAACCATGTCAGACGAAGCAAAATGCCCGTTCGCGGGTGGAGCCCGCAAACACCCGGCCGCAGTGGGTACGGCAAACGCAGACTGGTGGCCCAATCAGCTGAACCTGAAGATCCTCCACCAGCACTCCTCGAAGTCCGACCCCATGGGTGAGGCGTTCAACTATGCCGAGGCTTTCAAGCGCCTCGATCTGGATGCGCTGATCAAGGATCTGCACGTCCTGATGACCGATTCGCAGGACTGGTGGCCCGCCGACTTCGGTCATTACGGGCCGCTGTTCATCCGCATGGCGTGGCATAGCGCCGGCACCTATCGCATCAGTGACGGTCGCGGTGGCGCCGGGAGGGGCAACCAGCGCTTCGCGCCCCTGAACAGCTGGCCGGACAACGTCAACCTCGACAAGGCGCGCAGGCTGCTTTGGCCAATCAAGCAAAAGTACGGCCGCAACATTTCCTGGGCCGATCTGATGATCCTTACCGGCAACGTGGCGCTGGAGTCCATGGGCTTCAAGACCTTCGGTTTTGCCGGCGGGCGCGAGGACATCTGGGAACCGGAGGAAGAGGTTTACTGGGGGGCCGAGAAGACCTGGCTGGGCGACCAGCGCTACTCCGGCGAGCGTGAGCTGGAGAACCCGCTTGCCGCCGTGCAGATGGGTCTGATCTACGTGAACCCGGAAGGCCCGAACGGCAACCCGGACCCGCTCGCCGCAGCACGGGACATCCGCGAGACCTTTGCCCGCATGGCGATGAACGACGAAGAGACCGTCGCGCTGATTGCCGGCGGCCACACCTTCGGCAAAACGCACGGCGCTGGCGACGCGAAACTCGTGGGCCCCGAACCGGAAGCGTCCGGCGTCGAGCAGCAAGGGCTGGGCTGGGCGAGCAGCCATGGCAGTGGAAAAGGCGGTGACACAATCAGCAGCGGCCTGGAAGTCACCTGGACCACGACCCCCACGCAGTGGAGCAACAACTTCTTCTCGAACCTGTTCGGCTATGAATGGGAACTGACGAAGAGCCCGGCCGGTGCGCATCAGTGGACACCGAAAGGCGGCATGGGCGCCGCTACGGTGCCGGATGCCCACGACCCGTCGAAGCGCCACGCGCCGGCCATGCTGACCACCGATCTCTCCCTGCGTTTCGACCCCGACTACGAAAAAATCTCGCGGCGCTTCCACGAGAATCCGGATCAATTCGCTGACGCGTTCGCCCGTGCCTGGTTCAAGCTGACCCACCGCGACATGGGGCCGCTTGCGCGCTACCTGGGGCCGCTGGTACCGAGTGAGGTCTTGATCTGGCAGGACCCCGTTCCGGCGGTGGATCACGCCTTGATCGGCGAGCAGGACATTGCGGCCCTGAAGGCCAGGGTTCTTGCCTCCGGATTGGCGATTTCGCAACTGGTCACCACGGCCTGGGCGTCGGCAGCCACATTCCGCGGCAGCGACAAGCGCGGCGGGGCCAACGGTGCGCGCATTCGCCTGGCGCCGCAAAAGGACTGGGAGGTCAACCAGCCGGCCGCACTGGCGACGGTTCTGCAAACGCTGGAGGCGATCCAGAAGGAATTCAATGCCGCGCAGTCTGGCGGCAAGAAGGTCTCACTGGCCGACCTGATCGTGTTGGGTGGCTGCGCGGCTGTCGAGGCCGCGGCGAAGAGGGCCGGCCACGAAGTGACCGTTCCGTTCTCGCCGGGGCGTACGGATGCCTCGCAGGAACAGACTGATGTGGACGCCTTTGCGGTACTGGAGCCGGCTGCCGACGGGTTCCGCAACTACGTGCGGAAGGGGCTCGAGGCATCTGCAGCCGAACAGCTGGTGGACAAGGCGCAACTGATGACGCTGACCGCGCCCGAGATGACGGTACTGGTTGGCGGCATGCGTGTCCTGAATGCCAACTTCCGGCAGTCTGCACACGGCGTGTTCACGGCGCAGCCCGAAACCCTGAGCAATGACTTCTTCGTGAACCTGCTCGACATGCGCACGAAATGGCAGAAATCTGCTGCATCCGAAAGCGTGCTGGAAGGACGCGACCGGGTGACGGGTGAGCTGAAGTGGACGGGCACGCTCGTCGATCTGGTCTTCGGCTCGAACGCCCAGCTCCGGGCTATTGCTGAAGTCTATGCCTGCAGCGATTCACAACAGGCGTTTGTGCATGACTTTGTGGCGGCCTGGAACAAGGTGATGAACCTTGATCGCTTCGATCTTGCGTGATCCTGCATGGAGCAAAAAGGCCAACCTGCGGGTTGGCCTTTTTTACTGTCAGCAAGGCTGCGATGGCTGCATCAGCGAACCAGGCTGGATTCGAAGGCTGCCTGGGCGTTGCCCGGGAACTGGTACTTGGCGAACAGGCGCTGCAATTGATCCGAGCGGGTCTTGGCGGTGGCGGCAAACCAGATGCCGATTCTCTTCCCTTCGCGGGCCAGCGTCGTGAAGGCGTAGTGCCATTCGCGGGCCTCTTCCAGACGCTCGATGACTTCGCGTTCGTTGTTGATCTGGATCCCCGCCCGTTTGAGCGAGTTGATGAACTGGGTCGATTCCTTGCTGGGTGTGAGCATTTTCTTCTCCGGTAGCCGTTGCCTATGAGCGACTAACGAAGACCACGACGTTTCGATGACAGCTTGTCTGTATCCGTGTGTAAGCAGGGCTTCTGTTTGCTTTCTCCGGTGTTGAGTTCGGTAGCGACGCGCAGCCCGACAGAGATGCGATGACCAGAAAGGTAAAACCCCGAACCAATGGATTGCTCGCATGGCCATTTTTTCAGCCAAAAGCGTCTGAAACGCCTATTTGGAGCGGTTTATCGTGGTTTTGAAATCCTCCCACACGGACGGTTCCCAATCGCGATCGACGAAATCGGTCTGGAGCGGCTTCCGGCTAACAATGGTGATGGTGTAGCTCGGCGCATTTTCATCGGTAGGTTGAATAAAGAACCCCACTGTTTTTCCGGGTGTCCCGTTTACGACACGGGACTTGATGACGCCGGAAGGTTTGTGGCTGTCGACGATCTTCATGTCGTTGCTCATGGCGACGTTCGCAGCACGCCAAATCTGCTCATAGTTCTTGCCGCTGACCGTAAAGCTCTTGCCCTTTCCGTTACTGAGCTGCAAGGCATCGGTACTCGCACAGGCCGCCAGGTAAAGGGCTGACAGCAAAGCAAAAGCGACTCTCATGCCAGAGTTCATGATCATTTTCGCATATCCGGCTTGGGTTGCGCTCCCGAGCACCTGAAGATGATTACCCTGCCGCGGGTGCAACCCGGTGTCAGCCGAATATTGCCCGCATAGCGTGAATTGACATTGCCTGGACCTTCGTGCCGAATCGAATATTGATTCTTGCCGCCACACGCTTCATCGATAGCCGCAAGTGCTTCGTTTCTTCGTGCCTGGGCCAATTGAGCCAGGCCTGCGTCGCAGTAGTTTACTTCTCCTGTGGGCTTGGTCTCTTTGTGGGCGTTCTTGAACGCTTCACGAATTTCCGATGGCAGAAGCATGGTTGAGCCAACGCCCTTCGAGGTCATGTTGGCCTGCTCCTCTGGCGTATAGATATAGGCTTTGCCCGCGTTGGAAAACAGACCGCCGCCGCGTGCACCGGGGTCCAGTGCACAGCCGGATAAAATTGCCACCAGCACCAGTCCGGAAATGGTCGTTTTTGGTCGATTCAAAATCATGCGTCAATCCCCTTGGCCCGAATTCCCAGTGCTGCGCATTAATTCAGGCAGTGCTCAAAGAACAAATGTTGCCTGTCTTTATTTTGGTGGCTTGTAGTGCTACTGGATACCCAACCAAGGTAGGGTTCTGGAAAATCCGGGCAGCTGATAGCTTGTTGGAGAATCGGCGGGATCTGCCCACCTGCGAATGATGCGGACTGTTGGTGGAAGCAATGAAAAGCAGCGAGACGGGTGTGACGCCCTATGCATTGGTGATAGACGATCATCCTTTGGTGGCGCGGGGGTTTTCCGAATATCTGGTGACGCACTGTGACTTTGCGCTTGCCCATGTTGCGACGAGCGCCGATGAGTGTTTGCGTCGCATCGATGCTGACGGGGCCCCTCGCGTGGCAATCGTCGATTTCTGGTTGCCGGACGGCGTCGCTCTGCCGCTGATCCGGCAACTGGCAAAGCAATGCGTACAGACCCGCTTGCTGGTTGTCAGTGGCGACGAGGATAGAGCCATCGAAGGCAAGGTGCGGGACGCGGGCGCACATGGATTTCTGCACAAGCAAGCGTCACCGGACGTCTTTGCCCGTGCCATTTCGATGTTGCGATCGGGTGGGGTCTGGTTTGAGCAGGCGGGTGGCGTGACGCTACTGCCGACCACGCAACGCGAGTTGCCGATTCAGGCGCATGATCTCGGCTTGACCGCCCGCCAGGGGCAGGTACTTGGCATGATGTTGCGTGGTTTGCCAAACAAGCGTATTGCGCTCGATCTGGACATATCGGAACAAACCGTCAAGGAACATATGACCAACATTCTCGCCAGACTGGGTGTTGGCAACCGCTTGGAGGCGATTACCCTCTTGCGTGGCCGCCGTATCGAGCCATGAAGGTCAATTGGTGGTGGTGGCGCAAGGGCGGGCTCGACAAGGCTGCGCATCCTGAATCATACGATCACGGGCAAGCACGATTGCTTGAGTTGACCTTCAGTCGCCTGTTGTTCGGTATTCATGCCCTGCCATTTGTCGGCGCGCCATTTTTGCTATGGATGTGGCAGCAGGGGCTGGATGTCACGAATATGCTCATCTGGTTGGCGGTTTGCGTGCTGTTCAACCTCTGGGCTGTTCGCCTGAAGGGCACATTCTTTCTGGATCTTTCAGCCCTGTCCGCGTTACGGGCGGTGGATAAATGGCGGCCCGCTATTCACCGCCTGGCAATCGTCTATGGGTTTGGCGTGAGCATCCTTGCACTGATCACGGCGGGCAAGGTGTCTACTGGATTTGCCTATCTTCTCCTCACGGTCCAGGCGGCCATCATTGCCGGCAACGCCACCCATCTTTCGCCGGAAATTGGCACGTTCAAACGTTTTTTTACGGTGGCGTGGGGAATATGCGTGGTCTTGATTCCGTGGTCATTCCCGGATGAATGGCCTGCGACCTTATTTCTCTCGCTGATTTTTGTCCTGGCGATCCATCTGCAAGCCATGAGATCTCACAGCTTCTTCGTGCAGTTCGTACAGTTGGAAGAAAGCAGCAAGCAACTGGCCGAGCGCTACAGGCTGGCGAAGGAGGAGGCGGAATCTGCCTTGCAGGCCAAAAACCGGTTTCTGAGCACGGCTAGCCATGATTTGCGGCAGCCGGTACATGCGATGGGCTTTCTGATTGAGTCGATTGCCCACCGCAATCGGGATCAAGTTCTGGTTCCTGCGTTAGATGATCTACGCCGTAGTGTGCAGTCGGCGACGCAGATGTTTAACGCCTTGCTGGATCTGTCACGCATAGAAACGGGTGGTATTGAAGTTCGCCGGGAGCCGGTCGCAATCAACCCGCTCATGCGGGATGTCGGAACAGTGTTTCGTGAGGAGGCCAGGAGCCGGGGGCTTGATCTTCGGGTTCGCCTTTCCCGCAGTGGCAAGGCTGTGGTGATGGCTGATGCCTTGATGCTTCGGCAGTCGCTGGTCAACCTGCTTCACAATGCGTTGCGGTATACCTCGCGCGGCGGAGTGCTGATCTGCGTGCGCAGACGGGGTACGGACTGGCAGCTGGAGGTGTGGGATACGGGTGTCGGCGTTGCCAATGACGAAAAGGCAAAGGTCTATTCGCCGTTCTATCGCAACCAGCACGCGTGGCGTAGGGACGATGCAGGTCATGGTTTGGGACTGGCGGTTGTTGCGCGATGCGCCGAACTGATGGGCGCCACCCATGGATTTGATTCCATCGAAGGACGCGGCTCCAGATTCTGGATGCGGCTGCCAGGCGCATTGCCGCAACAGACGGGCGTACTCCCTTTGCCGACGCCTTTCCCGGCCCTGTCGACGCTGCGGTCACTCACCGGAACCTGTCTCGTCGTCGATGATGATCCCCAGGTGGTATCGGCCTGGAACAGCTTGATGCAGGCCTGGGGAGTCGAAGTCCGCTGCGCAGCTTCCGCGGCCGAGGCGTTTGCGACGCTCGATGCCGGATTTCAGCCCCGGGCAATTCTTTGCGACCAGCGCTTGCGCTCCGGTGAAAGCGGGTTCGAGGTGTTGAAGGCGCTGTTTTCTCGTTGTCCCGAGGCGAGCGGGGCAATGGTCAGCGGAGAATATTCGTCTGATGAACTGCAGGAGGCCGAACAAGAGGGCTATCTGGTGCTCCGCAAGCCACTTGAGGCGGCACAACTGCACGCGCTGCTCATGCGATGGTTTGTCATGTCAAATGACGTGGCAGCCGATCAATGGTTCTCATGATGTCGTTAGTTTTATGTGAAATGAAAATTCGTTCGACGCTCTGCGTGAAATTAAGGTCCGTCAGAAGTAACTCAAGCAGCCGCAACAGCCTGCACAAACCTCATTCGTCTTTGGGGTATTTAGGAAGCATT
>APMI01015527.1_pt1 | contig 26053 bp, 26 predicted proteins | sample 667938 | NCBI WGS metagenome assembly APMI01 (sample SAMN01084076, study PRJNA167559) | wastewater metagenome | biome: Wastewater | place: Denmark: Ejby Moelle, Odense | collected 2011-11-28
AGTAAAATAATTATCAGTTGTTTATAGTTTGACTATTTTCATCCTCTTGCTTAGAGCTTGTTATATTTTTTTGAATCGATAGTCTTTTCTTTTTCTCCATGAGGAATTGAAGAAATTTGTTGTGTTCTGTTTTATTAAAATTGTTAACTTTGCTTTCATCCTTATTTGAATTACTTTTAATTTCATCTTTATTTGAATTACCTTTAGTTTATTCTGCCTTTTTCTGTGCAATTACAGGAAGTTACAAAGGCTTCTTCTTTTTTTATTTGTTTTCTAAAAGCTCTAGTTCCAATGTTTTAGATTTTTCTTGTAGTTAATTTTACACTCTATTTTTATTATTACTTTGAGCCTATTCGTTAACAATGCTTTTATGGCTTCGTATTGATGCCAGAGAGCTGATAGATGGTGATGATTTCATGTTAAAGTAATATGCATCTACTTTCGTTTTTCGACTATCATTATCATAATCCCTGATTCTTTAGCCGATCATGTATCGAATGTTTTTCTTCTCCACGAATGATCCTTCTCTTTGAATAGACTAACTTATATAATGTGTACCTTCTTTAGTGATAATAAGTGTTTACGCATTGATCTATTGAGGAAATAGTATGAAGCATGTGGATCACCCAAGGCATCGTAGTTCGGCTTTCTATATGTGATGCTATAACTATTATCGAAGGGCTGTTTCTTTTTCTGCTTCTTGCGCACTTCAATAGTTTTAATATTCATTTATTTTATTAACTGTACAAGATTACCTCAAATGCAACCTATATACATCAACCTCGAGTTTTATTTGCTAACTACTTTTTCTTCTTCTCCAAATACTGTCGAATTTTTTCTGGCTCTTCCTTGTACACTTTAATGCATCCATCAACCTCGCGAGAAAATAATTCTTTTTTTACATCAATAGGATCTGATTTGTGCTATTTTGACTCAATTTGAGATACTTTGTCAACGAATTGCTCACAGTTAAATTTTTGATAGTCTGTCATTACTTTCAATGCTTCTGTGAAATAATACATGTCTAGTGCAAAATTCTTAACTCCAGACTGTGAAAAATTGCCAATTTTAACTATTTTCTTTTGTTATTTGATTATTTCCAACTATTCCACAGACAAGAATTTAGCTTTCTTGTACATTTTTTCAGATTTTTTGAATAAGCTAAACACTTTGTCTTTGGTCCCTTTGCTGTGATAATCAATGTAGAGAACATATTCTATAACAAAAAGTACATATTCATAAAACCTAGCGAAAAGAAACTCGAATTGAGCTTTTTGAAGTCGAAATTGAAAATATTTTAAAAAGGATTCAAAAGAAAATACTAATTCCATACTAAAAATTGTTGGTTTTTGCTGAGATTCACCTTTTGTTTAGTAGTAATCTTTTACTTACCAAAGACCTTTTGGTATATTCATTAAAATCTATGTCCAAAATTTCGTCGTTACCTTGTTTTCAAAGTTATCCCAGCACTATAAACTTAATCTTTATATTGTTTTTACTCTTTATTTTAGATTTAAAGGTATTTCATCTTCGCTAAATAATCTTTTGTGTTTGATTTTGCCATTTTTAAGCCTATCAAAGAAATAAAATAGTTGATAGTAGTCCCAATAATGCCAGTTAGACTAAAAAGCTCCTGAAATCTTTTCGAGCAATTATCGAATTACATTTTACTGAAGGAATACCCATTTTTCACTGCACAGTGGTTAAAGTATAATAACAAAAGCATTGATAAGCAGAATTCCTTTTTTGCTACAGCACTTTTTACCATATTAACCCTATTTAATGGGGACGAGCAACTGAACTTATTGACCTAATGACCCTAGACTATCAAAAAACTTGAACTAATAAAGAGAATTGTCTTATTTTAAGATATCTTCAAAAGCTTAAATAACAACTTAAATTATTCTATTCATGTGCATAGGCAGATCATGTGAAATTAATTGCTTGAAATCTCTTGTTAAGCTTACTCCTTTTGATTATAGCTAGGTGGAGCTCTCTATAAGAATTTATAGAGTTTACAATACTTCTGAAAGCTCTTATTTTTCGTAAATGCATGGCTCAATGCACTGATAAAATTATTTTGTGAATTCTGAAATAAATTTAGGCAAAATTATATCAGCTTCGATTGGATTTGACATCTTCTATAGCGGAAATTATTGCTTTGATTATCTTATAGTCGTTTAAATAAATATATTGAGCTTGTCTAATATTTTTTTCACACCTCTTGATGAGTTGTCAATATTCATGTCTGTTCGAACTTTTGACAAAAAGTTATTTGATTTTTATTTCAGAAACTTTTTTAAAGCGATGGAAATTTCTCCAAGAGTCAGCAAAAATTACTTTTCATCGCAGGTTTATACAAATGTCTCATAAGATTCTCTAAATATTTTGTTAATTTCAAAGACCTTAAAATGCTTTTGATACCTCTCGTGCTGCTTCATTTCATTGATGATGCTTAAGATTCTTACGACTTCTGCTGTATTTTTTTCAAGTACAACTGCGCTAAAAGAATCAATAATCTCAGCAACAGACTCTTAATCGACATCTTCAAGTTCGGTCTCTTATTTAATTTCCTCGAATTTAAATTGTTTAGCCTTTGGGATTTCTTGTAGTTAAGGTAATTTTAATTGTACCAGTTCTTCTTGAGTCTCAATAAAAGTTACAAAATTGCGTGAGAAAAAGTCTATCTGTTTTTATGTAGGAATTCGTTATAGAACTTCTTCGTACTTTGAACTGCGCATGAGAGCTTGGAAAAACCTAATATTTGATTGTTGCTTACTCTGAGACATCGAAATCAGGGATATCAATGAGTTGGATAAGACTTTCGACTTCTTTATCAGTTTTCTATTTCAATGATTTCTGCAGTCGCTTAAGATCAGTGTTCATTAGTCTGATATTTTTTGAGCTCCTCATTTTTAGTATTTGGTAGCAAGAACAATATTATAAGCTGATATTTTAAATATGAAATCATTTAGCTTAGTCATTGATGAAGCGGATGAATTCTTGAAGAAAAATAAGCAACAGCGACAATAAAATGTGAGAAAAATCAAAGGTATTTACAAGGATCTCGATAAATCATAGAATAATCAGTATGAGCTAGCACTAGATCGGGCATATAAAAACTTAGCTTACTTTAGAGAAAACAGCTTCGGCAAGGCTATGAGTGAGTTTGATATTTCATAAATTACTGAATAGCACAACAAGAAAATGCTACAATTAGATGAATAGATTAGGAAAATGCAATCAGTCATTGATCAGGGTTGTGGAAATATAATGAAAAAGTCTTAATCGAGACTAAATTAGACTAAAAACGCATAAAATTCTATATAAAATCATTGATATCTCAATATTTCATCACAATTATTCTATCTGAGTCATTGTTTATAAACCATTAAAGAGGCGAGAGCTCGTCTTTGAAGACTTACTTTACGAGTGGATACATGTTTTATGATTTCAGTTCATCGATTGGAATGTTCTTACTTGCTCTCTACAATGCTTACTTCATTTTTGATTCAATTGGTAAATGGAAAGGATTTTCTGGAAGAGTAGTGACGATGAAGTGAAGTGGGTCGGTAGCAATGTCTAGTATACCTAGCTTCGTGCATAGCTTTTACTTTCCTTTTTATTTGAGCACAGCTACTTGCTTATATGCTTCTCTTATATCAAATAAACGCGATTTGCATTAAATAAGAACTTTGATTTCCCATTTCTGATCATTGGCGTCATATGTAGCTATGGCTATATCGATTTATCCTAGATTTTTGGGAAACCATCGACAATTAGTGAGAAATTAATATTTTTGATCTGCTGATATTTTAGATTTTTCAAGAATATATGGAAGCAATTTATCCTGGACATTTTTTTCAAAACTGTCTCCTTTTTCAATACTTTCAAATCCCACTTTAACATCTGCCTATTTCCACATGGTAAAGAATTTCTTCATTACCTCCTTTACTTTCATATACTTCAAGTAATTATCATTATGATCTAGTTTTTCCTGCAAATTGCATATTGTTTCTTTAAGGTTTGCTAATTTCTCGATATATTTTTGCCTAATGAGTTCAATTTCTGACTTGTAATCATACTCTTGTCCTCTTTTTTCAAGCATGCCTGCTTTTATTTTATTATACATTATGCTATTTTCGTCCATTATATTTTTAAAACTATCTTCGTTCTTCTACAAATGCTATTTCACTTTTATTATTTCATCATACTATGGGCAAGGTGAGTAGGTTTTGTATCTCACATATATGTCCCTAATGTGGGACTTATGACTCATTTTTAATAGACTCAGCACTTAGTCGTACAACTATGGGTTTTGCGACATCTAAAGTCGAACTGCCTTTGAACATTACCCCCTTGGTCCGATTTAAGACTTCAAAAATTTCATATAGAACTGAAAGAAATTGTCCCATTAATTTGGATCTTCATTACGATACACACCTGCAATGGGAGATTCTTTCATGATTTTAAGCATCTATTTTTTGTTATTTTACAACTTCTAATGGCAAAGTTGAAGCATTTCTGCTGTTTTATTCTCGACAACTTATTGCATCTAACTATTCTTTTATAATAATATAGATATAAATTCATTAAAAATAGCAAAATAATGGACGAATTCGTAGTATTCATTTTAACTGCTTCAGACATTTATCAATGTGTCTATTAAAAGCAGATAAGTTGTTCATACATTGAATTTCTTGATTGCAAATTGGACATACAAATTTATTTTTCTATTTTATTTCGCTAACCAGGGAGTCTCCAATCTTTTTGGAAGTCTCTTTAATGCTTGATTGTTAGATTTCTAATTGTTTCACTTTTTATTTCTTTTATATCTATTTTGAGCTTGTTTTTTGTGATATTTACTTCTATTTCTATTTCTAATTCTATTTCACTTTTTATTTCTATTTTACTTTCTCTAACTATTTGGTGTTATCTTTCTATTTATTATCCTCCTTAGGCTTGGAGAAGTAAGCTTGTAATGTTTTGCGTTTCCATTCATCTAATTTCATTAAATTTGTGCATTTAACTCCCAATAGTCGAATTTTCATACCAGGAGTGATTATTTTCTCTGTCATATATTTAGAAGTCGCATTCAATAGCACTTTTGTATCTTTTGAGCATTTTTCAAGATTAAATGTTTTATCTTTTTTCTAGTAGTTCTCAGTCTGGTACGAAAATACAACATTTGTGCTGATAAAGCCAAGTTATTCAAGTTCATGGGAAACTTCTTCGCATAACTACAACAATTTTGGCTCTAAGAATGTTGGGTCACATGTTGGTCTAAATGTTTATGATTTTCCAACTGATTTTCTTTCTTTGAATTAATGTTCGATTGCTCCAAGCCCAAGAGCAGCTGAGACAAAGAATTAGCATGAGTTCTCAGAAAAGCATATGGCCAAAGAATCAGTTGAGTCAAGAAGGTCGCGAGCAGACTAAATTCCCAATCCCTTTAAATAATAGTCATTAACTGGTCCGATTCCTGGAATCTTTCTTATCTTTTTATCCAGCATGAATTGTTTTATTTACTACGGTTTATTAGGGACAATGTATTGTCCGTTTGGCTTGTTCACTTATGATGCCATTTTTGCTATCATTTTGTTAGGACCCACTCCGCATGAAACTGTTAGCTGGGTTTTAGTGAATATATCATCTCTTATTTTTCGAACAAACTCCTGTTGCTGCTCTTCAGAACAATTTTTTAGTTGCTATGTTAAATCAACGTAAGCCTCATCAAGTCCCATAGACTATAGATGAGGGTCAAAATGTTTCAGAACCTATCTGAATATATCTGAAAATTTTCTATACTTCTAAAAATCGGGTTTAAAAAGGATAAGCTCTGGGCAAAGTTTCTTCGCAACAAAAGTAGGCATTGCAGATCTCACCCCGTGAAGTCGAGCAGCATAGTTAGCAGTGCAGAGAACAGAATTGTCACCACCTACAGCGCAAGGTTGATCCTTAAAATCTGGTTTATCGAGAAGCTAACAGGCAACATAGAACATATCGAAATCGAAATGCCCCCAAAATTTATCCAAAGGTCGCGACTAATCAAGTTATTGGATTTTCTTAGCCCACCTAGCCTTAATATCTTCTTTATCTTCATTTTTGAATTTCATTATCTTTTCTAGCATTCCGGCTACTTACAACGATCTCTTTTTCTCTAATTACTTTTAATGTAAATCTTTTGGAGTTCCTTTGGTGAGCTCAGCAACTTTTTTAGCAATTGACTCAGCATTGACTGAACTCATACCTGCTTTGATGCCGATATAATGAGGCACTACTTTGTTAGGCGAATCCATTAATTACTATAATTTGGCGCTTCTAATGCCGAGCCCATCCGATAAAATAAATAAAAATAGGATCATTGATGACAGTTTAATTCATACTTTTCCTTAGTCAGTCGTAGAGCATAGTTTCGAGCTGCGGCTCTTTGTTACTCTTTTTGAAGGTTGATTTCTGCTCTTTGTTGTAAAATATCGTTCCAGTGAGCTATTTTCTGTCTTTTACCCTCCGCAATAGCCACTTTCGCCATCTTCTATCGCATCCCGTAATCCTATTTTCTGTCGTTGAAGCGCTCAGCATTCGAAGCATACATACCAGAATGTGATGGAGGCTGCACAAGAGAGAGATCTTGCATTGTCAGGTTTGCAGGCCAGGCTGAAAATTTAGTCGCTTTTTGATTATCTAAATTACATCAAATGTACCATTTATCTGATTCAAAGTTTTAATCATTGAGTTTTTAATTTTGGTCGTCTCTGACCAGTTGTAGCAGCTTTTCGCATTTCTATCCCTTACTAAAGGTAGTTGATTGTTTAACTATTTAATATCTTCATTAATTTTGGTTGCAAAATCTCTAAAATTTATTGAACCCTGCTCATTGATTTTTAGAAAGCTAGCTAAGTTTTATACTTCCCAATTATCCATAATTTTGAGCTCATTTATTTTTTATTTGAACTCGCTTTCCGAAATATACCCATCCTTATCTTTGTCCATTAAGTTGAACAGTTATCTAGTCTCTGGGTTCATTTTGTGAGATTTTAGTTTCGCTATGCAACTTATGGCAGCAGCATTATCGTAGTCTGTACCATTAATGTTGAATGACTATTTTTTAGGAGCTTCGCCTCTCACTCTTCTTTCAATACGATCTCGAGCTTGCTTTTCGTTTTATACAAAAAGTTAATGATTTATTTTAGTGAGACTAATATTTCCATTAACGTCATAATTTAGATAAGCACTGAAGGCTTCATAGTCATCTTTATGGAAGTTTATTCCTTCTTTTTGCAACAATTTTTACGTAACATTTAGGACCTGCTGCCGACTGGCAACATCACTTTTGATTTCAGACTTGAAAATGTCATCATTTTATTTAGCTTGCTTCCTTTTACTTCTTAATTTATTTAGTTGCTCTATCACAGTTCTTGCTTTCACAAACTGAGTTTCATACTCTAGGCTTGATAGTGTTTTCATGTTAAACAAGCGATTCTTCTTAGAATTTGTAAATTCTATTTCTTAATTTGCAGCAAGATCGGCTTAAAATTGATTAGTCGGTTTATTTTGACTCTTGGTTTTATTTTACTGCTCTGCAATCGCACAAACCAGCCCTTCCACATTAAACACGCCGTTTTCGTTAGAGTAATCGTTATAGATCTTATCTCTTTCTTCACCGGTTAGAACTAGGTCAGTTAGATCAAGCTTTTTCATTACGTAGTCAAATTATTTTTTAGTGATTTCCTCATTCCTCTGCCTGTATATTTTAAAAGCTTATTTCAGTTTGGGATATTTATTCCTGAGTACTTCATGAACTTTAGCTGAGAAATTGCTTGAAAATGTGTACTATGCGTTTGGCTGACTCTAATTTACTTGCAAAGTCTTATAGAATACATCATCTTTGGTCATGAGTTAAATAAAGTCTGTCATATTTAGTACCTTAGAAGTAGATGTAGACTGATTTGCTCTATGTGTGAGTCGGACTATCAGATTGTATTCATCTTTATTAATATCGAAACCATATTCTTTAACAATTTTGGTTAACCCGCTGGAGTCTATATTGCCATTTTGTGCGTAATTTTCGAAATATGCCTGTAGATTGCGACGGTCTCTATTATTTTTAACAAAGGCTCTTTTGAGCTCTTGCAACTTGTGCATATTAATCTTTTTGTCTTTGAATTCAGCTTGGACTGACTTAACCTCATTGTTTAGCAGAGGTGCACAACTCAATTCAAGACGACCTGTTGGGAATATCATCTTTGGGTATTTATAAGGTCTAATATTCTTTTTGTCGAATCTTTGAGTCTCAAATTAGTTATGACTGCCATTGAATGGGTTAGTTCTTGTATTCGAATCTTCTACTGGTGCTGCCATTGTTGCCTGTAAGTTATGCGAGTACAATGATTTCGATTTATTGAAGCTGCGCTCAAATACATTTTATGTCTTATAGTTGCTAGTGTTGAATCCTGAAATGTCTCGATTTGACGAGCCCATGTAGTGAGTTCTTTGAGATCTAACCTTCATCAATGAATAATTTTATTAACTTTTTAATATGCTAATTAATTACTGACAATAAAATTATAAATCAAAAAAAATAACGCATCATCAATTCAGTAATAAAGAGAGCGACTGGATGCCGGATGCGATGATATGTTGGAAAGAATGTCCTTCTTTTGTAGCTTGTTTTTCATGCCCCACTCGCTTAGAATGTTGTAGAATGGCAATTTCTTATCTTTAGATTTGCCAAATCTCTAAGACTTTCCACCCATACCTGATGACACTCTCTTTCTCTGTGTATCGATGATGCTGGAAAATAAACTATATGAAATTGGGTTTGGGTTGTATGTTCCTACTGGAGGCAATTTTTAAGTTGATTTTTTCTTCTTGTCTTTTTCTGGGTCTGCCATCCACTTATTTCCCCTATGATCGAATAATTGTCGGTAAGAGTTATAATTGCCGACTCCTGGGCACTCGAGAGAATTTCTCATACAGGCTTACAAATAAGTTGGAGACTATGCTCTGGTTAAGTTTGACCTCATTTTAGTTTTATCTGCTTATGTTTAGATCTTGCCATATGCACCTGCTCCAGGCACGTGTTTTTTCTTCTACAAGTGAGAAATCTCGTCAATAAATGTTTTTCTGTCGGGATGCTTGACTACTTCAGCTGTTTTTGATTTTTATTTAATTGATGGCTCGTATGTTGTAGGGCCAGGTAGCTTGGCTGATATTTTCTGAACATCATCGATGAAAGTTGTCTTTTTTGAAACATTTATGGGTTTAGCTCCCATGACTTTGTCTTTGGACTGACTTAGAATTCTGTCTTATTTAAGTTTCATAGGATCAAGGTATTTCTTTTCGACAAAATACCCTTCGATTCCTCCTGTCGAAATAGAGTTACGCATGGTGTATAGGTCAGCAATCGACGACATGTTATAATTTTATTATTAACTTAATATGGTAATAAGCATCAATTATCTCTTATAGTATTATTATATGCAAGCAAGTCCTCAATAGATCACAGCTAAATTTCATCAAATGGGGGTACTTCTGCTACTCGATGCCCCAGCACAGCTTGAGTTCGGCATAGATAATATTACGTGGCAAGTGGGGAGTAAGTTCAAGGGCATTAAGCTTATTCCTCTTGGTACCCACATAATCACGTATGCATTGAAAAATTAAAACTATATGTTCCCTATCAAAAAGTTTATCAATTTTGGGCCAACTAGTAAGTCATCAAAAGATGATGACAGAATAAGAGTATTTCGTTGGAGCCCTAAAGCTGAAAAATTTGTAACCCTGATTGGAGAAGAAGCAGAAGGGTACAGAGAAGGAGTCAATAAGTATCATTTTGACTGCTACTTAGGCCCATATCCAGCCGAAAATATATAATTTTGGGCAATGAATACAAAATATATTACCAAAGAAGTACTTGATAAGCTAGATCCAATTTAATCATATAATAACTATGAAGAATAGTATACTAATAACAAAATGAACAGAGAGAACTAGAAAATAGACATAGACTCTTAGTCATAAGGAGAAGCAGATGAAGCTGATCTTGGGAAATAATAAATCAACGATATTTAGATTAATGAGGACAATGACGACTAACCAAAATAGAAAAGTCATAATGAAAGACCTGAAAGTTAAAATGTAAGTGAAATTAAGAAAAATAAGGACTTCGGAGGCAATATTTATTATTCTGAGATTCCGCGAAGGCTGAGCTAATCTTCTACGCATACCACCTTTGTTAATATTGACAGGACTGAAATTTTGTAGTCCATTATCAAAACTTCATGGGCTAGCAATTAGTTTAATATCTTGGGAGAGCTTCAATACAGTTTTATTGCTTTCTTGATTGGTCAGTGTCTTGACTCTTTCAACCAGTGGAAACAGCTAACAATGCTACTTTCTATGTCTGAAACTGCTTTCATTACCCACAAAAATTTAATGCTAGAATTTATCATCGTTTTATATGAACAGCTCAGACAGTTTCCGAGCGACTTCTTTATGGACGATTTGGCGAAAGGAAATTTTTTAACTCAATGCTTTTAAAGTTTTAATTACTATAGAAAATAAGGCAAAATCGGAAAGAAGGCAGTTTCACGTGTTGATAAACTTCTCAGTCTTGTAAATTAAAAATTTCAATACATTCCTGATGATGAAAACGAGAACCCAGTTGTTGTAGGATAAGACGAGGGTTATTTTTGATATTAAGTAAACAATTATGTATATACACACAATAAAGTTGCTTCTGCTCCTCATCCTGGTTATTTGTCTATTATGACTAATTTATTCATAAATTTTCATATCAAAATCACTATGTTTTTACAGTCTGCAAATGTACCTTTCCTTCTTGATTGGAAAATTGGCAATTATTTTGATCAGTGATTGTCATTGGCAAGCCTGCAGTGTTAAGACCGAAGCTTAAGGCATAGTCCGATAACTCTTTTAGTTTCTGTGGGCTTATATCTTTTGTGCGAGACATAATGTGGATACAATAGTTCTTAATGCCGAGTGACTCTCCACAATCAAATTAGATTGCGTTATGCTCGTCCAGCTGAATTACCCAGTACCCTACTCTGTTGAGGGATATTTTCTCAATGAACTTGCCGGGAAGCTCAGCAGGAATAAGAGTCGCATTGACAGTCACTAGTCTCCCATATTTTTCGCAGGACTGATAAGCGTAAATATCTGCTGCTTTTCTGGATACGTCAATTTTGGTGCACTTGCAATCCTTTTCAAAGTAGGCGCCTCCAGCTGTCTGATACTTTGCGACTTCATACCACAGTCCCTCGTACTTATCGATGGTGAAGGTTGCAGCGGGGGGTGGGTTGGGACAATTGGATAGACAGCTAGCCACCAAGAGCAGGCAGACCAACGGGAAAATCATCAGAAATATTCTATAATTCCCTAGATTCTCAATACTATGGTTTATATACGGCACATCTAAAGTAGAATTAACTATTAGTCAAAAAAAGACAATTACATCAAATTTCTTTATTAGGTAAACAGAGTAGAGTTGTTATAATTAGATTATACAAGATTTTAAGTTGGTTGATTTGGATGGCTCAAATCTTCATAAAGATCGACAAGCAATTCTACTTCGCAGGGGAAACTGTTGTCGGTGAGGTCTACTTCTACCTGTACGAGCCCATGAATGCCAACGAAGTACTCATTAAGTTCAAGGGATGGGAAGAAGCCAAATGGATTGACGAGCAAGTCATCATGAATTAACAGGAAAGAGCCAACATTGGTGAGCATTTAATTTGGAACAAAGTAAGCAATTATTAACTCAGGAACCATTCTTAAGAATGGAGACTACGGACTCATCATCATAACAAGGATAATAAGAAATATCAAAATTTACTTATGCCAGATCTGGTGGCCAGCTTAAGAGATTCTACAGAAGAGTCGGTGGTAAGATAATTGTCAAAACTGAAAACATATTGCACAATTTTGGGGGTCAATTTATTCCTCCAGGATCATACGTTTTTCCATTCAGCTATAAAACAGGTGAGAACTTCCCCGCTTCTTTCACAGTAACTTACAAAATATTTAGAACAAAGCATCGGACAGAAAAAGCAAAGGAAGAATCAAATATGAAATGAGAGTTTATATCCGAGGATTTAACTCAAGAAGGAGATTAATTAAGCATAGAACCGAAATTGTGGTTCGCTAAACTAGTGTGATTAAGAATTAAAAACAAGAAATAGTCGCAAATGTTAAATCATGCTGCTGTATTGATAAGGGAACAACTAAGATCCAATGCCACTTTGAGAAAAATGCGTATATGCCAGGCGAGCAAGCAAAAATATTCTGCATCCTAGACACAAGGGGCAGTCTCACAGATGTCACTCGAGTCACTGTTAAGTTGATCAACAAAATCACATACATCTCAAAAGACAATCACCAAAAGAATATGGATGTAACACTTTTTACATGTGATTTCCCTGGCCTGCAGATGGGAAGCGAAGCATAAACAGACAAGACTGTAGCCATCATTAACTCATCTCAAAAGAATTCAAACCCTCACGATATCATGCCAACAGCCCGAGGAGATAGAGTAAAGAGTGTGTACTTCTTGAGAGTTGAAGCTGTACTTAATGCCTCTTGCACTTGCTGCAGTCAACTACCAGTAGTAAATCAACCGATCGTGATCTACCCGTACATAATGGTTGACTACATGTTCAAGTAGCCTAATAACTGGAACCCAATCAAGATGGATATGGTCAATTTGCAGCAGGCTGTGACAGCTACTAATGCTAAGCTAGCTGATATGGGTAATCCTTATTATTGATCCTCATTTATTGTAATCTATATCCATATATACACTTATCATACTTTGGTGTTTAAGAAGGCAGAGTACTATTCGGCGTCAAGACTAAACTGATATTAATTCAACACCTGTTTTCGGATTTTACCATCCTCGAAGAAAATTATGCGATCTCCATAACACTCCAAGTCTTCGTTATGCGTCACCATCACTATAGTGATTGGATATAGTTTATCATTGTTTTAGTTAGCTTCTGCCAAGTATCCGAAATTATTGATTTCTAATAACAAGTTCATGACTTCAATTGTTGATTTAGAGTCAAGGTCTCCCGTTGGCTCATCTAACAATATGATAGATGGAGAGTTTGCTAATGATCTTGCAATAGCTCTAAATTAGGAGAATATTACACTCTCTGCTGTTCGCCACCTGACAGCTCACTTGGCAAGTGATCAGCTCGTTAAGTGAGACCAACTCTTTTCAACAACATCTTAGTCCTGGCCTTCATCTACTTTTCGCTCATTTTGCCCTTGATCCGCATTGGCAGCTCGATATTTTCGTAGGCAGACATTAAAGCAAGAAGGTTGAATGTTTGAAATACTATCCCGATATTCTCTCTTCTCAGCCGACTAAGCTCGTCATCAGTGCTGCGTGCATCTATGGTCTTGCCTTCAATTTCTAAATAATATTTTCCTTACATAGAGATCCATGAGTGGATGAGTCAATAGTTCCCAAGATGTTTAAAAAAGTGGTTTTTCCTCCTCCAGATGGCCCTCGAATCATGACAAATTATCCTCTTTTTATGGCACCATATTTGTCATTTCCATAGAGACTAACACTTTTAAGAGCAACAACTGGTTGTTCACCTTTTAAATTGTATTATTTACCAAGCCCTTAACATTAAATAATAGGTGGTTGGCTTGCCATTTTGTCTAATTTCTACTTCCTCAGTTTATAAAGTCTTTTGTTCACTAAGTCAGCTGATGGATACATTTTTTGTTGCCTCCCATTTAAAAGACTTATGGAAACTCTCCTATCAACTCCATTTAGTTTAAATTTTAGTTCTCGTTTGATATGAGTTTCTTGAAGACAGGAAAATCCAGTCCAGAGTTGTCATTATCGTATTTCTTGTTAATCAAGAATTCATTGCCTTTATCGCTGTCCATTATATTATAATAATTAAGTATGTACGTACTTATTTTAAAACACATTTAGCATTTTAGCTACACATAAAAATATGAAGAGCGCACTCTGTCTTAAATTAAAAGAAAATAGAAAATAAATACAAATCAACAAAGATGACCGAAACCAAAAATAATGTTGGCATCGCGTCCGTTGTTGGCATAACGCTGATAGAGAGAAATTGGAATATTGATCATCGCTATGATTGTTAACAGTAGCAGAGCACCTTCCACAAATGAGAATCTATTTCGTTTTCTTAGTTCTGTGGAAATAAATTTCGAGCACACATAGGCAATGATCCCCATGACAATCACAAAGTAGAAAAACTCACTAAACTGAATTGCTCCGATGGCCACTGCCTGAATGCAGTTCATAAAAGATGTTAGGCATATTCCAAATGCACAAGTTGCTGTGGCTTAAAGTGGTTTACATCCTAGATTTCTGTACATTGGCACTAAGAATATGCCGCCTCCGAGACCAAACCCACTGAAAACACCAGCGCATAAGCTTTTAGTTATTACTTATTTGACATGACCTGAGAACTCCTACGACTTTGAGGTGTTGAATTATGTATTGATCTGTGTTACATTTTAAGCAAAATTCCATTGCTTTAAAATAGAAATATTTCGATAAGCATAAAACACAGAAAATGCGAAGGACAATAGAAACAGGAGCCAGTAAGCAAATGAGCATGGTATTAGTCCAATAACAGATGGAAATTTCGATGATCCCCTCATAAAAGATAGGGCAATTAATATTGCGATCATTAAGCATAAGTTTTTGAATATGTATATGTTTCTCTAATCTTTAAAGGGCTCAGCTACAGATTATTAATGCAAGTTGCCGATATTATCTCCATGGAGTAGGATAACCTATGATTACTTCTTATACTCAGTTATGAAGCGGATATAAGTTTTCTGCAGGGAGAAAAAGAAGACAATCATTATGATAGAGTATGTGATAAAACTAGGAAACAATTTGTTCATCAGCACTCCTGCGAATGAACCCGTGAACATAATAGGAATTGAGGCAAACGCAAAATGGTACTGAATTAATGGTCTGCCGTTTATTTGTTTGGAAAGCAGATTAAAAGTGTTTCCGAATGAAGTGCCAAGCACACAAGTAAACACCACTAAGCTGGCATCCTTAGGCAGGTAATGGTAGAAACTCATGAGTATTACCAGAGCGATGGAACCACCACCAAGACCAGCCAAGGTCGCCAGACTATTGCTTAAGCCTAGGATGAAAGTACCGATGATGGATTCAATGGAGGGAGGCCATAGGTAATGATAACAGATGTTGTTAATGAGCTCGTATCTCTCAGGGCAGCCACCGCTCATTGAAATATAGAGTTAGTTATAATCCTTATATTAAAATTAACTATTTTATAATAGATTATAAAAATTGATTTCATGTAGCCAGAGAACCAATAAGATAATGACGACGATTTTGAAGATCTACTCAAGCTGCAGTAAATTTTCGTCCTCAAGGAAATAAAACACTAGCTTGAATCCAGAGATCTAGTCTAGCATGAACTGGCATAGAGAATGATCTGCATGTGCAAAATTGTAAAATCAGAATAGTAATTTATTGACGGACTTGAAAAATCAGGAGTGAGTGTATCAAAACAATTTCTAGCCAGTTTATACGTCAAAATAAAGCAGAATTTACCAGAAAAGCTACAGATTAATAATAATTATCACGAAATTGATGAACTGTAATAGGAAGAAGAGGACCTTCGTAAAATATAAACAATTTAATAAAACGCACGCAAGGAGGTATAATAATCAGAGAGTTCATTTGAACAATAGTAACATCAGTAGAAATAGAATCATTTTCCAGGTCTTGCCATTCCCAATAATGACGAAATCGATCTTGATTTAGATGTAGATGCTGAAAGATAGTAGGCTTCTCCTCAATCGCAGCAATAAAATACTATTGAAATTGATTAATAAAAAGTTCATAAACCACAAAATTAGCGCAAAGATAACAATAAACAAAGGCATTAAGTTAGACAGTCACCGGTAGACAAACACAAGTATCGCCATAGATCTAAGTCGAGTTAGAGTTTAAGGTAGAGAAGAAGCAAATAAAGAAAGGATAAGAAATAGAAAAGTAAAAAATAGAAGAGAGACAAAAAATAGAAAAAAGACAAAAAGAAAAGGAAGTATAGTTCCGATAGATAAAGCGTAAATAGCAACAGTAGTCGATCAAGATCTCGCGAAAAACCAAAGCTTCGAAAGGTCGAAGAAGGTAAAATCTATGAAGGTGAAGTCTCACGAGTGGATAAATTTGGATGCTTTGTAAGTTTATATGGAGTTTAAAATAATCTCAAAGGGCTAGTACATGTAAGTGAGATGAGAGATAACTTCACATCCTCTCCTTTTTAAGTTGTGAAGGAGGGAGACAAAGTTTGGGTTAAAGTCATAGGAATCATGGATAACAGAATTAGGCTTTCAATGAAAAATATCAATCAGAAAACTGGGTAAGTAAAAGGTGAGCGTATCAATAAATAATCGAACAGAGAAGAACATATCGCAATGTCTGCTCCTTTAAGCAATAAAAACTTTGGTCAACTCACAGGCATCAAATTAGAGCATAAGAACTAAGTCGAACACGAGGGAGCCAATAATTCATATGGTGAGCTCTGGTAGCTTAACCGCATGAGCTACATGACCGGAGGAAGCAAAGCAAGACCAATGGTAAAATAATAAATTGAGTAAGTTAACATTGAAATGAGCTAGAGATAACCACCCTTTCTTCAAGGACAAACAACAAAAGCAGGCGTAAATCTATCTCCAGTTAGAGTGGTGAGAAACCCTGAGGGAACTCTTCAAAGGGAGGCTCTGAATGCTGTTCAGTATGCAAAGTAAAGAAGGTAAATTCGTGAGCAACAAAATAAGTTGGAGGGCAACAACATTTCTAAAATATTAGATGAAGTCACAACCAAACATAACTTCAAGAAGCAAGTAAAAAGAAGCCATCAAACTATAAAATAGCAGCGTAACTCATTGCCAATTTATACATATAAAGATCAACTTGTGAAAGCCTGTACTGAAAATAAGGTATTAATTGTAATTGGAGAAACTGGCAGTGGTAAAACAACACAAATTACTCAATACTTACTATAAGCTGGATTCGCTAAGCATGGAAAAATCGGGTGCACTCAGCCCAGAAGAGTTGCGGCCATGAGTGTGGCCAAGCGAGTCTGCTAAGAAATGGATGTCACACTTGGACAGGAAGTTGGGTACTCTATTAGATTTGAGGATGTCACATCCAGCAAGACCATCATCAAGTACATGACCGATGGTATGCTCCTTAGAGAGGCACTTATCGACAAATATTTAAGTAACTACTCAGTCATCATGTTGGACGAGGCTCATGAGAGAACAATTCATACAGATGTGCTGTTCGGTATTTTGAAGAAAGTGGTTGAAAAAAGAGATGACTTCACGTTGATTGTGACTTCAGCTACGCTTGAAGCCAAGAAGTTCTCCACCTATTTCTTTAACTGTAAGATATTCAGTATTCCGGGTAGGACTTTCAATGTGGAAATACTTTATGCGAAAGAGCCATAAACAGACTACCTAGATGCCTCACTGATGTGTGTCATGCAAATACACTTAGACTAACCGGCTGGAGATATTCTCTTGTTTCTAACTGGTCAGTAGTAGATCGATACTGCCTGTCAAATTTTAAAGTAGAGACTCAGGAAAATGGGCAATTAAATACCCGAACTCATAATTCTACCAGTATACTCAGCATTGCCCAGTGAAATGCAGACTAAAATATTTGAACCAGCTCCAAAGGGAAAACGTAAATGTATTATCGCTACAAACATTGCTGAAGCAAGTCTTACAATTGACGGTATATTTTATGTAGTAGATCCAGGGTTCGCAAAGATAAAAACATATAACTCTAAGCTGGGAATGGACTCTCTCATAGTCGCCCCTATTTCACAGGCAAGTGCTAAACAAAGAGCAGGTCGCGCTGGTCGAACGGGTCCCGGCAAGTGTTATAGAATTTACACATAATAAGCATATAAGAACTAGATGCTGCCGACTTCTGTTCCCGAAATTCAGAGAGCCAATCTCTCAAATACTGTGTTAGAGCTCAAAGCTATGGGTATCAACGATCTTATTAACTTTGATTTTATGGATGCTCCACCAGTTCAAACATTGATTGCAGCTCTCGAACAGCTGTATTATCTGTCAGCCTTAGATGATGAAGGACTGTTAACTAAACTAGGACGAAAGATGGCTGAATTTCCTTTGGAACCACCTTTATCCAAGATGCTTCTAACATCCATAGATTTTGGTTGTAGCTAAGAAATAATAACGATAATTTCAATGTTGTCTATCCCTAACATCTTTTATCGACCGAAATAGAAAGAAACTATAGCAGACCAAAAGAAAGCGAAGTTTAACCATCACGAAGGTGACCACTTAACTCTGCTTTCGGTATATTAAGCATGGAAGAAACAGGACTTCTCGTCGAGTTGGTGCCAAGATAACTTTATACAGTATAGAGGGCTTAAAAGAGCTCAAGATGTTCGTAATCAAATCATCGATTTGTTGCAAAAATATAGGTTCAAATTGACAACATGTGGAGGGAACTCTTCCTTAATTAGAAAAACAATAGTTTCAGGGTTCTTCTTCCACGCTGCCAAAAAAGATGCTAAAGGAGGGTACCGAACTTTGGTTGATGATCATCAAGTTTTTATTCATCCAAGCAGCTCGTTGTTTAATCGAGAACCTGAGTGGGTTACCTATCATGAGCTCATATTTACGACAAAATAGTATATGAGAGATGTTTGTGCAATAAATCCAAAGTGGTTGATAGATGTTGCACCAAACTTTTTCAAATTCACAGATGATCTCGGTTTCGTCAGAAAGAAACGAAATGAAAAACTTGATCCTCTAGCTCAAAAATATGGAGACCCGAACGCATGGCGTCTCAGTAAAAGAAAGGGATGATTTTTGTTGTTCTTATTTTAGCAGATATAAAACATTTCATTCATCTATTAAAAAGTAGGGTTTTTATAGAATTAATATTAATGGTATTATTTAAGCATGGTTTACAATAATGAGGGTCAAACGTATCTGTTAATGATATAGCACCAGTTGTATGCACCATGGTTCCAGAGGAACGCCCAGAACTAGTCACGGATACAAGCATAAGACCCAAATTCTTGATATTTTGGATTTCCAATAGCAACTGACCAATAACCCGATCCAATCCTGTCCAAAATGAATTTCGCATTGGTGTAGGGGTCTGTGCTTCTAAGGGAAGCTTCCTGTATCAATGCTTTGATCCTAGTTTGGTCTGCAGTACTAAAGCTACTTCCCCAATCTTCACCATTCGAGCTTTAGTTGAAGATCGTTAAAGCAGAAGCTTTACACTTCCTTGTTTGGAACACATAATAGCACTCATTTAGCACCCCAAAGTAGGTGAAAAAAGCATATCTCTTATAATATTTTTCTGTAGATGCTTATTAAGTTTTGTCGCATTCTTTGCCGAAAATAAATACCTGCCAGGAAGTGCCAATTGATCGATCTAATGTATCACCAATATATTTAGCTCGATCCATCATATCATCGTATTTATAGGCAGCAATTTCAATTGTGTTTTTGATTGTCTGCTTTACAATAGCTGTCAAGTTTCCATAATGTTCCTCAGGCGAAGGGTTAGGGTCATAATTAATTACTGCAAACAAAGTAGTCGCAGCTGTAATGACACCAATCAAAATCAACACTTCCAGCTTCATTAAATGAATATATTTGGTTAAATATTTTATGCAAATAAATACTTTTAAGTCAGACAAATTATATTCAACACTGAAATCGTATACAAAATAACAAAACATATCTTTTATTGAAACAATATTATAATTGAGCTTTGTTACCAATATCAAACACTAAAACTAGCATCTAATTTTGTTTAAACATTTAAAAGAGTCATTTTCTTTGTCTTTTTATTCAAATATTTATTATTAAACATGTCTTGATTATTTTGAGAATCTACAGTCAATCTTGAACGTAATGGAAAGTTAAAATTTCGTTATAGTATAATATGCAATGCCCGTATTTTAAGAAGATTAATTTCCAAAGGATTGAACAACGAGCTGATACTGAGTAAGACTTCGCACAGAACTCACTTCAAGACCGTACTCAGCTATTGAAAATAAGCGAACTTGAACCAGGCGAGGATTCAATACCCGAAGAAGGAGCTACTAACAATGTGAAAGTAGAAATTTATAAGAAAGTAAAGAGATATGATAGCTTCAGTAGCTTCGATCAATAAGAAATAGAAGAGAGTGACAAAATAATAACTATCAAAATGCCCAAGACTTTGCAAATAAGATAGCTCAATATCGAAAAGAAAGACGAACCGACGAATTCGGTTGTAAAATGTAAGCAATAATTGCATAATAAAAATCAAGAGCTTTCAGAAATTCAAGAGGAGTTAAGCTGTTAAACAATGCTTTCTCATCCCAATCTGAATAAAGAAGCCAAAATATTCTAAACTCACCGTAGTCTATTTTTCGAGAGCACATTTTATAGTCTAGTTTACCTACCAATTAGTAATGAGCACTGCTTTTGTCATTTGGAGGATTTCACATTCAAAATACTATTTATACCAACATATGCTAATAGTTCGCAGCTGCGGAATATTCCACAAGAAGTCCGCCTTCAAACAAAATAAAACTATCGCTACCCCAATGTGAAGGTAAAATATTTCGTGGATGTGAGAAAATTTAAATTAGATCTACGCCCGATCAACTAAACCACTCTTTAGATTTTAATAAACAGTAAGGGCAGCAAAGAAATGGTCCGCATTGATTTCTTAAGATAAAATTAACGCTGTACTTTTGAGTGCGTATATGAATCTATTCTTGAAGCCACAATCTAAGCTGATAAGGAAAATTAACAAAAGAAGTCAAGGATCAGCTAAAAAACAAAAAAATAAAATTAATTGCAAGATGAAGAATCTTTTTATAATTCAACACTTAAAAGTTAAAGATCTATAGACTCCCTGAAGTTCTCAGTGGAGCGAATGTGCTACAAATAAGCAAGAGGGTTTCTTGACACTTTTGATGTTATCCTATTTAAAGGACGAAATTTAATGTGTAAAGTGCAAAGATTCTTCACCAATTCAGACTTTGATCATGTGGGACTCATAATGAAGACAGTGGGGTCCAATTTGCTGCTTCTTTAAGCCACCGGAAATGCGGGAGTGGCTATATATTCTTTCAAGTCAATTGAGATGGCTCTCAAAAGGAAACTGTACGAAAGGATCGCAATCAGAAAGTTTTGTAGTCTCAATGGCAACAGCACTAAAGACAGAACAAAAAAATTGGCGATGTTGCAGCAGTTTGTAGAACAAGCTAATGGTAAAAAATACAAGTTTGACCCAATGTATTTAATCAGTTCATCGATGAAGACCAAAGAAGATGTCGGAATTGAAGAAACATACTTTTGTTCATAACTTGTAGCTGAAGCACTCAAAACTTGTCAAATTATGCGAAATATCAAACCATCTTATAAGTACTTACCAAGTAATTATCTCTTAAATTAGAGCATTTCGGTGATAACACAACATTAAATGAAGATCTAGAAAGCGGATATTACTATTCCGACACAATCATTATTGAAAAGTGATCATATGAGTATATTTTCATTGATGTGTTTAAAATAAACGGTAATAGAATCAAAATTTAATTTAATAATTTTATTATAAAGTAAATAAATAAATACTCCTTACCTGGCTCACAAGTTTTTATGCAAAATTTTAATATTTTCCTACAGATTAGATGAGCTTTCTTAAAGAATCCACCTTTTGAAGTACGTAAAATCAAAAGAGTGCTTATATTTTATCTTGTTCGTCTTAAGCCACTGCAAAAAATAAGGGAAATTTTTGCTGATGGATGATCGACAAAATATTCGTTTTATCATGTGACAGCAAAATATACGCATTTTTATTTTATTTTGTAGATGTGAATTGATGCTTTTGCAATGTTGAATTACTCGAAACAAATGCACAGTAATAGATCGATAACCAAACTTAAATTCATTAAAATCCTTCTCAGTAATTTATAGTCTGTACCCGTTCTGAAACCCTTAAATGGGCATATGTTGTACAATATTTTGGATCAACATGTAGGCGTCTTCGTATTCAAATAAATTTTTTAAGTGTTCGTCTTGCAATTTGCTTACCATTTTTCGATATTATTGAGTCTGAACACATTCGTTCCATTAATCCTTAGTTATTTGCGTTTCAGAGAGTCCTTAAGGCATTTGATAAGACTGCAAACTCTTCAAAAGGGGTTCACAAAAGAATAAGAACGCTCGCAATAGATAAAACTTTGCTCCCAATCTTTCACCATAAGTCAAATATGTAGAGTAGTTTTCATACATTTCAATAGCGCACTCTTTTAAATACATCACTTTTTTGATTTCGAAACTAATTTCTTCAAGCTGCACTGCTAGATGAGGAGTACTTTAATATTCGCAACCTCTTATTTTCTGCAGTAGAATGGCTCTTGATTCATCTTATGGTTCTGCTTCACTCTCGAACTCTTCAGGTATTCTTTGAATCTCGTCTTTCACAAACTTCTGACTTCTCTCTAGTTCAAGGTATACGCTCTCGTAATTTGCAAATTAGTAATAGCCTCGGAATTGTTAAAATAGAGGGTGCTGTAAGATCTATGAAAACTTTAATCTTCTTCTCTGGTCTGTTGTAAACACTCGCTTGAAAAAATCTTTGACCTCCTCGTTACTATTGCTTAGCTTCTATTTTTTTGTTATTGATTTTTAAAGATTAAAATATGGACTGCATTTTCGTTGAATTTAAGACTTCATATCGTGACCTGCATAAATAGATATTTACCTTGAAATGGATATTCAGTGAAGAGCATGAAGTAGAGTAGGACAGCTAATGCCCACATATCAACAAGGATTCCATAAGATTCCCTGCCAATGATTTCCGGTGCCATATATTTCTCAGTGCCGCATTGAGTATTAGCGCCGACCTTGCCAATCGGCCTTGCAAATCCGAAATCTGCAATTTTATAAGTTAGTTGATTCTGTTATTGCTTAAGCAGAATGTTTTCTGATTTTATGTCTCTATGAATAAATCCGTTTTAGTGGATATATTTCAGCCCTTTTAGCACTTCCACTATTATGTATAGAGCATTTGCTAAAGGGAAAGCTCTATTTTGTATTTTAGCTTGGTATGATAGCAAGTTGCCCTCCTTGCAGTACTCCATGACAAGCAGAATGAAATCGTTAGCTGTGTGATTATTCAAGTACTTTCAAAAGAGTCAATCAGACTGACAATATTAGAGTGATGAAGCTTTTTCATTATGTTGATTTCTTGTGAGATATATTTTCGTAGAAATGGCTTATTTTTCAACAGAGATTTGTTCATCACCTTAACTGCAAACAAGTCCTGACTCATTACTAATTGTGATGAAATGTACAGTTTTTTGCTACAAGCACTTCACCAAAAGCGCCCTTGCCGATGGATTTCAAGGTTTCGTAGCCCAATTCGCTCAAAATTTTATGGATGTCTTTAAATTTAGTTTTTTCGATCTCCATTCTAATAAATATTTGCTGCGGGGACTTACAAATTTTAATAACTTAATTATAATCAACTGTCACATTGAATTAACGCTAAATTGAAAATAAAAATACAATATAAATATTATGAAGTCAATATCGGCACGACTTCTTCTTAAATAAAGTCGTATTTCCTTAAAGAGCTGAGCCTTTTGTCTTTGATGCTAATAATTTTTACAAGTATTTAATCTCTTCATTAAGCTTTTATACTTCTGCTGTACTTCCACACTCTTCAAATTTTGAAACAGCAACCTTGGGACAGCTCTTTTTTGCAGATTCGACTAAGCTGCTTTATTAGCTGAGTGTCTTCTCGATGTCTTTAAGACTAAAGTTAGTGTATAAGATTCGTGAACTGGTCTACTCACTGATCTGCTTGATAGGCGAAACTTCAGATAATTATTTTTTCTCACTTGATGATGATTCTCTCTTAACTGAAAGCTTGGATGGCGGGCGATACTTCTGCCTATTAGCAGTGTTGAGTTTATTTTCGATGCTTTGCATAAGCATGGTGACCGCGTGCACCTCATCTTCAACGCCTGGAATCGACTCAAGTTGCTTTAGGGCTTGGAAGATGCCCTTAATGCTTTGGAGGTTGGAGTCAGGTACTGGGGATATTTTTATGTCCATGATAAGCTTCTCCAGATCTGGGATGTTCTCCTTTAACGAGGCAGTCGACATTTTACGTGGTTTCATCATAGAGTCATGCTTGCTGCTGTGGAGAGACAAGGGAGACTATTTACGGTTCAAAGAATGGTGGTTATTTCTGAGCACGTCGCTCTCGGTCCTCCTCATTTTAATTGTAATTTATATTTCTAATAAACTAATATAACGTGCTTTGACTTTCGTATTAAAATTACCAACAGTGCAATATTGTAATTTATAAGTAGTTTTATATATTTTCATAATTTGCAAATCTTTGATAAACTTACATCGACTTGAATGACTGGCAGTATTTCATCTATCTCAAGCCAGCTTAATTGGGATCTTGCAAATTCATTTCAATGGACTTATCAGAATTGCATTCTATTTCCACAAGGATTTTCCAGTAAAGGTTTGCTATCATATTATTTCAATACTGAGTATTGAGTTATGATATCATACCTATATTATCCTAAGGTCGTGCTTCCTCCACTTTCTTTTGATTTTAGTTTTCTTAATCATTTCAATAATCATTCCAACACAACCCTCAGAATTTAGGTTACTAAGCCTCAATTTCTTTACACTTTTATATATTGATCTTGTAAGTTTTTATTCTTACTTTGGATTTGTTCTCTTTGTTAAGTTGAGTTTTTTGAATTTTTCATAATCACTGCGATGGTCAAAATCTGTTCCAACACTGGCGCACTTAGACTTTTAGATCAAAATAAAGCAAGACTTATATATTTTATGAATATCTAGGAGATTCTAATTAAGACTTGCGCTTATTTTATCGGCAGCAAAGTTTTAAATTTTAGAAATAATCTTCCCGGGCAGTCCAGAGAAGATTTTCACATATCAGAGGGACCACAAACCCACACTTAGTGCAGGCGGAAGGCAATCAGCTAAATTGAGGGTTTGATATTTTACCACACATTATAGTCCAAAGATATAATAAAAAGCGATTTGATGATTTAAGCAGAGCTTATAGAGCTTCTTTGCGATTTTAGGCGCACAGAAACCGTACAGAACCAATGATTTAGACTCACAATTTCTAATTTGCTACTGCTTTCCAGATCAGTGATGTTCTTTATAACACGCTTCTGCAGACCCTTCTTTCGGTACTTTCGCATTTTCGGTGGATTGTCCACTCATTTTCTCCATACTTTCATAACATTAGACAGCGGAGAACCTGAACCTGCATAACACGACTAAATTCATGGCGAAAAAATATCTAGATATATTTTTATCCGCCAACTTGGGTACTGACTAAAACGAGTACCTTCTGGCTGTTGTCACTTGCCTCCGAGTTGCAGCTAAGGTAAAATTAACACTAAATTAGTTCAATTAAATCGCAAATTTTGCGAACATCTTCACTGCTTCATTTTGCAGTGAGTTCTGTGCAGGCCAGTATCTACCTCATAAATTTTTGTAGTGCGAAGCTGCACTCATGAAGATCTTAGGCTTTCAGTTCCGAGTGACTACTCCCTATGATTTTGGAATTGTAAAACACTTGCTGCCTAAGGAGAAAAAAGTAATGGCGCTGCTTGAATCTGTCATAGATTTCGCAATTACACTGATCGATACTCGCAATAGTAATGCAGAGGAGATATTTTTTGGAGCTTTACTGTACTGCTGCAAACAGAAAAATGCCAGTGAAATTTGCTACTCGATTGTTAAGGCCACCACCTTCAAGTGGGAGTTGTCGCTTTAATTAGCTGACATTATCGAGCTAAGGCTATCTCAGATGTTAAGCTCATGATTGTTTCAATGTTATCGTTGTAATTATTGTGTTATCTTTCTCTTTTTGTTGTACTTGTTTCTTTGTAACCATATTAAGATTTCCACAATAACT
>APMI01003628.1_pt1 | contig 26042 bp, 23 predicted proteins | sample 667938 | NCBI WGS metagenome assembly APMI01 (sample SAMN01084076, study PRJNA167559) | wastewater metagenome | biome: Wastewater | place: Denmark: Ejby Moelle, Odense | collected 2011-11-28
CCTCCTTTCGATGTAATTAGTAGTATAACTACAGCTTACAGGAGCCTGCTTTTATGTTGCAAGGGTGGTGGACTGGTACAGCACGCTGGCGCCACCCCCTAAGAGGTGGTATACTATACATATGACAAAACCTGTGATTTTGACTGGGATACGCGCCAACGAAGAGTTAACGATTGGCAATTATTTGGGCGCTATGGTGCCAATGGTGCAATTGCAGCGCCAATTTGCTGGCGGTTACCAGCTAAATATGTTTGTGCCCGACCTCCACAGCTTTACCACCCCTGTTAATCACGACGAGCTGCGCGACAACATCATCAGAAACCTCAAGTATTTTATGGCTGCTGGCCTGGACATTCACCAGCCAGATACCTACATTTATCGCCAGAGTTATATTCCGGCGCATAGCGAGCTCACCTGGATTCTCGATTGCTTTACCTATGTCGGCGAGATGCAGCGCATGAATGAATTCAAGGATAAATCTGCCAAAGAAGCCAGCGTCAGCATGGGGCTGATGAATTATCCGGTATTGATGGCGGCTGATATATTGCTGTACGGTGCGCGCCATGTGCCTGTGGGCAAAGACCAGTTTCAGCACCTCGAAATCACACGTGATATCGCTATGCGCATGAACAACAAGTTTGGGCAGGCGTTGTTTGTAGTGCCTGATTCTACCGAAGACCAAATGAAATTTATCCGCCGCGACACCGGCCTCAAAATCCGCAGCCTCACTAACCCACTCAAAAAAATGAGTAAAAGCTCTGATGATGACGATTCAAAAATCAACCTAGGCGACGACCCAGCACTGGCCCGCAAAAAAATCATGTCGGCCGTAACCGACAGCATCGGCACCATCCATTTTGACTGGGACAACCAGCCCGGTATCACTAGCTTGCTGCAAATTCTTGCCATACTGACCGACACTCCGCAAGCGCAAGTTACTGCCGAGTGGCAGGGGCGCACCAGATACGGCGAGCTCAAGGCTGCCGTCGCCGACGCGGTCGAACAATTCCTCGCTGACTACCAGGCAAAGCTCGCCGCCATCAACGACGACGACCTCTACGCGCGCCTCGAGCAATGCGAAGCCGCCATGCGCGACGTCGCAAACGCCACCCTCCTACGCGTCCAACAAGCCGTCGGGCTGAGACGCTAATATGAAAATCACCTCGAGCGACTTGCTGGCGATTTTGCGACGTTTTGGCGAGGCGGGCGACGAGCACGTGCCGCGCCATATCGACCAAATCAAACAATCGCATCCTAGCCCCATCAATCAGCTGGTGCAGCTCAGGTTCAACCGCCACCATTATTTTGTGCTGATCGACGAAACCGCCGAGGACCGCGCCGGTTATATTATGCAGCAAATTTTTGTCGCAAAAAGCGACGCTAGCGGCGAGATTCTGCAAAACCCAACCAGCGATCTTACCACCTACGGCCTGCCATTCAAGGGCAAAGACATCTACCTGTTTCGCCAACACGACGGCAAAAAACGCCTGGACGTCATCCTAGCCGAACGCTATCCCGACACCAGCCGCAGCACCTGGCAAAAACACATCCGCGCCGGCCACATTTCGGTAAATGGCCAGGTGGTCGAATCACCACGTAGCGAAATCAGTGACACCGACAACATCGCGCTCGACCTGCCGGCCGGCACCGATTATTCGGCACACGAGCTGCCGATCATCCACCTCGACGACAGCGTGGTCGTTATCGACAAGCCAATCGGCGTCTTGACGCACAGCAAGGGCGCGCTCAATGACGAATTTACCGTCGCCGAATTCATGCGTCGCTACACTAGCGTCGGCCTCGACACCAATCGCCCCGGCATCGTGCATCGGCTCGACCGCGACACCAGCGGCGTGATGATTGGCGCGCGCACTCCCGAAGCATTCGAGCTGCTCAAATCGCAGTTTGCCGACCGCCGCGCCCACAAAACCTACTATGCAATCGTCGTCGGCCACCCACGGCTCGATAGCGCACTCATCGACCTGCCGATCGGCCGCCATCCATCGGCGCCAAGCACTTTCCGTGTCGACGCCAAAGGCAAAGCTGCCTGCACCAGCTACGAAGTCGTGGCGCACACCGACAAGTATTCGCTGCTGCGCCTGCAGCCCACCACTGGCCGCACCCACCAGCTGCGTGTCCACCTGGCGCATCTCGGTACGCCAATCCTCGGCGACCGCATCTACGGCAAGGCTGCCGACCGCTTGTATTTGCACGCCGCCGCGCTCGAAATCACCATTCCAGTAGGCGACCGACGCACCTTCACCGCGCCGCTACCAGCTGCATTTACGACGCTATTCCCAGGGGTCGCCATCGATGCCGACGCGTAAGCTGCTGCTGCACCCGGGCACAATGCAACACCTCCGCCAGCTGCGCGCGCACCTGCCGCAGTCACTGCTGCTCACCGGCGCGCGCGGCGTTGGCCTGCACACCATTGCGCGCGATCTCGCCGGCCGCACTCTTATCCAAGACATCACACCCCAGGACAAAAAGGGCAGCTACACGCCGACCGCACCGATCTCGATCGAACGCATCCGCGAACTCTACGCACTCACACGCGGCAAATATACCACACCACATTTTGTGATTATTGACGACGCCGACCAGCTTACCGCGGCCGCCCAGAACGCCTTGCTCAAGCTACTCGAGGAGCCCACCGCCAACATCCATTTTGTACTGACGTCGCACGCGCCAGCACAGCTGCTGCCGACGGTGCAGTCGCGCCTGACCACCGTCACGATTACTCCTATCAGCCAGGCCAGCACCACCGCGCTCATTACCAGCCTCGGCATTAACGACTCCGCTACTATCGCGCAGCTGCAATTTGCCGCCACGGGTTTACCGGCGCACATCATCCGGCTCGCCGAGCAGCCCGCCCAGCTCGAGGCGCTCCGTAGCGTCATGGGTGATGCCCGCCAATTTCTGACCAGCACTCCCTATGAACGCCTGGTGCTCACCACGCACCATCAGTCGTCACGCGACCAAGCGCTTGCATTTGTCGATGCGCTGCAGCGGCTGCTCGAGCGCACCATCGCCGCACAGGCCGACGATCGCCAGCTGCGCCTGCTCGACCGCAGCCTCGACGTTTACGAGCAGCTGATGGCTAATCGCAACGTCAAGCTGCAGCTACTACGGCTCGTGGTATAATAAATAGCAGTATTATGTACGGACTTATTTTTCTCATTCTACTTGGCGCATTTACGATCATCCGCCAGCCGCGTGTCGAAGAAATGGCGATCGATTTGCCACAGCGCATCACGTCCAAGCTCGACAAGCTGTGGTCTATCGCTCAGGAGTCGCTCCGTGACAAAAAATATCTGCGCGCCGAAAAAGCCCTGCTTACCATCCTGCGCGTCGATGAGCGCAATGCCACCGCCTACAATCGCCTGGGCATCCTCTACGCCAAACAGCAGGCATTCAAAGACGCAATCGAATGCTTCGAGATCGCCCAAAGCCTCGAGCCCAGCGCCAGCAGCCTGCACAATGTCGGCCTGATCTACTACGAAACCGGCAGCTACGAAAAAGCCGCGCTGGCATTTAAGCAGGCTATCGCCATGGAAGACAATCTGCCGGCGCGTCACATCGCCTATGCCAAAGTCCAAGAAAAAATGGGCAACATCAAGGGAATGTTCGAATCGCTGCATCACGCCGTCACCCTCGAGCCAACGCCACAAGCACTATCAATCCTGGCCGACGCTTACGAACGCAACGATCGCGCCGACGCCGCCACCAAAATCCGCGAAAAAGTCCAAAAAATGGTGGCCAGCGCCAGCGCCAAGCAGCAGCGTGTCCAAAGCATCCGCCGCGTCAGCTCATAACCCTTGCCATCCGATTCAAAATACGTTACACTTGTATCTGTTACCTCGATATGCCGCTTTAGCTCAGCTGGTTAGAGCAGCTGTTTTGTAAACAGCAGGTCTACGGTTCGAATCCGTAAAGCGGCTCCACGTAATGAGCACGAATCACATCGTGCTTTTTATTTGTTATGGGATTGTGCAGCTACATACTCTGTTTTATACTACTATCATGAAGCCGAAAGAAAAGGGCGATATTGCCGCATCGTATGCAATCCATTATTTCATGACGCACGGCTACGAAGTATGCCTACCAATCGGCGACAAACGCCCATATGATCTTGTGGTCGAGCAGAATGGTCGGCTCTATCGTGTCCAGGTAAAGTATGCCGGCTACTATATCGGCGCCGGCACGCATAAAGCTGCCCTGCGCACAATGGGCGGCAATCAAACCTACCATACTGCCAAAAAGTACCTCGACACCGATTTTGACCTCCTCTTTGTTTATGTGGCAAATGGACGCACTTTTGTCATCCCGTGGGCCAACTTGCCAAATCGAAATTCTCTCGCAATTGAGGCTAGCAAATTTGCAGAGTATGAGGTAAAATAGTAACCGTTACCCCATCGCTGGGATAGTGAAGTGGTCAAACACGATTGACTGTAAATCAATTGGCTCCGCCTTCGTAGGTTCGAATCCTACTCCCAGCACCAATATAATTATCCTGTCCACGCGACGGGATATTATATTGGCCTACTACCGATTAGCGGCACTACACTCCTTACGGGCATTGACTATTATGCGTATTCGTGATATAATGTAATTTATATCATAGTTTGGGAGAACGTATGAATCCACGGCTCGTTTCGAGGTATCTATCGCTGTTGCCAAAACGCTCGCTGGCGCTTGCCTGCATGGGCGCATTTGTGATGCCAGCCATCATACTAAGCGCCTACCACCACTCACGCATATCGCAGGCCGATACTCTAGCCAGCACGGCCGCGGCACAGCCCGTCGAGGCAGCGCCGGCCCAGGCGATCGTCGCGGCATCGACCACGCCTAGCACTTCTCAGCCAGCCGCTGCCCACGCTACGCCACAATCGGTCGCAACTTCTGGCACTAAGGCCTGCACCCAAGCCCAGCTGGCCGCGCCGGCTGCACTCGACATGTACGACCGCGCACCCGGCGTTACGCATGTCGATCAGGGCACCGCCACCTATCGTGTATACGGCCATAACGCCGACGAGATCCGGCGGCAAATTGTGTCGTGCTCACCAGTAGGCGCTGATAGCAACGCGGCAGCAGCCGTCAGCCAAATCAGCTATGCCTATACCCTGGTGCGTGCTGGCAATACCTGCTCGATCACCAATGCGCGGGTCGGCCTGGTGTCACTACACATGCTGCCCGCGTGGGCGCCCGATGCGGCAGCGCCCGCTGACCTAATCGCCAAGTGGAACAATTTTGTCGCGGCCACCGCTACACACGAGAATGGCCACACTGCAATCGACATTCAATACGCTCATTTGATCATGGATCGCCTCAACCAAATCACCGACGTCGACTGCATCCAGATCGATAGGATCGCCCTGCAGGATTCCAACGCGCTGCGCGCTCAGCTAAACACCGCCCAGGCCAACTACGACGCCGCCACGCGCCATGGCGCCACTCAAGGCGCAGCGTTTTAGCGTAGCACCACCCCCGCATACGATCTGCAAAAATATATGATATAATGTGAAAAGTGCCGCGATAGCTCAGTTGCTGTCCGAAGCGCAAAGCGCAAGTAAATGATATCAGCGTAGCGCTCTACCAACTGGCCTATGGTTGATATCACAGCCGTACCTTTTGATTAATCAAACAGCACATATGCCGCGATAGCTCAGTTGGTAGAGCGCATCCATGGTAAGGATGAGGTCTCGGGTTCAAATCCCGATCGCGGCTCCACAATACACTTGCAGCATTTTCACCCTCATACCGGGTGATTTTTATTTTTTCGTAGTATTGGACCACACGCCCGTATACTCATAGCAATGGGGGCGCAATGGGTCGAATTGGCGCGCCACCGCCGGCGCAGCTTCCGCCGGGAGCATTATTAGCAACAATGGCAAGGTTCAAAATGAGCTTATTTAAATCTCGCAATAGTGGCGCATTGAGCCAACCATAGGCACTATCAAGTGCGGGGAAATCCAAACGGTTGGCTGTTTGGTCCAGATTCCATAGCCATGTATCCCAATCGCCTGAATCGGCCGAAGTATCCACTACATATGCCCCATAGCCCTGTAGTGCACCGGCAACTAACTGACCCTGGGCAGTCTCGAGCGCAAGGCTCGCAATTGATACAGTAGACGGAATCGCGAGCAGCGCCCCCATACCAAGCCCATCGAGTGGCACCCCTGGACTAGCGATTGGTTTGTAGCTTGCCGTCGCTTGGTCGTAATACATATTACTACCATATCCGTCTTGGCTCATATAGTTGCTATCCGCGGCAGTGGCCGGCCAGCGATAGCCGTTGACAATGCCGCCACCGTTTGTGCAGGCCCATTTTTGGGTATTAATTGTGACTGACAGCGCATGAGCAATGGGCGTCGTGCCGGTTAGCTCGCCGCCACGAATCGTGCCGCCAAGGCAGTTTAGCCCCGATCCACCATGGCTGCCAAATCCATCGCTTAAGCCATCACCATAAAGATCCCAGACGCCCCGCAGCTGATGGTGAAATGTCACATCTGTCGCCGGGTCGGGTCGACACGCATACTGGAATTCTTGGGCAAACCTAGCACTTGGATCTGGAGTCAGCATTGCCGCCATATTGTTGGGCGTATTACCCGCTGCAGGAGCAGGGATCACAAAATCGTCGGGCACCAACACGCGTGCGCCACTATCTATTGGCGTTACGCTCTGGGGATATGGCCACCAGTATCCGCGATCAATCAATTTACGCTGTGGAGCCTGTGGCGCTAGCGATATCCAAGACTCGTCGACGCTATAACCCTTAGCAGGCACCCGCCATGTCGTGCCTTTAGCGCTCGCAAGGCTGGCGAGCGTTACATAGTTTGCGCTACTTCCAATTGGGCGATTCCATATACTGTCGCTCGCAAACGGCTGACGGTATTTATCTCGTCCTACGCGATGGCGCCTTATCATTCTACGTGCTGCTATACTCATTACTAGTTAGTATAGCAATTTTGTCACAAGCATTATAGACCCTTAGGGCTCTTTATAGGCGGGGGATAGCTACGTTCGACCGCGCTATCGCTGCAGATATCGGTTTATTTGTTTTTTGACATAAGTAGACTATAATCTAATCATGCAAAGAGTTTGGACAGAATTGTGCGTGGCAAATTGGCCTACCCTGGGCCGTGAATCGCCACCTGGCAACGCCCAGCTACGACGTGTCGGTGGCTATGTGCACAATTTGGCCGAGCTGTGCGAAATGACGCAGCAGCTGGTGCCGGATATTACTGGCTGCACGCGCTTCTACCCGCTACCACCTGAAGCCTACCATCTGCCACAAATCGCCGCCGAACACGGGCTGCTAGTGCTGCGCGAGCCGCTGACGGCAAGCAAATTACTGTCTATCGTCAACAAGGAGGACTAATTATGACCGAACTTTCCCCCGCCTCGTTAACCACCACTCCTGAGCATATTCGTGTCATTGGATTTGACTGGGACGGCACTGTCGTCAACTCTGTTCCGCCGAAATTATTGCAGAATCAAGCGCTGGCACGCGAATTCGGCCGTGACTTAACTATCGAAGAAGTGCGATGTGAGTGGAATGCTTCAAGCGGGTTTCCCGATCTGATGCAGCGGCTTACTGGCAGTGGTGATATGGAACGTATTATGAAAGTAGTCAAAAGAGATTATAATAATCCTGATTTTGCTAAGCAAAGGTTTGAATTCGCAATACCAGCAATCAACCGTGTCCATGCACTTGGCCTACGTACCGCGCTCATCACTAATCTAACAAGCGAAATGCTAGCCAAAGATGCGGATGATCTTGCATTTGAGCTCGAAAAGTATTTTGATCTCATTCAGCCCGTTGATGCGTGTGAACACAAAAAACCCGATGGCCGCGTATTTGTCCCCGTATTCGTAAAACTCGGAATAGAGGCAGCTCAGCTCACGTATGTCGGTGATGAGCAAAAAGATCGTATCGCGATACAGGAAATTGGCGGCACATTCATTGGCGTGACGACCGGTATGACGAGCCGCGAGGAATTTATGTCAATAGGATGCGAACCGCTCAATTCAATTGATGATTTAACAAGATAGGAGAAAAAATGGCAGATTTTAGTTTTGATATCGAAAGCACCTACGACAAGGCCGAGATGAATAATGTCGAGCAGTTGGTGACGCGCGAGATTGCGAACCGCTATGATTTTAAGGGCACGCCGGCAGCGATTGAGTGGCTCGAGGACAAAAAGGGGTTTAAGGTGATCGGTAGCAATGAGTGGCAGGTCAACACGCTGATTGACATGATCGGCAGGCAACTGGCCAAGCGCGACATGACAAGCAAGGTGCTTGATACAAGCGGTAAAATCACCGAGGCCAACCTGCGTGCCTGGCGCGACGTGCCGTTTCGCCACGGCCTAACGCAAGATGACGCCAAAAAAATCACCAAGCTCCTAAAAGAATCACACCCAAAAGTCAGAACCCAGATCCAGGGCGACAGCGTCCGCGCCAGCTCGGCAAGCAAAAACGAGCTACAGGCGGCCATGACGACACTCCGCGCTGCCGACTTTGATTTTCCACTAACTTTTACCAACTACCGCTAGGAGTATTACCATGTCTCGACGTCGACCACATACACGCAAAGAGCAGCTACACGCCGCTGGCTACAGCGAGCGGGCCGCACGCAATAACCCGCATGAGGGCGGCCCTGAATTTGAAGCTCGGCTAGATGGCTACCAACGCATACGCGACACCTGGGGTGGCCACGCCAGCCGGCTAGGCGAACAGCTTGCGCTGAGAGGCGAGGCGATACCACCAAGCGAGCTGTTCGCGATGATGGGCATCGACCAGGCCGACATCCATACCCCTGGCATCGCGCTTTCGTCGTCGGGCGAACTTAGCGACTATATCTATGATCGTCGGACTGCATATCGACGCGAAGCTAACGCACTGTGGCGGCCGATTGAGGAGCAATACCGTAACGAGTGCATGGCTGCAATTGGCGCGTTATCGACACCTAGGGAGGCCCAGTGCGAGCTTGCCGATCAGTATTTCGACACAGCTGACGAAATCGAGGCTGACGAGGCATACCAGCGCAATACTGAACTTCTGCAAGAGGCAAGTAGTGCTGCGCTGATAGCGAGCGACAACCTTCTAGCAGCTCGATGCTTTGAGCCAAAAGATAGCCCAGAAGTAATCAAGCGGCAGGCGGAGCGCGACGCTACACATCTTCGCTACGAACAGGCTGATGCATTGGTCACTGAGCGCAGGCAATGTATTGAGCGTCTTCGTGCGAATGCTACGGCTATTATCCAGGGAGATTCTGCTTGCAAATTCGATGAATTCGGGCAATACCTAATCACCACGCTGGCGCAGATTGAGGCATCGAGCGATGCAACCAAATACGCAGTTTGGCGACGCGCTGTGCGCATTTTTTTTGATGAGGTGGAAGAGTATATGAGCGATGCGTTCGATAGCTGCACGCCGGACCAAGTATGGCTTAGCGAGGACGATCTCAATCGTTTTGTATGGCGGCTGACCACACGGGATGAAGTTGATGCCTATGTAGAGGCAAAAATCACGCGTCTTAAACTAGGATTCTTCACTGCCTTGCCTGTACAGCTGTTGCCGAAAAAACAGTCGACGACCGCTGAACAGCCTTGAGCCCTAGCTGAAAGCTATTACTATTTTTGTTTAGTATCGACACGATATTGCGTAAATAAATATATAATTGCTCCAAGCACTGGTACAAACACCAATATCACTAACCACAGGGCTTTCATATTAAAACTAAGGGTTTCTGAACTGAGCATACGCAAAATAAGGTAAATATGGAGAATCAACACCAATAACAGTGGTAAAAGTATGATTAATTCCGCAAATCCGAATCCGTATGTTTCCATAATATATCCTAAACTTATTATTAACACTAGTTTTTTATTCTATGACAATACTAACACAAACTATTGCAAAAAAAAAAGCGATTCAACTATAGTATACATCGTGTTGACAGATGTCTTCACTGCACTCGAGGTCTATAGGAGAACCTGTGTCTAGAAGCAAGATCGCCAAAAGATTGGCGATTTCCGGAGTAGTAGCCGCAACGATGATTGGTGCATCGGCAGGAATGTCAAACGCTGCCAGCAATGATATTACTATCGGCAACCAGAGCTGCGGGATTGCAAGCGGCTGGGGCTACACATGTACGACTGTCGAGCACTCAGGCGCGTACATCAATGCCGTCTGGGCGATCCGCTCCAATGCGGCTCCTCCATGGATATGCCGGGCGAGTGCATGGGTGTACTACGTTCCTCCGTGGGGAGGCGCATACGGGCTAGCCTACCAAGAGGATGGAGGTTGTCAGTATGGCACCTTCCGATTCCGCCTACCTGTTAATAGGTGGGTACCCTCTGGCTCACGCGTCTGCTCCAAGTTCATGGAATACGGCAACCCATCTGGGCCCGAGCCCTGCGTGAAGGTCTGGTAAGCACCCAACCTCACCTCGCCCTAGAGTAGCTCTATGGGCGAGGTGAGGCCTTTCCACTTTTTAACCTTGACCTCTGTCACTAAATCCGCTATAATGTGTCATTGATTGTAAGTATCAACCGCTAAAGGAAATCTAGATGGCTAAAAAAACGAATACTAAACGCAAGATCGTCGCTCTGGTCAGCCAGCTCACTGGCCACCGCACTTATGTCACGCGCAAAAACACCATGAATACCCCCGACAAGCTCGAGCTCAACAAGTACGACCCAAAGGCGCGCAAGCACGCCAAATATGTCGAGACCAAGAAAAACCTCGGCCGCAACGAAGTCAAGCCACGCAAGGGCTAGGCGTTAGCAAGGCTCACACGACACCTCCTACCGGAGGTGTTTTTGGTACGTGGGATTACGCCGCGATCAGCCCGGGTGTATCGAGCAGTTGCGCGAGCCAGATGCCATTGGCAACCATACGCTCGAGCATCGCCGCCGTCAGATGTGACGGTTCGCCATAAACCAAAATCGTGCCATCGACAATCTCGACAGACATGTGCGCAAAATGCTCTGCCATCATAGCAGTCAGCTCTGGGCGAAACATCCGTTCGACTTCGACCGCATGATCGGGACGAGCATAGATGGTGAATTGCTGGCTAAAACTTGCGGATGGCGACCCAAACATGCCGCTATGCACCGGCACCAAGCGAGAATATTTGGCCATAAATGCATCGTGGCGCAGGTTGTTGCCAACAAATACCTGCGGCATATGTCGCGCGGTGCGCAGGTCGACCGATACGATCACCCACCGGTACCGATGCCGGGACGTATCGCGGTGCACCAGCGTATCGCGGCGCTCAACCAGCATAATATCGTAGCCCTGCACAGTGCCAACGCAGTAGTTGGCGTCGCGATGCGTCGGCGAGACAGTCAGGCCGCGAATCAGGCGGTGATCGTCGTCGCGCTGGTCGACATAGCCGAGGTAGATCAGACCCAGGCGGCTCGCAACGTGCTTGAACACGCGGGTATTGAGGCGCCGCTTGGTACGACGAAGGCCCGATAGCATGGTCATTGCTTGGCTCCAATGACCATATCGAGCAGCGTCGAAATATATTCTGCATGCGACCATGTCAGCGGCGCAACCGACACGATTTGATCGGTCGCAAGATCGACCTGTTCGGCCATCACACCACTGGGCCAGGCATGCGCACGCACCCATTCGAGCAGCCCCAGCGCTCGTTCGCGATCACCCGACTCTAGGTAATATTGCGCCATCCAAAGGGTCGTAACCGGCCAGGCATTCGAGCCGCTCGCGGCGCTGCGATTATAGGCATCGTCGGCAAAACGCGGGATGCCGCGCGTGCCATCAATCGCAAATTCGCGCTCCATGCTGGCTAGCGTACCGCGAAATTCTGGGCTATCAGGCGCAAATAATCCGTACATAAACACACCAAAAAACGTGGCGATATCGGGCGTGGTGTCGCGCTGGCGCTGACCATCCTGGTAGTACAAGCCCTTCACCAGCTGTCCGCTATCACCGTCGTAAAGGTGCTGGTGTGCCGCCTCGCTGATCGCTTGGGCGGCCTCGCGCCAGCGTACGGCATTGGCTGCGTCGTGGGCCGCATCGGCAAGTTCGGCCGCGGCCTGTAGCGCCGCATATACCACCGCCGTAGTATAGGTAGTGATGTAGAATTTTTGCTCCCACAGATCGTAGCTAGCGGCTGGCAAACCCGTCGGGGTATCGATATACTCAGCCAAAAAGCCCGCCATCGGCACTACCATATCGGCGTAGTAGTCGTGCAACAATTTGGCACTTGGGTGCAGCTGATAAAACTGTACAAACACGAATAACACCAGCGCTGTTTCGTCCTCTTGAATTGGCGGCGCTACCTGGCCATTGGCGTGCAAATAGGGGTGCCAGCTACTACCAAGCGCGCCATCAGCGCGATATTTGTGCATCAGATATCCATTGGGATGTAGGTTGCGTCGGCAAAACGTAAAGAAATTGAGCGGCTCTTCCTGATACCCTAGCCGCATCAGCGGCCACACCGCATAGGCACCATCGCGCGGCCAGCAGTAGCCGTAGGCATCGCGCGAATAATTTAGCATATTGGTATCGGTACTGGCGATCACAGCACCACGGCTATCACAGTGAGATTTGATAATCATCGCGCTGCGGATACATTCGCTGCGGTATTGGGCAGGAATGCGCGAGGAAAACTTAAGCGTTGGCCTAAGCCAATGCTGCCACCAGTTGTGCGTCGCCTCAAAATGCTTGTGCACGCCCTCGCGCTGAATCAGCCGGTGGTGCCCCATCGCCTGGCGCAGCGTCGTGCCGGCAGCGATCCAGTATGAGGCGCGCGCTGAATCTTGGGCATCGATGTCGAGCATTAGGCGCAGCGTCGAATCTACCCGACCATGCTCAACCGCGCTCATCGACAGTTCGCCGTCGTCGGCATCGCGATACGTGCCCTCGCGACCCTCGATATCAAAAAGGCCAATCGAATACTGATCAAATTCGTGATGCCCCGACTCGGCCGACACAATAAACACCCGCCGGCCGCGGTAGTGCAGCAGTGCGTGGTTGTCGGGCAGGTATTGGCAGGTGTCGGTGTTGCTGCGTGAGTCGCCAATCACAAATGCCTGGTGCATAAATAGCCGAATCGTACGGCGATGATCACGCGTGTTAATTACATGGATGTTGCGCATAAACACGTCGCTATCGCAATCGACCATGTCGTCAAACTCGAGCACCACACCTAGCGCCAGGTTGCGCGCAGTCGTGTGGCCAATCAGCGCAGTGTGTGGGTACGAATGTGTAAATTCCCACGCCGCATCGTCGTCGAGCCAGCTCATAATACCATCGGTCCATACGCCAATGCGGTGGCGAGTATGCGGGCCGGCCGCGTGGTTTTCGAACCCTACATAGGGGTAATAGAAATCATGCACCAGCCCATATTGATTAAGCCCGACATGCAGCCGACCGTTGCTGAGGACAATCGGCCTAGCCATGAGTGTCTCCGCGTCGATAGTCGAGCACCCGGTACCGGACATCGCGCAGAGCATTCATGTAGTTGAGAAACGCTTCGTAAGGGGATTCGTACGGGCTGAAGTACGCATGCACGTCGCCGTCATTGAAATATTTGGTACACATATAATACACATGGTCGCTGGTTTGCAGGCGGCGCCAATCACCGATCAGTCCCACGTCGCCACTGTGCAACACGTCGTGCTCGAGAGCGTAGAGGTGGCGCATGATTTCGTGCTGCATGGCATTGCCCAGCCAGGCGGTGAGATCGCGCTCGGTGTCTGCCCACGTCACGGTGTCGGGCATACTGATGTCGCCCGCTGGCTCGCTAGACTTGATTGCTTCGCTAACGGTATAGAAGGTGTGCGTGTCGTCCCTCAGCCAAGTCGCCACAAAATGCTCCATGAAATCGAAGATTCCGGTGTCTTCCCATTGGTGCTCACCAAATGTTTCGTAATCCATAAATAGATTGACAAGCGGCGAATCATGCCCAAATGCATCGCGCATCCAGTGGTCGTAGGTGTCGGCCTGTAGCGGATATTCGCTCCAGTCGCGGTTGCCAAACCTAAAGGCTAGGTCGTCGCTTAGGCGGTAGTTTTTGAGTAACAGGCGAATGCGCTCGGTGCCGCTTGGGCGATAGACGTAGTTCGGGCTGCGCCACTCAAGGATGGGATCCCAGCCCTCAGCCAAAATACCATCAAAGCCTTGCTTGTCGGCCCATTTGGCCAGCTCGTCATTATAGGCAAGCTCGGTATTACGAAACACTCGTGTCTCGACGCCAAATACCTCACGGATTTTCTGGCGGTGCAGCTCGACCTGATGTTCAAATTCATCGCGGCTGTAGAAAAACGCCAGTGAGTGATAGTACGTCTCGGCCACAATTTCCACCCGGCCTGTCGCCACTAGCCGCTGAAAACTCTCGATCACGTCGGGCGCCCACTCTAGCGCCTGCTCGATGAACACGCCCGAGATACTGAGCGATAGCCGAAAATCCGGATATCGGTGGAGCAGTTTCTCGAGCAGTGCGTTCATCGGGCGATAGGATTTGTCGGCGACCTTTTCCATGATTTTGCGGTTGTTGCGGTCGCTGTGGTGATCGGGCTCATCAAAATAGTCGTGGGCCTCGGCCGTATCAAACACCGTGTAATGCCGCACGCGCCACGGCTGGTGCACGTGTAGGTACAGAGTGATGCCGCGTTTGTCTATGCTCATGCGGGCACTCCTTGTTTCATGGCGCTATAAATACGCTCGCATTTGGCGGCGACATCGTGCCAGCTCAGGCGTGCATACTCGCGCCGTACATCATCACGCAGCGAATCGGCGAGGGCGGGTGAGGTAGCGACGCCCACCAACTGATCGGCTAATCGATCGATATCCCAAAAATCATACCGCAGAATACTCTGCAGCACTTCGCCCACACCAGACTGGCGACTAATGATAAGCGCCGAATTGTGATGCGCCGCCTCGAGCGCCGTCAGCCCAAACGGCTCCGACACGCTGCTCATCACAAACACATCCGAGACGTTATAGGCGTCTCGCCACTGGCGACCGCGCACAAATCCGGTGAAAAATATTTTGTCCGAAATTCCCAGCTCGGCACTCAGCTGTATCAACTCGTCGCGCTGCTCACCGTCGCCGGCGAACAAAAACACCAATTTGTCGTATTTTTCGCTGGCACGAGCAGCGGCACGCACCAGGTGCGTCAGGCCTTTTTGCACTGTGAATCGCGTCACGGTGCCGACCACCGTATAGCCCTCTTTCTTGAGGTCTTCGAGATAGCGGTAGGTGCGGCGATCGTAGTCGTAATTACCCATACTAGCAAGGTCGATGGCATTATGCACCACCTCAACCTTGTCGGCCGGAATGCCATATTTGTGCACAATAATACCCTTGGTAATGCCGCTCACCGCGATAATTCGGTCGGCCATCATCAGGCCCTGATATTCAATCTCGTGGATGATAGGATTGCCGCGGTCCTCGCCCGAGCGGTCAAACTCCGTCGCATGCACATGCACGATCAGCGGCGCATCGGTCAGCTGCTTGGCGCGAATACCCGCCTCCATTGTTAGCCAATCGTGGGCATGAATAGCATCCGGCCGCTTGCCGCGGCGCACCAGCCGATCGACATACTTGACATAGCGGCGCTGGACACCGCGGATATTCGTCATATCGGTCTCATCCTCGTCGCCGTCCTCGTGGTCGGCCCACACCTCGCCGGTATAAGCGCTCAGCAGGCCATTGCGATTGATCGGGTCGAGCTTCGTCGCGCCATGGATGGTCATAAATTCGGTATCAGGATGGTGCGCGGTGTAGGGGAGGACAAAATCAATACTGACGCCGCGCGAGGCGATAGCCTTTGCCATATGGTAGCAGGCCACGCCAAGTCCGCCACTGTTGTGCGGAGGCAATTCCCACCCTAACATTAGTATATTCATCACTCTTGGGAGTCGCTAATGGTGACTCGGATCCCCTTTATGTTTCGATTCATTCCTTATTGTAAACCTGACCACGGCTTTTTACAACCCGTTTATGCCTACTTTGTGCCTAGATAATTTGCCACTGTTCCCACACGCCACGCGTTGGTAGCGCAAATCGCCACCTATCTGGTATAATAGTGCAGTATCTACTATAGGGGTATAGCTCAGTTGGTAGAGCACTGGTCTCCAAAACCAGGTGTCGTAGGTTCGAGTCCTGCTACCCCTGCCACAACAAAACTTTTTTTGGATTTGGTCGCCCGAATGGGCGGCTTTTTCTTTGGTTATCTCTCCAGGCAAGCGAGGCCGGGGATGTAGACACGGGCTCCCATTTGGATGGGGCAGATGGTGAACTTCGTTTTGGTTTGTTTGGCGTGAATGCCTACGTAGGAGTAGGTACTGCCTGGGGCGGCGTTCTTTGGGGTCGACGGCGACAGGGAAGCTGCTCACTAAAAGAATCAGCTAGGCAATATTAAGGCATTGTACGTAGCGCTGTTATCGTGGCTGCGAATAGTACCAGATAAAGGTAATGAGTCCTAGTACAATGCCGATGATCGAAAAGGCAAGATATTTATTGTTGCGTATACGATGCGATAGAATTGCACCACGCACGCCAAACGCTAATCCTCCCAGGGCTGCGGGCCAAAACAGCATCGATGCAATCCCACATACAAGCGCTGCAATACTAAAGTTCTTACTTTCTTTTTCTGGATTTTTGGATGGGGCAAGTTGTACCATAATATTCTCCTTGTTATGACTATTATACTACCACCGATATCTTTTTTCGCCGGGCTGGAGTTTGTGGTCCATTTCTTTGAATTCACTATACATTATTGACCTCGGCGCACGCATTCGCGCTATACGTTTTGCGCATTCTTGGGAGTGTCCCCATTTTAACATCGTTTTCTTTGCAGAACGGTAGTCACCCAATACAAGCAGAGGAAAGGGAAGGATAAATAGTAGTGCAAACAAAATGACTCTAATGTCAGTACTCCGTTGCGCGATAAAGAATATCCCCATTGCTATACAGCTTATTGCTATAAGGGTAGTGAATATCGCTACCAACGTGCTACCCACTAAGATTACTCTATCCTTAGCGCAAGCACAATTAATATATTTGAGTCCTATATAATACTTATCTCGCATGATCTATCTCGTTTAAGTTTAGCATACCCCAGTACCGTCACAAAAAGCATTTACCCCAGCTTCTGCCCCATACCCCGCACCAAGCTCAAACGCGAATGAATTCATACCCACTGCCGTTCCGCCGAGACGTTCACCTACATTTAGCACACCCGTGAGTGCCTTTCCAATTTTATATGCTCCGAAGCTAAGAGCGCCGGCTGCAAGCGCTTGAGCGCCGACTCGCCTCCAGTCGTGAGTTTTATCATATGCTTGAGCGCCAGCAACGTAAGCGCTGTACGCTCCCGCTGCTACCGTTGCAGCTAGACATCCAACACCCGCCGTTGCCGCGCAAACCCCTATCACCGCCACGGAGGCTGCTATATTAATTAAATCACCGTTCTTGACATTGAATTGATTAAATGCCTCTGCAACCCTTCCGGCCTCGCGTATTCCCTCTACCACCTTAGGAGCTACATACCTATATACAGCCGTCGCAACTGTTACAGCAGTCGCTACAACTTTTCTACCATAATCAACCACCGCTCTAGTAACATTACTCACCACAGTGGCTACCTTGGCCGCAGTATCTACAACCGCTTTTACTATAGGAGCCACAACAGTAACTACGGCTTTGACTACTACGTTTACAACAGTTTTCACTACATTACATAAGTCACCCCAACCCCACATACCATTAAGGTCGTAGTTATTGACTGGATCATTTACATACACGTAGCTATTATCTGTGCCGCCCTCTTGTGGGTCCACCTGGAGGAAGCGGCCAAGTCCGGCAATATAGACTCGTGCACCCATCTGCATAGGACGAATTGTAAATTTAGAATCAGTGAGCTTCTGGTAACTTCCGAGATAGTCATAGGTGGTGCTGCCGAGAGTATTTGCAGGGTCGTTGTCGTTTGGAAGCTGCTCGCCGAATGGACCTGAAGGTGCAATGATCGTCGACGTGCCATCCGCGTTCACTGTGGCCATTGTATCGCCATGGAGGTTGCTCAGGCTATAAGTGACCGCTCCGGCAGAGGTAGACTTGGCATTAAACATAACGCGCACACCACCGGCGAGATTTACATAACGTTGTATTACATTACCGGCGCCATCCATGATAAAGTCGGCTGAGTCTCCTGATGAGGTGTAGCCATATATCGCCGAGCCAGCGCTGCTCCATGTCCACTTGGCAATAGTACTTTCACTGCGGCCAATGATCCTACCAGTGACATCGCGAGAATATGAGCTTTGGAATCCATTTCCCGCGACATCCGTCTCAGTTATACTGGTGTTTCGATCACTTGCATCGTATTGGAACTGTGTCAAATGGGCAAGATCGCCCATACGAGTTGTATTGCCGTGACTATCATAGCGAACGTCCGTATACCATAGATCACTTGAGCTCTTGAGCTGATCTGCGCCATTGTAGCAGTAATTTGTTACTTTGCTATTTAGCGTCATCTTAGTACGGTTACCGTCGCGGCCTGCATTATATCCGGCCACTGCCGCACATCCATCGCCTTGTGCGCCAAATTCATACTTGAAGGTGTTGCTACCAATCGTGGCATCGGTGAGGCGACTTGCTTTGTCATACGTGTACGACTTATTGACGCCGTTTTCTACGCCGCTTGTCACTAGGCCGGTCACTGAACGAGTTACCTGATCACTAATTATCTGACCACTGGCATTGTAACTGATTTTGTTCATGCGCCCTAGCGAATCGTAACTGTTTGTATCAACGCTGAGGCCTGCTTTGTAGTCTATATGCTGAATACGTCCGTATGTGTCGTAGGAAAGGGTAGCCATGGTGACACCATCAAGCTTCTGCTTAACAGGACGGTCAAATTGGTCATACTCTACCTCCTCTTTGCCGACGAGGCTGTTTCGACTAAGGAGTTTGCCAAATTGATCATACGTTGTGGTGGTCACTTTACCTTTAGCATCAGTGTACTTTATTGTGCGACCGAGTAGGTCATTTTCTGTTATGATAGTCCCGCTTGCATCAGAAGTTGATTTAACCAAAGGGTTACCGCCGACGGCGTACACGTTTATAATAGTCCTGCCCGCACGGCCCTCAACAGCAGGAATTGTCGTTTTTGTCACACGGCCACGTGCATCGTACTCCATACAGGTCCAAGGGTCGCTATTTGTACGAATGGCAACGATATCTCCAGACTCGTTATACACAGCTTCGCTGGTTCGGCCCGTCTGAGGTCCCGTTCCGTCGGGATCTGGCTCAGTTTTTAGCTTTAGGCGCCCTGCCTGGTGGGCAGCAGGCGTGGAAGTAGAGCAGGGATTTACTACAGTTTCATCCGCGTTGTAGTACTGGTAAGTGGTAGTTGCGCCACCAGCAAGGGTTTTACTGGTTTGCCGCAAGAAGCCTTTGCCGGGGTCTTCATAGGTAGCGGTACTCGTATAGTTAAGGCCGGCAGCGTCAAGGACAGTACTACTAATCTTCGCATAGGCTGGGTCTTTGTATTGAGTTCTGACTTCTGTATTACCTAGCTGTGCATCAAACACCTTGGTACTGGTCGCAAGATTGTACGCTGGAGCGAGTTTGTCGCCAACAGTATCACTCCATGCAGCACTGCCAGGCTCGAGCTGACTAAGTGATGCAAAGAGACGACTATTTACTCCCGTGCCCGTTGTACCTTTTTTGTACCCTTCGATCGTGATCGACACCAGCCTACCGGCTTTGTCGTTCTGGTATGTGCCCTCGGGCGAGGTGCGTTCTGCGCCATCCGCCCAGTTACTCATAATCAGAGTGTTGTCGATAAATAATCGAGCGCCGTCACCATGCTGTAACCTAAACTTGTAGAGACCCGTTTTGTCGAGGCGAATTTTGCCAGTTGCGCGGAACGATAGTCCATCTGAGGGTTTGACTGTCGAGTTTGTCAGATCAAGATTATACGAGCCATTAGGTAAGTTATTAAACGCGGTACTATTCAGTTTTGGTGCACGAAGCAAGCTGGCGTTATCATATACAGAAATACCTAGCCCGGTAATGCCTTCATCATACCCAGACTTTATATGTGGTACTTCATCGATATGCGTTACAGGAATGCGCTCAGGACCAAACCAATCGCTTGGCGCAAAACCATACACATCAGTCGTGCGATCTAATTGATCATAGATAGTAGTAGACTTCAGACCAAGATTATTGGTGCTTGATAGTTTGAGGTCTTTAACCGGGTCCCATTCTTGACTCGCGACCTGTCCTGTAATATCTGTCTCTTTTGTAGTTCTCAATAACGCATCGTATTCAACTTTCTTACTAAATCCCATCGGCTCGCTAGAGCCATTGATATGAAGCTGCGTGACAGCAGGTTTATAATCGATTCGATGACTGACCCTTGTTCCACCTGCTTGCGCAGCTGGCGCGGTCACTGTCTGTACCCTACCTAGTGAGTCGTAAACCACTTCGGTTGTGACGCTCGAATCGTTGGTGCGGACCCCTGATCGTACCGCATCTGCGGCCATATTATCTCGCATTGCAATGATGCGACCCAGTAGATCATATGAGTAGTCGACGATTTGTTTGTCGGGGAACTCTATACGGACTAGTTGACCAGCTTTGTAGTAGAAGTGCGTTTCGGCCCCGTCACTGGTCTTGAACGCGCACAGCATGCCACTAGGTACTTCGTCATAGTCAGCGGAATGAGCACACATACCTCCTTCATTAAAGCCTTTGTAGTAAACTGTCCCATATCGAGAAGCGGTCACGCCGTCTTCAATGCGAACAAGTCGTGAAGGTGAACCGTCATAGAAATACTTGAGCGCAGAGGGCTGCCGATCGTCACTAGGAGTAGTTAATGAAATAAGATTTCCCTCAAAGTCAAAGACATATGTGCGCCCATCCGCATCAAGCAAAGTGTAAGTCTTATCGATATCATTCTTTGTAAGCACACCATTTTCATTAGCGGGTGGCTGATAGGCATTGTTCTTCCATACATATTCATGCGTTCCGCCTGTAGTGTCATCGAGGATGACACTACTAGTTGTAACCCTCAGATGCTCATAGGCTGCCCCTCCGCTAACAGCTACGTTCAGTTTCCACGCATCCGGCAACACGTTAGCTTGCGGCGCAAGCCACGTAGCAGGAACCGTCGGCGTCGTACCATCAGCGGCTTTCACGATGAGGTTGATACCCGCACTACCACCTGCCTGCATGTAGTCAATGACGATTGGCATGGGCTTGTTGGCCTCTAGGGTGATTTCTTTCCCCCAGAACACACCGGCCTGTGCACCCCAGGAATTGGCGGTGATCTCTTCCATTGCGCCGGACAGCCCAGTGCCGGTTTTGATACGCACACCGTCATCGCTCGCGGCACCAATCGTGTATTTACCGCTCGTCGGCACGGTCAGATAACCCGTCCAACGTGCCATGAAGTTATTGGCTTGCATGCCGGGTGCGGGGCCATCTATGCCAAATTGCAGGTTTATGTTAGTATCTTGACGTGTGAGCATGAACCGCGCAGGATCTTTGGCAGCATTGTCAACATTGTGATCGCCATTATCTAGATAGTAACGACCAGTCAGACCAGTGCGCTGTGGCTCGTTAGTGACATTGGTGTAAAGCCAGTCGCGCGGGACGATTTGCTCTGTCACGGCGCCCTTGACATACAACTTAGCGCTCGCGCCACCAAGGCTGTCGAGGTGCTCGACGCGAATCGGCACAACTTGGCCGGCTTGTAGGGTCACCGCACCGCCATAGGCGACGGCTCCATTCGTGTAGCCAGTATTTACTAATTCCGTACTATTGACCACTACGCGCATGTTGTCATCGGCATTCGCGCCAAATTGGTAACTGCCTGTGACGGGCGCGACGAATTGACCCGTCCAACGCGAGTAGAACGTGTCGCTGGTAACGCCTGGTGCAGGCATGCCGGTACCCCAGTTGAAGTCGACGTTTTGGTCGCGACGAGTAGCGTTTGGTGTAGCGGCTGGTGCACCGCTCGCGAAGTTATACCCTGATTGCACGTTCCAATACTCACCGATTAGACCTTTTTTGACCTTATTGGGAGTAGAATATGTCAGCCCAAGTCCCATTTCTCCGCCAAGCGCATTCATACTATGGGATGATGCATCTAATGTAGCGTGTCCCGTTGCAAGTCCTACGCCGATGGGGCCAACTGTATCGTAACTTTGCGAGCTATCTTTATTCGTTCTCAAATCAACCTTGAAAGACCTCTTCTGGTTCGCGAGCGGGCCAGTTTCGCGCGCGCCAGATGTATAGACGTGCCAGTAGTATGTCATGCCATCTTGGAGGATTCCATCAGGTATTGTCCATTGCGGTGTATCGATCCAGTTAGAATCGATTACCGCGCCCGTTTCGGCATTCTCATTTGTACTAACTCGGAATCGATATCTTACCGCGTCGCCATCTGCATCAGTTACGGGATTGACCTTTAGAGTGGTTTGCGTGTCGACCACAACTTGACCATCAGCAGGGGCGACGAGAGTTGCAGGTGGAGTGGGGGTATCGTAGTCAATGTAGGCAGTCATGTAGTCATAAGTCTTATAGCTCTTATATTGACCTTCTTCACCCCAGAAACTCCATACTGCACCAAAGTCACCATTATTTACAGAGTTGCGCAACTCATTTGTAAAGTTAATATCAAAATCTTGATTAACGAGCGCAGAACCAACTCCATTACCGCGACACTCGTAACCCCAGCAGTTTGCGTGCCCCATTGCAATCCATCGTGAATCACCGATGCCATTCATACCCCATTTGAACGTACCGTGCATATTGGCATTTAACACATTTTTACCGCGCAACTGGTCATAGGGGAACTGCAGATAAGTACGCCATGATTTCCACCCGCCGTCATAAATTGTACCGATAAGGGCGTAGCACCTAGAGAAATCGCATGGGTAACCATCAGATTTATACATCATATAACCTGTAGCATTCTGTCCAAAGCTTGGGTCAATGTGCATCGGAAAAGCACTGCTGGGCTGCGCCTGCATCCAGGTGTTGTCCATGACGACTTGGATGCCCTTGTCGGTAACCTTCTGTGTAACGCGCTGCTCACTAATGACACCGCGCTCGTTGACATCGAGGGTGAGCTGGCTAAAGGCAAAGGTGTCAGGGAAGCCAGCGATGGTGAGCTGGTCTTTGAGCTTGGGATGCGCAATCACTTTGCCGCCATCGATGGTGAGCTGGTCTTTGAGCTTGGGATGCGCAATCACTTTGCCGCCATCGATGGTGAAGTCAAAGGTACTTTTGGCACGCTTATCTTTGATCACAATAATTTCTTTGACCAGTTCGCCGCGCAGCTGGTATTCTAGGTCAACATAGGGCCAAGCGTCTTTATAAATAACGGTGTGGTCGTCTTTTTGGGTAGGGAGCGTGTTATTGACGCCAAGTGGTTTCATGGTCACCGTGCGCGAGCCACTCGTGATCTTGACGCCATCTTGCACGGGGTTCATGGTGACATTCATACTACCGGCTTTACCCTGCATTTCGGTAGGAGTATCGGGTGTTTCTTTTTCACCCATTAGCGACTGGAAGAAGTTTGGTTTATTGCCGGGGTTAGATTTTGTCACCGACAGTTTATTGTCGATTTTTTGCCATTTGCCGTTTGCGTCTTGGTAGTTTTGCTGCTCGGGTGAGTACTTCAACGTGCGAGTGCCGTCGCGGTTGACGAAGGTAGAGGTAAAGGCGCTGCGCTTGTCGGTTTCTTCGCGGACTGGGGTGCGATCGACGGGTTTTTCGACCGTGGTGCCGCCACCAGTTGCGGGAGCGCCGAGGACTTGCTTTTTAGCAGGCTGGGCACTCTGGAGAGGCTGGAGGGTGTCAGACCACGTAAACGGTCGATTGGCATTTGCCTGCGCAAGGGCATAAGTAGCTGTCGGCAATGCTAAACTCGCGCCCATAACGGACGCGATAAGTGCAAGCATGGCTTGGCGCAAAAGTGGTTTTGCATTTGAGATACATTTAATAAATGCACCACCTACGGCCATACAAGTCTCTTGCTCCCCTATAAAGTTATTTACGTGACATTTTTAATATACTCCTACAGGAGGGAAAGCACAATAGATTTTCGATGCGTTTCATATAGTATTAAGTGAGTTGTGATTTATCCTCACAAGAGCTACAGTATACAGTATGGTTAAATCAAAAAACTTCACTTTCAATGGTGGTGCGGCAACATATCTTGGCACTGGAATACTTGCGCTTATTATCACCGTCATTACGTTTGGATTCGCGTATCCTTATGCGCTTGTATTACGCCAGCGATGGATTGCTAAACACACCTACATCAACGGCAGGCAACTAGTATTTACCGGCACCGGAATCGGGCTATTCGTACATTGGGTCAAATGGCTACTGCTGTGCATCATAACCCTTGGTATATACGGATTTTGGGTTGCGCCACGAGTGCGTAAGTGGGTAGTGGAGCACACTGACTTCGCCCAATAACTGCAATCAACGTCAATCGTCAATATCTTGTATAGTTTTAGTGAGCTCATCGATTGCCATACCGAAATCTTCGTCGGGCTGACCATCGGTATCTGGCGTAATCGCTTTTACATCCCTGTATAGATTAAGGATTTTTACGGCCTTTACGGGACTCTTTTGAGCTATCAAGTCGAGATTGAATCCAACAGCATTAATATTTGCGCCATGCGCTTGGCTAGCAGCAACCGCTGCCTTGTGAGAATAAATACTTAGATCAGTTTTCTTGATATTTGTCATCAGCTATATGATACGATATTTTTGAGCAATAGTACGCCTAGAGTGATAAAATATACTTATGAATAACCTTGATGGCACTACGTGAAAAGTCGCAAAGAAGCTAAAGGCTTTTCGTTTGAGTCGCAATTATACTCAAGCAGAGTTAGCAGAGAAGTCAAAGCTAAGCACTAACTACTACGCAAAAATAGAACGCGCCGAATTGCGTCCATCCGTTGAAACCTATGAAAGAATTGCTAAGGCCCTAAAAGTAACAGTATCCGATATTTTTCCATTTTAGTTTACAAGGGCACGCAAACTCAACCTATCGAATAATACACACTCGTTGCCTTCAGCGAGACGTGTTGCAAAAGCGCTAAATGTGCTATTCGTAATGACCATTGCTCGATCGCAATCATACATCCTTAAGCCTGCAACAACCTGACGAACAGCCGAGGCGCCTACGATACCAGAATATCGTTTCGTCTGAATACCCCACCGCACACCGTCCTTCTCGGCGATGATATCTACACCGTAATCGTATTGCTCAGTAAGTGATATGTTCTTATAACCACATTGGGCGAGCAAAGCAGCAACATAATACTCAAACTCTATACCGCTCATTTCATCAACATCTCTTAGTCGCAAGCTATCCAGCGCATGCCTGATCTTTCTGATGGTATTGAGGGCAATTTTTACAATTAGCAACAATATGATAGCAGCAGATAGATACTTAATATAACTCCAGTATGCGTATATAGTGCCGGCTACTAGAATCAGTAGAAAGGTAGAGGGTCGATGAATACGTCTCATCACCGATCCTCCAACTCAGGATCTTTGTATACCATATCTAACTCTTTAGGATCAAAGTCCAGCTCGTCAGAAAAAGTTATATTCCCATCCTCGAGCCCCTGCCACAACAAAACTTTTTTGGATTTGGCCGCCCAAATGGGTGGCTTTTTCTTTGGTTATCTCTCTAGGCAAGCGAGGCCTGGAATGTAGACACGAGCGCCCATCTGGATAGGACGGATGGTGAACTTGGTTTCGGTTTGTTTCTGGTGGATACCGACGTAAGAGTAGGTGCTGCCTAGGGCGGCGTTTTTTGGGTCGGTGCTGCTAGGTAATTGCTCGTCAAAGGGCCCAGTGGGTGCGATGATGGTCGGGGTGCCGTCGCGGTCTACGTAGGTAGAGGTAAAGGCGCTGCGCTTGTCGGTTTCTTCGCGTACAGGGGTGCGATCGACGGGCTTTTCGATGGTTGTACCGCCACCAGTTGCGGGTGCGCCGAGGACTTGTTTGCGGGCAGGCTG
>APMI01007396.1_pt1 | contig 26033 bp, 26 predicted proteins | sample 667938 | NCBI WGS metagenome assembly APMI01 (sample SAMN01084076, study PRJNA167559) | wastewater metagenome | biome: Wastewater | place: Denmark: Ejby Moelle, Odense | collected 2011-11-28
CCGCGAGGGCGACTGGCGGGTGGCGCCGATCCCGGCCGCGCTGCAGGACCGCCGGGTGGAGATCACCGGCCCGGTCGACCCGAAGATGGTGATCAACGCGCTGAACTCCGGCGCCAACTGCTACATGGCGGACTTCGAGGATTCGACCTCGCCGACGTGGGTCAACCTGATCGAAGGCCAGACCGCGCTGCGCGCGGCCGTGGCCGGCACGCTCGAATTCGACGCACCCGCGGTCGACGGCAAGCCGGGCAAGCAGTACCGCCTGAAGCCCGAGGCCGAGCGCGCAGTGCTGATCGTGCGGCCGCGCGGCTGGCATCTGGACGAGAAGCACGTGACCGTCGACGGCCAGCGCCTGAGCGGCGGCCTGTTCGACCTGGCGCTGTTCGCGTTCCACAACGCCGCCGCGCTGGTGTCGAAGGATCGCGGCCCGTACTTCTACCTGCCGAAACTCCAGTGCATGGAAGAAGCCGCGCTGTGGAACGACGTGCTCGACGAGATCGAAGTGCGGTTGAACCTGCCGCAGGGCGCGATGAAGGCGACGGTACTGATCGAGACGCTGCCGGCCGCGTTCGAGATGGACGAGATCCTGCACGCGCTGCGCAGCCGCATCGTCGGCCTGAACTGCGGTCGCTGGGATTACATCTTCAGCTACATCAAGACGCTGCGCCGGCATCGCGACCGCGTACTGCCCGAGCGCAGCCAAGTGACGATGACGCAGTCGTTCCTGAAGGCGTACTCGGAATTGCTGATCCAGACGTGCCACAAGCGCGGCGCGCACGCGATGGGCGGCATGGCCGCGCAGATCCCGAATCCGCGCGATCGCGAAGCCAACGCCGCCGCGTTCGCGCGCGTCGAAGCGGACAAGCTGCGTGAAGCCACTGCGGGCCATGACGGCACGTGGGTCGCGCATCCGGGACTGGTCGAGACCGCGCGCCGTATCTTCGACGCACGCATGCCCGGGCCGCACCAGCAGCACATCGCGCGCGAGGACGTGCGCGCGACGGCAGAAGACCTGCTGCGCCCGTCGCTGGGCACGATCACCGTCGCCGGCTTCTTCGGCAACGTCGAAGTCTGCGTGCGCTATCTCGCCGCGTGGCTGGCCGGTAACGGTTGCGTGCCGATCCACGGCATGATGGAAGACGCCGCGACCGCCGAGATTTCCCGCGCGCAGCTGTGGCAGTGGCTGCACTTCGCCGATGACGGCCGCGACCCGCTGCATCTCGACGACGGCACGCCGGTGGATTTCGCGCTGCTGGAACGCGCGCTGATCGGCCTGCCGTCGAAGCTGAAGGGCGACGCCGCGGTCGTCGGCGCGGAGCGCGTCGACGAGGCGATCGAGATGTTGTCCGACCTCACCCATCGCGACGTGCTCGCCGATTTCCTCACGCTGCCGGCGTACGAACGCATCGATTGACCCATGCCCTTGCAGGAGCGCCGGAAGGCGCGACCGCTTCCGCGTGTCATGTCGCGCCTTCCGGCGCTCCTACAACACCAGAAACCTCCGCATCCATCTCCCACGCAGGACCACACCCATGAAGACCACGCTGCCGACCGCCGAACAACTGAAGCTGGACTGGACCAACAACCCGCGCTGGGCCGGCGTCGAGCGCACCTACAGCGCCGAGGACGTGGTGCGCCTGCGCGGCACGATCCCGGTCGACCATTCGATCGCGCGCCTCGGTGCCGAGAAGCTGTGGAAGTCGCTGCAGACCGAGGACTTCATCAACGCGCTGGGCGCGATGACTGGTAACCAGGCGATGCAACAGGTGAAGGCCGGCCTCAAGGCGATCTACCTCAGCGGCTGGCAGGTCGCGGCCGATGCCAACATCGCCGGCGAGATGTACCCCGACCAGTCGCTGTACCCCGCGAATTCGGTGCCGCAGGTCGTGAAGCGCATCAACAACACGCTGCTGCGCGCCGACCAGATCCAGTGCGCGGAAGGCACCGGCGATGTCGACTTCCTGCAACCGATCGTGGCCGATGCGGAAGCTGGTTTCGGTGGCGTGCTCAACGCATTCGAGCTGATGAAGGCGATGATCGAGGCCGGTGCTTCCGGCGTCCACTTCGAGGACCAACTGGCCAGCGTGAAGAAGTGTGGCCACATGGGCGGCAAGGTGTTGGTGCCGACGCGTGAAGCGGTCGAGAAGCTGGTCGCCGCGCGCCTCGCCGCCGACGTGATGGGCGTGCCGACGCTGATCGTCGCGCGCACCGACGCCGAGGCCGCCGACCTGCTGACCAGCGACGTCGACGACAACGACAAGCCGTTCTGCACCGGCGAGCGCACGGTCGAAGGTTTCTACAAGACGAAGAATGGTCTGGACCAGGCAATCAGCCGCGGCCTGGCCTACGCGCCTTACGCCGACCTGGTGTGGTGCGAGACCGGCAAGCCGGACCTCGAATTCGCGCGCAAGTTCGCCGAAGCGATCCACGCGAAGTACCCGGGCAAGCTGCTGGCCTACAACTGTTCGCCGAGCTTCAACTGGAAGAAGAATCTCGACGACGCGACCATCGCGAAGTTCCAGAAGGAAATCGCCAGCTACGGCTACAAGTTCCAGTTCATCACGCTGGCCGGCTTCCATGCGCTGAACTACTCGATGTTCAACCTCGCGCACGGTTACGCGCGCCGCCAGATGAGCGCGTTCGTCGAATTGCAGGAGGCCGAGTTCGCCGCCGCCGATCGCGGCTTCACCGCGGTCAAGCACCAGCGCGAAGTCGGCACCGGTTACTTCGACAGCGTCACCCAGACGATCCAGGGCGGGAAGTCCTCGACCGTCGCACTGAAGGGCTCGACCGAAGAAGAGCAGTTCGAAGATCGCCCGGCCGCTGCGGCCTGAGCGACTTCACAAGGCAATGCACGCAGGCCCGGCCACCCGCCGGGCCTGCGCGTTTTCGAAACATGAACGAGTGAAGGGTCGCCGCGTTCGATACCCGGCGGTGGCAGGTGGATGGTCTGCATGCCCGAAGCACCATGGCAACGATGGCGTGCCTTGTTTCATGCGGTTTCGACGCGATCCGGGATCGGCGTGGACGATGTCTCTCGCGATCCCACGAAACAAGTGCATGAATCCCCACCATGACTTTCGTCATGGTCGAAACCGCGTGCAGGGAGGCGAATCGGGGTGGAAAAACCGGCGCGGCCGGTGTACACCTGTACATCCGCTGTCATGACGACACGAAACACCTGCCCGCCAGGTGTCGAGCGCAGGACGACGCTCTCAAACTTTGCAAATCCCTTCCCCAGTTCCGTTCAGGAGCCGTGTCGATGAAATCGCGTCATTTCCGAGTGCTCGTACTTTCCCTCGCCCTGATCTCGGTTAGTGCCGTCGCCTGGGCGTCGGTCGATCCGCAGACGCTGACGATCCGCGACATCGTCAAGCAGCAGACCGCGCTTCGCGCACAGGTTGCCGCGGGCAAGGGCGCCTTCAAGGACATGGAGAAGCGCGATCGCGAGGAAATGATCGCCCATCAGGACCGTGTGCTGCAGATGATCGGCGACCGCCAGAACATCGATGACATGCCGGCGGACCAGCGCACCGAACTGTTCAACGAACTGCAGTGGATCGATGCCACCGTCGCCAAGGCGCAGGACGAACGCATGGTCTGCGAATACACCCGCTCCGTTGGCTCCAATCGCATGCAGTCGGTGTGCATGACGGCAGCGCAGCGCCAGAAACTGCGTGACAGTGCGCAATCCGAGCTGAGTCGTCCCAAGGGCTGCCTCAGCAACGACGGCACCTGCCGCTGATCGATCGCATCGCCGGCGAACTGCGCCGGCGATGGCGTCACAGCGATTCCGGCGCCGGCTTGCGCGGCAGGCCGTCGCCGGGATCGATGCTCGCCCACGCGACGTGGGTGTCCCAGAACACGTGCGCCATCGGCGCCCGATTGATCTCGCCATCGAGATTGCCCAGCGCGATGTGCAGCTCGCCGGGCCAGCGCATCGAGCGGAAGAACAGCGAGCTGCCGCACTGCGCGCAGAATCCGCGCTCGGCCCCCGGCGATGACGCGAACCAGCGCAGTGTCCCGGCCGGATCCTCGATCGTCGCATGGTCTTCGGCCATGCCGAACCACGTGACGTAGGCCGCGCCGTGCGCGCGTCGGCACTGTGTGCAATGGCAATGCGCCACCCACAGGCTGGGCCAGGTCACGGTGAAGCGGACCTTGCCGCAGAGGCAACCACCGGTCCCGCGGGGCATGGCGTTCTCCTTCGTCAAATTCAGGGCCTTGTGTTCGATGGCGACGACGTGCCCGGGGAATCCCCGCTCTGCCGGAACAGGGCGCGCAGGGCATCGTGTTCGTAGCGACGCTGTGCCTGCCGCTGGATGCAGGTGACGGTGAAGCGCAGGCCGCGACGGTCGAAAGCATGGCCGACGAAGATCTCGACATCCTCGTTCGCAGCGTTGTAGGGCGGTCGGCCTTCGGTCGACAGCGGCAACCCGTTTTCCTGCGCGAACGCTGCCGCGAACGGTCGCAACCGCGGCACGACGCGCTCGTCGTACTGCGCTTCCTCGCCGGGGTCGAACGCCGGTCCGTAGGCGATGACCTGGAAGATCTCGCTCGTCGTCCGGTTGGTTGCGACATCGAAGTGTTCGAAGCGCCGATCCCCGCGCGCAGCCCGTATCCGGTAGACCACCATCGGCGAGACGAAGCCCGGTGGATCATGCAGGTCGACGCGCGTCGCGGCGCGACGCTGAGCCGGCGCCATCGGTTCAAAAGGAATGCCGAAGGCCTGCTGCGCGTCGCATGTGGGGGATGGCAGCGTGTCGGCTGCGCGCAAGGATCCGGTCGCCAGCAGCATGCAGACGGCGATGTGCGCGAGTGGCGGGTTCTGGTGAGCGGCCAACATCGAACTCCGAAAGTAACCGTTGCAGCATGCGTCCGGTCCGGCCAGTGGAGAGGCGCCCCGGATCCGGGGCGCCCGCGATGGTTACTGCGCAATCGCCTGTACGGCGTCCACGACGTTGCCGACATAGCAGGTCGCGGTGGCCGTGCTCGGGGCATAGACGGCAACGCTGTCGGTCGTGTACGTGGCGCCCGTCTGCACGTTCCGGCAGCTGAGCCTGGCCAGGTAGCGCCCACTCGCGCACTGGGCACTGCCGCGTCCGAAGTAGAGGTTGCCGCTCTGGTTGATCCACTCACGCCAGGTGGCGCAGCCGCTCATTCCAGACGGCCTCGGATCGGCGACCGCGAACACGGACTCGGCCTGGTTGCCGACATTGCAAGTGGTCGTTGTCGTGTTGGGTGCATCCACCGCGGACGCACCGGTCACGATGTACCCTTGGCCCGTCTGCAGATTGCGGCACTGGATGTACACCTTGTAGCGCCCGGTGTCGCATTGGACGCGTCCGCGGCCGTAGTAGAAATTGCTGCCCGAACTGATCCATTCGGCCCAGGGAGTGCAACCCGTGAGCACGCCCACGGGCCTGGGATCTTCCACCGCGAAGACGCCTTCCACCACGTTCCCGGTGTTGCACGTGGTGGATGCGGTCGTGGGTGCGTTGACGGCAGCGCCTCCATAGACCACGTATCCGACGCCGGTTTGCAGGTTCCGACACTGAAGCTTGACCGCATACCGGCCACTGGTGCACTGCACGTTACCTCGGCCGAAGTAGTAGTTGCTGCCCTCCTGCACCCATTGCATCGAAGTGGTGCAACCGGTGGGCGTTGCCGCGTGTGCCGGCGCGGAGATCATGGGCTGCGCGGCGAGCAAAGCCGCCATGGTCGACATGAAGCCAAGCCTTGATGTGATCATCGATCCTTTCCTTTTGAGCAATGACACGGAGATCGCTCCGTGGGGCGGGGACATCCTGTCCTGCATGCAGCCTGGGAAACCTGCCTTGCCGCAGTCCGGTGCTGCAATGACGGGCATGAAGGGATGGGCGTCGGTCTTCGGTGCCGGCTCGGGACTGCCGGTCGTCGAGATTCCCGACCATGCCACGGCGGTCCGCCTGGCCGCCAGTGCTCAGTTCGAGCGGCCGGACGAAGCGCGTTCGCCTCGCCGATACCCGATCGCCTCCGCCACGTGCGGACCGAGGATGTCGGCGCTCCCGGCGAGGTCAGCGATGGTGCGGGCGACGCGCAGGATGCGGTGCATCGAGCGTGCGGAGAGCTGCAGCAGGTCGATCGCGCTTTCGAGCATCGCCTGGTCGTCGGGCGTGGTCGTCGGGCGCGAGCCGGCACGCCGAGTTCGTCTGCGACTGGTCGAGGTGCGCATTGGTGCGGCCCGCGCGTCGGAGCTGCGCGTCACGTGCCTGCACGACACGCGTACGAACGACGTCGCTGGATTCGCCGGGCGGTGCGTCGGGTCGCAACGCCGCGGGCGGCAGGCGCGGGACTTCCAGATGCAGGTCGATGCGTTCGAGCAGCGGCCCGGAGATGCGGCCGCGGTAACGCGCGATCGCGTCAGGATGGCAGCGGCAGCGGCCGGAGGGATCGCCGGCCCAGCCGCAGGGGCACGGATTCATCGCGGCCACGAGCTGGAAGCGCGCGGGGAATTCGCTCTGCCGAGCGGCGCGGGAGATGGTGACGACGCCGGATTCCAGCGGTTCGCGCAGCACTTCGAGGGCGCGGCGATCCCACTCGGACTGGTACTTTCCAATATCGCGTGAAGGTGCTCCCCCTTACAGGGCACTGCATCTACAGTCATGCTTAAAGCCTCCTCGTGGCTCTAGCCGAGGCATGCGCTGCTTGACGCCGTTCAGCTCAAGAATCTGCGCTTATAGAGCCCCATCACGCCTGTGGACACGAACGGTCTCCGAGCACACAATCGGAGCGCACAGGTGTCAGCGTCGACTCCTTCTTGGGCGCATGGCAGCAGGCGCGCAAGGATGAATGTCAGGCCGGTGGAGAGAAGTGAGACGGCGCCTTGCTTTGGTATCGGACGGATCAACTGGAATCCGAAGGGAGATGGACGAAAGTCGTTGTCCGCTATTGCCGCAGACCTGATGGTCCAGCTAGGGGAATTCACCAAGTCAAGGCTGACGGTTTACGGGTTTACGCCCGATGGTGCGTTGGGGGTAGACCATGGTGCGCTAGTCCTCGAGTTGACACAGACGACTGCGACAACTCGTATCGGCTTCCATTTCGGCGCGAGAGACCTTCGGCGCGGAGTAATCCGCCATGGTCTTGATGCAGACGCATGGCGAGAAGCGCCGATGCAATGGAATAGCGCTGGGATCTGGCTCGCGAATGCAGAAGGAGCTCTAGCCCTTCTCTGTGGACTAGGGCGGTTGCTGGAGGTGATGGATGTCAGGTTTGTCTATGGCTACCCGGACAGTTTATTCGGTGCAGAGAAAGCGAAGCTAAACACTGCGAAGGCAGCGTGCTTTCAACTTTCTTCTTGCGCGGGCGAACCAAAAGGATTCAACCCTTCTTTCGTCGGTCTGGCATGTGCGAAGGTGCTTCACAGGTGGGCTCATTTCGCCGGTGCGGACATGGGCGTTCGATTCTTTACCCCGTCTGAGGCGACATGGATCGATCATGTCGCTATGGTCATCGAAGTAAGCCAAGGAGGTCGCCGCGAAAGTGTCGGCGCTCAATTCGGTGCTAGCCTAGACAACGGTGAGGTTTATAGAAAGGCTCTGGATGCGGCGAGTTGGGAAAACTCACCTGCGGAGTGGAGGAGTTCCGGGTTGTATTTCCTAAATTGGGCAGAGGCGTGGGCGTTCCTTTGCGCCATTGGGAAGCGGCTCAATGTGCGCAGCGCTAGGATGTGTTACGGGGAAGGGGAGGCTATTTATCTCACTCGTATGAGCGAAGGGCTCGACGCCAAGTAACGCTGCGTATTCCAATTTTTCTGGTGGAAGGTGCCAACTGCAAATAGCGTAGCGTTGGGACTTCTCATGCGCTCCAATAAGTCTTGCCATTCAAAGGCGCCACACCGCTGCAACTGGTCATCGTAATGATGAGGGATTTCAAAGTGCACATCGAGGTCACGTTGAGGTGACTCTAGCCAAACGCGTAGACGATCATGGTTTTCGACATGGCTGATATTGCCATGATAGATGCGACGCTCTTCGGGCAGGGGGTGTCCGCAATATTGTCCAAGATTATGGAAGAGATGCGCATACCGGAACCGCTCATGATCGTTGCTGCAGTACAGATCAATCCAGCGATCAAGCTCCAACGACTCGTGGAAGAGTCTGTCGACGGACAGTTCTCGATTGCGAAAGATCTCTACCGGGTCTGGCTGATCATCCGCCGTTTGCAGTGGGGATTCAGTATCGCCAGTAGGATTTTCATCGAAAATTATGTCGTAGTATAGGCGCCACGATTTACGCATTGCTTTACTCCATTCTAGGCTGCTTTCTGTAATGCACAAGGTAATTCATAATATTTCCGGACCAAAGTGGGCCTTATCTAATGAATAAAAATATGCTTTAAAAGCCTGAAAATCATGGGTTTGAGGTCTTCGCCCGGCGGTTGTAACGGTAGCAAACTTCGGTCAGCTACAGATGGAAGTATTGCCGGGGCACGCCCCGGTATGGATACAGCCAGTCCTTGGCATAGCTCCAGAAGCCCTCGATACCGTTGATGTGGTCGCGGCCGACAGGCCGCCTCTTCTCCTTGCGGATCATCACGTGCTCGCCTCGCAGCTTCAACGTCGCGTACGCCTTTTACTGATCCGTGTAGTACAACGCCCCCTCGCGGGTGTGCGCGTCGATCTCGCGCATTATCGGGGCCTGATCATGCGCCGGGATCGGCATCGCCTTCACCCGGCCATTGCGCTTGACCAGCCCGAAGACGATCACCTTGCCCGCGGCGCCTCATCCGCGCTTGCCCTTTCTGGCGCCTCCAAAGGTGGTTTCGTCATGCTCGATCGCACCCTCGAACGGCTCCCGCAACTGCTCCACCTGGGCGAACAGGCGCGCAGAAGGCGGTAGAAGCGCTCTCTGGAAGTGGACTCGTCGTGCTGCCGAATCGCTGCCTGTAGGACGGTACGCCCAGCACGAACAGGTCCAGCATGCGTTGCTTCGTCGTGATCGGCAGACGCACAGAGTCCCAGACCGACGTCTAGGTGAAGTCGGTACCGCAGACTCGGCACTTCAGACGTCCATCGGACAGTCGGTAGTGCCGGGTTCCCTCACAGGAAGGGCATCATTTCATGACCAAATCCTCTCAGTTTTGGTCCGATTTGCTTAGGAATCACCTTCCGGTCGAGTGCGCTTTCGACAGCGAACACCTGCGTCCGGACGATTTGGGGCCAGTCCACCGCAACATTCGCGTCGCGCACCTGTTCCTGGTGTTTGGTTACCCCTTGCCGGTGCGCAAGGGCGGTGGGCGGAATGCCACGTTCAAGGCGCTGGAAGGCGAGTAAGTCGCAGCGGCATGCCCGCTTCTGTCTGCGTCTTGAGTCCGAGCAATCGCTCGGCGTAATCTTGTGGCTAGGTATCAGGAAGTGCCGCACGCCCACCTCGTCGAAAGCACTTCGCTGCATTCCTTTCCTATCTGTCGCGGTTCTGTCCCGGTATCTGGTCGAGGGCCGTTTTTCCGATGATGCCAGCCATCCGTAGCGTGACAATGACAGCTTCGGCTGCTAGGTGCTGAGGCTTGGTATCGGCAGAACCGGAAGGAGTGAGCGCTTATCGCAGGACTGATCCGGATCAAAGCGTGCCGGCTGGACCGGCGACGATAATTGGTTAGGCCCTTTGATTGGACGGACCTGTTATGCGCTTCGGCTCACGTTCCCTGATCGTTCCCGTGGTACTGGCGAGCTTCGCCCTGACAGCATCGGCGATTCCAGGCAGCACGTGGGCGACTATGGGCACGCTCAGCCTGGGTTCTGGTGTCGCCGCCGTGTCGCTGATGGCCCTTGCGTCCGTCCTCGGTGCACGTTGGAAGGCGGTCGAGTCGCTGTTCGGCGGTCTGGACCGCGTCTACGAGACGCACAAGTGGCTTGGCGTATGGGCGCTGGTGTTCGCGTCGGTGCATCTGGTCTTCAAGGCGGGCGCGCCCGGATGGGAGACAGCCGCCATCCTGCCGCTGCCCGGCTCGGTGACGCGTCTCGTCCGGCAGCTCAGCTTCGTGTCGCTGATGCTCATCGTCGTGCTGGCGCTGAACCGCAGGATCCCGTACCGGACCTGGCGTTGGTGGCACAAGCTGTCCGGGCCACTGTTCCTGATCGTCGTTGCGCACTGGGCCAGCTTCAAGTCGCCCATCACGTTGGCCAGCACGGCGGGAGCATGGTTGGCCGTGCTGTCGTTGTTGGGCGTGATGGCGGCGGCCTACAAGTTGCTGCTGTATCCCACCTTCTCGCGGCATGCTCGTTACCGCCTGCGCTCGGTGTCGGCCAACGGCAGCGCCGTCCATCTGCAGCTTGTTCCGGAAGGCCGGCGCATTCCATTCCTTCCCGGCCAGTTCGCGTTCGTATCCTTCGAACATGACGGTCTGCGCGAGCCGCATCCCTTCACCATCGCCAGCGCGGGGGACGCCGACGGCGGCATCGCCTTCATGGTGCGTTCGCTAGGCGATTACACGGAGCGGCTGGTGAAGGACGCCAGACCCGGGATGGTTGCGCAGGTCTATGCGCCGTTCGGTCGGTTCGAGCACATCCCCACGGAGCGGAAGGAAATATGGGTCGCCGGCGGCGTGGGCGTGACGCCGTTCATCGCGTGGCTTCGCGATGCCGACGCGACCGCGCTGGACGGCGTGACGTTCTTCCATCTCTTCACGCCGGGCCGCGAGCTTCCCGAGACCGTGGATCTGGCGGGGATGGCACGTGCGCGAGGCGTGGAACTGGTCGACATCGCAACGGGACCGGCCTCCGCGGAGTTTCGTCAGCGGTTTGCGGAACTGGTCGAGCAAGCCGGCGCATCGGAGGTGCAGATCAGCTTCTGCGGCCCCAAGGCTCTGCTCGACCAGATGCGCCAGCTGATGCGGGAAGCCGGCGTGGCGGAAAACCGGTTGCGCCACGAGTTGTTCGAGTTCCGCTGAAGCTGTCTTGGAGCCTGATTGGCGCAGAGCATTCGCCCTGAAACGAACCGTATGATTTCAAAAGGAGAAGCGCGAATTTGTAGGGCGTTTCGTTGGAGCTTTCTTCGTCAACAATTCGCCCGGAATTCCTAAGAACTGCCGACAATCGCTCATCATTTCCTCGAACCGCCAACGATCTGCTCGCTGTTTCTTCAGCCGCATTTTGCCAGCTTGGCGCGTCAGTCGGTTTCGGGTCCACGGCTGCATTACCGACGGCTTGGATCCGATCTTGGCCTTCGTACATGCTCAGTAGATGTCGGTGCAGCAGCGCTGGTACGTCTCGAAGGCCTTCCCGATGGCTTCCTCCGAGACCCCCGATGGGGCGATGCGACCACGCTTGGCGATCGTCAGTGCAACGGGGTACCAGGCGCGGAATTCCTCAAGTCGCAAACCCATGCAACTGCGTGCCGCCTCATACTCGGGGCCGTCGAATTCCTTGCTGTCGACATTCAAGGCACGAAGGGCTAGCACGGCATCGTCCGCCACACGGGCGGCCTTCCTCGGCTCATCTTGCTGGTGGGCATAGGCACTGGTCCACACCTGCCGCTCCCGGTCGGACATCTGGTGCCACGGTAGGTACGCATTCATTGCGATCTCCGGAAATGACAGATTGGCGACCCCGGCCGGAGGGAGCATGCCATCATGGCGGAAGCATTTCGAACACGACGCTGCCCTTGCGTTGCAGACCGTCGCTAGCCCGACTCTGCATCTCGCATGACCTCCCACAGCTTGACGCCGAGGCCATGACAGATCCGCTGCAGCGTATCCAACTGCAAGTTCTTCTCGCCTCTCTCGATGGCGCTGTAGTAGGTGCGATGCATGTTGATGCGATCGGCAAACGCCTCCTGACTGCAGCCAGTGGCTTCTCGCCGAACGCGAAGCGCCTTTCCAAGGCGTTGAGCTAGGGTCGCGGACATCCCGCCACCCTAATTAGCTGCCTCTTTAAGCTCTACAGACTTAAAGATAGACTACTTATAGATTCCATTTCAAGCCAGGACCGATCATGGACGACAGCACCCTTGCCCGCCTCTTGTGGACCTTCCAATCCATCGTCGGATTTCTCCTGTGCGCGGCCCTCCTCGCAGGATGCCAAGGCCCGATGGATCAGCCCCTGAATACTGGGTCGACGATACAGGCGTACCGAGCCTCAATCGATCCAATCGTCGAGAAGATGACGACGCACGAACGGAACGCGTACGAGTGGGCTGTTGAAGGCATCCCGAACATCGCGACGCTCCACGCCAGATATCCGAACGGTAGTCCGCGGGACATCATCAGGGCGCGAGTATCTGAGGTTCAATCGAGCTATTCGCGCTCGATCTCAAAACTCGAGTCGTCCGCTAAAGCATCTGCCTCCGTCAGGCAGGACCTGGAGAAGGTGGTGGCCTCGGAGGGCAGACTCGTCATCGAGAACGACTTCTTTGGCCCGCAGCCACGCATCAAGGTTTTCGTGCGCAACGGCTCGTCGAGGCCGATCAGTTCCCTGCAATGGCAGGCCTCGCTGTATCTGGACAATGCGAAGACCTCCGTTGCGACAACCTTGCTGGCTCAGGATTTCAAGAACGACGGCGGGTTCAAGCCAGAACAATCCTACTCGTCGACATTCACAGTGGGATTCGTTAGAGGCGATGATGCATGGACAACACTCGAAGTCCGGAACGCCGAGCAGCGGCGGGTTCTTTTGGAGCCAGTGCTGGACAGCATTCGCGACTTTGGAGATCGTCCCTATCTTGCCAACGACGCAGTTGGTGAGATCAAGGCACTGCGGGAAGCAAAGAGGGCCGCCGATTCCTACAGCGACATCTGATGTTGGCACAGCGGAAGGTCGACGATCGCAGTCGAATTTCCGATTTACCAAAGAGCTTTCCGCCGATTGCTGTAGTCGACGACGTCCGGCTGCTGGGATGCATATACCTCGCTGTATTGTTCCCCCTTAAGAAGAGCGAATCAGCATCGCGTCGGAAAGCTTGGTCGTTTGGCGCCATCAGCCGTCCCGGTCGATGCACTACCACCTTCGATGGAGGTGAACGAATACCGCGCACAGCCACGACGTCCCCCCGCCTTCAGTAGCGGGACTGTTTGGAGTCCGGGGTTAGGCCAGGCCGCCACTTAATCGATCACCTCCCAAGGCGCGCCATTAGCGAGAAGAGGAGGAGGGATCCGTGCGGTATCGATCGCATTCAACGTGGCTACTGAAGCTGGGCTTGGTGCTGCTCAGCGGCTGTGCCCCGCCGGCGACCGTACCTGATCCCAGCGTTTCCACGCGCGAGGCATCGGCGCCGCCGACCCCGTCGTCTGCGGCTCCAGCGCCGGCTACCCAACCTAGGCCTTCGAACATGGGCCGTTCTCCTGACGCGCCGAATAGCGCGCATGCCGTCACCCTTGCCTCAGCATTCCTTCGAGAGCGCCTATTGCGACTGATCGATCTGGCGCGAGAGCGCCCCGGCGTGACTGCAGAGGACGTCCGAGAGGCGACGGGATTCACGCTGTCCAGCCCCTCTGCCGCGGCGAACGATCGTTCCTATGCAGGTACGGTCGCCGAAGGCTGGCGGTTCAGCCTCCACCTCGAAGACCTCTATGCGGATGAGTCACCGGAGTTCCGCCTCACGCTCTCGACTCCCGACTTACCAACAGGTGAGTTGAACGCCGTTTGTACGTTCGAGTTCACGGCATTGTCCAATGATCTGATCCAGCGTGGGTTTGTGCGCAACCCCCGGCCGTCGCCGCCGCGGCGCGATACCTGGAGATTCGGAAGGCGCTCTATGGACGGCAAGCACATCTTTGAAATCAACGTCGCCGAGTACCCCCGCGTGGACGCGGGAGGCCCTGCAGCACCGTGCGTACGACATGTGCGGATCAACCACACGGACGTGAGCGATGAGTCGCCTCCAACCTGATCTCCAGCACCTCACTGATGAACTCCCCGCAGCGCGCCGGCGCGGCGTCGAAGCGGCAATCGCGAGTTCGCCCTACCTCCTCAATCGGGTCCGTGCATCCGTCGAAGCGTGACACCTGAAGAAATTTCGGGTGTCGCCGTCGAGCGAACATAGTGGCGGGTATTACGATGGAAAGGACAAAGCGGTCTACATCAACGAGGATACATTTGCCGCTTCAAGTGTGCGGGGCGTCCGGCTCGACACCTTGACCTTCGTGGTGGGTCACGAAGTCGGGCACAGTTTTCTTGCGAACGGCCGGAGATTGTCGCAGCAAGAACTGCTGAATAACATTAACGGCTCGCTGTGAACGGAGTCCGATCAAACGTTTGGCGACGTGACCGCCCCGGCAGAGAAGTTCTTACGCTTCGCGTGCTGGGACGAATCGATCGCCGAAGTCGAAGGTTGGAATGCGCTGGCCAGTCGAGTGAGCAAGGAGCGCAGGCCGCATAGCGCCCACGGCTACAAGCCTCCGGCAAGCGTGCGCCGGAACTGGTCCGAACCCGATACCATCACCAAGGGACTCACCGCTTGAGTGGCCACAAAATCCGTACGCAGGTCAAATCGGTCGTTGGGTTTAGCGCGCTTGAATGACTTACTTAGTGAGGACCTAGACGCGATCGTCGATGTGACGTTGCCGATTACCGGTCTGCTGCCCAAGAGCTGGCCCGAAGCGCCGGAGACCGATGGCATGGTCATGCATACTTCGCTGAGACAAGGAGCGTTGAGACGGGAACGCTAAGCGCTGCGCCCTTGAGTTCAAATTTCCGCTTCAGGCATACCGCGGCCGACGCTTCTCAACTGTCATCGGCACTCTGCACAGCTGAACGTCCGGCGGCGCCACCGACCTGCGCCAACAGTCGCCCCATGCGATCGGCATTGCTGTCGAAAATAATGACCTTGCGATGCGTTTTGTCGGCGGATCGCAGTCCTTGGGATACCTCCGCGGAAGGTCCTACATTTCTGGCGCTTGGCCTGGGATCAATGTCCGCCGCCACCGGGCCCGCAAATACCTCGGCGAGCGACGCTCCGGGTTGTATGCCTGAAGCAATGAACTCGCGAATGTACTCGTCGCGGTGGCCCGAACTTCGCCATTGGTTCGGCGGAAAGTCGATTGTCACTTCGGGATCGATTATTTCGAACGCGACTTGACGATTCAGCAGGGTCGTTTCGACCAAGCTGGTGCGCTGGTTCGCGTCGACAAAGCCGTTGTAAATTCGCAGCATATGTTGAATGTATGCCATGTCGCCGTCAGATGCGCGCAGCATTCGCTCAAGCGTGCGATAGCTGAACATCGGGGTCGACTCGTCATCAAACAGCATGCCACCACTATGAGAAGTGATGATGAGGGGCTCTAAGACGACGACGAAATGATCGAAGTTCGGAAGCCCGTCCGGGAGCCATTGCAGGACTAATTCCAAGCCGCGTTCTGTTGTTAGGAACTGCGCGATCTTCTCGCACTGCCGGAATGCCTTAGATACGCTATCGTCGCTGAGTGCGCGCAAGTGGTCCTTGGCCCATTGCGACGGCACCGGACTCTTGAGTTCGCACACCAAGATGACGTAGCCCAAAGTTGGCTCTTCCGAAATCACCAGCAAGTCAATGTCGGGAAGCGAGGGGTCGAACGGCGTCAAGTCCACCTCGCGCAAGCAGCGAAAGCCTTGTGCGACGAAGGCGGTCTCCATCCGGTCACCCAAGCCAGCGCCCAGCGGCCCACTGACGTGCGCCAAGAAGTGCTTGCTCCGTCGCTGCGCGACCACGCGCAGGAGTCCAACGATTCCTTCGTGAACGCAAAAGTGAATTGGACGCATGGCTATCCGACCGCTCGAGCCGTCCCGTATTAATGAGAAATAGGTCGAGCTGACGCGCTTCTTGGCTGCGTTAGTGTCGTAGACGAGATCTTTGAAGATCAAATGCAACTTGGCGGATTCGATACCGAGGCATTCATTCGCGGAAGCTACCAGTTCGGCCTCGTCCATCCACACAGCGCCGCGCGCCCCGCTTACAGACGCATGATGACGGTGCCACAATGCCTTGGCGATCAACTGTTCGTAGACCAAGAAGAACTCTGCGTAGGAATACCCGCCTAGATCGATGGTCGCGTCCGGTGCGATGATTGTGAAGTACGCCTTGAGTTTGTGTCTGGCTTCGGTCTCCAGCAATTGAAACACTTCGCCGTCTTGTGTCGCGGCCCACTCGTCCAGTTGCGGGATCTTCGCTGCCAAGGCGTCGTGCACCGACGTTTCGCTGAAATGATCCCGTGAGCCAAGCGATGAATCGTTGCTGGAAGTGAAGAACTGTCGCGGAATCGACTTGTCGTGAAAGCGGATCTCCACTCGCTCGTCAGTGAAGGTCCAGTTAAACGCGCCTGGCACGTTCCAAGCATAGTAAAGATACTCGCGCAGCATGTAGTAGTGCGAAGCGAACGCCACATCGGAGGTCAAGGCATTGAGATCGGCGGGCGCAGCCGTTGTGGGCGTCACCAAGTACGGCGCGAAGACGTCGATTGCCGCATCCACGGGATTCCCGACCGGCTGCTTCTGCGCCATCACATCACTCAGGCTCACCAGAAGCGACAATGTCTCGCCCGGATCCATCCCGTAAACTGAGCACCGATCCAAGCGGCCATCGAGCTCCTTTTCGAAGGATTGGAGCTGAACCACGAAGTCTTCCGGCAGGACCACTTTACTCATGGCATGGGTTCTCGCCTGTATTACAACTCAGAATAGAAATTGCCAAGCAACCACGTGATTGTGCCTATCACGGAATCAGCCCTTGTAGCACCTGTTGGGACACCGGATTGGTCGCGCCCTTGAAGTGCGCGGAGTGCGCGACATTGAAGTTGCACGTCGGGATCGGCTGGTAGGGATCGGACTGGATCTCGATATCGTAGGCGCGCAACTGGTTGCCGAACTTGCCCAAAGCGACCCCTGTCACAGCCTGAGCGCCCGCCTTGCGCAAAAACGCTGCGGCGACGCCGAAAGACACGCCGTAGGTTGTAACGTCGTCGATCACCACGACGTGCTTGCCCTTCAGCCGATTGTTGGCCTTGTAGTAGGGGTTGAGATGAATCGTACGTACTTGATCGCTCGGATCCGTACGATCGCCGCCGCCGCCGTGGGAGCGCTTGGGCGAGGCAGTGTGTCGAATGAACAGCGGCTCTCCCTTGCGACACAACTGGACTCGAGAGACTGTCGTGCGCAGGCGGTGCGTGAAGTCGCTCAGCACCTCGTCGTCGTCGTTTGCGCTGCTGGAACTGGGATACACGCCCCACACCAGATTGCTCTGGGCACCCAGGCCGTCGATCAGCAAAGACCGGGCCGTCACAGTGAGCAGGGAGTTCAGGCGCGCGCCGCCGTTCTTGACAGAATTGGTCACGCGCTTGGCAAACTCGGCCTGGCTCGGAGACATGTGGAACTGGGACAAATCCGACAGAGCGCGCACTCCGTAGTGCGACGTGGCGCCGCTGTACCACCACTGCCCGGCCCAACCTTGGGTGAGCGCGATGATTTCGGCCAACTCCTGGGGGCCATTGATCTGGATACCCAACGCTTTGACCTGTTGACTCGTGGCCCAGCCCGCTGCGAGCAGGATGGCGCCCCCGTTCTTGCCCATCTGTACGTCTTCGTCCTTCGCTGCCAATACGAGCGCATCGAATGGATTGAGACTAAACTTCTTGGCATTGAGCGCAATGATCGCGCCCGACTGCCGGCCTGGCGTATGCAAGAACTGTACCCCCGAGGTCCCGAAAGAGTCCGGAAACCAAACGGGCTGCAAGTGATTGGAAACCACGGCGACCGGATGGTGCGCAGCCTTGGCGTTGATCAGCACCTTGACCAGCTGGGGGTCAGGCACCCCCGCGCGTAACACGGCGGCGGGCGAGGTCAGAATCAGCAACATAGAAGCCTCCAGCTACTCGAGGTCGACGACGTCAAATTCATTGATGACGGACTTGGGCACGCGTCGGGCAACGAACAATCCATAGATCGTCGCCTTCGGAAATCGTCGCTGCAATACCTGTTTGACGGCTTTGTAGTGGCTACCAGTGGTCAGCACATCATCGACGATGAATATTATTTCCGGCTCGGGCTCAGCGAGACGCTCGTCCAGCTGATAGTTCGCGACCAAGTCATCAGGCGTCGGGCGGCGATTAGTGAAGTGCGCGGCGGGGGTAGACGCGACCTGCACGACAAGCTCGCGCACGTCGTAGGGCCGGTTGGCACCGACTTGCTGAAGCAAGCGCAGCATGCGATCGTCATATGCTGGGTCGGTGCGTGCTTTTGATGGAGGAATGGGCACCAACGTCAACCGCGCACGCTCATTCAAAGCCGCGCGAAATATCTGCGCTGCGCGGGTGATTGCGCGTTCTTTGTACTGCCACTCCGGTCGGCCGCGTCGGTCAACCGATTTCTTGAGATTGAGAATCAGCTGGTTGGTGTCGCTGTAGGCATGGCCCTCACCCGCTGTGTACTCGCCGGCGTAATAGCAGGTGTCGTCCCCGTCCAGATAGTAATGGTCGGGAAGCGCCAATGCATCGACTTCGAGTACACGCCTATTCAAGCGCCGCCTGAATGTCGTCGATGCTGGTGACGCGAATCGCGCCCTGCGCTTCGAAGCGCTTGGGCCAGCTCAGTTCCGTATTGAGGAAACAGCTGTCCAGAATGAACAGTTTCCTGCCCTGCTGCAGCGCGGCCCTCGCTTGCGCGAGGGTGCCAGAGGTGTCAGAGGCCTCCACGATCACCGTTGCCTGGGAAATGGCCGACATGGTGGCGTTGCGCTCAGGGAAGAAGAGCCGGTTGCTACGGTAGTCTTGTTCGGCGTACCGACAGATAGGAACCTGGCTGATCAGCAGGTACTTCTCAGCGATCTCATCTTGTAGCTGACGATTTTCAGGTGGATAGGACTCGGTAATCGGCGTACCGATCACGGCGATGGTGTTGCCTCCAGAGGCAATCGCAGTGGTGTGGGCGACGGTATCCACGCCTTTGGCCAGGCCCGAGACAATCGTATACCCGGCCTCGACGAGCAAGCGCACCAGCTTGCGCGTGCGCTTCACCCCATCATCGGAAACGCCGCGCGACCCAACAATGGCAATGCGCTTCGGAGAATCGATCAGATCCCAACAGCCGCGGAAGTACAGAAGCTCCACGGGGTTGGCCGCATCGCGCAAACGCGTCGGGTAGTCCGCCGACCCGTGCACGCGCACGCCAAAGTCGGTGATATTGGCCCGACTGATCATCTCCATAACCACGGCAAAGGCCGACGTGATCTCGTCCGAGCTCACCAGTTCCGATGGAATTGCGTGTGGGTTACTGCGGAAGCACTCCGCTAAGGTTTTGAATGATGCCTTCTTGTGCGTCCAAAGCGCCTCATAGGCGGCCATTTCGCGAGAGGGGACTATCGGCGGACAAGTGAGAACGTCCGTAGCGGCGTGAGCTGAAACGCGGGCAGTTTCCATCGCGGCTATCGCTTGAACGTCGTGGGAAAAGGCACGACGGTACCTACCCCTGGCGGCGATGCTGTGTCTGCGTCAGTAGCGCGAAGTCGCGCAAACTGGACCACGTTGTCCCTCTTCTGAAGATAACCTTCGGGCAATCCCGCCAGCTTCTCGATATCAAACGCCGCCAAACCAATATGGCGAGAAATCGCCTCGCGTGGCATCACGTTCTCATCGATCAACAAGTCAATGGATCGACGCAGCAATCGTGGCTGCTCAGGCAAACGATCGCCATCGCCTGGTTCGGCCTTGGTCCCCCAACGCGCCGAACGCCGCTTGAACAACGATTGTGCGCCGTCTTCATCGAGAATCTTCAAGGCGCGCAGGCGCATGACCATGGCGGCAACCGACACGCCCCAACGCCGCTTGAGCAACAGAAGATCATCCAGCGTGATCGGCGTTCGCACTTCAGCACTGAACGTCTCTGCAGGCAGCAAAAATGCCCCAGCAAAGTGGTGCGCCTGCTTCTCCAACTGATTGTGTCGATCTCGCTCTGTGGGCCTGGCGATGTGGCGGTGCAAGATCAGGTGGCCGAGCTCATGGGCCAAGTCGAACCGACTGCGATATCCGTTGTCCTTGTCTGCGGACAACAGCACCAAAGGACGGCCCAACGCAGCACTCCACGCCGACAAGCCCTCGATCTGCGAGATGCCGGTCTCTTCGCGAATCAACACAACGCCTGCGCCTTCGATTGCCAGCGCGAGGTCTTGCACCGCTGTACGGCCCAAGCGCCATAGCTCGCGGCATTCGGCAGCGGCTGCTTCGATTTCGTCGTACGTAATCTGGTCCGGATCCATGAACGAGCGAACCGGCAAATTGACTGCCGGGTAGTCGACGAATTCCGACAATGCCAAACCGACTTCCTGGGCCCATTCCAACCGCGCTTCCAACATTGCACGCGCGGCGACGTGCGCCGACGCATTACTGCGAAACAACGGCAGAGACACCTTCGTCGATAGCGTGCGCGTGAACCATTCGGGCGTCACGTTCACCACGCCCGCCAGGCGATCTAATGCCTCGCGCTCTGGAGCTTGGCTGCCGGCCCGCCATTTGCTCATCGTGGCCGGCGAGACACCAACCATGCTGGCCAATTGCACCTGGGTCAGCCGCCGCGCCGCCAAAACTTGGCTCAGCCGTGCGCCCTGGAAGCCCTGTACACCGCCGCGGCTCATGCCGAGCCACCCTCGCCTGCCGCATCGAAGCGCTTCTTGAGCTTGGGTTTGACCAAGTCGATCTGCACCTCGCTCACCGCCGGCTCGTAGCGCTGAAGGAAGGTCGACAAGGGTTCGCGGAACAGCCAGCCCCGCATGTCGTGGTTGGGCACCGCGATGTGGATCGAAAGCGGCGCTTGCGGGCTAACGCTCAGCGAGCCAGAGAAACAGGCCACGAAAAAGGCCACCGCGGTTGATGGCGTCTGGTACTGCTCAAACAAAGCGCCCTGCACAAGCGGCTCGAGTGCCTTGTTGGCCAGTGCCATCTGCTGCCGAGTGTGGCTGCGCCGGCCATTGATCCAAAATCCGGCGGGGATGTTGAAGCGCCCCAAGGTGAACATGCCGGCGCGGCCGGTGATCAGGCCGTTGCCTCGGATCGGGCACGGATGCGCGTCGTTGCCGTCCAAAGCTCGGTGAAACGCCTCGTTCATCTGAAAGTGGCGCAGTTGGCCGACGACGTGCGGCAAGTGGCCGTCCGCCATCCCGTTGGCAGACAAATAGGCGCGCGTTGCCCCTTGGTTGAGGGCATCTTCAAGCGCCATGACCAGGTCCCGCGGCACATTGCTCACCAACAGGGAGGGGATCGATTCGCGGGGCGACGGCGTCATTGCAACTCCAAGCTCAGGTTTCGCTTAACGGGATAGTGGCACGATTTTGTTTCGTTTAAAAGGGGGGCAGAGACAAATCATGTAGTCGACCGGGATGTGAGTTCTCTACCCTTGACAGACAAAGGAGAACTCATGAAGAAGCGTTTCACCGACGAACAGGTCATCGCGATCCTTCGGGAAGCCGAAGCAGGCGCGGTACCGATCAATGCGCTGTGCAAGAGGCACAACATCAGCGAGCAGACGTCCTTTTGCTGGCGCAACCGCTTCGGTGGGATGGACGTGCCGGAGCCAGGCGACTGAAGGATCTGTAATCGGAGAGCCGTCGTGGGAACTGTCACGACAACGCCGTGGCCGAGAGCTCCTTCAGCGTCTTGAAGAAAGAGCGCATCAAAGGAGCGCATCAAGCGTCGGATCTACCCGACGCGTGCCACCGCGCTCTCGGACGTACTCGACTACATCGAGATGTTCTACAACCCCATCCGCCGGCATAGTTCCGCTGGCGGCGTGTCACCGGTACAGTTCGAGAGGCGCTACGCGCAAAGCGGCAACTGAGTGTCTAAGGAACTCTGTCCGGTCCAGTTCTTACGCGAGGAAACGGGAGTGAATGCGTGGCCCACATGATCCCGAGTTGCGGACCCGCGCCGACAAACAGCCGGGGCGAACCACTCATCTACCACCTCCTAGAAGAGCAGCTCTCTGGCGACTTCACGGTCATTCACAGCCTTCCTTGGCTTAGCGCCGCTGCACGTGAAATTGCAGGTACCAAGGCAGTCACGGGAGAAATCGACTTCCTGATTCTCCATCCGGTGCTCGGTGTGCTAGCGCTGGAGGTAAAGGGGGGAGTCCACAAGGTTGAGGGATTGGCGTTCGTCCATGTGAAGTCCGGCACGACAACTCGCGTCGTGGAACAAACCCGTACAAATGTCCACGGCTTAGCGCGATGGCTTGGCGTCCAGCCTGGGCTACGTCTGAAGATCGGATATGCCCTGGCCTTTCCGCATAGCGACTTTCATGGCGTCACAGTCAGCACCGCACTCGTGGATGTCACGGTCGATCCGCCAGAGAGGATTCTGATCGACATGCGCGATGCAACATCGATTGGACGACGTATCACTGAGATTATGGCGTATTGGAAGAAGGCGCTTTCTAATCCCCCTCTCGGAACCGAGCGACTCAAGACGTTGATCGACACGCTATGCCCTTCATTCGATGGCACGCCGACCTGGGCCGCCCGCGTGGTTTGGGATCGTGAGATCTGGCTTCGCTTGACACCGGAGCAATCGATTGTCGTCAACGATGCAATCGGTGGCCACCGAATGGTGGTGACGGGCTGGCCTGGAACCGGCAAAACGCTGATTTTGATCGAATGCGCTCGTCGTTTATTGGAGCAGGGCAAATCCGTTTTGGTGCTCACGTTCAATTCATTGCTTGCCAAACATATCCAGTGGCAGATCGGTACGACTCACCGCGTCGCGGTGCGTACATGGCACTCCTTTTGTGCACGGTCTGCTGATGGGCGAAGCGTGAAGATGGTGGAGCGTGACCGAGACTGGCTTGATCGCCGCTGCCTAGAAGACCTTCGCCACAATCAGAGCAGCGGTACGATTCCGGCCTTTGATGCCGTTTTAGTCGATGAAGCTCAGGCGTTTCGGACCGAATGGGTAGAATGGCTATGCGATTGGCACGCCGATCTTCAGTTGCTGGCGTTTTGCGATGAAACACAGGTGTTTTCATTCGAAGAAGGCCGCATTTCACTGGCTACCTTATGCACGATGGTCAATACAGAGCGCGCTTTCGCCCTGACATCGGTGCTTCGATCACCCCAGGCCGTGTTTCAGCGATTAAAGGCCGTTCGAAAGCCGGATTATCAGTTACATGCGCCCCGCGCGCTCGAAATGGATGCCCTGGACGAACGGTTAGTCGTTGATATGAAGGCAGCACTATCGCAAACACTAGCGTCATTGGCCGAGCATGGCGTCGATTCGTCGGACATCGTCGTATTGAACAAGTTCGGCTGGGCGATCGACCCTCCGCCCCAGGATACGGTTCGATTCGACACTCTGTCTCGATTTCGCGGAATGGAATCATCTATTGTGGTGATCCCAAGTGCAGAGGAGATGGATGATGTCGAGCTATTCTGCGCTTACTCCCGTGCGACCACGCTCTGTATCGCTTTGTACGATGCAGAAAAATTAGGGGTTCGTGGCGCCAGCTGTCGGTTTCAGTCAGTCGTTCTGTCCGTCGCGGGCAATTCCGAGATCGCCACTAAAGCAAGGCGCGATGCCCAGACTGGCGAGATTGTGCAAGCGAACTTCGACGTTAAGTGGTTAGATTTGGAAAGCGTGAACGTTGGATGGAGTCACGAATGGCGATCATGGATAGTTGCACTCGATGATGAGATGAGCAACTATTGGCTCGACCATCTTGCACTCAAGTATCCATGGCCTATTTTTTATTGGAATTTCGACTCCTTGCGCATCATCTACAGAGCCTCGCCGGTCAGCGATGCGTCGATCGAAGGCCCCGGCGGCCCGCCACACTTTTTTGTGCATTGCGATCATTGTTTTGCGTTGACACCACAACGAAGAGATCCTTTGCATGAAGAGGATGTTTGGCATTGCGCACTCTGCGAAGATCCCATAGATCTGCTTCCAGACTCACCTGATGACCATGTAATCAACGAAATTCGTTACCTAGACAAATTGCTGGCATCCGATGACCCAAAAGCCATAAGTGATATCGAGCGAAAATCCCTTCCTTTAATCCTCGCTGCAGGTGCAGCATTGCGGTATGCCGAGTGTAATCCGACGAGAGATCTCATCCGGTTCGATTCGATTTCCTCAAACCGCGTTTCCTATCATGCCGCACTTGGCTTTGTGTATTCGAGAATCAATTTGCTCCCGGTTGGCAAAGAATTGAAGGTGCAGAACCTGGCCAAGGATCTTTTTGATCGCTATCACGTGCCAAACGGGTTGTCTCTTGAGATCTGGAAGAGAGACTTCGCCTTGGCCTGCAGCGTTGCCTACAAACGTGGCCACTTGAAGAAAATTGCAAAAGGAACCTATGCCGTATCCACTTAATTCTTCCTATATGTTTTTGCGTTCCTTATGAACCATTTTGCCGATTAGCAGACTCGTGCAATTTCAACAAGAATTATGATTTCTATTCCGCATGGATTTATGATGCGAGCGCCGCAAGGCTTCTAGGATAAAGCTTGCGGCGCTCGCAGGACCGATAATTGTGCAAGCGCCTGAACGTCACGCATTGGCTTTGTGCGGAAGTGCTTTGTATATCTTGTGTAGTTTGGCCACTCTTCAATATACCGACTTCCACCATGCACAATCTCACTCCGGAGCTCAAACAGCCAGCGCGCTTTTTCGACCGCATTTGCGTCGAATCCGAGCGAGCCGAGACCCGAGAGAATTGAGGCCTCCACCGACCCTCGCTGTCCAAAAAGAGCGTCTAACGTGACGAAGTAATTGATGTACGCCTCTGTACTTTCGGCATTCATGCCTAGGTTTAGGAAGTGCGCAGCCTTTTCGATTCTGTTTTTCGTATCTGTTGCGCATCTGGAGTGATCCGCATACCATTTCTTGATTGCAGCAACCTCATCCTTGCCAATAGGAATATCGCTCGCATAGTATGGAATTAATGCGCCACAATCGTTTCTGTTCATCGTTTTATCAGGGCTCGAGCGATGCGGAAACTGCACGCAGAAATCGAGTGGATCGGCCGCCGCCCTCCAATATGGGTGTTTTGCACGCTCTGATGCGATGGCAAACGCCACAGCGAGAAGCGCTCTAAACTTGAGCACGCTGCTGAATTGCGATCCCCGTTTTGTACCGAGGCCATCTGCAACTAATATGGATTCATAGTTGCCATTTGGAGAATATATCCCTTCTTTTCGAAGGCCAGCCCTAGGATCTTCTGGCGTCCAGCCATCGAACGAGAATCCTTCATCAACAAGACGCTGCCATGCAATTCGATCTGATTTGGAAATGAAATGAATCTTGATGTCATCAATATAAAAGCTATCTGGCCGAAAACGAGGCACCACGTAGACGGTGCAGCATCTCCCAATCTTGTCACGCAAGTTATCATTGATCGCCGCGATGATATTGGCAGCGCATTGCGCCACTGAAACGCTAATGCAATCAAAAAGCGTCGGTTTTCGCGCAAAAATCACGTCATCTGGATTGAATATTCCTTTATCTATGCAGACTTCATGCAGGGTGTCTATTATCACTTCAGATACGGTCTTCAGATCGCAATCATGGAATTCTGGTGATCCTTGAATCAGCAAGGTTGCCACATTTTCCCGTGCTGCATGAGTGCTCTCGGTGTACCACCAGTTCAAGCCAACCCCCGTTGGAAATCCGTACGGCAGATGCTTGCCTGCAATAAATTGCGACGATGGCCTTTTCGATGGATCAGGTGCACATAAAGAAATGCTCTTGATCAGCATAATGATGTGGCTGAGAAGCGGTGGCATTGAAATGTGCTCCTTGGTAACTTTTTTGACGTTTAAGCTACTTGTTCCACCCGTCATCTCGATTTATGCGGTGTCAATATGCACCGCATGGCAATTTGCACTAAAGATTGGTGCCTATGAAGCGCCGTCCAAGGACCATGCTGACCTGCGTCCGGATTTTGTAGCCACTCAGGCGGTGAGTCCTGTGGTGATGGTATCGGGTTCGGACCAGTTCCGGCGCACGCTTGCCGGAGGCTTGTAGCCATGGGCGCTGTGCGGTCTGCGCTCGTTGTAGAACTGCCGCCAGCGCTCGATCAGCACCTTGGCCTCGGCCCGGCTGCG
>APMI01003624.1_pt1 | contig 26021 bp, 18 predicted proteins | sample 667938 | NCBI WGS metagenome assembly APMI01 (sample SAMN01084076, study PRJNA167559) | wastewater metagenome | biome: Wastewater | place: Denmark: Ejby Moelle, Odense | collected 2011-11-28
ACACCGCGGCGGGCGAGGCCGCAGACCGCACCGCCCGCCGCCGCATTCCGGTGCGCGGCGGCGCCGTAACCGTTTCGGGGCTGGATGTGCCGGCGGGCACCCGCATCACCGTGATGGGCGAAGCGGTGCCGCTGGACCCGCGCCGCGGCTTTGTGGTGCAGCGCATCCTGCCGCCGGGCGACCATGGTGTGCAGATCGGCGTCGGTGCGCGCAGCGAAACCCGCGATGTGACGATTCCGAAGAAAGAGGTCTTTGCCACCGGCATCATCGACCTGACGCTGGGCCGTGACCGGGTGGCCGACGAAACCTTCAAGCGCGGCCGCGTTTCGGGGTTTGTCGACGGGGTGCTGAACAACGGCACGCGGTTTACCGCCTCGGTCGACACGCGCGAGGATGATCTGAAGGATCTGTTCAGCGACTTTGGCCGCAAATTCCCCGACCAGGTGCTGCGCAACATCGAACCCGATGAAGTCTGGGTGACGACGGGTGACGATTCCCTGGTGGAAGAGCTGGCCCCGACCTCTGGCAAATTCTACGCCAAGGTCGAGCGCGACGGCAGCTTTCTGATGTGGGGCGATTTCAAGCCGGTCGAAGACCTTGACCATGTGGTGCGGTCGGACCGCGCACTTTACGGCATGATGGGGCAGTGGCAGGGCGGTGACGTGCTGCCCAATGGCGAAACCCGTGCCCGCGTGACCGGCTATGCCGCGCAGCCCGACAGCCTGGTGCAGCGTGACGTGTTCCGCGGCACCGGCGGCAGTTCGTATTTTCTGTCGCGCCGCGACATCGAGGAAGGCACCGAAACCCTGATCGTGGAAATCCGCGATCCGGTCTCGGGCGAGGTGATCAGCTCTCAGCGCCTGATCGAGGGGCGCGACTATCGCATCGACCATGTGCAGGGCGTGGTGATCCTGACCGCGCCGCTGTCACCTTCGGCGGGGGGCAGCGGGCTGGTCAGTGACCGACCCTTGGGCGATTACGATGTCAATCTGGTGGTGCAATACGAATATGTGCCGACCACCGGCAAGGTTGACGGCATTTCCACTGGCGGGCGGGCCGAGGTCTGGGCCACCGACGCACTGCGCCTGGGAGTTTCCGGCGTGCGCGAGACGACGGGCATCGCCGACAGCACGCTGGCGGGGGCCGACCTGTTGCTGCGTCACAGCGACGGCACCTTCCTGTCGTTCGAGGCGGCGCGCAGCGAGGGGCCGGGGTTCGGCACCTCGTTCTCGCTGAACGGCGGGCTGGAGATCGACCCGGCCAATCCCAGCGCCGGGGTCTCGGGGGCGCCTGCCATGGGCTATCGGCTGAAGGCGCGGGCCGATCTGGCCGATTTCGGCGGCAAGGGTTTTGTCGCCGCCTATTACGATGACCGCGAGGCGGGCTTTTCTTCGCCCGATCTGGACATTACCGAAGCGCAGACCACCTGGGGCATCGACGGCGAGGTGGCCGTGGCGCCCAAGCTGGCGCTGACCTTCGGGGCTGACCGCTTTCACGACGCCACCTCGCGCACGCGGATGGATGGGCGCGTCGGGCTGGCCTATGACCTGACCGGGCAGACCCGGCTTGAGGTCGAGCTGGCCCATACCGACCGCACGACCCCCGCCAGCACGCTGGAAGAAGACAACGGCACCCGCAGCGTGGTGGGCACCCGGCTGACCTGGGCGCGCGACGACGATCTTTCGGTCTGGGGCTTTGCGCAAGGCACGCTGCGCCATGATGGCGGCCTGGGCCGCAATGACCGGCTGGGATTCGGGGCGAAAACCCGGCTGACCGATGCGCTGACCTTCACCGGCGAGGTGTCGGGCGGGTCGCTGGGGGCTGCGGGCAAGGCCGAACTGACCTGGGCCAAGAACGCCGATACCACCTACAGCTTTGGCTACCGGCTGGACCCTATGCGCCTTCGTGACAGCAGCACGGTCTTGGGCAGCGACAACGGCACTGTGATCTTGGGCGCGCAGTCGCGCGTCAATGATGCGTGGTCCTATACCACCGAACACAGCTACAGCGCCTTCGGATCAGAGCCGGCTCTGGCCACCACCTATGGCGTGACCTACACGCCATCGGAAACCTGGCGCTATGATATGGGCTTGGTCTACGGCAAGAACACCGAAAGCGATGGCACCACGGTGGACCGGCGCGGCCTGTCGCTTGGCACGCGCTATTCGGCAGGTGAAGGCTATTCGGCAGCCCTGCGGGCCGAGCTGCGGTTTGAAGACAGCGACAATCTGGCACGGGTGCAGGACCGCCAGACCCTGCTGTTGACCGGCAACTTCGAGCGCAAGACCAGCGACGACTGGCGGCTGATCGGCAATCTTGATGCCGTGCTGTCGGATGCTGACACCGACAACCTGCGCGATGGCCGCTATGTCGAGGCGCAGCTTGGCTATGCCTATCGCCCGGTGGACAATGACCGGCTGAATGCGCTGATCAGCTATACCTATCTTTACGACCTGCCGGGAGCCGATCAGGTCAACCTTGACGGCGACACCGACGGGCCGCGCCAGCGCAGCCATATCCTGAACATGGCGATGAACTATGACCTGAACCAGCAGTTCACGCTGGGGGTGAAATACGGCCTGCGCCTGCGCGCCGAAGCACCACGCGATTCGGATGTGTTCATCAAGTCCACCGCGCATCTGGGCATCTTGCGGCTGGATTATCATGTTGTTCACAACTGGGACATCATGGTGGAAGGCCGCGCCATGGCCTATCCCAAGTCGGACACGACCGAACTGGGCGCCCTGATGGGGATTTACCGCGACATGGGCGACAACCTGCGCCTGGGCGCGGGCTATTCCTGGGGCGGGGTGTCGGATGACCTGCGCAGCCTGGAAAAGAACCGCGAGGGCCTGTTCGTCAACCTGATCGGCAAGTTCTGAAGCCCGATCCAGGCTCTGAACTTCGGTAACGGGGTCGCTCCAGTCAAGCAGCGCACAAAACGGACCCCTTGTGACGTCCAGACCGGGGCCTGAGCCGACGGAATTGATCAAAGAGTGGAGGCGGTTCCGGGTGAAAATCGACAGTAACGGCCAAGGATGTCGTGGGCCTCGAGAGTGACGGTTTTTCTTGGAGTGTCATAGGAATCTTCGTGGACTGCGCGCGCCAACCCGTCCCTCGAAAATGTCCTGAAGAGGCGCACCCACTTTTCTCACAACTCCCACCCCAGATCCCTGTCGATTTCGCGCTGCCGCTTGCGCCCGTCGTCCCGCTCCTGCCCGGCAATGCGCGCCAGGCGCTGCATGATCTCGTCCTGGTCCAGATCTTTAGCCTGCCGCCCTGCGGCTGCGCGCGAGGCCGCCAGTCCGGCGCTGACATAGCCATGCCCCTCTTCCCGGGCCTCGGCATAAGCCTCGTCCGCCAGATCCAGCCGCTCGCGCATCTTGGCGAACACGGCCTTGGCCTGGCGAACGGCGTGGACCCGCACGCGCCGCTCGATGGCATTGGCGGCGGGGCCAAGCTTCAGCTCCGGTTCGCGGTCCAGCTCCTCCGCCTTCAGCACATCGCCAAGCGAAAGCGCCTCTTCGCGCTGCACCTCATCCTCGGCGGCGCGCTGGTCGATCTGGCGGAACGGGATTCCGCCGCCGCCATGATCGAGCGCCTGGTGCGCAACCTGCCTCTTATCTGGACCTGATTTCCTTGCAGTATCTATTCTCCGCCCTGGAGCTGCTGTCGCGGCTGTCCCTCTTTGTCGTCGTCACCCCGATCCTCGCCGGATGGTTCTTCGTCTGGATGGTGATCGCCACGGCCTTTGCCTGGTTCGACTGGCTGATCGTGATCATCATCCTGTCGGACGTGCCGATGGGCGAAGCCCTCTGGCACTGGTTCGTGTTCTGGCCGATGACCATTACCGGCTGGATCATCGGTGCCAGCGACTGGTCGACCGGACAGGCATCAGGGGCTCTGTTGCACAAATCGGCTGAGGGCCGGAGTTTCCCTTTCCCCGGACAGACCTATCCTGCGACCTCTGTGACGGGTGTTCCGAGCGCGGTGAAGCCGTTCAGGACGGCAACGCGCACCTGGAATTCCGCGACCTGACGGTCGAATTCCCGAGCGGACAGACGCTGCCCCAGCAGCTTCACGCAGTGCATTTTGGTCTCTGCACGGCTTCGGCGATGATAGCCGCTCCATCGTCGCCATATGGTCCGCCCGACGCGCTTCGAGGTGCGCAGGATCTCGTTGCGTGCGACAGCCCCTGCGGTGTCGGGTTTCCACGGTTTGGCGTTCTTGCGGGGCGGGATGATCGCCACGGCACCCCGAGCGGCGATGGCGTCGTGGCACTTGCGGGTGTCGAAGGCGCCGTCGGCGGTGACGCTGGCGATCTGCTGTTCGGGCGGGATCTCGTCGAGCAGCTCAGGCAGCATGGGCGCATCACCGATGTCGCTGGTCGTGAACTCGGCCGCCCGGATCTCCAGGGATTTCTCGTCGATCCCGATGTGAATCTTGCGCCAGACCCTGCGTTTGGCGCCGCCATGCTTGCGGGCGTTCCACTCACCTTCGCCCTCGACCTTGATGCCCGTGCTGTCGACCAGCAGGTGCAACGGGCCGTCCGAACCGCGGTAGGGGATGTTCACGTTCAGGTTCCTCTGCCGACGCGACAGCGTGCTGAAGTCGGGAACAGCCCGGTCAGGCGCAGCAGGCTCTCGACGAACCCGGTCGTCTGCCGCAATGCCATCCCGAAGAGCACCTTCATCGTCAGGCAGGTCTGGACGGCCGCGTCACTATAGTTCGGCTGTCGCCCGCGCTTGCCGGTCGGTGCGGCCTCCCAGGTCATCGCGGGGTCGAACCAGATCGTCAGCGAACCACGGCGCTTCAGCGCTTCGTTATAGGCGGGCCAGTTCCTGGTCTTGTAGGTCGGGGGTGTCGGTCTGCTCATGCACCCCAGCTATCACGCTGGATTCACGAGATGAATCCCTCACGCGATTTGTGCAACAGAGCCAGTTGCTGCGACAGATGCTTGCACAAGTTCAGGTGAGAACCCTGCAATGAAATTAAACCATCGGTGAACTGGATGCCCTTTGGTAGTTGTATTTGTTGGCAACTGTTCCACCCGAACGGGCGACGCTGACGACGCGGCCGCATACTTCAAGTCTAGTACGGTCATTAATTTACTGCTTCCGTATGGTCATACATGCTCCGCCCCATGTCTCTCTAATCGTGAAGGCCGCCAAGCTTGCTCCACGCAGATCAATCCTTGGAAACATCAAAGCACCTTTCTGAACAGACCGCGACCCCATTCTGTACTGGGTATAGGGGAGATACACGTTGTGTTCAGCACCTTTGCTTTGCGCGGCGGCCCTAAAGCTCCCACCCAAGATCCCTGTCGAGTTCGTGCCGCCGCTTGCGCTCTTCTTCCAGCTCCTGCTCGCGTTCCTTCTGGCGGGCCTTTTCCCGCTCCTGGTCTTCGACCCTTGCTTTGCCCAATACATCGGCAAGCCTGGTGCGTATATCCCTGCCCCCCTGCCCCGGCGCGTGATCATGCTCCTCGCCCAGATCACGCGCGGCAATCCGCGCCAGGCGCTCCTTGATCTCGTCCTGGTCCAGCTCCTTTGCCTGCCGCCCTGCGGCGGCGCGTAGGGCCGCCAGCCCCGCGCTGACAGGACCCTGCCCCTCTTCACGGGCTTCGGCATAAGCCTCGCGCGCCAGCTCCAACCGCTCGCGCATTTCCGCAAACATCGCCTTGGCCTGGCGCACGGCGTGCACCCGTGCGCCCCGCTGGGTCAGAGGTTCATACTCGTAGCCCTCGGCCTCGGCGACCAGCTGTGCGCGGCGCTCGATGGCGTTGGCAGCGGGGCCAAGCTTCAGCTCCGGCTCGCGGTCCAGCTCCTCGGCCTTCAACGTGTCCCCCAGGGACAGCGCCTCTTCGCGCTGCGCCTCCAGGGAACGATGATCAACGCGCTCCTCCCGCCCTGCCAGTTCAAGGGCATGGTTCTGTAGCTCGGCCCAGTAGCCGCGCAGGACCTCGATCTCCGGCCCGCCGGTGCTGGCTGCGTCGAGGATGCGCGTCTTGTTGGTCAGCCCCTCGGCCGACAGGACGCGGGTGGTGGTCAGGATATGGGCGTGATGATTGCGCTGATCGCCCTCCCGGTGCGGCGCATGGATCGCCACATCCGCCGCCACACCGTAGCGCTCGACCAGCTGCTGCGCAAAAGCCCGCGCGATGTCGATCCGCGCGGCGTCCGACAGCTCGGACGGCAAGGCCAGTTCCCATTCGCGGGCGGTCACCGAATTGGATCGGGTCTCCCGCGCCTCGGCGGCATTCCAGAGCGCGGCCCGGTCCTGCGCCCAATCGGGAGCATCGGCTGGGGTGAGAATGAAGCAGGCCTCGACCCCGCGCTTGGCGGTGTAATCGTGCATGCGGCCCTCCCGGTCGCACGCGATGACCGATGCTGACCGATAGGCCGCTGCCGCCGTGGCGGATCGCCCGGCGCTGCGTTTGATCGTCTTGACGGAGAGGTGATAGCTGGCCATGGCCGCGCCCTACCGATCCGGCGACGGGCAAGGGCAGGCGGACTGCCAGACATGCAAACAGGCAGGCAGGCAAACGGCCAAGCGGTCAGCCTGCCATCCGGGCCAGCATGCCAACGCGCAAACGGGCAGACATGCAGCCACGCCGACAGGCGGGCGGTCATGCTGCCAGCTATGCGCACGACCATCCGCAGGATGGGCTAGGATTTGCCGAACAAGCACCGGGCGGCAAACCCGATCCGGCAGCCTGGCCCGCTCTCGGGACAGGCGGAACCGGATCGCCCGCTGGTGCTGACGGCCGCGCGGAACCGCCCCGCTCTCGGGGCCAGTTCCTGCGAGGGCGGCAGGGACAGCGGGGCGCGATCCAACCGCGAAGATTGGCTTGGGAAGGTTTGGAAGGGGCAGTGCGCCCTTCCATTCCGATGCCGCGCATCGGACGGGGACGCCGTCGGCGGGGGGCCATGCCCCCGGAGAGACCGCACGCAAATCTCGGAAGCGCCGCAGGCGATGGAGAGTTTGCATAAGTGCGCCCTTGACCTTTACAGGCCTACGGGTAACCGCTTGACCTTGCCCCGTCAATCCGACATTCAGCCCAAAGATGTTTTGAATTTTCGGCGTGTGTGAAGGTACGAATGGCTGAGACAGAATTGGAACGCGCCGAGAAGCGCTATGCCCAGGCCAAGGCCCGGCTCCTCGCCCTGAAGAACCGTGAAGCGACGAAGGCGCGCAAGCTGGACACCAGGCGCAAGATCATCCTGGGCGGCGCACTGGTCGATCTGGCGGAACGGGATTCCATCGCCGCCGCCATGATCGAGCGCCTGGTGCGCAACCTCCCCCGTGATCAGGACCGCAAGGCCTTCGAAGGCTGGGATGCGAAGCAGCCCGCCAGTCCCGCAGAATGGCCTCCCCCTGCCCCGTCCGCTGCCGAAGGCGGCAAGGCCTGATCCATGCCCAAACTGTTCCGTCTGATCCAGCGCCTCTCGGCCTATGCGACCCTGCTTGTCGCGACCCCCATCGTCCTGGGCGTCCTCGGGCTGGTGTTCCTGCTGTCGTCTTTCGCGGCCATGATGATCACCGGCATCATCCGCCAATACTACTGGGGCCTGCGGCCCTTTGCCGGGGCGGCCACAATCGGGGAATGGCTCCTGTCGATCACCGTCTATGGCACGGTCTGGCTGGTGACCTTCCGCATCTTCGACATGAAGACCGGGTTCTCGTCGATGTTCCGAAGATCCTCTGGCGACAGCCACGGCTCGGCGCGTTTCGCCAGCCGGAAGGAACGCGCGGCCTTTGAAGGCGGCGATGGCCTTCTGATCGGGCGCGACCTCGATAGCGGAAAGCTCCTGCGCTATGACGGCCCGGCGCATCTCCTGACCCTTGCCCCGACCCGCGCGGGCAAAGGTGTCGGCACCGTGATCCCGAACCTCCTGCTGGCCGAACGCTCGGTGCTGGTGATCGACCCCAAGGGCGAGAACGCCAGGATCGCGGGCGAAGCGCGCAAGCGCTTCGGAAGGGTTCACATCCTCGACCCATTCGGCGCCACCGGCCTGCCCGCCTCGGCCTATAATCCCCTCGGGCGGCTGGATGCCAAGAGCCTCGACCTGGGCGAAGATGCCGCCTCTCTGGCCGAAGGCCTGGTGATGGACCCGCCGGGTCAAGTCAGCGAGGCGCATTGGAACGAAGAGGCCAAGGCGCTGCTGGCCGGACTGATCATGCTCGCTGTCGCCCATGAAGACGCCAACCGCAAAACCCTCGCCACGGTGCGGGAATATCTGACCCTGCCGCCTGAGAAGTTCCGCGCTCTCCTGGAGCTGATGCAGGACAGCGCCGCCGCCGGTGGATTGATCGCCCGCGCTGCCAACCGCTTCCTGGGCAAATCCGACCGCGAAGCAGCCTCGGTCATGTCATCGGCGCAGCGCCACACTCATTTCCTCGACAGTCCCCGCATCGTCGCTGCCACGGCCCGTTCCAATTTCCAGTTCTCTGCCCTTCGGCATGAGTTGACCTCGATCTTCCTCGTCCTGCCGCCGAACCGCCTCGATGCTTACAGCCGCTGGCTGCGCCTTCTGGTGGCGCAGGCGCTTCAGGACATCGCCAGAGACGCGGAAGCCGCTCAGACAGGCTCTGCGCGCCTGAAACAGCCCGCCCTGTTCCTCCTCGATGAGTTTGCCGCCCTGGGCCGTCTGGAAGCGGTAGAACGCGCCATGGGGCTGATGGCGGGCTATGGGCTGCAACTCTGGCCGATCCTGCAGGACATGAGCCAGCTGAAGGACCTCTACGGCGCGCGGGCCAATACATTCGTGGCCAATGCGGGCGTGCTGCAAACCTTCGGGGTGAACGACTTCGAGACGGCCAAATGGCTGAGCCAGATGATCGGACGGGAAACGACCGGCTATCAGACCGAAAGCCACAAGCCGGGCGATGCGCCCTCGACCTCCTACAACGTCACGGCGCGCGACCTGATGACCCCGGATGAAATCATGCAGATTGTCCCCTCGGTCCAGCTGCTGCGCGTCCAGGGCAAGCCCGTGATCATCGCCCGCAAGCTGCGCTACTTCGCGGACAGGGAATTCGACGGGCTTTACCCACCGCCGGATGCGCAACCCGCAATTCCCAAGTCTGAACCCTGATCGCGCAACGCCGATCTCTGAACACCTGTCCCTTTCCTCCGATCACGGATGTCCTGATGCCTGACCCCGGTTCTGCCCGCCCTGCCCTTTCCGATGCAGCACTTCGCGAAACTCTCGACCTCCTGGGCACGGTCGTCGCCAACATGGCAGGGAAACTGGACCGGCATGACCAAATCCTTGCTGATGTCCAGAAGGTTGCCGTCGAAAGCCGGGATGCGGCACAGGCGGCCAAGACCTTCGCCGATCCGCAGCGCTACGGGCGGCACATTGGTCAGGAACTCGATAAGGCGCTGGATGCAAGCCTCGATCGGCTGAAAGCCCTGCAATCCGGCCTCGCCACCGATCGGCAGGAAACCCGCCGCAGCCTGGAAGAGCTGGTTCGACAGGAAGAGGCCGTGCTTCACCACCTGCGCGACGATCTTGAAAAAGCGGGACGCTGGAAGAAGCGCGCCCCATTCATAGCTATCTTCGGGTTGGCCCTGGTGCTCGGTCTCAGCATCGCCCTGCCCCGGTTCATGGCAGCCAACGATACCGCCTGTGCTGTCCTTGGAGGCGAGTGGTTGCGCGGGCCGGAGAGCGGGAAACAGGCCTGCGTGTTCTATGCGGAGTGAGGCAGGAAAGCGCGCAAAATCGAACCCTTTTGCGCGCTCTGGCGGCCCCCTCGTAAGCCCTTGATTCATTTTGCGCTGGAACCGCGCAAAAGGGTCGTGCAAAATTATCCCATGAAAATCGGCTACGCGCGCGTCTCGACCGACGAACAAAATCTCGACCTTCAGCGACAGGCCCTCGAAGCAGAGGGCTGCGGAGTCGTGCACGAGGACAGGGCGTCCGGGGCGGGTGTCGGCCGCAAGGGTCTGAGCGTCGCCCTGGCGCAATGCGCGCCGGGCGATGTCCTAGTGGTGTGGAAGCTCGACCGCCTCGGCCGCTCCCTGCTCGATCTCGTCGGCCTGGTGGAAAACCTGAAGGAGCGCGGGATCGGGCTGAAGGTGCTGACCGGCCAAGGGGCGCAAGTGGACACGACCCGCCCGGAAGGACGAATGATCTTCGGGATCATGGCGACGCTTGCCGAGTTCGAGCGCGAGTTGATCCGCGAGAGGACGCGCGCGGGCATGGCGGCCGCGAAGCGCCGGGGCGCGCGTGTGGGCCGCCCGCGCAAGCTGACGCCCTACCAGCTCGACCAGGCGGCTGGAATGATCGATGCGGGCCAGTCGCGTGCAGATGTCGCCGCGCTGCTCGGGGTCGATGTGGCTACGCTGCGGCGGGCGCTAAACCCACCCCGTTCATAGGCACAGCGCGCCTATCGGCCCGCATCTGCGTGTAGTAGGTACGCTCGCGTCGACACGATGAGGGGCCGAGAGACTGGCTGAAGCCACACCGCTTTCCATGCACTTGGCCTTGAGGCACATGCGTTATGCCGTAGAAGGCTGCGAAGGCAGGGTCGATGCCCTTCATCATGTACTTGCCCGCGCCCAGCGGCGTTCGCGCGAATTTAACGTCCAAGGCGGTTCCTTCGATATCCGCCACGCCGGTTTCCTTGCTGACCCAGCCCAGCAACCGTGCCTCGAAGTCAGCGCGTCGGCTGTCCGGAACATGGACGAGCCAATGCGCTGCCAGATGCCCGCCTCCGTTCTCGATGACCCAGACAAAAGCCGCCGCTCGCCGCTTCTCTTTTGCCGATCCTCCACGGAGCCACCGCCCGAACCGCTCCCGGATCGCGGCAAACACGTCGCTGACTGTGGCTTCGTCGCATTCGAGATGCGTGAAGTTGATCGTTACGAAGTGATTAAGGGGCGTCTCTCGCTTTTCGGCGAGGCGGATGGCCGGTTTGATGTTGGTGGCCTGCTGGCGGCGGATGTGGTGGCTGAGACGGACCATTGTCTACCATATTTTGTCGAAGTTACAGCCAAGTATACTATAGGAGTGGCTACCCCGGAATCTCGGCCGTTGCTGCAATAGAGAACAAAAGGGGATCGAACTCAAGGGGTCAGGCCGCGCTGCCGCTGGCCCGGCCTGCGCAACAGCGTCCTATAGCAGATGCCCCCGTATTTGCCTTCTGGCGGGCAGGAAACACAATGTCCGGCCGTCCCGGTAGTCGGCTGTCGTGCCGGCGGTAGCGGTAGCCCGTACGGTGGAGAAGGCGTCGCACGATCCATTCGGGGCCTGTGTCCCTGCCCTTCACAGCCTGCATGATCCTGTGTCGTTGCTCTTGGCTTCGCGTGTCGGTCGTGTCGGCGGTCTTCATCTCGTCGCTGTTGGCTGCGGTTCCCTGCCAAGCAAACTGTTCGTACGTCCTTCGCAGGTCCTTCGGGGTTTTCGATCTGACTGCCCAGTAGGTGTTATTTAGGTGTTAGATATGTGTTAAGTCGTTATGGCAAAGACTTACTGCGTTGATTCAACGCCATGAATCGGCTGAGTTTTCTGCCCTTTGGTAACTGATACCACGAATCTAGGTAACTGAAATCCTGCTTCTGGTAACTAAAACCACGAATCCGGGGGTGGGTAACTGATACCACGAATCTTGACCGTGGTAACTGAAAGCACGAAGTTGAGGGTATGGACACTGATACCACGAATCGCGACGCGCAACTGATCCCGGACCGCCACCCGCAACATGACTTGTTCATCTGCGACGTGTCCGACGCGGTGCTGAAGGACGTGATGCAGCACATGGAGCATCCGTTCTACTCGCTGTCCAAGAAGCCCGAGACGGCCGTGCGGCGGTATGTGCACAACGGCCACTGGCTCGAAATCACGCCCAGCGTGAAGGGCCTGGCGACGATCTACGACAAGGACATTCTGATCTACTGCATCAGCCAGATCATGCATAAGCTGAAGCAGGGCGAGCCGGTGTCACAGCGTGTGCGGATTAACAGCCGCGACCTGCTGATCTTCAGCAACCGGGGTACCTCCGGCCGCGACTACATGGCCCTGGTCGAAGCGCTGGACCGGCTCGAAGGGACGCGCATCCGCACCAACATCGTGACCGGCGACGAGGAGCAAATGGACGGCTTCGGCTTGATCGACGCTTCGTCGATCCGCCGCAAGCACGGCTTGGATGGGCGTCTCCTATGGTGCGAGGTCAAGCTGTCGGACTGGGTGTTCAGTGCCATCCGCGCACAGGAAGTCCTGACGCTGCATCGCGACTATTTCCGGCTTCCGCAAGCCGCTCGAACGGCGGGTCTACGAGATTGCCCGCAAGCATTGCGGGCAACAGGATATCTGGAAGATCGGCCTCGCGCTCCTGCTCAAGAAAACCGGCTCGCAAAGCCCCGAGAAGCGGTTCCGCCAGATGATCCGCCACCTGGCACAGCACGATCACCTGCCGGACTACCATGTCGAGTTCGACGACGCGAACGATATGGTGATCTTCAAAAATCGCGGTACGATGAAGATCGCCAGCGCGAGCCCTGCCCTCGTGCCGTGGTCCGGTCGCCTGAGCGCCGAGATCTATGGTGACGCGCGCGCGGCCGCGCCCGGATGGGACGTCTACGTGCTAGAACAGGAATGGCGCGTCTGGCTGGCCGATAACGAGATCACGCCCAACCATCCCGAGAGGCACTTTCTGAAGTTCTGCGCGAGCTGGCACGCGAAGCGGGGACGCGCATGACGCTCCAAGACTACTACCGGCAAAAGGTCGGACAGGAGGCATTCGACTTCTTCGCGGTATTTTCGCGCTTCGAGTATGCCCTGAAATTCAGTGCCCTTCGCCAGGACAACCGGCCCGAGGCGAGCTGGTACAAGATGGCTCAGGCTCTGGGGGCATCGTTCTATGAAGCAATGAAGGCCGCGCCCGAGGCCGCAGTCTATTTCGAGAATCCGCCCCGCCAGCTCGCGCTGGTTGGCGGTCAGGTGCAGTTTGTGCCGGTTGCTCTGCCGAGCAACGGCTGGGAGCTGTTTCAGTCGCTCAAACGCGCTCGGGATAACCTGTTTCACGGGGATAAGCGCCACGACAACGGCCGCGACCAGGCTCTCATGGTCGCCGGGCTATTCATCCTCAATCATGCCTATGGAACAGCAGAGGCGGCGCACGACGAGCCAGCGTTACTGGATTTTGTCGGCCGTATGGAGTTCGGTCTTTAGATTCGGACAGCCCAAACAGCCGCTGCGGGATGGAAATCAGTCGTCCTGGTGCAGGGCGATCCTCTCCTGCGGGTACACGTCTTCAAAGCGGCAGTGCGTCCGGCACCAAGTGGCGGCAATCGGCGACAGCCACTCGGTCATGCTGAGGATGTTGCCGTAGTGCTTCCGCAGGTCCCAGCCCAGCACCGGCTCGTGATGGGCGATGCGGTTGCGGATGGTGCGGATCGGGTGCAGCGGGCCGGAGAAGTCCTTGCGGCGAAGGCCCTTACCGTCCGGGCGTCTGGCGATCCGATGCAGGGCTTGCTGCCACAGGGTTTCATAGTCAGGGCCGAACATGGTGGTCCAGAAGCTGAAGGTCAGCGCGGCGACGATTCGACCCGGCGTCACGTCCTTGCGATCAAATTGGATGTCGCTGATCGCCATGCCGACCTGCTCGATCTGGCGTGCCTTCAGGATGATCGCTTCATCCTGGAACCAGGTCTCGTGGTGGGCGTCCTGCATGACCGCGTGGATGCGGTTGCGCAACGTCACTTCAAGCATCTGAAGCGGCGTGTAGAGGCTTTCGGAAACCCTAGTGTTGAGGGTGTACAGCTCGACTGCACGGGTGCGGTCGCCGTTCGCCCACGCCAGATACCTGCCGAAGCGTTCGAGCGAGAGCGCGTGTTCGAGGTCGGCAAATGCCGATGCTGCATCATCTGAATCTTGCAATTCTTCCCTACCCCACCTATTATTATCGAGTACACCCCGGTTCCGTCTCTGCCCTAGGCATGCGGCCGGGGTAAAATTTTTCCAGCAATCACTTAGACTTCACCCGGCGTCCTGCCGGAGTTTCGGCGTTGGCCTTGGCTTCCTTGCGCTTGCGGCGGGCTTCGCTGAAGTCCGGTTCGAGCGCCTGCACCTTCTGCACGAGGCCGTCCAGGTGATAGATGTTGCTGTTCCAGTCACCCGCCGCCGTGCGGCGCAGCTCGCGGGTAATCAGGCCCGCCTTTTCCAGCGCACGGATGTTGTTCTGGATCGTCTTGGCAGTTACGTCCAGCCGCTTGGTGGGGAACGGCTTGCGCGACGGCTCCCGCCAGTAGTCGAGAAGCTGGATGATGATGTTCATCTGCGTCGGCGTGATCCCCAGCCGCCGCTGCCCCTGGATCAGGATCGAGGGGATGCCGGTATAGCCAAGGCTATAGACGGCCTTCCCCCAAATCTTCTCGGTCGAGGATACCTTCTTCTTCGGGTCTTTGGGGAAGCTGATGACTTCCGCTTCGGTTTTGCTTTCGGACATAGCGCGTCTCCTTTCTGGAACAAAGATACGCCTGCCCTGTGCTCCGCTCAATGTTTCGGACCCGCAGAGGTATGGAAATCGTCGGGGCCACCCGACTACCGATAATTGAGCTTCTTCCGGGATTGCCGGTGATACGGTATTCACTGCTTATGTGGTCGGTTTCCGCCCCTACCTGGGTCAGATCACTTCTCCACCTGTGGGGTCGCTATTTTCTCTACCAGAAGACGGCCATAGGCGAAAATTTCTTCGTGAAAACCTACTACAAGCCCGTCTCCACGCCAAGAGGCGGCCCTCACGGTCGCCCAAACTCCCGTTCCAGAAGCTCAATGGCCTTCTCCAAGGTCTCCCCAAGGCCCCAGCCCTGACGGTCGGCAACGGCACAAAACGCTTCGATGGTCTCGGGGCGGGCCTTCAGATTGAACTGCGCGTTGCGGCCGGTGCGGCGACGGCGGAGCGTGGTCCCCGCACCGGCCCTGTCTTCGGGAGTTGGCTTTGGCTCGCGGCTCTTGAAACCAGCGGCGGCGGCCGCCTGGTTGGTCGCTGCGCGCGATGGCCGCTTCGCCGCCGGTTTGTCGTTGGAGGCGCTAGCTTTGGGCGGCGTCCATTCTTCAGGGTTGAACTCGTCGAGGGCGTCGCCGAAGCCAAGGTCAGCGCGTTCTTTTGCCATGTCAGGCCACCTTGGCGGCCGCTGCCGCCTGCTTGAGCTTGGCGATCACTTCGCCCGCGAACTCGCGGGCATTGTCGCGGGCCTTCTCGACATTGCTGACCTGCTCTGCCCCGAGATCGGCTAGAAGGCCGCCATAGTCGAAGATGTCACGGTATGCGGCACGTTCGACGATGGCAGTCTGGAACACGTCGATTCCGGCCTGGTCGAGCTGCTCGCGCACATTCTTCAGCGCCCGTGACACCACGGCGGCGCTGGTACGGGTCAGAAGGACGCTGTGCGGGATCGGACGGCGCGCCATGCGCTCCTGGTTACGGATGAGCTTTATGGTCTTGGCTGCCCCCTTAGCGTCCATAGAAGCGCCCTGTGCGGGGATCACGACCAGATCGGACATTCCGATAGCGTTGGCGACCATCAAGCTCGCCGTCCCTTCTAGATCGACAATGACGAACTGTGCGTCAGCGGCGGCGGTTTCGATCAGATCGACGATGCTGTCCTCGGACACATCGCCTTGGATTGTGACGTTGTCCGGTTTGCCTGGCAACCGACCCCACTGGGAGATCCACTTTTCCGGATCGGCGTCGATGATGGCAACGCGCGCACCGCGCGCGGCCAGCTCTCCGGCCAGAAGAAGGGCAGAAGTCGTCTTCCCGGCCCCGCCTTTTGGGTTGGCAAACGATATGATCGGCATAGAGCCTCCTAGGTAAAGGTGGGCAAACAGGGCGCGAAAGAACTCTCGCCGACCAAAGATACCCGATAGCTACCAAGTACTAAACAGATATTTTTCTGCTATCGGATAGCTACTAGCTATCTCTCCTGATGTGCCAATGCCCGATTCCGCGACCCCATGAGCGGTGCGCAGGTCGTCGCCGTGCTGAAGACCGCCGAGCACCAAAACTGAAGTTTTGTCCGACCCAAGACCTTGATGCGGGGTAGGGTAGGGGGTCGCGACAGAAACGACCTATATAGGTGAAAAACTCGAGCCACTACATCTTGCCCTCGATGCTTTCGCATCGTTTCAATCAGCTGAAGCCGAAAATTTTTCCGCGGTCTCGTGGCGCAATCCGAAAGGGTCGCGCGGGCCACACGCTGGGGCCAGTTTTGACAGGCATTTTAGGTTCTGCATTGTCGTGGCGAGGATAAATTCGTCACTGGCACCGCGCAGCCCTCTGAGTCGAAGGTGTGTAAAGCCCGGGCGGCGCTTCAGATGCGCGAACGGCATCTCCATTTTATCGCGCTTTCGACGGCTGACTGCGAATTTTTCGGTGTGGAACAAGTCGTGGACAATCTGACGGGCATCTTCAATCGTGTTGCCATCAACTGCCGCCGCCTGCCCACCAACCAATCCGAAGGCGGCCCAGCGTCCGACAACCATCTCGAAACCCCGCGCGGATGCGCCTGCCTGGTGTCGAGGAGAATGACAAACCGAAGCGCCGTCCGATCCCGGACCAAGTTCTGTGGATGGAGGTGGAACTGACCCCCAGTGATGATGCCCGCGCGAATTGCGGCGGGCCCCTTCGCCGGATCGGCTCGGATGTCACCGAGGAGATGGAATACGTCCCAGGCCGCCGCATCGCGCACTCTCTCCCGCATCCCAGACGACAAGATCACAAATGTCGATGATCTGCGGCCCTAGAAGCGGGACGGGTAGCGTTCAGCTCGCGCGCTTACACTCTTAAAGGCAGAACGGCGGGGCAGTGATCCACAATCCTGCCCATCCGCGCAAACCAGTCAGCGCCATCCCGCAACCGGGCATGGGAGGTGGATCGAAGACTGTATCAAAACCGCAACGCCGAGTGACTTCATGCGAATCGGCAGAAACAGGCCTAGCCCAACGTGCTGCCAATTACATTATAGAGCTGAGAGATTGGGGTAAAAGCGTAAACAATAGCTCTTTCGAGCATATTCTTTTTGCGCGTCCGCGACAGGGCATACTCCAAGCCTGAAATCGCCGGATGGACGCAAAATCAACGCCCATCAACAGTGAATGCAGAGGGGCGCGCGGTTGTGATGAGTGGTTTCGGTAAAGTCAGAAAAGATGTCTTGCTCTCTGTCGCGGCTCGTGCGCGCCAGCGCCGTCAGGGGGCTCTCGGTCTTTTACTGAAGTCGCTTGCGCTTCTCGTCACGATGATGCTGGCCGCAGGGTCGGCTGCGGCGCAGGATGTCGACCTGGTGGTGAACCTGACCGACGCGGGCTATGACCCGACCCCGGCGGGCGGCACCGTGGTTTACGTGGTTTCGGTGGCCAACAATGGCAACGACACGTCGACGGCGACAACGCTGACGCTGAATGTGGCGGCGGGCACCACCTTTCTGGGTGCGAGCGGAACCATTACCGGCTGTGCGCCCACGCCCGTGACCGGGCCTGCCACAGTAGCCTGCAACGTGCCCGCGCTGGCGCTGGCCGCTTCGGTCAGTGCGAACGTGCAGATCCGCACCACGGTTTCGGGCAGCGCGAGCTTGGGCGCCTCGGTGCCGACGGCGGGCGATACCGACACCTCGAACAATGCCGATACCGAATCCACCACCATCACCTCGGGCGCCGATATTGCGCTGTCGATGGCCGGGCCTGCCACGGCATCGTCGGGCTCGACGATCACTTACACCTTCACCGCCACGAACAACGGGCCGGATCCGGTATCGAACGTGGCCGTGCAGTTCCCCATCCCGACCGGCCTGTCCAACGTGGTTCCGCCCGCCGGCTGTTCGCTGAGCGTGTCGACCTATAACTGCACCATTCCCGGCCCGATCGCGGTGGGGGGCACCGCGAACCTGAACTTCCAGGGCCAGATTTCGGCGGCGGCGGGATCGAACATCGCGGCCATCGGCTCGACCAGTGGCGGCACCCCGGTTGACCCGGTCTCGACCAACAACAATGCGTCGCGCAACACCACCGTTACCTCGGGCAGCGACCTGACCATCGCCAAATCGCGCAGCCCCTCGGGGTCGCTGCTGGTGGGCAATGCGGTCAGCTTTACCCTTAGCCCCAGCTATACCGGCGATTCGCCCAGCAACATCGTCGTGACCGATACGCTGCCGGCCAACTATACCATCAACCCGCCGGTCAGCGCGCCGGGCTGGACCTGCACCGTCACCGGCCAGACCGTAAGCTGCACCCGCACCTCGGGCACAGTGGCGGGGGTTGGCGTTTCGCTGGGGACGATCACGATTCCCGCCACCGTGGTCTCGTCGGGCAGCGCCACCAACACCACCCAGATCACCGCCTCGGGGCCGACCGACCCGAACCCGGCAAACAACGCCGCCAGCGATGGCGGCGTCACCATTGCCGACCCCACGATCGACCTGCGCGCCAACAAAAGCGGTCCGGTTCCGGCCCTGGTGGTTACGGGCAACGCCTATGACTTCAGGATCAGCACCACCAACGATGGCAATTCGGCCTTTTTCGGCACGCTGAACCTGACCGACAGCCTGCCTGCCGGATTGCAGGCCACCGGCTATGCGCTGAACGGCTGGACCTGTCTGCCCGCCGCGTCTGTCAGCACGCCTGTCGTCGGCCCGGCCACGATTTCGTGTTCGCGCGTCTATACCTCGGCCGCGCCGCTGGCGGCAGGGGCGACGACACCCGCCGTGGTGATGACCACCACCGCGCTGACCGACGGCACCATCACCAACACGGTGACGACCGATTCCCCCAACCCGCCGATTCCCGACCTTAATCCGGGCAATGATGGCGCCAGCTATACCGTGACCGGCAGCGACCCGACCGCTTCGGCCGACATCCGCGTGACCAAGACCGCCACCCTGGCCAGCCTGCCCGCGGGTGACATCGAGACCTTCACGCTGAGCATCATCAATGACGGGCCGACGCCCGCCAGCAGCGTGACGCTGACGGATAACCTGCTGAACCTGATCAACGGCAATGCGGGCGCGACCGGCGCCGGATTCATCGACGCGGTGGCAGTGGCCAATTCGGCCACCGGGGTTTCCTGCTCGAGCGTTTCGACGGGGGGCACCAGCCGCCGTCTGACCTGCACCGTGGCCACCCTGCCGGTTTGTTCGGGGGCAAGCTGCCCCGAAATCACCGTGCGGGTGCGTCCGGGCGGCAATGCGGGCGGGCGCAGCAACACGGCTTCGGTCATCTCCTCGGTGACGGCGGATCCGCTGCTGACCAACAATTCGGATACCGAGACCTATAACATCGAGGCGCGGGCCGATGTGACCGTCAGCAAGACCGACAGCCCCGATCCGGCGACGGCAGGCCAGAACCTGACCTATGTCATCACCGCCACCAACATCGCCAACGGGTTGTCGGCAGCCGATGCGGTGACGATCACCGATACCCTGCCTTCGAACGTGACGTTTGTTTCGGCAAGCCCTTCGGCTGGCACCTGCGCCGCGGCTCCGGCGGCGGGCAGCACCACCAGCGCCAGCAACAACACGCTGTCGTGCAACCTTGGCACCATTGCCAACGGCGCGCAGCAAACCGTGACCGTGATCGTGCGGCCAAATCTGAACACGCGCGGCACCACGCTGACCAACAGTGTCAGCGTCGCCACCTCGACCATCGAGACCGACACCACGAACAACAGCGCCAGCGCGACCACGCCGGTGCAGGTGCCGGTGATCGACCTGCTGATGAGCAAGGACGATACCGTCGACCCGCTGGCTGTGGGCGATGACACGGTTTATACCGTGACCGTCACCAACCTGGGGCCGTCGGCGGCGGAAAATGTGGTCGTCACCGACAACATGCCGCCGATCCGGGTAGCCTTCCGGTCCTATTCGGCACCCGGCGATGCCAATTGCACCGCGGTTCCGGCGGTGGATTCGCTGAATGGCACGCTTACATGCAGCTTTCCGGTGATTGCCGCCGGTGAATCGCGGGTGATCCTGGTCACGGGGCGCGGCGTGGCCAAGGGCACCGCCTCCAACACGGCCACCGTGTCGTCGGATGAAACCGTGCTGGGGTATGAACCGAACACCGGCAACAACCAGTCGACCGAAGCCACCTCTGTGCGCACCCGGGTTGACATGCAGGTGGCCAGCAAGGTGGCAACGCCTGCGGTGGTGAACCTGCGCGATCCGTTCAGCTACAAGATCACGGTGGTGAACAACACTGGCCCCGGTCGGGCCGAGGCCGACGATGTTGTGCTGACCGATGCGTTGCCTGCGGGGATGGAGCTGACCGGCGCGCCCAGTGTGGTGGCCATCTCGGGCAGCAGCACGCTGAACACTTGCACCGGAGCCGCAGGATCGACCGCGTTCTCGTGCAGTCTTGGCACGGTGACGCTTGGCGCCCAGCTTGAGGTGACGGTGCCGGTGCGGGTCGTGTCTGTCGGCAGCGCTGGCCAGACCTTTACCAACACCGCCAGCCTGACCACCAGTTCGCTGGACGAGGTGCCCTCGAACAACTCGAACTCGGGGCCGGTCGTGGTGAACTCGTCGTCGCTGGCGGGTCAGGTGTTCCGCGACTTTGCCAATGACGGGGCGAATACCACGGGCGACACCGGCATTTCGGGCGTCGTTATGACGCTGAGCGGAACCGCCTTTGACGGCACGCCGATCACCCGCACGGTGAACACGGCCAGCAACGGCACCTTCACCTTCGGCCTGTTGCCGCAAGGCACCTATACCCTGACGCAAGGCACGATCAGCGAAACCTATCTGACCAACGGCACCACTGCGGCGGGCACCTCGGGGGGCAGCGTGGCGCCCACCGTGATCTCGGGCATTTCGCTGGGGGCGGCGACGGCGGCCACCGATTACCGCTTCCCGAAGGTGCCGCAGGCGCGCATCGGCATTGCAAAGGCGGTGCAATCCGGGCCGACCATCAACACCGACGGCAGCTACACCGTGACCTTCCGGCTGGCCGTGCGCAACTTCGGGCTGGAGCCGCTGAACGCGGTTCAGGTCACGGATACTCTTTCGGGCAGCGCCCCGCTGTTTGGCAGCTACAGCGCCACCACGCCGACCCTGCCGGGCACCTACACCATGGCAGCCGCCCCTTCGGGAAGCTGCGGCGGGCTGAACGGCGGCTATAACGGCGCAGGCAGCACCACGGTTGCCAGCGGCTTTACACTTGCTGCCGGGGCGAGTTGCACCATCAACCTGCAATTGCAGGTGATGCCGACCAACCCGCTGCCGCCGGTTCTTGCCGGGGGCGAGCGCTATCGCAACCAGGCTCAAACCGAGGGCGTGGGTGCGCTGTCGGGCCAGACCAAGGCCACCAACGCCCAGCTTGCCGACCAGTCCGACGCCGGCACCAATGCCGATGCCAACGGCAACGGTCAGGCCAATGAGGCCGGCGAGAACGACCCGACGCCGCTGCCACTGACGCTGACCCCCGGCATCAGCCTGATCAAGTCGCTGTCGGCGGTGACGGACACCAACCTTGACGGCATGATCAACCCCGGAGACACCGCCAGCTATACCTTCACGGTGCGCAACACCGGGCAGATCGCGCTGGCGAATGTCACCGTGACCGACCCCCTGGTCGCCGTGGTCGGCGGACCGATCAGCCTTGGCATCGGCGCCAGCGATACCGGCAGTTTCACCGCCAGCTATGTGCTGCAACAGGCGGATCTTGACCGCGGCTATGTGCAGAACACCGCCACGACCAACGGCGATGGCGTCACCTCGACCGGTGCGCCCTTCCTGGATGACAGCGGCAACCCGGTGACGGTCAGCGACGTGTCCGACAGCGGCACCAACCCGACCGGCGGCACCGTCTCGTCGCCCGAGTCGACCGAAACCGCGGATGGCACCGGCGCGACCGATGGCGACCCGACGAACGACCCGACCGTGGCCCCGCTGACGCCCGCACCCAAGATCGTGCTGGAAAAGCGGCTGCTTGCGGTGACGGATACCACCGGCGATGGCCAGATCGGCGCGAATGACACGGCGACCTATGGCTTTACCGTCAAGAATGTCGGGCCGCTGGCGCTGGCGAACGTGACCGTGACCGACCCCCTGGTCGCCGTGGTCGGCGGGCCGATCAGCCTTGGCATCGGGGCCACCGATACCACCACCTTCACCGCCAGCTATGTGCTGCAACAGGCGGATGTTGACCGTGGCTATGTGCAGAACACCGCGACGACCACGGGCAATGCCGTCACCTCGACCGGCACGCCCATTCTGGACGGGTCGGGCAACCCGATCCTCGTCAGCGATGTGTCCGATACCGGCACCGCCCCGGATGGCAGCGCCGTGACCACGCCGGACGTGACCGAAACCCCCGACGGGGCAGGCGCCACCGATGGCGACCCGACCAATGACCCGACCGTGGCGATCATTGTTCCGGGGCCGAAGGTCGTGCTGGTCAAGCGGCTTCTAGCGCTGACCGACACCAACGGTGACGGGCTGAACAACGCTGGTGACACCGCGACCTATGCCTTTGAGGTGACGAACACCGGCACCGTGACGCTGGCCAGCGTGACCGTGACCGATCCGCTTGTCACCGTCACCGGCGGCCCGGCCCTGGTGGGCGTGGGCACGACCGACAGCGCCACCTTTGCCGCCAGCTATGTGCTGACGCAGGCGGATGTTGACCGCGGCTATGTGGACAACAGCGCCACGGTCACGGGCACCGCCGCCACCGTGGCGGGCACCCCGATCCTGGACGGGTCGGGTAACCCGATCCTCGTCAGCGATGTGTCCGATACCGGCACCGCCCCCGATGGCAGCACCGTGACCGACCCGGCCACGACCGAGACGCCTTCGGGCGCGGGCGTGACCGATAGCGACCCGACGAACGACCCGACCGCGCTGCTGCTGGCGCCCGACCCGCGCGTGACGCTGGTCAAGCGGCTGGTTTCCGTGACCGATACCACGGGCGATGGCCAGATCGGGGCAGGGGATACGGTGGCTTATGGCTTTACCGTCACCAACACCGGCACGCTGGCCTTGGCGGGCGTGACCGTGACCGACCCGCTGGTGACTGTGGCGGGCGGCCCGATCAGCCTGGCCATCGGCGCCAGCGACAGCGCCACCTTCACCGCCAGCTATGTGCTGCAACAGGCGGATGTTGACCGTGGCTATGTGCAGAACACCGCGACGACCACGGGCAATGCCGTAACCGCCACCGGCACGCCCATTCTGGACGGTTCGGGTAACCCGGTGCAGGCGACGGACGTGTCCGACACCGGCACCGCCCCCGATGGCAGCGCCGTGACCACACCAGAGGCGACCGAAACCCCCGACGGGGCAGGCGCCACCGATGGCGACCCCACCAATGACCCGACCGTGGCGCTGATCGCGCCCGAACCGGCGATCCGTCTGGTCAAGCGCATCACCGGCACGACCGATGTGAACGGCAGCGGCTATGTCGATCTGGGCGATGTGGTGCTTTACGCCTTCGAGGTGACGAACACCGGATCGGTCACGCTGACCAATGTGACGGTCAACGATCCGATGTTCCCGGTTGCGGGCGGCCCGGTCACACTGGCCGTGGGCGAGACGAATAGCGGCGTCTTTACCGGCAGCTATACTCTGGCCGCCGACGACATCACGCGCACCTATGTGCAGAACAGCGCCACGACCAGCGGCACCGCCTCGACCGTGGCGGGCACGCCGATCCTGGACGGGTCGGGCAACCCGGTGGTGGTGACGGATGTCTCTGACACCGGCACCGATCCGACGCTTGCCCCCGTGTCTGACCCCGAAGCCACCGAAACCCCCGATGGCACCGGCGCGACCGATGACGACCCGACCAATGACCCCACGGTCATCCGTGTCGGCCAGCCCGAAATCCAGTTGGACATCGCCATCGCCGACATTACCGACATCAATGGCGACGGCATCATCAACGCGGGCGACCAGATCATCTATACCTTCACGGTGACGAACACCGGCGATGTGGATCTGTTCGGCGTCAACATGGACTATACCACCTTGAGCCTGCCGATGCCGGGGCTGACCTGCACGCCGATCAGCCTTGCCATCGGCGCAAGCCAGACGCTGACCTGCACCGGAAATGCCTATACCATCACCGCAGCCGATGCGGCGGTGGGGACGGTGTCGCTGTCGGGCACGGCCACCGGCGCCTCGAGCGTGGGGCAGGTGGTGTCGGATGACGACGCGGTGGTTTCGCCCACCTTCGGACTGGGCGGGCTGACCATCACCAAGACGGTCGACCGCGGTCAGGCCAATCCGGGCGAGGTCGTGACCTATACGATCACGGTCGGCAACAGCTCGACCAACCAGACCACGGTGACGGATGTGGTGGATGTGCTGCCTTCGGGCTTCATCTATCAGCCCGGCACCGCCACGGTGAACGGTGTGGCGACGGAACCAGTCGACAGCGGTCGCCGCCTGCTGTGGCAAGACGTAAGCCTGCCCCCCACCGGCACCGCGACCATCGTGCTGGATGTGCTGATCAGCGCCAGCGTCAAGCCGGGCGACCATGACAACGTGGCGCGCGCAATCTCTCCGGGCACGGGGCTGGCGGTGACGCCGGATGCCGTGGCCACGGTGCGCATCGCGGCCGATCCGGTCTTTGCCTGCTCGACCATCATCGGTCGGGTGTTCGATGACCTGAACCAGGACGGCTATTACAACGGCGAACCGAAAGAGGACCATTCCGCCGTGACCGACCAGACCTATCACGGCGACAAGTGGAACGAGCCGGAACAGCCCAAGCGTGAAAAGGGCCTGCCGGGCGTGCGGCTGGTGGCGCCAAACGGCGTGGCAGTCACCACCGATCCGCATGGCCGCTTCAGCCTGCCCTGCGCGGCGCTGCCGGCGGACATCGGGTCGAACTTCATGCTCAAGCTTGATACGCGCACTTTGCCCTCGGGCTATCGGTTGACCACCGAAAACCCGCGCGTGGTGCGGGTGACACCGGGGATGCTGACCAAGATGAACTTTGGGGCCACAATCAGCCGGGTGGTGCGGGTCGATCTGTCTGACCGGGCCTTCGGCACCGGCGAGGCGGCGCGACAGCCACGGCAAGAGCTGGTCGACGGCCTGAAGTCTATGGTGGCCAAGGTCGCCGACACGCCAACCATGCTGCGCATCAGCTATCAGCTTGCCAACGGCGAAAGCGAAAAGCTGGCCCGCCAGAGGATGCGCGAGATCGAGAAACTTCTGCGCAGGCTGTGGCCCGCCAATGGCCGGTATCAGCTTAACGTGGAAACCGTGATCCAGCGTAGCAAGACAGTGAATGAGTGAGGGTGTGGCGATGGAACGCAGGATGAAGATCACCGGATGCGGCCTTGGCCGACTGGCGTGCAGCACCGCACTGGCCCTGACCCTTGCCGGTGCCGCCGGGGCCGAAGACCGCGTGCAGGGCTGCGCGCTGGTCAACGGCGTCTTGCCGCGGGGCTGCTATCAGGCCAACGCGGGACAGGTGGTGATGCGGGAAGCCGGCGCCAACCTGGAACAGGATGGCACAAGCCCCGTGGGCGATCTGGGCTTTTCGATCTCGGTCGATCCGGTGGCGCCCGACGGGCCGCGCCGCACCCTTGCGGGCGATGGGGTGGCGGTGGGCGACACCCGCGCGGTGGACCGCACCTTCGAGGATCTGGGCATCCAGATGACCTATGACGGCCTGGGCGCGCGCCCGGCGCTGAATGTCTCGACCCTTGACATGCGGCGCAGCTATGTGGCGGGCGATCCGGTCGCCTTCCGCACCTATTCCAACTATCCGGCCTGGATTGCGCGGGCCGAGGTGCTGATCGAGGATGGCGATGGCGTCCTCACCCGCGTGCCGGTACAGCCCAACGGTGTGACCGAATGGCATATGCCGGAAACCGGCGATGCTGACATGACCTATGTGCTGCGCGTTTATGACAGCGCCGGGCGGTTCGACGAAACCGCGCCGCTGCCCTTGCGCCGCACCGCCACCCGCATGGACGCCGACGCTGCATCGCGACTATTTCCGGCTCCGCAAGCCGCTCGAACGGCGGGGCTACGAGATTGCCCGCAAGCATTGCGGGGAACAGGG
>APMI01010275.1_pt1 | contig 26015 bp, 23 predicted proteins | sample 667938 | NCBI WGS metagenome assembly APMI01 (sample SAMN01084076, study PRJNA167559) | wastewater metagenome | biome: Wastewater | place: Denmark: Ejby Moelle, Odense | collected 2011-11-28
TCCGATCTTCACTACCCACTGGTAATTGAAGAGGCGCTTCCACTCAAATTTTTGTGTGGGTGCTTCTTCCTGCTGTGATGTTTTTAAATCTGGCATATTATATTTATGAACGATCTTTTTCTTTAATGATTCAGGCTTTTTTTTCGGCCACCCTCAGTTTTGCACTCCTGCTTCTTGGATTTAACTTCAGCTCTTTTTCGCCTGCCGTAACCGGCTTTTTATTCACCAGCATAAAAGGGCTTGCTGCTTTATTTCCATACAGTTCATCAACTTCCGTTTCGGCTAAAGTGCCTGCCCGAAAAAAGTTCTTTACAACCCGGTCTTCTAATGAATGAAATGTAATAATGGCGATACGGCCAGAGGGATTCAATAGGTTAATGGATTGTTGCAACAGTTCTTTTAAAGCTCCCAGTTCATCATTTACTTCAATGCGCAGGGCCTGGAATACCTGCGCAAAATATTTCTGGGGATTCCCTTTCACCACCGGTTGTAAAGCTCTTTTCAGATCGCTGATCGTTGCCAGCGGCGTGATGGCCCTTTGCGCTACGATCGTCCTGGCAAGTGTTTTTGCATTGGTTACTTCGCCATATTGCTCAAACAACTTGTGCAGTTGCGTTTCTGAGAATGATCTTAAGATATCGGCTGCCGTAAGTGGCTGCCGGCGATCCATCCTCATGTCCAGCGCTGCATCAAATCGGGTTGAAAACCCCCTGTCGGCCTCATCAAACTGGTGACTCGATACACCCAGGTCGGCAAGGATACCGTCTACAGCGGTTATTTTATGCAACCGCAGGAAACGCTGCAGGTGACGAAAATTCTGCGGAATAAAAATCACCCGTTTATCATCCGGCAGATTTTTCTTTGCATCGTCATCCTGGTCGAAAGCCACCAGCCGGCCATTTTCGTCTAACCGTTCCAGTATGGCCCTGCTATGCCCGCCGCCACCAAAAGTGCCATCTACATAAATACCGTTGGGCCTGACCGCAAGACCATCGATCGTTTCCGTTAATAAAACCGGCGTGTGATAATTACTGTCTGCATTGTTCAATGACTGCATTGCTGGCTTTTCATCTGAACGCTTCGTTCCCATATCAACCATTTAACAATTAGTCATTCTTAACAATATTTCCTTTGTTCATCACGTTGTTGGCCAGCCTGCTTAACTCATCCGGTGAAGAAAGTTCAAAGAGCTTTTTATATTTTTTACTGTCCCAAATTTCAATTTTGTTAACCGCCGATACCAGCAACACATCCTTATCAAGCCCGGCATATTCTATCAATGGTTTCGGCAGCAATAATCTTCCGGCGCTGTCCAGTTCAATTTGCGTGGCGCCATTCAAAAACTTACGGCGGAACTCCCTAACTTGTGGGTCAAAATCATTCAACTTGCTGATTTCCGCAAATACAGGTTCCCAGGTTTGGATTGGGTATAAAGTGAGGCATTCTTCTATGCCCCTGCTGATCACAAATTGGTTGGAGTTGTCGCCGGTGAGCTGCTTTTTAAAAGCAGCCGGAACCAGGAAACGACCCCTGCCATCCAGCGTAACTTCATATTCACCAAGAAAACCAATCATTTGTGAGATTTAATCTAAAATTGACATAAACTGACACAAAATAACACAATTTCCCATTTAGCAAGAGAAAATGGAGAAAAAAGTTTTATCCACAACGCAACAGTTTGTTTGTCAGCGAATTAATGAAATCACTTGATTTTTGGGGTGAAATGGGTGTGAATAGCACTGTATAAGCTGTGGATTTCCCCGGAATAAATGTGCATAAAAGCCGAAGAGCGATTGCCTGGCTCTATTGAAAGATCGTTGCTTTATTTTACAATCCTCTCTCAGCAAGGATTGTATCATTTAACTCTCCGGCCAGTTTATTTTTTCCCTTAGATGATAAGAATTTTTGCAGAAGCAGTGTTTTGATGCTTCAGAACACCCGATCATTCCAATTTTTAAGGATCGAATGATCTTTTGGTATCACCGAAACACTGTTACGGGGAAAAAGTGGGAAAACGGTGGAAGCTTATTTGGCCAAAGGGAAACTGAGATGAAAAATGGTGCCTTTACCCGGGGTACTTTCTGCTTTAATGCTGCCATGGTGTGCATCTACCATGGTTTTAACATAACTGAGACCAAGTCCAAAACCTTTTACATTATGAAGATTGCCTGTGTGAGCCCGGTAGAATTTCTCAAAGATGCGGCTCACGGTTTCCTTGTTCATACCGATGCCATTGTCTTCGATCTTTATTTTAAACTGGTTCCCGGCAGAAGAAGTGGACAGAATTATTTTCAGGTTTTCTTTTGAATACTTTACCGCATTGTCCAGCAGGTTGCTCACCAGGTTGGTAAAATGCACTTCATCCACCATCAACAGGTCTTTCGCTGCTCCTAAATGCGTTTCCAGCATGCCCTGTTTTTCTTCTACCTGCAAATGAATATTGTTCAATGCACTATTGATCAGTTCATGGGCATGCAACGCTTTAAGATTGAGCTGCACTTCCTGTTTATCAAGCAAGGCAGCCTGCAGTATGGTTTCCACCTGCTTGTTCATGCGCTTGTTTTCTTCCTTGATAATGCCGGTGAAATAATCCATACTTTCTTTATTGCCGGATACCTTATCATTCTTCAATGCATCCACCGCCAGGGAAATGGTAGCCAGCGGGGTTTTAAATTCATGCGTCATGTTATTGATGAAATCAGATTTGATCTCACTCAACTTTTTCTGTTTGATCAGTGCCCTTACCGTAAAGAAAAAAGCACACATGATGATGATGGTAAAAAGAACAGAGCCCGTGATAAACCAGGTCATAGATTGCCAGATATAACTTTTGGCATGCGGAATCAATATGGTCAACACTTCTTCCTGCGAAATTCCTTCACTGTTGCTTGCGCTGGGCGATTCCAGTGCGATCACCTTTTGTATATTGTTGGTGTCTTTCTGCATCCTGTAAAAATTTTCAGAAACCAGCTCTTCCCCTACGATGGAAAAGGAACTGATCGAAAATTCAAAGGGCACTTTCTGCAGGCTTTGTTTGTCAAATACCTTGCGGATGATCTGCTTGATCTCATCCCTTGTAAACCGCTGCATGATGGTGGGTGCAAAAAATTCCATCTGCAATTTTTCGCTGGGAAACAAGGGACGGTTCTTTTTGATGAGGGGCATCAGGTTGCCCTTTTCCTCACTGAGCTTTTGTGACACATCATAAATGGCCATGGTAAGGTGCTCGTGGAATTTTTGTTCCTGCGATTCGAGTGAACTTTTAAGCCAGAGTATCTGGAAGAAAATCAACCCCAGTAAGGAAAGGAGAATCAGTATGGTAATGATGGGGAAAATTTTCTTCATCCGGCAAAAATAAATCAGTGTATAGCTTTTAAAAAAAGGTATTTACCTTAAAAAGTAAAATTAACGAAGGTTTTAGAACTTAAGCACTTTTCAAAAATATCAGGCCGCTTTACAAAAAAAAGCAAATAATAGTTTACTTTACCACATGGTTACACCTGCTTCCGGCATATTACTGATTGCTGATCCTTTTCTGAAAGATCCCAATTTTATGAGGACGGTGGTGTTTTTATGTGAGCACAACGACGAAGGCACCATGGGCTTTGTGATCAATAAAAAGATTGAACAAACACTCGATGAACTGATGGAGGGCTTTGATGATCACGCCCTCCCGGTTTACTATGGCGGACCAGTTCAGATGGATACCATCCATTTTTTGCACCAGTATCCCGAAAGTATCCCCGGCGGAGTAGAAGTAATGAAAGGTGTGTATTGGGGTGGCGACTTTGCACTGCTTACTGAGTTAGTAAAGAGGGGCGAAATGGATCCCGAGAAAGTGCGTTTTTTTATTGGGTACAGCGGATGGAGTACCGGCCAACTGGATGATGAGCTGAAAGAAAAAAGTTGGCTCACTGCTGCGGCTACACGAAAACTGGTTTTTCATGAGCAACCGGAAGATATTTGGAAAGACAGCCTGAAGCACCTGGGCGGAGAATATGAAATGATGATCAACTTCCCCATCGATCCAAGTCTTAATTAAAACCAACTAAGTAAAATCCATTTTTCTGTATACATCTTTCCTTTACCATTTACTGAAAATACCGGCGCAATTCGCACTGCCACTCTATTGCCGCCAACTTCGCATCAACAACCGCAGTTACCTGCAACACAAAGGTCCCCTGTTGCTGGCCTGCAATCATCCCAATTCGTTTTTAGATGCCGTTGTGCTGGCGACCATTTTTAAACAACCTGTTTATTCCTTGGCAAGAGGAGATGCTTTTAATAAAAAGTGGACTGCTTTTTTACTGCGGCAACTCAATATATTACCGGTGTACCGTGAACGGGAGGGCGCAGAACACCTCCATAAGAACTACGCAACCTTTGATGCCTGTCTCAATATTTTTAAGCAGGGTGGCATTGTGCTTATTTTCAGTGAAGCACTCTGCGAAAATGAATGGCACCTGCGGCCTTTAAAAAAAGGTACCGCCCGGCTGGCGCTAACTGCCTGGCAACAACAGGTTCCGCTAAGCATATTGCCGGTTGCCCTTAACTACAGCAGTTTTGACCTGTTTGGAAAAAACATACAACTGAACTTTGGCAGTACCATCCACAAGGAACAATATGCTGAAACTGAGAGCGGAAAATTATTGAACCAGGTAACCAGCACGATCCAGCAACAATTGCGGCAATACGTGTATGAGATAGCAGGCAACGATAAAGCAACACAGGCTGCCACCTTTGCCATACCCGTAAGCAAAACAAAAAAAATGTTGCTGGCAATTCCTGCAGCTATAGGATTTTTAATACACTGGCCCCTGTACAGGCCACTGCAACGATTTATCTGGCCCAGAACAATGCACACAGGACATTACGATTCTATCATTGCAGGTGTACTGTTCCTGCTCTATCCTTTTTACTTATTATCCCTCGCCGTGTTGGCCTATGTATTTTTCGGGAGCTATTGGTGGCTGCTACCATTGGCAGCAGCACCTTTTTGTGCATGGAGTTTTGTACAGTTGAAGACGCAAACAAAACAATAGTTCACTTATTGCTTGTGATCAAATTCCCTGGGACTGGTTTGTTTATATTCGGAATCGTAGCTTACAAAAAAATAGAGATAGATCACCCTGCTCAGCCGCATCATCCAGGGTTGTATCAGTACCAATAGCAAGGCGTTAAGACCAAGCCACCAGAATACCCGGTTGTCTTCTGTAGATATCCCCACCAGCACCCACCAGGCAACAAAGCTTGAAACAGAGATTGCCACCGCCAATGCATAGCTTACATAACCTGTTCCATACCAAAAGCCCTGCTCCAAATCGTAGCGCTGACCGCATTCCGGGCAATGTTCTGGCATATCAAAAATATGTTTGAGGCTCAATTTACGATAGGCGTTGGAATCATTGAACATTTTGCCACGCCTGCATCGTGGGCACTTCATGGTTAAAATACTCCAGAGATAACTCGGGGTTGGTCTGCTGTCTGTCATTCGTGCAAAGGTAATGTTCTTACTGCGTGTTGTCTGTAATAAAAGTTACAGAATTACTTTATAAAGAATGTATGATTTCGGATGGCTGATTGCTGTTGAAGAAACAATTACTGAATAAAGCTATCTTATATTGAAAACATCTTGCCATAAGAGCATTCAAATATCAGCCACAAGCCTTGCTGTTTCCTATATGGATGCCTGCTGTATCTTTTTTCTTTCGCCGATCTGCTGGCGCCACATGGCGTAATACAAGCCCTTATCTGCCAGCAGGCCTTCATGCGTGCCGGTTTCCACTACTTCCCCTTTTTCGAGCACATAGATCCTGTCTGCATGCATGATGGTACTCAGGCGATGCGCTATCAACACGGTGATCTGTTCTTTTTGTGAAGAGATGTCCCGTATCGTATCGGTGATCTCTTCTTCCGTAATAGAATCCAGCGCAGAAGTGGCTTCGTCAAATATCAATAAGTGCGGCCTGCGCAACAAGGCACGGGCTATTGAAATGCGTTGTTTTTCTCCGCCGGATAATTTCAATCCCCCTTCACCGATCATGGTATCCAGTCCTTTTTCTGCCCTTGCCACCAAACCCGTACAGCTTGCTTTTTGCAATACATCATTCAGTTGCTGTTCGGTGGCAGCCGGGTTCACAAACATCAGGTTTTCCCGGATGGTGCCGCTGAACAAATTAGTGTCCTGTGTTACAAAACCGATCTGTTTGCGCAGGTCATCAAAATGTATCTCTGTTTCATCAAGGCTGTTGTAGAGTATCTTTCCTTCGAGCGGCCTGTACAGGCCCACGAGCAATTTCATCAGGGTAGATTTCCCACTGCCGCTCGGGCCAACAAATGCGATGGTTTCACCAACCTTTACATCAAAGCTGATGTCGTCGATCGCTTTGTGCGATGCTGTCTGGTGTTTGAAGGCAACATTTTTAAAAGCCAGCGTTTCAATATTGCCAAGGGCTTTAGGGAATGCCGGTTCCTGCTCAGGCGCTTTTTGCATCAGCTTATCAAAATTATTCAGCGATGCTTCTGCCTCACGATACGATAATAAAATATTGCCGATCTCCTGCAATGGACCAAACACAAAAAAAGAAAATATCTGCATGGTAACCAACTGCCCTGCATTCATCGTGCCTTTAAAAATAAGCCACATCAAAATGAACAGGATTACCTGGCGGAGTGTGTTCACCATTGTACCCTGGATAAAACTAATGCTCCGGATGCGCTTTACCTTGGTGAGTTCCAGCCCGAGTATCTTATAAGTATTGGTGTTGAGGCGTTCCACTTCCTGGCGGGTTAGGCCAAGACTTTTTACCAGCTCAATATTGCGGAGCGATTCGGTGGTAGAACCCGCCAGGGCGGTAGTTTGACCAACAATATTTTTCTGGATCAGTTTTATCTTTTTGCTCAGCTTATTGGTAACAAGTGTTAAGAATAAGATGCCGATCAAATAGGCAACAGGAATACGCCAGTTGATGAACAGCGCTGCATATACAAACACGAACACAACGCCAATGATTACCCCAAAAAGTATATTGATGAAATTGGTCATGAATTTTTCAACATCAGCCCTTACCTTGGTCAATATCGACAGTGTTTCGCCGCTGCGCTGGTCTTCAAATTCCTGGTAAGGCAGTTTCATTGCATGCTGCAGACCATCGGTAAATACACTGGCGCCAAACTTTTGTATCACTACATTTAAAAAATAATCCTGGAAGGCTTTTGCGATGCGGCTCACCATGGCCACGGAGATGGAAAGCAAGAGTAAATAATATACGCCGGGCTTCTGCATCGAAAACGAATTAAAAAAACGCTCCCAGCTAAAATTAGTTGCCGGGGGCGTAGCGCCACCCTGGTGACCGTTGGCCAGGTTAATGAGCTTACCCAGTAAAATGGGGTCAATCAACGAAAAACCAATATTCACCGAGGCCATCAAAAGCGTGAATACTACCAGCCATTTATAAGGTGTTAAATATTTCAGTAAGATTTTCATGCTGCAAATTTAGTGGAAAGAATACATCGAAGCATTTCGATGGGTTTAAAAAACGAATACCGAAAAGCGAAAAATAAAAAATTCACCTTGTGAATGCTTATTCAACGGGCAATTTGATCCAGTTTACCGGCAGAATATCCCTTGTACCATTGATGCCCGGGATCCAGCGTTCCGGCGCTATTACCACTTTTTCCGGATCAGGGTTTAGCCAGGCCCCCCACCAGCTAAAGGAACTGTTGGCAATGATATGATGCCTGCACCGGCTCATCAATTGCATATCACGGAAACTATTTTCCCCTGAATTAAAATCAACAAAGTGAAATGCGTCACCCGGAAAATTTTGTTTGGCCCATTCCATATCATCTGAAAATACAAAGAACTCCAGGCCGGGAAATTTGCTTTTCATCAGAGCGATCGCCCTGTGATAATAGGGAAGACCGATGGCCCAATTTTCATTTTGCAGGTAATCGCTCCTGCGAATGTGTAGACTTACTGACGTGCAGCTTTCTATCTGCTGCAGGATTGCAAGGTTCTGTGCGTCTGTAACAGAAGGAAACTTAAACTGCCGGCGTATTTTTTCCTGTATATCGATAAAATATTTTTCTGACTGCCAGTAACCATTGGCATAACCGGAACGGATCTCTTTTATCGCACTGTTCCAGTAACCAAAATTTTCATGGGCTTCTTTGTAGGGCTGCCTGAAGAGTTTCTTCCTGGTGGCAGCAACCACTTTTATGTATGCAAGTTCGAGAGCAGAAGAAACGGGAGGTTGCAAACCGAATACTTTTTCCAGTTCATATTTCCTTCTTTCGCCCCGGGTGCTGTAAGCAGACAATTCAATCTTTGCATTCAGACCTCTTTCAACATAGGTGCAGTACAATGCATATTGAAACATTTGATTACCCAGACCAGCGGAAACATGAACGATCACCATCGTAGTAGAGCGAATTATTTTTTGCTTTGAAATAATGAAGTGATGAAATGATACCATTTCTTTTTTTCTTCTTCTCTGTACTTGCCAAACCCTTGTAAAAAATCCTGCTTTCTTTCCAGGTGCATTACTTTTTCGAAAGGGATGGTTATTTCTGCCGGGTATAAAAAACCGGGGTGAAGCACTTTAATTTTTTTCCCGATGATGTACCTGTTCAGGTAAGATTCATCGTGCCACACCGCAATGATATTTTGGCTGAGGTCCTGCTCCGTATAATCGTAGCAGGTATTGATAAACGATAAGTACTTGCCTGTACTCCCGCCGTTCAGGCCACCGGCTGCGTAAATACTGCCCTCTCCTGCCGGAACATAGGCCGCCGATGCCGGATTACGTTCATAAGTAAATTGAGCATTCGTCTTTTTCCAAAAGTAGGGATGCTGTGTTACTACAAGGTCTTCCTCCTCCAGTGGCAAAAAGTCTTTCGCAATTACTGTTTTTACTACCTTAATGTTGGCATTAAAAAAATAAACATAGTCAAATGCCGCCAGTTCTTTTTCTACCCGTTTAAAGAACCTGAACCGGTATAAAGTTGGATATGGCCAGTCTAAAGGTTCCTGGTAGATCTTGTGTATGGTTGGTGCTGCATCACCATATATCGTTGCCGCATCTGTAAACACAAAATAATGTTTCTCATAACCGGGTAACAAAAAGCGTTCTGCACTTTCGTAAAAGTTTTTCCAGAACACTTCATATTTCCCGGTGCAGATGTATAAGATGGCGATGGTTGGCATTTCTTAATTTTTCTTACGGGCAAGTATCACGCATTCCGGCGAGTAGGCCCGCCTGTTAGGTAACTTTAATTTTTTCAGAACCGGCAGTAATAGTTTCACAGTTTTTAACAAAAAACGCTGGCCAACATTTCTTTCCTGCCCATCTACCCAAAAATCAAAATGGCCGATATAACCTGACTGTATGATCTCGAAATCATTCTTAAGCAATATTGTCTTCCATTTATCAACGTCCATGCTTGGCACATAATGCCTGTCAAGATTCTCCTTATCCAGGTAATTGTGCAGCCAGTGCTGGATACTGCCGCCGAAATTAGGAGCAGTGATAAACACATACCCACCGGGTTTGGTGAGGTCCGCATGCAATTGAACCATATCTTCAAACTCCACAAAATGCTCAATAAAACCAGCCGAAAAAACCACATCGTATTTCACTTCCTTGCTGATCTTCATCACATCTTCCTGCGAAAAAAAATTGGTTTGAAAGTTATTTTTCTGCAGCCAGTTTACCATGGCTGGCAAATATTTTGTCTGGTCAATACCGTTCAGTGTATAGCCGGCCTTGCCAAAATGATAAATGAACCTGCCGGGATAAACCCCGATCTCGAAAACAGATCTGCCATTGCCCATACCAGGCCTACCCAAATATTGGTAGAGCATTTTTACAGTGCTGTAATTTTCCGGCATTGGCGACAACACAAAATCCCCGTAGCCTTTATCCCAATAACCACTGTCTGCCAAATTGGTTGCGGTTGGTTCCATATTTAAATTTGATTCAGTATTGTTGTTCGATCTTTATCAACGTTTGCCGGAAGCAATGCATCATTGCATGCCCTTTATTTTATTTCCTGCAATGCTACCAGCGTTTTATAAAATGCGCCTTTCTCCATCAGGGTTTCGTGATTGCCTCTTTCGATGATCTCGCCTTTTTGCAAAACAATGATCTCATCAGCGCTCCTGATCGTACTGAGCCGGTGTGCAATCACCAGCGAAGTTCTGTCTTTCATCAGGTGATTCACGGCATCCTGCACCAGTCGTTCACTTTCCGTATCCAGCGATGAGGTTGCTTCATCCAAAATGAGTATCGGAGGATTCTGTAACACGGCTCTTGCAATGGTTACACGCTGTCTTTCGCCCCCACTCAGTTTTACGCCACGATCGCCGATATTGGTATCATACCCTTCTTCTTTGGCAACAATGAAATTATGTGCGTTGGCTATACGTGCAGCATCAGTAACAGCTTCTCTTGATGCCTCCAGGTTGCCCAATGCAATGTTGTTTGCAATGCTGTCATTAAACAAAATAGGCTCCTGCGTTACTACGCTCATTTGCCTTCGCAGGGATTCCATGGTGTAATCACGGATATCTATTCCATCAATCAATATCTGCCCGCTGCTGATATCGTGCAGGCGTGGTATCAGGTCGGCAACAGTTGATTTACCTGCACCGGATGAACCTACCAGCGCCACCGTTTTTCCTTTTTCAATGGTAAAACTGATATTTTTTAAAATGACGGTATCGTTGTAACCAAAACTCACGTTCCTGAACTCAATGCTGTTGGTGAAAGCTGTCAACTCCGCAGCGCCGGGCTTGTTCTGTATGGTTTCAGGCGTTTGTAAAATGGCTTCTATCCGCTCAACTGCACCCATTCCTTTTCGCACATTGGAAAGAGAATTGGCCAGGTTCTTTGCAGGATTCAGCAGCATGGCGAAGCTGATGATGTAAGAGATAAGATCACTGCCGGCCAGATCACGGCTATCATTCAGGGCCAGCCTGCCGCCAACATAAAGGATGATCGACAACACTATTACGCCCAGCACTTCTGTTAATGGACTTGCCAGATCTCTCCTGATCGTCATCTTGTTCAACACACCAAATAACTTTTTATTGAGTGCAAGAAATTTATCCATCATCGGCTGCTCTGCATTGAAAACTTTGATCACTTTGATACCGCCCAGGGTTTCTTCCAGGTGAGAGATCACGCCGCCATTGATATCCCAAAATTCATTGGATTGCTTTTTCAATCTTTTGCTCACACGGCCAATGATAAAGGCTGTAATAGGCAGCAGTATCAACAGCAGCAATGATAATTTAGGACTCAGGAAGATCATGTAACCAAGAAAACCCAAAATGGTAAGCGGATCTTTTATCAATCCTTCCATGCCCATGATGATGGAGGCCTGCACTTCAAACACATCGCCATTCATACGGCTGATCATGTCGCCTTTGCGTTGCTCAGAATAAAAACTCATTGGCAGCCGCAATACCTTGTTGTATAAGCGGAGGCGAAAACTGGATAAGATATCATTCCGCACCGGGGTAGAAATGTAATTTGAAATATACAGGAACAAATTGCGAAAAAAGGTAGATACCACCATGGCGAGACATATCACTGACAAACCTGTTAACCTGTCTTTTTGAATGATATCCTGCAGGTAGGTTTTTAATCCGCCGATGGCATTGGTCTGCAGCGGCGCTGAAGCATTTTCCTGGTTGAATATCAGGCTGAGAAAAGGCGCCAGCATACCGATGGAAACGATGGAAAAAAGGCTTGACAATAGGGTGAACAATAAGTAAAGGGCCAGTTTATCCTTTGGAATTTTTATATGACTGAAAATGCTGTATGAATTTTTCATTTGCTGTTGTTGTAAACCGGCGCAAATTTACAGGTATTACTGCAACCGGGGCAAAATGGCTGATGGCCGGTTCTTTTACCAGGGCAGTGGATATTTGTCAATGGTCCATTTTTTCGTAACTAGTTTTCTGAGGAAGGGCAGTTTTTTATAGGCTTCTTTTTGATCCATCATTGGCCGGGGCATAAAGGCATCCAGTTGTGCAGCCTGCTGCCACACCGTATTGGCGGCATTTTCGGCAAAAAACCGACTGAGGATCGTTCTGTATTCTTTCAGGTTCCAGTAATGATACAAAAAGGCTTCTGCTGCCCGGATGGTATATTTTTTTTGCAACACATAGCTAAAGGCAAACTGCTCCACGGTATGGCGGGGAAATGCCGGATAAAGGGCATCGGTTATATCCAATACTTCCTCCAATACAGAAGCCTGGCTGCTGTTGAGCCCGATCACGCCGGCATTCCACATAAAGCTTTGATGCAGTTGCTCCAGTGGCACACCCTTAATTTTAACCGGAGTACTTAAAAAGCGTTTCCACTTTTTTGATTCAATGTTATTTCGCCGATCGATCAGTCCTTCGTTGGTATGCATGTACACCATACCCTTTTCAATTTCGCCGAACATAGCGGACAAGGATTGCAGGCAACAGGTATCTGTATCACAATAGATAAGGTTTCCCTGGTACCGGCTGAAAAAATGCTGCAGCACTTTTATCTTTACCCGGTGTACAAAATTGATCTCACCCCTCCATCCCTTTACCAGGGCCGGGATAAGCGGTTCAATGATGTGGTTGGTAAGTATACCAAGTTCATTTGTAAAGTAAGTGGCATTATCAGTGTACAGTACAATACAAATATCTTCCGGTTTATTGTAACGCATTAACTGCAGCAGTGCAAACCTGCATTCAGCCAGTATCTCATCATTGCCATAGGCCTGGAACAATATGTAATTTCTTTTTTCGCTCATTGATGGAGGTATGAAAGTCCCTGTTCGCCATTCACCTGGTATTGCTGGTTGATGAGTTTGGGCCGGGTAATAAATGCCTGCAATAACTGGTTGGTAATGGTAAATGCCAGGGCATTGTCTGCCGTAAATATTACCGGCGATTGTTGCTGCAGTAAGATCGAAGCCGCTTCATTGGTGATGGCATAAGCATGCGTGCAATCGTGAAAGCCGGCTCTTTGTAAATGCGCCGAATATTGTTCTGGATACAAATGCCGGATCACAGAATGATTGAGTGTTCTTTTAATTCCGAGGGCATAGAGCAAATGATAAAAAGCTTTTTTGAGAAGTGCATTGGCCGGAGGCTTTTCATTTTTTGCAAAGCCAAGGTACAATAACTGCCAGTTGGCCGGCAATTCTGCCGTGATGCTGTCGAACAGCGGCAGGGCTTTTTTATCTACCACCACATCATCTTCCAGGATCAGCACTTTTTGATAGCCATTCTTCAGGATATCCCTGTACACCATCGTATGGCTGATTGCACAGCCTATTTCACCACCGGTAAGATCTTTGTGCATGATGTGCCGCTGCTTCGCTGTAACGGGATCGTATATCCCTTTTTGAACCAGTGCAGTATTGTCCAGCTCTTTTTTATCAGCGCCATAAAACAGGCTGTATTGCAGCCCGGCCAGTTCCTGCTGCAATAGCGCATGCCGGTCTGCCGCCCTTGCAAGGGTGATCACATATATTTTATCAAAAAAATTATTGAGCGCTTCAAACATGTTTGTAATGCTGTGTTGTACCATCAACCAGCCCAGCCTTCCCTGTCGAGACTGCGGTACTGGATCGCCTCGGCAATGTGCTCGGCTTTGATGTCGTTGCTGCCTGCAAGATCGGCAATTGTACGGCTTACTTTTAATATCCGGTCATAAGCACGTGCTGATAAATTTAATTTTTCCATCGCCACCTTCAACAGGTTTTGCGATGCCGTATTGATCACGCAGATCTCTTTTAGCATTTTACTGCTCATCTGGGCATTGGCATAAATCCCTTCATTGGCTTTATACCGTTCGGCCTGTACATCCCTTGCCCTGATGACCCTGGCCCTGATGGCTTCGCTTTTTTCAGATTCTTTAATGGATGACAATTCATTAAATGCAACCGGTGTTACTTCAACATGCAGGTCGATCCTGTCGAGCAAAGGACCAGAAATTTTATTCAGGTATTTCTGTACCGATCCCGGCGGACAGGTACATTCTTTGTCGGGATGGTTGAAGTAGCCGCAGGGACAGGGGTTCATGGATGCCAGCAGCATAAAACTGGCTGGAAAATCCATCGCTACCTTTGCCCTGCTGATGGTCACTTTTCTTTCTTCCATCGGTTGCCGCATCACTTCCAGCACCGTTCTTTTAAACTCCGGCAATTCATCTAAAAACAACACCCCATTGTGTGCCAGTGAAATTTCTCCCGGCTGCGGATTGCCGCCCCCGCCAACCAACGCAACATCAGAAATGGTGTGATGCGGCGAACGGTAAGGGCGCTTTGAAATGAGGGTAGCATTTTCCGGCAACTTCCCGGCCACACTATGAATTTTTGTTGTTTCAAGCGCTTCATGTAAAGTAAGCGGCGGAAGGATCGTTGGTAGCCGCTTTGCCAGCATGGTTTTTCCGGCCCCCGGCGGACCGATCAGTATTGCATTGTGCCCGCCCGCTGCGGCGATCTCCAGTGCCCGTTTGATATTCTCCTGCCCTTTCACATCACAAAAGTCAATTTCAAAATCGCTTTGGGCATACGCAAACTCTTCCCTTGTATTTACGATCACCGGGGCCAGCGAAGTTTCATCATCAAAAAAACCGATCACGTCAGTGAGGTGAGCAACGCCAAACACTTTCAGGTTGTTCACCATGGCGGCTTCCCGGGCATTTTGTTTTGGAACGATCAATCCTTTAAACCCTTCCTTTCTTGCCTGGATGGCAATGGGCAATGCACCTTTGATGGGTCTTACTTCTCCATTCAAACTCAATTCACCCATGATCACATAATCACTGATCTTTTCCGGGCTATTCAACTGTTCACTCGCAGCCAGCGTACCTATCGCAATCGGCAGATCGAAGGCAGTTCCACTTTTTCGTATATCCGCCGGAGCAAGGTTCACAATGAGCCTGGTACGGGGCATAAAATAACCATTGTCTTTGATGGCGCTTTCAACCCTCAGCATGCTTTCCTTTACCGCACTGTCGGGTAACCCAACGATCACGGCCTCCGACTTGCCCTGGTTATTGATATTTACTTCCACGGCAATGGTGATGGCTTCTACGCCGTACACTGCACTGCCAAAAGTTTTTACCAGCATGCTGACTGTTTGTTTGGTTAAGAAATGCTATTCAAATGATGAAATGAAAGTACGAAAAATTAATGCAGTCGCTAACAGGCGTTGTAATAGCAGCCAATTTGTATAAAGTCATCCTTTTTATAAATGTATGCCAGGGGGATCTTACCATAAAATGCAGCCCACAGACTGAAGGTACTGGGCGGACCGATGATGGCATCGCAGGCAGCCAGGCAATACATATCTGTCACAAAATGACGCTGTGCAGTAAACAATTGCAGGCCGGCAGGAAAATGGTTGCGGTCAATATTTTCTATAGCAGCAATTACAAAGGCACAGGTTTTTCCTTCTGCTGCATACTGCGCCTGTACCTGCTGCATCTTTTCCGCATATACTTCATCTTCATAATACCAGATGCCGCCTTCGTAGCGGCTGTAATCGCCCCGCCTGATGTGAACGCCGATCACCACATCTGCCACTGCTCTTGCCTCACCGAGCACAACAGCCACTTCATCCCGGTATTGTTTAACCGGCGTAAAAAATTGCCGGATCTCTTCCTGGTGTTTCTGAACATTTTTACGGTCACGGAACAACCAGCCTTCTGTGATCACGATCCCCGATTTTGCATGGGCAACAAATGCTGCATCATTCAGATCAAAATCTTCGCATTGTTTGAATATCCTGTACAGGCGATAGAAAGGTGTAACCCGGAAAAGTTTGTGTGTAATATCAGCCCACAGGCGAAATAACCTGCTAAAGGCCCGGTCAAGAAAATGATTGTTGAAAAGCGAAATGCTGATGGGATGTCCGTTAAAATCATTTTTGCTGGTGGCTTCAAAATAAGGCACAAACTCATCAAATTCAGGGTTCCGCAATTTGTACCGGTGCTCCATGCTGTTAGCTGCCAGGTGTACAAATGAAATGATCCTGTTGGCCAGTCTTCCTCCCTTATAATTGTTAATTACCATGCGTTGCGATTCTGCTGCAAAAGTAACGGTTCATTGCTGAAAAGGATTTTTGAAAGCAGCCCCTATAATTGCTGCAGCATTTTTACAACACCTTCATTTTTTAAAATAAGGTAACCCAGCCGGTCGTTGCTGATGCCTTCTTTTAACTGGTAATTGAATACCAGCTGGTCATTTTCGGCGGAGGTTTCAAAATAATTGAAGATGATATTGGGATACTGTTTCAGCGGTTCACCAATTTCGTACAAATGCGTGGAGAGGATAAAAACGCTGTTGGTGATCTTCAAAAATCCTTCTATCACGGTAGTAGAACATTTCATGGCGTCCTGCACGTTGGTTCCTTTGAACAATTCATCGATCAGGATCAGCCAGTTTCTTTTATCATTGATCTTTTGTACAGTGGCTTTGATGCGCTGCACTTCGTTAAAGAAATAACTTTCGCCTTTTACGATATTGTCCATCACATTGATATTGCTGAGCATACCATCAAACACACTCAGTTCCATGGCAGCAGCAGGCACCCCCATACCGAGATGGGCCAAAAAAACTGCTGTGCCCACCGATTTTATAAAAGTGCTTTTACCGGCCATGTTGGCGCCGGTTAAAAAAAGAAAATTCTTCTCCGGCAATAAACGAATGTCATAATCAACAGGCTGTGGCAGCAGGATATGATACAGTCCTTCAATTTTGAGCAGTGGCCTGCGGTCATTTACAAAAGAAGGAAATACCAGCCCCAGGTTTTTTACTGCCATGGCCATACTGTACCAGGCATCCAGCTGGTAGTAGAGCTCCAGCAATTCAAGCATGTTCTGTTTGTAGCGATAGCGGAGAAAATGCGCCAGTTCCAGTTGTTTGGCAATGGGCATTTCTTTCGACTTCATGAATTGCTTTGCCACATTGAACTGCTCTTTGGCCAAAATGGCAGCAGCCTGTAACAATATTTTTTTCAAAGGGGCAGGTGCATCATCGGTTAAAAAATGAGCCAGCATCTGCTGCATTCCCCTGATAAAATCAAAACTATGTTCGGTGGAATAGCGGACAAAAGAGAAATCAGGCCCGTGCAAAATCTTATAGGCCATGGCGCCTGCTGCGGTGGGATGTTGCGGTATCTCATCAATGGTGGCACCATAAAACTTTTCTACCACCATTACCGAGCCATTGCTTATTTGCGGAGGCCAATGTTGTTCCTTTGCAATGATGGTTTGCAGGGTTTGCTGTATGCCCTGTATCTGTTCAATGGTTTTGAGCGGCGTGGAAAAATTAGCCAGCATTCGTTGCCTTCCGCCGGCAGTGCGGCAAAAGTTGAGCTTATTGAATACAGAAAACTCATCTTCAACATTCAATATAGAAAGATCGGCCAGGGTGGTTTTGTCAATTTCCATGCACTGTAAAATTAATTCCTGTCAAACAATATTCTTTTGCCTTTTATGGATTCATTCCAGTCAGTAGCGGCAACGGTATTGTTATATACGAGATTGCCATTTACGAAGGTTTTTTCTATAGATGCAGGAAAGATAAAATTCTCCAAGGGGCTCCATCCACATTTTGATAATATATTGTCTTTGTGAACAGTGGACGGCCTGTTCGTATCCACCACTACGAGGTCGGCAAAATAACCTTCTCTTATAAAGCCCCTGTTGGCAATTTGGTAAATGGTAGCAATATTATGGCTCATCCTTTCTACTACTTTTTCCATGGATATATGGCCCTCTTTTACATAGTGCAGCATCATGCTCAATGAATGTTGCACAAAAGGCACACCGCCATGCGCCTGTTCGTACGGCACATTCTTTTCACTCAATAAGTGGGGTGCATGATCGGTGGAGACTGAATCAATGATGCCCTCATTCACTGCTTTCCAGAGAGCAGTTCTGTTATGCGGCGCCTTGATGGCAGGATTGCATTTTATTTGATTGCCAAGCGTTGCGTAATCATCGCTGGTGAAATGCAGGTGGTGTACGCAGGCTTCGGCAGTGATCAATTTCTCTTTCAGCGGCAGCATATTGCTGAACAGTTGCAATTCTTTTTCGGAAGTGATGTGCAGGATGTGCAGGCGGCTGCCATATTTTTTTGCCAACTGGATGGCGAATAAGGAAGATTCGAAACACTCAATATCATCTTTGATGATGGGATGATCAGCAGGCACCAATTCTCTTCCTTCCGCTTTTATCCTTTCGTAGTTTTCCTTCATGATCCTTTCATCTTCGCAATGCGTGGCAATGAGCAGACCGCTCTCCCGGAAAAGTTTGTTCAATGTAACGGGGTTATCCAGCAGTAAATTGCCGGTGGAAGAACCCATGAAAATTTTGATACCACACACCTCGTTGCGCTTGTCATTGGTCCGCAGGGCTTCATCGGCATTGTCGTTACTGGTGCCCATGTAAAAAGAATAATTGGCCAGTGAAGACCTCGAAGCCAGGGTGAATTTCTCTTCCAGTAATTGTTGTGTAAAGGTGGGCGGAATGGTATTGGGCATGTCCATAAAAGAAGTGGTACCTCCGGCCACCGCAGCTTTAGACTCGGTGTAAATACTGCCTTTTTGTGTAATACCCGGTTCCCGGAAATGAACATGGTTATCAATAACGCCGGGCAGCAGGAATTTACCTTCACCGTTGATTTCTGTAACAGCTCCTTTCACATTAACAGAAGGCCCTATATTTTCGAGCCTTTCTCCGGCTACCAATACGTCGGCAAAAACAGTTTCACCTTCATTTACAACCTGTATGTTTTTAAAGAGATATTTTTGCATATCTTGACGCTATTAAATGTTAACTGTGTATGTACCAGGTGAGTCTGCTCAATTGTATTGACAAAGTACAAGTGTGCGACGCCACCGAAGTGCAATTGTAAAACAACTGTTGGGCTCAAAAAATTTCTTTTCAGTTTTGTACAAAGCACCAAAACAACTAAACAATGCAAATTATTAAAAGCTTCCTCAAAGTCATGTTTTTTATTTGCCCGTTTTATGCAACGGCACAATCTACGTACCTGCAGCAGGGCGATAAAGCCTATCAATTGCTGGAGCGCCTGGAAATAAAAAGCAGGACGAATGCCGACTTTAACTTTTCTAACCTGAAGTATTTCAGCCGCAAAATGATGGTACAGGCGGCCGAAGCGGCAGACAGCATCAACAAGGTAACGGTTGATACAAAGCAGTTTTCTAAACTCACGGCCATTGACGAATACAACCTGCAAAGTTTTTACATGGGCAACAGCGAATGGTACAGCGGGTCAAAAGATGCATTCACCAGCAAAAAGCCAGTATTAAAGACTTTTTGCCAAACCCAATATGCTGGAGGTAAATACCAAAGACTTTTTTTTGGTTGTTAACCCGATGCTGCAGGTTACCTACGGCAAAGAGTCGAACAATGATGAAAAGGTTTTTGTAAACAGCAGGGGGATCACCATTCGTGGTTTGATCGCCAATAAAATAGGCTTTTCCACCACCCTCACCGACAACCAGGAAAGAGGACCGGGGTTTTTCCAGGGATGGATCAATGCTAATACTGCTGTGCCCGGCGTTGGCTTTTACAAAAGTTTTAAAAACACCGCTGTGGATTATTTTGATGTAAGGGGTTATGTAACCTTCAGCGCAACCAAATACATCAACATACAATTTGGGCACGATAAGAATTTTATCGGCAATGGTTACAGGAGTCTTTTCCTGAGCGACTGGGGCAACAGTTATCTATTTTTGAAACTTAACACCCGTATCTGGAAACTGAACTACCAGAATATTTTTATGGAGCTGATGCCCGTATTTGACAGGAGGGCCGGCGACCGGGTGCTGGATAAAAAATACCAGGTAATGCACCACCTCAGTTACAATATTTCCAAATCAGTGAACGTGGGCATTTTTGAAGCCGTAACGTTTGGGCGCAGGAATCATTTTGACTTCCAGTACCTGAACCCGATCATTTTCCTGCGGCCTGTAGAAAGTGGAAACGGTAGTGGCGATAAGGCGAAGGTAGGACTGGACTTTAAAGCGAATGTTGCCAATCATTTCCAGTTTTACGGACAATTGCTGTTTGATGAATTTGTATTGAACAAATTGAAGAACGACAAGAACAACTACGTAAACAAGTATGCGTACCAGTTAGGTGCTAAATACATAGATGCTTTCGGCATCCCGAATCTTGACCTGCAGGGAGAGATCAACCGGGTACGTCCTTTTACGTACTCTCACTATGATTCTGTTTCAAACTACACACACTACAACCAGCCGATGGCGCACCCGCTTGGCGCCAACCTGCAGGAGTTCATTGGCATTGTTAAATACCAGCCTGCAAAAAAATGGTATGTGTATGCAAGAGCGATCTACTATTACCAGGGGCTTGACAGCGCCGGCTATAACTTTGGCAGCAATCCTTTCAGGTTGTACAGCGAAGGCAAACCATTGGTTGATCCCAATGATCCGCTGTCAGCACAACGTCAAAGCGGCTTTGCAGTGGGCGGCGGCATGAAGGCTACCTGCCTCAACGCCTTGCTGCAACTGAGTTACGAATTAAAAGAAAATTTATACATCGACCTGAGTTTACAACAGCGCAGTTACAAAGTACCTTTGCTGAACAGCAATACGAGCAATACCCTGATCACTGCAGGCATAAGATTGAATATGGCGAAAAGGGTATATGATTTTTAATGCTGAGCACCGTAACCATTACCGTATTTTTTAACCTTAGAATAATCCCAACATGAAAAGAGTTTTATTGATTGCCGTATTTATTATTGCAGGAAAAATTTTATTTGCCCAGCCGGTGATTGGTTCTTTTAGCCCACAGGCTGCACTGCCGGGATCGGTTGTTACTGTATCCGGATCGGGGTTTTCACCGGTAGCTGATAGTAACATCGTTTTTTTCGGCCCGGTAAAAGGCAAGACTTTAACGGCTTCTGCTACTCAACTCACCGTGCAGGTTCCGGTTAGTGCCGCCTTTTCCCTTATCTCCGTTACAAGCGGCGGGCTCACGGGTTACAGCCGGCAGTATTTTGATCTTACTACGGGTTTTACCATAACACAAATTGACAGCAACTCTTTTGAACCCGTCTTTGTAGTTCCCGTAAATGGGTTTTCAAACAATTTTGGACTTACGGTTTATGATGTTGACGATGATGGTAAACCAGACCTGGCATCCAGCGATTCTTCATCCCGAAATAATATCTATTTTTTCAGGAATACCGCAGTGCCCGGCACTATCAACAGGCAATCCCTGGCGCCTCAATTAGATTTTACCAGCGGCGATTACAGCAACGCTCCCTTTTTATTTGCTGATTTAAATAATGACGGGAAAAAAGATCTTATAACAGCAGGTGCTGGTACTGTTCCGGTAAGAATTTTTAATAACAGCAGTACAACTGGCAACATTTCATTTTCTGACAGTATTGAGGTTATTCCAGGCAGCTTTTTTTCGGATGTTATCGCTGACGGTGACCTTGATGGCGACGGTAAAACTGACCTGGTTACCATTACAAGAAACAACCGGTATGATACTTTTAATATTAGGGTGTTGAAAAATGAAACGCAGCAGGGCGGTAGTTTTAATTTTACCATTTCCCCCTCCATGGCTACACTTACCGGGAATAATACTATAAATGTGTTGGCAGTTGCTGATATGAACGGAGATGGCAAGCCAGATATTCTTTATGCGCCGGAGTATGGAAGTAAATTATATGTTTTGCAAAATACTTCCACTCCAGGTAATCTCTCATTTGCTGTCGCAGTGAATTTTACAACTGACATCAGGAATGAAGAAATAGCGATTGGAGATCTTAACAATGATGGGTTGCCTGATATTATTTTAAGCGGCCAGCAAAATTATATTTCTGTGTTTAAGAACAGCAGTACATTGAACAACCTTGCTTTAACTCCAGAACCGCCATTACCAACCAGCAGCCCGGTTGTAGATATTGTGATCAATGATTTTGATGGCGATGGTAAACCTGATGTTGCCGCCACTGCTTTAAATTATTATACCGACGTTAAAAGGGTTGCCATCTTTAAAAATACGGGTACTGCCGACAGCATCCATTTTAGCCAGGGAAGAGAGATCAAGCTACCTAACTACATGGGAAGTATTTCATCTGCCGATATTGATGGGGACGGCAAACAGGATATTGTAACAGGTGGCTACAGCCCAATGATCCTGCGCAACAAAATGGGTGTAGCAAACCTGGGTCTATGTTCGGGCAGAAGCAACACAAGTATGCAAACCAGTTTAACAGGAACCTCTTATCAATGGCAGCTAAGTTCAGATGGAATTAATTACTATTCGGTGCAGGATGACACTACCTATTCCGGTACCAATACAGCCACACTACAAATAACCGCTTTGAACAGCTATTACTATGGATACCATTACCGTTGCCTTGTTAATGGCAGCAGCTACGATAAAATAATTACGATCACGGTAAAAAACACCTGGACCGGTGCGGTGAATACCAACTGGGAAAACCCGGCCAACTGGAGCTGTAACAAGGTGCCTGACATTAATACGGATGTAGTGATACCGGGCGGTGTAGTATTGCTCAATTCAAATGCCAGTTGCAGAACGCTGAGCGTGGCGCCAGGAGCATCTTTTACGGTAGGATCAGGATTTACGCTAACCGTTACACATTAAGCGAACAGGCGCTTATTTTATTTTTCCCTTGAGCCGGTGTTTTCTTTTGTGGCTGGAAGGCTGGATACTCTTCTTTTTAAAATCATCGGATACCACGCTGATATTGCCATCTACTTCCAGCATGGCCAGGTCAACATGGCTGCAGTCTTCTACTCCATGCTCCCGTACGGCGGCTTCTATTTCTGCAATACTGATCTGGGCGGTCTCCAGGTTGTGGTATTGCATTTTTCCTTTGTAAATGAGCAACACTGCTTTTCCCTGCAGCAGTTCATTGGCCCGGGCGCTTTTGTACAGGATCTTCTTTAAAATAAAGTTGATCACAAAGAGCGATACGGCTGCCACAATACCTCCACTTAATGAAGTATCGGGCCCTACCATCGCATTCTGCACCGAATTACTGATGAGCAGAATAAAAACAAGATCTACCACTGTTAACTGAGCCAGTTCCTTTTTGCCAAATACCCTGAAGGCTACGATCACAAAAAAGTACACGGCCAGGCAACGTACAATGATGTGGAGATAATTGTTACTAAAGAGATCATTCATAAAGCGGCATTTTATTTATACATCTACGGTTTCAAACCAAACTTTAGTAGCATCGTCCCAGTCGCCGTTATAATTGGTAGTAAGCTCTTCGCCCGCTTTGATGTCGAACACAGTTTTGATCATCATCTGCTCTGCTTCCACATCCACATTGTATTCGCAATTACTCGGGCAACTGTGATTGTAAATGGGTATGAGACCCAGGGCCATGCAGCAGCGGTCTTTATTTTCGCCCCATTCAAAAATATAATTATACAAAAAGGTTTTGTCAAGCAGTTGCCGGTCTTCAAGGCTCATTACGATCACCGGAGATATCTCCACTACAGTGCCTGCCGCAATATCTTTTGAGGTAAAAACACCCCTTCCCATTTTTTCGGTATCTGCTACAAACAGGTAAGGTTTCAACATAACAATTTATTAAAGTGTTTTGAAGTATTTTTGATGGTGAAGCGTGAATGGTCACTGGTGAATGGGCGACTTATGATCAAATAACGCTTACATCTGCAACATTCAGCCTGCTAAAATTAATCAGAATATTTTATTAAGAGATTGTATCAATGTCATTAGAGCTGGAAGAAATATCATTACAGGAGCGCTTCATGGAAGCGGTGGCCTCTGAAGACAAACTTCAGATCATGGATTTTCTGAACAACCAGAACATCAGTGATGTGGCAGAACTGATCTATGACAATGAAGATTACGAAACGCAGATCATCAGTCATCTTTCCATGCACCGGGCAGCCAGCGTTTTTAAGATCCTGGAATTACCGGTACAAAAAAGGATCATCAAACACCTGCCTGCTTTCACCACGGCAGAGTTATTGAATGAACTGCCGGCGGATGACCGAACCTCTTTTTTAAGTGAGCTGCCGAGTAATGCGGTAAGGGAGTTGGTTAAAACCCTGAACCCGGAGGAAAGGAAGATCACGCTGTCGCTGCTGGGCTATCCGGAAGGTAGTGTGGGCAGGCTGATGACGCCGGATTACATTTATGTGTATGAACACGACACGGTAGAAGATGTACTCAATACCATCCGGAAATTTGCCAAGAACAGTGAAACCATTGATGTGATCTATGTGATCAATCAAAAAGGGGAATTGCTGGATGATATCAGGATCCGTGACTTCATCATGGCGCCACCTGAAAAAACTGTTACAGAACTGATGGACGGCCGCTTTATTGCGTTGCATGCCGGCGACGACCAGGAGGTGGCCAACGAAGCATTCAAAATGAATAATCGTGTAGCCCTGCCCGTGGTAAGCAAGAGCAACAAACTCCTGGGCATTGTTACCATTGATGATGTGTTGTGGGTGGCGAATGAAGAATTTAGTGAAGACATTCAAAAGATCGGTGGTACCGAAGCGCTGGATGAACCCTACCTGGATATTTCATTGATGAAGCTGTTTAAAAAAAGAGTGGGCTGGCTCATTGTATTATTCCTGGGCGAAATGCTTACGGCAACAGCCATGAAATATTTTGAGGGCGAGATACAGAAATTCGTAGTGCTGGTGTTATTTATCCCCCTCATCATTTCCTCCGGCGGCAATACAGGATCACAGGCTTCCACCTTGATCATCCAGGCAATGGCTGTTGGTGAAATCACCGTTGCCAACTGGTGGCGGGTGATACGGAGAGAGTTCATTCAGGGCGTGATGCTGGGTACAGTACTCGGACTCATCGGCTTTATCAGAGTGATCGTTTGGGCAGGTATTTCACCCGGCGTTTACGGGGCGCATGAAGTGAGAGTGGCTTTTACCGTGGGTTTTGCGCTGTTGGGTGTTGTGTTGTGGGGAACGCTGAGTGGTTCAATGCTGCCTATCTTAATAAAAAAACTCGGCGGTGATCCTGCAGTTTCTTCTGCGCCTTTTGTAGCAACGCTGGTGGATGTAACAGGCCTCATCATTTATTTTTCAGTAGCCTATTTATTCCTGCAGGGGATTTTATTATAGTCTCTATCGCCCTGTCTTTCTATCTTCCTGTTATTCGTGCTGACAGCAGCTTTTTCAAAAACCGGTCAATTGATTTTTGCAGCGCTTGATAAACAGGATCACCCGATGCCTCATTGACGATTGTATATAAAATTAAGTGAGATTATGTTTGAACTGCATACACCAGTATGCGAAACATTTTTTATCATTTAATATTATCAACATGCATCAACTTAAAAACACCACACTCAACTACTGTGTATGTGTCTTCCTTCTCCTCGGCATCAACAATAGTTTGTCAGCGCAAAATTATTTTGCCGGAACTGGTGCAGGCGCCGGCAATACCGGCACGAATGTAACAGGCGTAGGAGCTTCGGCCATTGCCGGTGGCAACAGCGGCACATTGAATGTGGCTGTTGGTTTTAAAGGGCTGTTTAAAAATACTTCCGGCGTTGCAAACACAGCCCTGGGTTCATCATCACTTTCTTCTAACTTGACCGGCAATTACAATACTGCCGTTGGTGCCTCTTCTCTTTTAACCAATACAAGCGGCAGTTTTAATACCGCCATCGGTAACGAAGCACTTTACTTGAATAAAACCGGTGCGTACAATAGCGCTGTTGGTTACAACGCTCTTTCCGCCAATGTTGCCGGTAGCGGCAATACAGCAATGGGTTTTTATTCACTTACTACCAACTCAGGCGGGCAAAACAATGCGGCTTTCGGGTACCTAAGCCAGGCCCTGAATTTATCAGGAAGCTTTAACAGCTCTTTCGGCAGCTATTCTCTTAATCAAAATTCAACGGGTACCAATAATACCGCCGGTGGATATTTTTCATTAAAGAATAATACAGACGGA
>APMI01002828.1_pt1 | contig 25994 bp, 28 predicted proteins | sample 667938 | NCBI WGS metagenome assembly APMI01 (sample SAMN01084076, study PRJNA167559) | wastewater metagenome | biome: Wastewater | place: Denmark: Ejby Moelle, Odense | collected 2011-11-28
ACCGGCACGGCAATGCCGGGATCGACCGGCAGCCGGGCCGGAAGCTGATCCGCCAGCCAGCCGATCAGCGTCGCCACGTCCGGCGCGACACCGGGCGATGCCGGGAACACCGCCGCGTCTTCGGCGGGCAGCTTGTCGATGACGGTCAGCCGCGTCGGGATCGTCGTGCCGTGTTTGGCATAGACCGATCCGTCGACGGCGGCGGAGAAGAGCACGCGGCCGCGTTCCTGCAGCCGGGTCCAGGAGGCGGTCCATGCCGGATTGTCGGATGCGAAGCTCGCCCCGGTGATGGTCACGAGCCGCCCGCCGGGCGCCAGGCGCGCCAGCGACGAGGCGACATGGCGGAAGGCGGCATCGGACATGCGGCCCTCGACATGGGCCATGACCGAGAACGGCGGATTCATCAGCGCCACGGTCGGAATAAGGCCGGGATCGAGATGATCGTCGATCTGGGCGGCGTCGAACCGGGTGACGGCGAGGGCCGGAAAGAGGGAAGACAAGAGGCCGGCGCGGGCCTCGGCCAGTTCGTTGAGCAGCAGCGTGCCGCCAGCGATCTCGGCCAGGATGGCGAGGAGCCCGGTGCCGGCCGAGGGTTCCAGCACCCGGTCGGCGGGGGTGATCGCCGCCGCCGTGACCGCCGCGAAGCCGAGCGGGACCGGGGTGCTGAACTGCTGGAAGGTCTGGGCTTCCTCCGACCGGCGCGTATGCGTCGGCAGAAGCCCGGCAATCTTGCCGAGCTGCGGCAAGATCGTCGCAGGAGTGCCGGCTTTGCGGAAAAGCGCATTGCCGTATTTGCGCAGGAAGAGAACGGTCGCCGCCTCGCAGGCATCATAGGCGGTCTTCCAGTTCCATGCGCCGGTGGCATCGGACGCACCGAAGGCGGCTTCCATGGCGCCGCGCAGGGTTGCGGCATCGACACGCTGGCCGCGTTCGAGATGCGGCAGGAGAAGCCTGGCAGCGGTGAAGACGCAGGCTGCGGTCTCGGCGTCGTGGTCGAGCGGAAGCGGCGCCGTGGCGGATGCCGCCGCGGATGCGGAAATCATGTTCATCGGGGGATTCCTCGGGAGAGCAGGACAGGATCGAGCCGCGCAGCGCTCTCTCTCGACCGCACCGGCTCAAATCCCTTCCGGCCGCTCTCTCCCTCTCAATCCGTGGCGAGAGCAGGCATGAAACAAGCGCCCGGCCGTCAGGCGGGGCGCTTGTCAGGATCAGCCAAAGCGGCGTCCGGCTCCGGTGAAGGTATATTCATTGGCGACGATGGCCTCGTCGATCACCTCATCCGAGGTCAGGTAGTCGTATTCGCGCTCCAACTGGAGGTAGAGCCAGCGGGCGAGATCACGCAGCGCCTCTATGACGATCTCCTCGGCATCGGCGGTCATGTCCTGATATGTCGGACTGTCGCGGGTGACGGAGATCGACATGCAATATTCGTGGTAGTAGTGGCCGCGATGCGTTGCCTCGGCTCGAAGTTGGTAGAAGTTGCGCTGCTGGACTGCCTGAAGGGCATCGGCGATGCCGTGCAGGGTCGTATCCAGCGGTGCATAGGACCGGATTTCGGAGGGGGAGTGCTTCCGGTAGGAATAGTAGCCCTCGAAGCAGGCCCCATCGCCTTGCGACCAGAAGCCTGAGAAGAAGATGCACGGCTGCTGCCGCGATCCGCCGCCATACAGGCGCACGGTGCGGGTCTTGAAGCGGATGCCGAGGATTTCCGCGATCCGCTGGAAATCCTCATAGACCGCATCATACGAGTCGTAGTCGAACCCGCCATCGCGATACCAAGCGCGGGCCTTGGTGTTCGCCGTGTCGGAAAGCTCATCGAGCCGATAGACCGTGGTTTCGATGATCTCAGGCATAGGGATCACCTCCGTCCAGGACGATCTCCAGCCAACTGCCGCTATAGATCCAGTCCACGGTCTCGCCGGTGGCGAGATCAAGGGCGTGCGCGCCGCCGCCGAAGGCGTTCACTCGCGCCTGCGAACAGGTGGTCGCATACTGGAAGCCCCAGAGTCCGGTCAGCCCGAACGCGGCCGCGCAGCGCTTGACGAACTGGATGACATGCTCGGGATCGCCGGTTTCGTCATCGCGCATCCAGAGCTGCGTGCCGCCATGTTCAGGCTGGATCGAGAGCAGGAAGCCCTCGGACGGAGGGTCTTCCGCGGCGTTTTCCTCGGACAGCGCGTTGTAGAGTTCGAGCGCGCGGGCCGCGTTTTCGGGGGTGCCGACATCGAGCAGGCAGGAGAAATGGGTATAGTAGTTGGCCATGACAGGCTCCTGAAACGACAAAGCCCGACGCGAGGCCGGGCGAGGATGAGGGGGAAGCAGGGAGGGATCAGGCGGCTTCGGGCAGCCTCAGAAGTTCGTCAGCCGTCTCGCGCCAGAAGGGATCGACCAGTCGGGCCTCGAGGAGACTGGCGCGGTAGCGGAGATTGCGGGCAGATGCCGCGTCGCCGCGCCCGGATGCCACGAAGGCCATGCCGCGCAGACGGCTGGCTTCGATGACGACACGGCGGGCCTCGGCGTCGGAAGCGACGGGTTGCTGCCAGAGAACGATACCGGCCCGGACCTCTCCGGCGAGGACAAGGCCCAGGTCGCTGTCCTGAATGACCATGACGCGCGGGCGGAAGCGCAGCGCATCGCCCGCGTCGCTGAGGATGTCGCCGCACGCGACGCGGCGGAAGGCGACCGTCATGGCTTCTTCGGGGGACGGGCATTGGCCGATGACGAGCGTGCGGTCGAAGCTGCCGACGTCACCGCTTTCATCGTAGCTGGCGATACCGATGCAGGAGATGCGCAGCGGCAGCTTCTGGGCGTGACGCAGCCGCGGCAATACCTGCTGCGCGACGATCTCGCCGATCGGGGTGAAGGTAGCATGGCGGGGAAGGCTCATGGGACGAACTCCGCGACAGGCGGCGGAAGCCTCTCTCCCGCCTGCAACCCGTCACGGCCAACCGGCCCGCACTCTCACTCTCCCATCGCAATGAAGGACCGTTCCTGCCTGCGCCAGGATGTTCCGAAGGTCAGCACCAAGGTTCACGCCGTCCGGCCCAGGTTCTCGCCAGCCCTTCACTGACGAGAATATCGCCGATGTCGTGACCTTCGACGCGGATCGCCGCCAAGGTCCGCCCATAGCGGTCGGTGCCTTGGCGCAGAATTTCCACCCGCCGGCCTTGCAGAATTTCTGCCAGCCTGATCTTCGCCTGCCGGGCAAGGTCGGATTCATAGGTGCAGCGGCCCTCGATCTCGGGGGCGTCGATGTTGAAGATCCGAACGGCTTCGGATTGGTGTCCCGCACCCAACCGGATCGAGTCGCCGTCCCAGACCCGGATTTCCGCCGATTCGCAGGATACCGTGCAGAGCATGACGGACACGACGATATGGCTGAGCATGGCGAATGGCTTTCATCTTGAAGGAGCGAAATCGGCGTGATCGCCGCCGGTTCTTTCCGATGCGAGCCGAGATCGCAATGCGGACCGGCACGCAAGCGGCAATCGGCGGCGATTGACGGGAAGAAGGCCCGGCTGCGCCTGGGCACCGGGCCGTCGGAGTGAGGCGCTTTCGCGCCTCAGCTCCATGGATCGAGTTCCAGCTCCACCATCTCCTCGTCGCCGTCGAACTCGGCGGCGGGGCAAGCGCCGTGGGTTCCGTCTCCGGCCTGAAACACGACGATCTCGACCATCAGCGTGGACGCGAGGCTGGCGGCGAAGGCGGTGGCATCTGCGTAGGACATGGGTTCCGGCTCCTGTCTTGGGAGGCGGGGGACCATCCCCCGCGCGACAGGCGCCCGAAGTGTCTGACCGGATCTGCAATCACCCTCGGGCGTTCGGGCTCTTCCCGAATCCCCGAGGGCGGCACGCTCGCGTAAGCCGACCCCTTGCGGGTTGATTGACGAAGAGACGGTCGGACCAAGGTTCGCGAATGGAAGCGGGGGTGGTGTTTTGCCTCCGACAGGGGCCGGAAACCCGTCGCAGATGCCCCGCCGCGCCGGCCTTGTTGCCGCGCCGATGTGCCGGATGTGTTTCAGGCCGGGGATGGAACCCGCTGGATCGTGACGACGAAAGGGTGACGCAATGGTGAAGCTGGATCTCGTTCCATCGCTGCCTGAGCAGCGATACCCGGCGGCCCCGGTGCCCAGGCGCAGCTTTCAGGGCCGGTCAGTCCCAGAACCCATCGACGATTTCACGGGCGATCAAGGCGCGAGCCTTCATCATTACATCGTCGCCGGAGGTGTCGATATGGCCGTAAAAGCGTGTCCGGGCGCCATATGCCATCCAGTTGGCATAGCGGCAGTATTCGCGGGCATCGAGACGGAAGACGCGCATGTCCTCGGCCCAATGGGGTTTGGGTTCCACGACGACGGTGATGCCGTCGCGGCTTTCCTCCCAGGGCAACGTGCGTTCGTTCGGGCGGTTTTCCCGATCCTGGGCTAAGATTTCGTCGATGGTGATGGGCATGGATGTCTCCCGAAACAATGAAAGGCCCGGTCTCCTGCGGAAGACCGGGCCGAAGGGTATGATCGCAATGCGGGTGCTCGCTGTGGATCAGGCGGCGGCGCGACCTTCGACGATATCGGCGCCGACCTCATCGGCCGTCACCTCCTCCAGACGCGCCGCGCTGTATCGGTTCTTGGCCAGCCACAGTTCGGCAGCCTCCCGGCTTTCGGCGAGGTGCAGCAATTCGCTGTTGCCGCCGATGTCCTGAAGCACTCGCACCATGCCGATGGCGGGCCGCTCGACGATCTCGAAGGAAAGATCGCTGTCGACCGAATGGGTGCGCATGACGGTGACAAGGATCACCCCGGCGCTGGCGAAATTGCCCTCATGCAGGGTAATGGAAGCCGGAGAGGAATAGGTTGGGCGCTCGCGCGCCGGTTCCTTCTTCACCAGCCGGCCGAGGCCGTTACGCCGTTCCCAGGCAGCGAGCTTCTTGGTGAAGCGCGCCGGAGGCCTGGGGGCATGGTCGGTGTAGCGGATGAGAGCGCCGAGGGGCGCGGTGTCGTGAACGATATGTGCGGACATGGGAGCTGTCTCCAGAAACGAGAAAGGCCCGGCGAATGCCAGGCCGGATAAGTCGTGGTGTGGAAAAAGGGGGCGACCGGAGCCGCCCCATCGTTGAGGATCATTCGGCGGCAATCATGTGGTCCGCGTCATTGTCGGCATGGACTTCATCCTCGGCGTCACCGGCGAGAAAGTCCGGCAACGCCTCAGTATCGTCCTGCGCCTCGGCTTCGACCGGGGCCTGTTCCGGGTCGAACAGGCGCAGCGGCTCGGGCAACCAGCCGGTATCGGCCAGAAGACGTTCGGCCTCCTTGGCCATGTCGCCTTTCTTCAGGTGCTCGATCAGTGAAGCGGCGCGTTCGCCAGCCCCTTCGCGCACAGCCTCAAGAATGCGAGTCTTGGTGACGCGACCGAGATAGTTCTCGACCGTTGGCCGCCATCCTGCAGTCTCGACCATATCGAGGCCGGTCGCGCGTGCCAGACGGTCCGCCTGCGCGAGCCGCCGTTCCAACCCATGCTGCGAGATGCCGTTGCCGCTGAAGGGATTGGGCCTCTCGTAGAGTGCATTGACACCATAGGCGATGCAATGGGCAAGCAGCGCCATCCGGCTGGCATGATCAAGCGCCGCGATCCAGTCCCACAAAGCGTCGTCATCGGTCGGCAGGTCCGCCTTCCAGTCCTCATAGCGCGCTTCGATGGACTTGGCCGAAGGGCTGTCCTTCAGGTCCGTGCCCTGCGACGAGAAGAAATGATGACGCACGCCGACTTCCAGGCAACCACCCGGCGCGGAATAGTGGTAACGCTCCATCACGAGCCGATGCAGCAACGCCGTCATGGCGACATGGGGATTGTTCGCCAGCGCATCGTGAAGCGCCAGCGTCCGGTGCGCGGTCAGTTCCGCGACCAGTCGTTCCGGCAAGGGCTTGATGACGTCATCCTCCTCGTCCGGTTCGGTCGGCTGTCCGCCCACGGTGATGACCGCGCGCTGAATCGCCGGAGCCGAAGACGATGCGCCATCGGGATCGGGACCTTCAGGGTCCTCGTCGCCATCCACAATTACGGGCTTTTCGTCTTCGGGACGGACATAGCCGCGATCGACCGATAGGCGGCCTTCGCGGTCGATGCTGAGGAACACGCCGGCCTGGGCGATCTCGGCCGGATCGTAGATCACAGGCCGATCCTCGAAGGCGGCCAGCGCGGTTTCGATTTCGCCGACCCGCTCATCCACTTCGTCGGGATATTGCTCGGCCTCGGCATATTCGGCTTCCAGCGCCTCATATTCCGCGGTGAGCGCGTCGAAACTGGCCTGTTCCTCCTCGGTCAAGGGCGTGGTGGCGCCGATCAACCGGCGAAGACCGTGACCATAGCCATAGGGAACCTCGACACGCGCGTCGACCCATTTCCAGCCTTCGGCCGCGATAACCTCGGCTTCCGACTTCAGCTTGTCATCGGTGAGTTGGTCGAGCAGCGCGACATCCTGCAACCAGCCACCGTCATCGGACTGGAACAGATCGTTGAGCACGATGCCGCCGGCCGCCTCATAGGCTTCGACGCCGACGAACTGCGCGCGCTTGTCGCTCGCCCGCACCGTAGTCTCGGTCAGCATGCGGCGGATCTGATGCGGCTCCTTCGACCAGCTATCCTTGATCGCCTCCCAGACCTGTTCCTGCCGGGCGTGATCGGGATTGACGGTGAAGGCCATGAGCTGTTCGAGCGTCACGCCGTCTTCGGCATAGAGGTCGAGCAGCGAAGGCGAGACAGCGGCGAGGCGCAGGCGCTGCTTCACCACATTCACCGAGACGAAGAAGGCCGCCGCGATCTCTTCCTCGGACATGCCCTTGGCGCGCATGTCCTGAAAGGCGCGATACTGGTCGAGGGGGTGGAGCGGCGCGCGCTGGATATTCTCGGCCAGGCTGTCGTCTTCAGCGAGAATGCTGGAACCCGCTTCGCGCACGATGCAAGGGACCGGCGCGGTTCTGGTGAGGCGCTTGGCCTTCACCAGCAATTCCAGCGCCCGATAGCGACGGCCGCCAGCGGGAATCTCGAACATGCCGGTCTCCGCGCCATCGGCATCGACGACGGGGCGCACATTAAGACCCTGAAGCAGACCACGCCGGGCGATGTCCTGCGACAAATCCTCGATCGACACGCCGGCCTTGATGCGCCGGACGTTCGACTGGCTGAGGATCAGCTTGTTGAAGGGAATGTCACGCGAGGGCGACAGGGTGATTTTCTGAACGGCAGTAGCCATCGTGGTAGTCTCCGCGACGAGCGCCGAGAGCCTCTCTCTCGACCTCAAACCCGTCACGAAGCGAAGCCCCGCCCTCTCACTCTAAGAAGGCATGGGACCGATCTCGCCATGGGCGGCCATCAGCGCCAGCGTGGTGGACTGGACGCCGGCGCCGAGGCTGAGGACGCGCAGCCGGATGTCGGCCACCTGCGCGGGATCGGAGGCGAAACCGGGAAAGGCCAGCGCGTTCATCACGCTGCCTCCCTCTCGTCTTCGTCAGCAAAGCTGCCGCCCGCTTCGGGAAGAAAGGACAATATCCAGTCGGCGCCCTTGCTGGCCTGCGAGGCGGCGCGGACGATAGCGCGGGAATCCTCGCGCATGACCTCCAGCCAGGAGCCGATATAATCGGCATGGCGCACGGTCGGCACGATGCCGAGGGCGGCGCAACTGAAGGCCGAAATCTGTTCGGCGATCATTTCCTCGAAGGCATATTTCTTCGAACCAAAAGAGCCGGTGAGATCCCGGTTGAGGCGGCTGTGGTGGCCGCTGGCGTGACCGATTTCGTGCAGGGCCGTCCGGTGCCAGTTAATCGGCTCGAAATAGGCTTGCGGCGGCGGGACCATCACGAAATCCTGCGACGGCGCGTAGAAGGCGCGATCGCCGCCGATGCGGAAGTCAACGCCGGTGGCGCGGATCAGCGCCTCGACCTTCGGCTCGATCAGGCCCGGCGGAGGCGGCGGTGCAATAGTGGCGATGTCGTCGGGCAGGCCCTCGCATTGCGCCGCGTTGAAGACGGTGAACCGCTTCAGGAACGGGATGGACTGTGCATCCTCACCCGTCTCGCGGGCACGGCGCTTCTGGTCCTCCGGGGTGAAACGATCTGCATAGACGACGGTGGTGCCGCGTTCGCCCTTCATCACATTGCCGCCGAGCGAGAGGGCTTGGCGAAACGTCAGCCAGCCCTGGCCCGGAAAGCCGTGCTGCATGACGGCGCCCCAGAGGATGAGAATATTGATGCCGGAATAGGTCCGGCCGGTGCTGGCGTTTTTCGGGAGGCCGAGCGGCGCCGTGCCCGGCGATTTTCCCCAGGGCTGCACCCAGGGCAGTCGGCCTTGCTCCAGCTCGGCGATGATCTTGCTGGTGATGTCGTCATAGAGATTTGTGCGGTCAGCGCCGGTGCGCGCGCCGCGATCATATCTGGCCATCGGGATTGCTCCGCGACGGGCCCCGGAAGCCACTCTTCCAGCCTTCAACCCGTCACGGAAAACCCGTCCGCACTCTCACTCTCAGGGGGCGTTGCGGGGTCTCCCCGCTGATGGGGGTGCGTCGGCGACGCCAGTGCCGACCAGGGGGAAGGCTTTCCCCACGACATCAAATGACAAGTAAGGGGTGGAAAGCGGTCTGGCAAGTTTCGGGCGGCTAAGCTACGAAAGCTGCCTTTCACTTAGTAAACGAGCTTCGGCGGCAACACGCGGCCGGTCCGCTCATCTAGCCCAGACGACAGCAACGGGATGGACAGCGACTGTCCGCCTTCGGCCCGGAGATGCACGGGGGGGGGTGAGAAGCGCATCATAATCTGATTTGCACTAACCTGCGCGTTTAAGGTGCAAGATTTGGACATGCTGGATACTTTAAACGGCGAGGATTCGCCCACCGCATAGGTAGCGGCAGCGTAATTTGGGGGAGACATAGGTGCATTTGAGTCGTGTTGTTGTGAAGGGTTATCGGTCACTCGGTTTCGTGGATTTCGCCATTCAGGAAAAGGCTACGTGTGTTATCGGCGAGAACAACACTGGTAAGTCCTGCCTCATGCAGGCCATCCGGTTGTGCTTGGATGTCGATCTGTCCTCTGCTTTTCGCTCGCTCCAGAAGGATGACATCCACACAGGAATCGACCAGAGCGCGCCATTTCAGGTTCTGATTGGCGTCGAGTTCACAGGCTACGAGGCCAAGGATAATGAGGTAGCGATGCTCCACGGCACGCAATTGGGCGATGGCCGTGCTCGTATCTTTTACCGCTTCCGGCCAAAGACGCTGGCGCGTGATGCTCTCGAATCCGGGGAGCGACAGCCTGACAGTCTCACGCTGGAGGACTACGGTTGGGAGCTTTTTGGGGGCGGAAACCCGGCGGTTGATCTCACGCAGATCGAGTGGGACACGGATAACGACGAGATCGGGGCTCGTTCCGTGGGCCTCCAGTATCTTCAGGCCTATCGCGTCGTCTTCCTTCACGCGTTGCGGGACGTCGAAAGCGATCTTTCGGACATGCGTCGATCGCCCCTGATCCGCCTGATCGAAGCGAGCAAGATCGGGGCCGCCGAGCAGGCCGCCCTCATCGCCGCTGTGCAGGCGGCCAACGACGCGATCGAGGCCTCTCCCGCTGTCGAGAACATTGCGGATGCGATCGATTCAGCCTTGGAGGAAATCACCGGCAATGCCTTTGCCCTCGATGTCGATTTGGGCCTGAGTTCACCGACCTTCCAGTCGATCCTGCGCAATGTGAGGCTGTTGCTGAGCGGGCCGTTGATGAAGCTCTACGAGCCTCGTCGCAACGGGCTCGGCATGAACAACCTTCTTTATATCGCGATTCTGATCGAGCAATTCAGAAAGCGAGCCGCCGAAGGAAAGGCGGCCGGCGAGTTGATCCTGATCGAAGAACCCGAAGCCCACCTTCATCCGCAGCTGCAGATGGTGCTCATACAGGCGCTGCGCAACCTGCCGTTCCAGTCAATCGTCACCACCCATAGCACGCAAGTGACATCGAAAGCGCCTCTATCGTCTTTTGTGATGATGACAACCACGGCCACGAATGCGCCGTTCGTCTCGACTGCTGCATCGAACACGGCGCTGACGCCGGCCGACATAGCAGACCTGGAGCGCTACCTCGATGCCACCAAGTCGAACCTCTTGTTTGCGCGAAAGGTGATGCTCGTTGAGGGAGCCGCCGAAGTGTTTTTGCTGCCTGGGTTGATCAAGTCGGCAATGGGCATCGACCTGGACCGCGAGGGGATTTCGGTTGTGGCGATCCATGGCGTTCATTTCGGCGCTTATGCGCGGCTTTTTTCCGCGATCGGCCTTCCCAAGCGTTGCGCGATAGTAGCCGATGCTGACCAGTCGCCACCCGATGCGGAGGCGGTGATTGACGAGGATGACGCCGAACCTGATCTGCCAGTGAAGGAGGATTTGTCCGCCTTGGAAGGTGACTTTGTGAAGGTCTTCCTCGGCTCCACAACTTTTGAACGCGAGATCACGCTCGACGCCAACCTTTCCATGCTGGAGAAGGCAGCCCGCGCTCTTGGGGCCCCGAACATCGCGAGGAAGCTGGCAAACGCCGACTTGTTCGGAGTGGATGAGCCCCTGAAGAAGAGCGTTCTCAATACCGCAAAGCGATTTGGGAAAGCGCGGTTCGCGCAGCTCGCAGCCGAACATATTCCCGAAGCGGGCGCAGGGCTGCCGCCCTATGTTCGGCGGGCGGTGGAGTGGCTGCTGGAATGAAACTCACCTGTCAGCAGCAGCGCGCACTGGACCATCCTGGAAATCTTCTCCTCAAGGCGTGCCCCGGGAGTGGGAAGACCCGCACCATCGTGGCCAAGCTCGTGAAGGATGTTGAAGCCCTGCGCGGAACGCCCTTCTCGGTTGCGTGCATAACCTACACCAATGCAGCGGTCAGCGAGATTGACGCGCGCGTTGCGGCGCATCTGATGCCGGACGATCAACAGAATTACCTGGTCTCGACTATCCACTCCTTCTGTTTGCATCATATTCTGCGCCCCTTCGCATCACGCGTGGAGGGCTTCTCCGGTGCAATGAAAGTGCTCACCTCTGAACGAGAGGAGTTCACACACATTGCCGACATGGCCGCAGAGTCGGTCGGACGATACGATCTTCGCTTCGAAGACTACCAGCGCTTTGGAAATATCGGGCTCGATGCCAATGGCCAGTTGATCGGCTCGGCGCTTGAGGACGATATGATCCGTCTCGCCGCGCCACATTTTCTGCGCATTGCCGGGGAGCGCGGCTTCATAGACTTCGCGAGTATTCTATACCGAACACTGTGCCTGCTCCGCGATGATGCCGAAGTGGCCAATTCAGTTGCGACCAAATTTCGCTCGTTCCTCGTCGATGAATTTCAGGACACCACGGAAATCCAGATCGAGATTCTGAGGTTGATCTTCGCGCAAGGGAAATCGCAATTCTTCCTCGTGGGTGATCCGGCTCAATCCATATACGGTTTTGCAGGTGCGCGGCCCGAGTTGATCGACCCCTTCGCGGATGAGATCGGCGCGAAGCGCAATCTTTCCTTGTCAATGAACTTCCGGTCGAGCGGCCCCGTTGTGGAACAAGCCGAGAGGCTTTTCCCGCGCAACCCAGCCATGACGAGCGAAGGAAAGGCCAAGATGTGGACGGAGCCCGCCCACTTTGTGGCGACCAACCGGACCTTCGACGCGATCACCGATGAGTTTCTGCCTGCGATCGCGCGCATGAAACTGCCACTGGGGCGCTCGGCGATCCTCGCAAAAAGCTGGGCCGCGCTCTATCCAATCTCGCGCGGCCTTCGGGAGTTCGGAGTCAAGGTCGTTGGCCCTGGCGCGCGCCCTTACCGACGCTCCCGCCTCTTCGCGGGTCTGGCCGAACAACTGGGTGCCGCCATCATCGATGGACACCTCTTCAACATCCGCCAAGTAGAGCGGGCCGTCTTCAATGCTATCCAAGACATCATCGGGCATAGTCGATTCGATGTGTTCGGATACGAAGGCAGGCGTACGATTGTCGAGCTTCTGCGCCTTTCGGAGGACGTCGCGCGCGAGGCCGATGGCCTTTACTGGCTTCGCGCGGTTGCCGACGAAGCCGGTGCCGTGCTGGTCCGGGGCGGATGGATACCACCTGCGCATAAGGCAGACTTCAGCAGCTCTGTTGCCGAGATGATTGAAGACATGCAGCGCAACGACGTCGACGTTGAGAACCTCACGATCGAGGACCTTGGCATGTTTGCCAGTCCAGACAAAGCGCTACGCCTGATGACCATCCATGAGGCGAAGGGACGCGAGTTCGCAGCAGTCGCGATCATTGGTGTAAAGGAAGGCTCATTCCCCTACTACAAGGCGAAGACGCACGAGGAGGTCGAGGCCGAGAAACGCCAGTTCTACGTCGCGGTGACGCGGGCGGAGCAACTCCTTATGTACATTTACGATCGTGACTGTTTTGGAAACCCGCCAAGCCGTTTCCTCGGCCCGGACGGCGTAAATATCCTCAGGTAGATCGCTGCGAGGAAAGGAGCCTCGCTGATGCAGTTGACCGCTTCGTGCAGCTGGTTTTTCGTCCAAGACACCTGCATAAGGGTGGAGAGCGGACTAGCAGTTATCAATGCCGAAATCAAATAGCGGACCTTCATCCAGCTATCTGGATGCGCGAGAGGCCCCCCACGCGGATTTGACAGACACGTGTGTCAATCTTCAGTCGACGGTGCGGTGACGGTCCTTGGCGGTGTCGTGGGGGCCTAGCTTGGGAGGCCCTGATACACTGAGCTCGCGACGAGAGGACCTCTTTCGACCAAAACCTACAAGTCATGATACGGCCGCGCATGCGCGAAGGCGGGGGCCGTTTCGGTTCCGACTGACCGACAAGTCGCGCATAATCACGCGCATAATTCGACATTGATTTCCGGAAAAATATCGGGCACCATGTGCATAATCACATGGAGTCGCATTTGCCATGCCCACCCCGCACCAGCCTACAGTCCGCCAGCTTCTGAAAGAGCACGGCAGGGACGTGATCATCCGTCAGGCAGTCGAGGATGCATGGGCCACCGTAAAAGCGATGCCGGGTCGCACTTGGTGGCGCCGTAAGACGACCACGGCCGAGCTGGTTTGGGAGCACATGATCGAAAACGCCATTGCCGGGCTTGCAGACGATAAGGGTGTGCGGGTGGTGCCCCACCACGACACCGTGTCGTTCATTATCTGCGACACCGTGCTGCTGCGGATGAAAAAGGCAGATCTGCAGCTGCGGACCAAAAACTATCCTACGGCTCAGGCAACACTGTTCCATGCCCATGAGTCCGACCTTTTCGGGTATCCCGGCCTGCAGCGCGTCGAAGCGACCTACGTGCTGAACCGCTTTGCCACCGATATCGACTGGATCGGTATTGTTGCTCAGGAGCGGAGCAATATCCTGTGGCAATTCGAGCTTGGCGCAGACGCGGAAGGCGATGTTGTGGCATTTCCTGTCGCACCGCCGGCCGGCCCTGCTGCCGATCGCGTGCTGAAAGTCAAAGATACCGGAGCCGGTGATGAAGCGGCTCAGAAGCAAGACGAATGACTACGCAATTCAATCCCGGGTTACTGTTGCTTGCGCGGCAGTACCGACGCACCAGTCAGACGGAGCTTGCACGCGCCGCTGAGGTCAATCAGGGCCATTATTCCCGCATCGAAAATGGCCTGACGGCCGAAGACCCTGCGGCTGATGTGGTCGAGCGCATTGCCCGTGCACTTCGTTTTCCGGCTGCCTTCTTTTATCAGCAGGACGGCCTGACAGGCCTGCCATTGAGCGTTCATCCCATGAACCGGAAGAAGGCAAGCGTGGCCGAAGGGGCGCTTCGCCAGGTGCACGCAGAGCTGAATATCCGTCTCATCCATCTTCGCCGTTATATGCGAGCAATTGAGATCGAACCTGAGCTGCCATTGCCACATATCGACGTTGAGGAAGGCGGCGGACCCCAGGAAATCGCGCGTAAAATCAGACGCGCTTGGTCAATTCCAGACGGCCCGATCGACAATCTCACCAATTACTGCGAGCGCGCCGGCATCCTCGTGATTGAGTGCGAATTCGATGCGCCGATCGATGGCGTAACCATGCTGGTCAGGGATCTTCCGCCAGCCATTTTTCTGAACCGGAAAGTGCCAGCCGACCGTGCGCGCTTTTCGCTTGCCCATGAACTTGGGCATGTTGTTATGCACCGGGTACCGACTGACACGATCGAAGAAGAGGCCCATGCCTTTGCCGGCGAGCTTCTGGTGCCCGAAAAGTCGTTCAGGCGATCCTTGCTCGGCCAGCGTCTGACGCTCGAATGGCTGGCTCGGCAGAAGGCATTTTGGCGTGTGTCCATGCAGTTTCTGCTGTACCGTGCCGGGGCTCTCGACTTGGTCACGCGCCACCAGACGGAATATCTCTGGAAGAGGATATCTGCGCTTGGCTGGCGGACACGAGAGCCAGAGGAAACGGATATTCCACCAGAACGCCCAACAGTATTTCCTCGTCTGGTGCGTCATCATTCCGAAACCCTTGGGTATGGAATCGACGAGCTGAAAACGCTGCTCAATGTCGATCCCGACGACATTCGTCAGCTCTATGGGGTGCACTTAGGCAAACATCGCCTTTATGCAGTGAAATAGCCGGGAGGACCATTTGATCCACAATCATACGGATCATGGCAAATGGTCCGAAACCGGCGTTCCCAAAAAGGGCTGGAACTGCATCGGCATCGACGATCTGGAAGAACCTTCCCAGATCTGCGAAATGTGCGGTACTGCCGAAATCCGATATGTCCACTATATGCAGCACCCCGATTATCCGGAGGAGCTGGCGGTTGGGTGCATCTGCGCCGAGAACATGGAACAGGACTACGTCCGGCCACGCGAGCGGGAAAAGCGCCTGCGCACACTCGCCCGCCGGCGCAAGACCTGGAGGCGCAGGCAGTGGAAGGTATCCAGCAGAGGAAACCCGTACCTGAATGCGGAGGGCTACAACCTGGTCCTGACACAGAGCGGCCGGGGTTGGCAGGTGATCATCAAAAATCGTGAGACCGAACGCCAACAAGCGGGTCACAAGTATTTTCGCACCGAAAACGACGCTAAAGATGCTGCCCTTCAAGCATTGCTATGGGCCAAGGATCACCTTTAAGCCCTAATGCGGATCGCTGGGATCGGACCGGAACGTCCGCTTTTGGGAATTCGTGGAGGTTTGTCGAACGTCCGAAATGGGGTCGCCAACAGACACTTAATCGGAGGGCTCATCTCGGGGCCTTGCGATCTGCTCTCACCGAAAATCGCGCGTTTTCACCCTGATCGCATCGATGTGCAGGTCGCGCACATACATGTCGCGCGGTCTCGACACCTTTGGCGGCTGACTGCGCGGATCGGGTGTCGGCGAGCCGTGGTGGAACTCATCGCCGCGACTATGCGGCAAGGGAAATGCCCCATCGCGCTGCCCTATACTCGCCAATTCCGCGGACAGATCGGTAATCCGATGCGCGACCAGATGCACCACCTCGCCCTCGCGCTGGATGCGGCCTTTCACGGCGATCATGCCCGAGGACAGGATGATCCGGCGATACCGCTCGAACACCTTGGTCCAGACGACAAGATTGGCGGTGCCGGTTTCATCTTCGACGGTTACGAACATCACGCCTTTTGCAGAGCCGGGACGCTGGCGAACGAGAACGATGCCGGCCGATTCCAGCCATCGCCCATCGCGTGACCCCATGGCCTCGGCACAGGAGACGATCCGACGGCCCGAGAGATCGGCACGCAGGAAGGAAACCGGATGGCGGCGCAGCGACAGGCCGGTGTGGCTATAGTCCTCGACCACCTCGCGCCCGGCAGCCATGGGGCGCAACGCGATCGCAGGCTCATTGACCTCCGGGACGGTTCCGCCTTCGCGCTCTGAGGCAGCCGCGAACAGCGGCAGTTCCTCGTCCCGCAATCCCTTGATCGCCCAGAGCGCCTCCCGGCGCGCAAGGCTGAAGGCCGGGCCAAAACCGTCAGCTTCGGCAATCCGGGTCATGGCGGCGACAGGCACGCCGCAGCGGCGCCAGAGGTCATCGACCGAGGCAAATGGCTCATCGGCCCGGGCCGCGACGATGGATGCGGCATGGGCGTTGGCCAGTCCCTTCACCATGCACAGACCGAGGCGGACCGCAAAGCGGGTCTCGTCGTCTGTCGGCTCCAGCGTACAATCCCATCGCGAAGCGTTGACGCAGATCGGACGCACCTCGACACCATGGTCGCGGGCATCCCGGACGATTTGTGCCGGGGCGTAGAAGCCCATGGGTTGGGAGTTCAGAAGAGCGGCGCAGAATGCATCGGGGTGCCAGCATTTCAGCCAGGCGGAGGCATAGGCAACCAAGGCAAAGGAGGCGGCGTGGCTCTCGGGGAAGCCGTAGGAGCCGAAGCCCTCCAGTTGCCGGAAGGTGCGCTCGGCAAATTCCCGATCATAGCCATTGGCCACCATTCCCTCGATCAGCTTGTCGCGGAATTTCGAGACGCCGCCGGTGAATTTGAAAGTGGCCATGCTCTTGCGCAGGAGGTCGGCCTCGCCGGGAGTGAAGCCTGCGCATTCGATGGCCACGCGCATGGCCTGCTCTTGAAAGAGCGGCACGCCGAGGGTTTTGCCGAGCACCTTTTCCAGCTCTGGCGTTGGGTAGTGAACCTCTTCCAGTCCTTCGCGGCGACGGAGATAGGGATGGACCATGTCACCCTGGATCGGCCCCGGTCGAACGATGGCGACCTGCACCACCAGATCGTAATAGGTCCGCGGTTTCAGCCGGGGCAGCATCGACATCTGCGCGCGAGACTCGATCTGAAACGTCCCGAGGGTGTCTGCTTTACGGATCATGGCGTAGGTGCGTGGATCTTCGGCTGGGATGGTCGCCAGATCGACGGCGATCCCCTTGTGTTCGGCGATCAGATCGAGACCCTTGCGCATGCAGGTCAGCATCCCGAGAGCCAAGACATCCACCTTCATGAAGCGCAGGGCGTCAATGTCGTCTTTGTCCCATTCGATGATCTGGCGATCCACCATGGCGGCGGGTTCGATCGGTACGAGATCATCGAGCCGGTCATGGGTCAGGACGAAGCCGCCCGGATGCTGCGACAAATGCCGGGGTGCGCCGCGAAGCTGCGCTGCCAGTTCGAGGGTCAGGCGCAGACGGCGATCCTGCGGATTGAGGTTCAACTCACGGATTTGCTGATCCGATACGCCGGTTTCCGACCAGGCCCAGAGCTGGCCGGAAAGGGTGTGGAGCAGATCCTCAGGAAGGTCCATGGCCTTGCCGACATCGCGCAGCGCGCCCTTGGAACGATAGCGGATGACGGTGGCCGTCAGCGCGGCATGGTCCCGGCCATAATGCTCATAAACCCACTGGATGACCTCTTCGCGGCGTTCATGCTCGAAATCCACATCGATGTCGGGCGGCTCCCTGCGTTCCTCACTGACGAAGCGTTCGAAGAGCAGATCGTTGCGGCCGGGATCGATGGCGGTGATGCCGAGGACATAGCAGACGGCTGAGTTCGCCGCCGAACCGCGTCCCTGACAGAGAATGCCGCGCGAGCGGGCAAACTGGACGATGCTGTTGACGGTCAAAAAATATGGCGCGTAGTCGAGTTTGCCGATCAGGGCCAGTTCGTGGCGCAGCGCCGCCGTCACTTCGTCAGGCACGCCATCGGGATAACGTGTCGCCGCACCCTCCCAGGTTAGTCTGTCCAGTGTCTGTTGCGGCGTCAGGGCCGGATCGTCACGTTCCTCGGGATATTGGTATCGCAGTTCGTCAAGGCTGAAGGTGCAGCGGCGCATGATCTCCACTGTGCGCGCCAGCGCTTCCGGCCAACGCGCGAACAGACGGTGCATCTCGGCGGGCGGTTTCAGGTATCGATCGGCATGGCGTTCCCTCCGATGACCGAGGGCGTCGATCGTAGTGTTGTGGCGGATGGCCGTCACGACGTCCTGTAACATGCGGCGGCCCGGTTCATGGAACAGCACGTCATTGGTCACGACGGTCGGCACTCGCGCCTGTTGCGCCAGCATCAACAGCTCCCACAGCCGCATCTGATCGTTGGGACGGCGGCGCAGCGTGAGCGCCAGATAGGCGCGATCCCCGAAGGTGTCACGCAGTCGTCGCAGCCGCAGGGCGCAGACCGCATCGGCCAGATCGGGCACCAGGACCGCGATCATGCCTTCGCCATAGGCGACCAGATCAGCCCATTCCAGATGGCATCCCCCTTTTCCGGCGCGGCCCTTGCCGAGGGTCAGTAGGCGGCACAGCCGCGACCATGCATCCCGATCGGTGGGATAGACCAGTACCGACATGCCGCAGGCCAAGTCGAGGCGGCAGCCGACGATCAGCCGGACGCCGGTGGCCTTGGCGGCCTCATGGGCGCGGACGATCCCGGCGACCGAATTTCGGTCCACTACGGCGAGCGCCTCGATCCCCATGAGGGCGGCGGTCGCAAACAGCTCGTCGGCCGAGGAGGCGCCGCGCAGGAAGGAATACTGCGACGTCACCTGCAATTCGGCATAGCGCGGCCCATTTCTCGAGGCGTCCGTCATCCGAAGATCCCGTGCATGAACCAGCGATGCGAGCCGGTGGCGGCATCCTCGCCATCGCCGGCGCGAAAGACCCAGAAGCGTTCGCCGGCGTCATCCTCGATGCGGAAGTAGTCGCGCACCGCCGCCAGTTCCGCATCGCGCTTCCACCATTCGCCGAAGACACGTTCAGGTCCGTCAGCCCGGCGCACCCGCCGCCTTACGCCGCGCCAGGAAATCCAGTTTGGCGGATGATCGGGCAGAAGCGCCATGGTCTCGATGGGCTCAGGCTGCATCAGCAGCCGCGATGGGCGGGGCCAATGATCCGGCCAGCCTGCGCCGGTCTCCGCCGCAAGTGCGGGAATGCGGCAGATGGATCGTTCCGGGACGTCGCTGGCGACGGGAGCAAAGCGATAGATTGCCCGCGCGCCGACCCGGTTCGCCAGGACATCGATCAGCCCGGAAAGATCGGGTTCCGGCGTGTCGATAAGTGATGTCGTCGCTTGCCGCGCTTCCAAAGGTTCGACAAGGGTGGCCGCGAGCGACATGATCTCGATGCCGAGGCCGGGATCGATGATTTCTATCTTGTCGCAAAGAAGTCGGGTCAGTCGTTTTGGCTCGCGCACGGGACGGGCAAGCCCGATGCGCACCGTCTCGATGCGGTTGTCGACCCGGTGACAGAGCAGATCGAGGCGCCGCGCCCCAAGGCCACGTTGCTCCAACGTATCGCAGAGGGAGGCGACGAGCTTCCCGATATAGCGCGCGATCGTTTCGACCGCCCCGATGGGTTCAGCAAAGCTGCGCCTGGCTTCGATCATATCCTCGGGACGCCCCGGTGTGATCGGCTCGGCGGCCGCGCCGAGCGCCTGATCGAGCCGGCGGCCGAGTTCAGGACCGAACCTGCGCGTGAGTGGCGCGCGAGGCTGGGCGATCAGGTCGGAGATCGCGGCAAAGCCGAGATCACGCAGGCCGGCGGAGATCGAATCCGGGAGGCGAAGTGCCTCAAGGGGCAATGGCGAAATCAGGGCCTCTCCATTGCCGGCACCTCCGATCAGAACCGGATCTGCCCGGTAGCGCGCCAGCGCATGGGCGGCGCCCCAGGTGTCGGCGACGGCGGCTCGGGCGGCCACACCCGAAAGGGTCAGACGCCCGATAAGCGCATCCAGCATGGCGGCTTCGCCGCCGTGGAGATGGTCGGCGCCGGTGGATTCGATGACGATGCCATCGGGTGGATCGACCGCGACGATCGGACTGAAGCGCTGCAAGACCCAGAGGGCGAGACGTTCCAGGCTCTCCGCGTCGGCCTTGGGGTCGGCCGGTTCGATGGCGAGACCCGGCACGAGAGCCTGCGCCTTGGTGACAGGAATCCCGACCCGCAGGCCGAGTGCCTGGGCCGCAGAATCCGCCGCCGTGATAATGCGCCTGTTGCGGTCGCGTCCGACGAGGACCAGAGGCGCTTCAACCGGCAGCGCTGTGTCGCCAGTCTTCCGCCGCAGCCGGTCTGTCGGCCATGTCGGCAGGAAGACCGAGATGACCCGAGCCATCGCACGCCTCCAGTTCTATATTGAGGGATTCCCCGGCGCGGGCGCGGATCAGCTCGATGAGCCAACGTGCGCGTCCGACGCCCGGAACCGGCAAGGGCCGCGACGGCAGCACCGAGACCCGCCACCGCGTCATCGCCGCGCTGGGCTGCCCGAAATCGCTGGCTTCGGCCTGCCGTCGCCAGCGCCGCAGTGCGATGCCTATGGTCCCGCTCTCCTTGGCGGCCAGATGCAGCCGCCGCGAGGCGGTCATCGGCAGACGGGCAATATCGGCGACCACTGCGCCAAGACCGCCATGCCGCAATCCTTCCTCCATGCAGGCCAGAACCGATTTGTCGTCTCCGGCCTCGACATGGATGACGCGATCGGGGGACAGGCCAGCCTGTTCCAGTCCCGGTGCGAACAAATCCTGCTGCGCCACGCACCATAGAACCTTGCCCGGTGTGCGGGCCGCGATCCCGGCTACGAAACAGGCGGCGGCCGCCCCGTCCACGGCGCCATTTCCGCCGCCCGCGACCTCATGCAGGCACCCGAGCGCAAGCCCACCGCCAGGCAATCTCCGATCCAGCGTTGGCACGCCGAAGGGCAGCACCTCCCGCGTGCGCGCGCCATCCCCCTCCAGCTGCGCGATACGCTCACGCAGCGCCAAAAAGGCCGGGTTGACGGGGCGCGTATTCATGCGCGGGGGGTGCTCCGAGGGTTGTCACAGTGGATTCTCGCTGTTATGTTCCTTATTTGTTCTCATTCCAGCCGAGAGTCAATGTGAGTCCGACGAAATGTGAACGACAGGCTCTTCCGGGGCTTTTATTGTAGGCGCACAGTAAAACCGGAGGATCGGGTTTGTGTAACCTCTATAATCTGACGACGAACCAGCAGGCGATCCGGGATTTCGTGGCCGCAACGCATGACAGCCTCGGGAACCTTGAGCCGTTGATCGATGTCTATCCTGATCGTCCGGCGCCGGTTGTGCGCAACCGCGACGGCAGCAGGGAACTGGCCTCCCTGACGTGGGGCATGCCGACACCAGCGGAGCACCTGAAATCACCCGACGCGCCCGACACCGGCGTCACCAATGTCCGCAAGACGTGGATCGGACATTGGCAGCAATGGCTGGGGATCGAGCACCGATGCGTGGTCCCGGCGACGGCCTTTTCGGAATATGGGCAGACGCCTGATCCGGTGACGAAGCGCAAGCCGCTCTGCTGGTTTGCTCTGGACGATAGCGAGCCGCTGTTCTTCTTTGCCGGCATCTGGACGCGGTGGGACGGCGTTCGCGGATCGAACCGAACACCGCGCCCCGGCACACATGATCTGTTCGCCTTCCTGACAACCGATGCGAACGACATTGTTAAGCCGATCCACCCCAAGGCGATGCCAGTGATCCTCACCAGCCCCGAGGAGGTACAGACATGGCTGAACGCTGACTGGAAGGATGCGAAGGCTCTACAGCGCCCGTTGCCGGCCGATTGGTTGAGGATCGTCGAGCGGTCCAGAATGCTCGAGAAGTGACCCGGACGATGGCGGGCGTGGGCGTCCATCAGAGCGACACAGGCGAAGCGGGGGAAAAAATCCGCAAGATCATCCATGTTGATATGGATGCATTTTATGCCTCAGTCGAACAGCGCGATGATCCAAGCTTGCGGGGCAAGCCGGTTGCGGTTGGCGGATCGGCCGCGCGCGGCGTGGTGGCCGCAGCAAGTTATGAAGCGCGCGAATATGGTGTGCGATCGGCGATGCCGTCGGTCACGGCGAAGCGGCGTTGCCCCGATCTGGTTTTCGTGAAGCCCCGCTTCGATGTCTATCGGGCGGTTTCGGCCCAGATCCGGGAGATCTTCGCCGAGCACACCGATCTGATCGAACCGCTGTCCCTCGACGAAGCCTATCTCGACGTAAGCTCCAACAAGCGGGGCATTCCTCTCGCGACCGAAGTGGCGCAGATCATCCGCGACCGCATCAAGGAGGTCACGGGCCTCAACGCTTCGGCGGGCATCAGCTACTGCAAGTTCCTCGCGAAAATGGCGAGCGACCTCAACAAGCCTAATGGCCAGGCGGTCATCACACCCGCGCGCGGCCCGCAATTCGTGGCAGAACTGGCGGTGAACAAGTTTCATGGCGTCGGGCCGGCCACGGCGGCGAAGATGGAGCGCCTCGGCATTCTGACAGGCGCTGATCTCAGGGAGAAATCGCCCGAGTATCTGCGGGAGCATTTCGGGAAGTCGGGCGGATGGTATCACAGCATCTCACGCGGGATCGACCTTCGCCCGGTGGAACCACATCGCGAGCGCAAGTCCATCGGGGCCGAGGATACCTTTACCACGGACATTTTCGATCTCGAACCGGCGAGGAAAGAGATCGACTCGCTATCGGCGAAGGTCTGGCGAAGTTGCGAGGCCAAGGCTCTGACCGGCCGCACCGTGACGCTCAAGGTGAAATACGCTGACTTCCAGCAGATCACCCGCAGCCGGACCATCGAGCGCAGACTGCGCGGAGCGGAGGAACTCACCGCGATCGCGTGGGTGCTTCTGGAGGCGCTGTTCCCGGTCGAAAAGGGGGTGCGGCTTCTTGGCGTTACGCTATCCTCATTGGAGCCGGAAAGAGACGAAGATGTCGTTCGGCAACTTAGCCTCGAACTACCGGGTCTATAGAAACCGAACGGAAGTGGCCGGATGAAGCGGCGCGACGAGGAGAGGATTTCGGCCCAACTCGCCAAGGCGATGGCCATGATCTGCGTACGCATTACCAGGCTAGAGAACATCCATGCGGGGCGCGCGCCGGTAATGAAAGCCTGAGATTTCTCCGATGTTATCGTCGTCGATGCCGACGGCAATCAAATTCCATGACAAGAGCTATCGCGCATTGACGACAACGAGATGCGTGATCTGATGCGGCAAGTAGTAAATCGCCTCTATACGTTCCAGCTTCGCTTCGGAGAGCCCGAGTCTCAGGCATTCGTGGCCCCCTCGCTCGGCGTCGCACGCAAGTGGGACGAACCAGTTCTTGATCCCGGCCTGCCTGGCATCATCTCACCGGACGCAACGGATTGACGAACTCCAGCCCGGCAAAGTCCTTCTCGTTGTCCGTAACCACAATGCAGTCGTTCGCACCTGCGACAGAAGCGATGATCATATCCAAGGCACTGCGCGGACGACCTGCCGCCTTCCCTTCCGCCATCAACCGCGCCCAGATCAGGCCCGCTTTGTCATCGAACGAGAGAATTCGACCGGTGAACAGTTCCTGCGGCCCCTCCGCTCCCGAGAACCAGGCCTCGAGAGCATCGCGTTTTCTCCCGCGCGGTTTCTCCAGAATACCGCGCCGGATCTCGGCGATGGCCAGCGCCGAAATAAACAGGTCTTCGTCGCGCTGCTCCGCCCACCACGCCAACAGCGCTTCCGACGGATGCGGCTTGACGACGTTGCTGATGATGTTGGTATCGAGGAGATAGCGCGTCACAGATCGACCCGGCGCCCTTCCTCGCGCGGGCGCGACAGATCGAGATCGGCGCCGACAAGGGGCGAACGGCGCAGCGCGGACAGGATGCCGCCAGATTTTGGCTGCTCACCCGCGACGAGGGCTGCCTTGACCGCAGCCCGCGCCTGATCCGCTTCCGGTCCCTCCTCCGCCAGTTGGCGGGCGAGCGACCGGATCAACTCGCGGTCGGATTCTAACGCCAGGACTTCAAAGCGCTTGAAGCCCCGCTGCGTCAGGCGCGCCCGGTAATTCTCGATCGCCCTCTTCTGTGCGGCATTGCTCATGGCTGGCCTCCGTGCTATATATCCTGACATATAGCCGATATTGTCCTTGAAAACAAGGGATGTCAGCGATGCCGCGAGACTCGCACCACAAGCCATTCATGCGGAAGAATACTGCGCGTTCCCGCCAGTATTTTCCATATGCTGTGGCACGCCATGCTTCGCCCGAGCGCGACAACGCCGCCGTTATCGCCCCGACCGCCGCCAAATATACGGCTTTGATTTCAGTTGCTTACGTTAGAAACGACGGGAATGCTGCAAGTTATGACCTTGCGAGCCCCCGGAAACAAATCCAAGATGACAGGAAGCGAGCGCGAAGCGCTGCTCGAATCCCTGATGATCGACGAGCCGGAACTGACGTTCACACCGTGCGGCAATCCCGATCCGCGCCTTCTGCGTCTCGTCGAGTTTCTGGCGCGGCAGGCAGCGCGGGAATGCTACGCCGAGGAAGTGAAGATGACGCGTCGAAGGGGGAAGCGCACCTCCTGATGCCGAAAGGAGATGTGCAGTGAAAGTCGCGATCTACGCCCGGTATTCGTCGGACAATCAGCGCGAGGCGTCCATCGCCGACCAGTTCCGCATGTGCCGCCTGCGGGCGGAGAAGGAAGGCTGGTCGGTGGTCGAGGAATATTCCGATCACGCCATCTCCGGCTCCAGCATGATCCAGCGTCCCGGCATCCAGGCGGTGATCATGGATTCCGCGCGCGGCCGGTTCGACATGATCCTGGCCGAGGCGCTGGACCGGATCAGCCGCGACCAGGAGGACATCGCCGGCATCTACAAGCGCATGCGCTATGCGGATGTGAAGATGTTCACCCTGTCCGAAGGTGAGATCAGCGAGTTGCATGTCGGCCTCAAGGGCACGATGAACGCGCTGTTTCTGAAAGATCTGGCCGACAAGACCCGACGCGGGCAACGCGGTCGCGTCGAGGCCGGCAAGTCGGGCGGCGGCAATTCCTACGGCTATGACGTGGTGAAGAAGTTCGATGCCAATGGTGAGCCCGTCCGTGGCGACCGCACCATCAACGAGGCGCAGGCCGAGGTCGTCCGCCGTATCTTCCGCGACTACGCAGCCGGCAAGTCGGCCAAGACCATCGCCTTCGCCCTGAACAGGGACCGTATCCCAGCGCCGTCCGGTGGCGATTGGGGTTTCAGCACAATCAATGGCAACCCGAAGCGTGGCAACGGCATCCTCAACAATGAGATGTATGTCGGCAAGATCGTCTGGAACCGACAGCGATTCGTGAAAGACCCCGATACCGGCAAGCGCCAGGCCCGCCCCAATCCCGAATCCGAATGGGTCATTCAGGAGGCGCCGGAGCTGCGCATCCTAGATGACGACCTCTGGAACGCGGTGAAGGCAAGGCAGGGCGAGAACCGGACCGAGCGGGACGAGAGCGGCGTCGCCGACGTCCGCAAGATGAACTACCGACGCCGGCCGAAATATCTCTTCTCCGGCCTGACAAAATGTGCCTGCTGCGGAGGCGGTTATTCGGCGATCTCAGCCACGCTGATCGGCTGCTCGACAGCACGGAACAAAGGCACTTGCGACAACCGAACCAACATCCGCCGCGACGAGCTGGAGACGCGTGTGCTGAATGCGCTTCGCACAAAGCTCGTCGATCCCGAGTTGTTCGCTCACTTCTGCGCGGTGTTCACGCAGGAGATGAACCGGCTGCGCATGGACGGTCGCGCCGGTATCGCCGCGGCCGAGGCCGAGATAGCGAAGATCGACCGGGAGCTCGACACGCTGCTTAACCTGATCCTTAGGGGCGGCGCGGCTGACGCCATCAACTCCAAGATGGTCCTGCTCGAACACCGCAAGAAGGAGCTGGCTCTGTTCCTGGCCGAGTCCGAGGAACCGCCGCCCCTTCTGCATCCCTCGATGGCGCTGCAATACCGCAAGCGGGTGCAGCAGCTCTATGAAGCCTTGCAGGACGAAGAGGAAGAGAAGCGGATCGAGGCGGCGGACATCCTGCGCTCGCTGGTGGACAAGATCGTTCTGACACCGGTGGAGGGCAAGGTGGAGATCGACGTTCAGGGCGATCTCGCTGGAATCCTTACGATTTCCGCGCAAACGAAAAACCCCGCCGGAGAGCGGGGTGGATCGCAAGTAAAGATGGTTGCGGGGGCAGGATTTGAACCTGCGGCCTTCAGGTTATGAGCCTGACGAGCTACCGGG
>APMI01004933.1_pt1 | contig 25991 bp, 19 predicted proteins | sample 667938 | NCBI WGS metagenome assembly APMI01 (sample SAMN01084076, study PRJNA167559) | wastewater metagenome | biome: Wastewater | place: Denmark: Ejby Moelle, Odense | collected 2011-11-28
AATTATATAAATTAAACACCACAGAAGTTAACCTTGATTTCTTATTATAGATTCAGAACTAAGTATTTTTGATCTTATCGTTTCCACTTGTGAAAGCGAATTTCTTTTCAATTTCGTTTATTGTACTGGAATCACAAAATAAACCAAAGAAAACTCAAGGTTTGCGTAATTTAATATAGACAAATTTTATATATTGACATTATGAAAAGCAGGAAAACATAGTTAATTTAGTATGATTGCGCTCACTTTAATTTGTTACTGGAAGAAATTAATACATGAACTTCGTGGCTTATAAACTAAAGCAGATAGCCTATTGAGATATCGAAAAATATGTCATCAAGCTTACAAATAATGCAGCACTATCTCAAGAATAAAAGTGGTGTGATATTTATAGTTTTAGCAAATATAATATGAATTTTAAAGAATTCAACTAAACGCTACAATAAACCAATTCTATCTCTAAATTTTAACATAAAGTACAAACACTTCCATGATTAAATGAAATGTTATGAAAAAAATGATTGATATTGTTGGTTAATAATAAAAATTATGTGTAAGATGAACTTATAAATAAAAAATAAACCTTAACAACAAAGGGTCAAAGTCAAATCCGATAAACTCATTTTTTTATTTTTAGAACTGTTGCTTAAGAAGAGGCATTTTATATTTACTAGTTTTATCTGTTATTAATTAATAACTCTGCGAATAAACTTTTAAATATGTCTGATAGTATCCCAGTAAAAAATATTTTCGTAACTTTTCTCATATTTGGTGTGTGTTAATAAACCCCTTGAAAATGAAGGTTTGCCCTAAAAATCATCTATATATGCTACTTTTATGGGTTCGGTGCTCTCTTCAAGATAGAGAAGTTTCTATTATAAATATTTGTCCAATTTCAATACAATTTGGCTGCCTTGGCAATTTTAAGCCATGCATTCTTCTACTAAGCATCATTTCACAAATCAATAAAAATTATATGGATCATATAACTTTGTGGGAGCATTTGTTAAGCCCATTTTAACCGTTACTTGGAGGTTCAAGCTTCCTTTAATATTTATATGGTCGAATAACGGCAGCCTGCCCCGGTAATAATTTTATGTTTCTTCAAAGATAGAGTATTTTTAACCCAAATACTCACATGTGACAGCACAGGCTTAGGCTTACATCTCCTGCTTCTATTAGGTTCCTTTTTGCTTTTCGTCAGATTTTTTTAAGGGTACGAAAGTTTGTTGAGAATAATAATATTTCTGAAATAAAGTTTAAAGCGACCAATGATGGAAAATTTGAAGACTTAATTTAGGATAGAGGCTTCCAGCAGCACCACATCTTAAACAAATTTGTTGCGAAGTGTCATAGAAGAACTGGGTCAAAAATATGACTGCCAAAAAGTTTTGTTAGAGGCTAACAAAAAGTATCAAATAAAGCAATATAACATATTAAGTCTAAGTGTTCCAAAAGTATTGCATATTTACGAAAATCTCAAATCTAAGTATTGGCTTTGTATAATTTTAGATTTTACTCTGAACCAGCTGCCGAAGTCTCTTGCGACCAGTGGTACGACAACGAATTGAGGCTCTTTATCTGGTTGTTGGTCACCTACTGCCATATCCACAGGAAAAACTCTGAAGATCTCGTAACTTTATACTAAAACAGACCAAAAAATAGTGGGCCGAATTTAATGAAGTTTTCGAAGGCAAAACATCGTTCCTGTTCGAGTACCAGGCTAAAATCATTCGTAAACCAGTTAAGAAGAGTAAAAAGTGGACTTCTGAGGAAGATCAATGCCTAGGATTGACTATTAAGCATTTTACTACTTTACTGGGTCCTATCAAATCTTTCAAGTGGAGTGAAGTTGCCAAAAAATTATTCATAACTTCGAACAAAAAGCACTTTAGGACGCCTAAACAGTGCCGGGAGAGATGGATGAACCACTTAGACCCCGAAAAAGTGAAATCAAAATGGTCTCTTGCCGAAGACTATCAGTTGGTGTAGTGCGCTCTCACCGAAGGTAAAAAGTGGGCTTTGATTTCCAAAATTATGGGCAGCACTAGAACTGAGCACATGGTCAAGAACAGGTATAACAGCCTGCTCAGAACCGAAATGAAAAAGCATGAGGAGATGGCCGATGAGATGAGGGTCATCAGAAAACTGTACTATAGAATCAAATACATGCTAGAAAGTAAAGCTGCTTCTAAGGAGATCTACGAAGCTCAAGAGGAAAACATAAAGGAATAGGCAGAGATCAGTTCGCCTGATGACTTAAGTTAAAAAGAATATGTTATTATGGAATCATAATAACATGAAATCGAGGCATTAGATGACATTATAGACTCTCTGAATAAGTAAATTCCACTGAGTCAGACTTCAGTGACTCTGTTAGAGTTAATTGAAGAAAATAACCCTAACATGTAATAAAATTATTTAGAAGGCTATGAGATGAGGCCTAATTTCCCTGATGTTTTTTGACTAACTTACTTCTTCTAAATTTATTTACCAATACGCCTTTTTGTCTTTATGCTTCTAGCAAAGTGATTAAAATTGTTGCATTCATCATCACCAAAGCTAAAAAATACTTTAAAGTCAATACCATAGATATACAATCACGATAATTATGTATGATTGGCATCTTTGGAAACTAACAAGTAAATAAGGCAACAGTTTCATGTTTCCAATTTAATGATGCTATTGAATTATTATAAAAATAATATATGAAAACTAATTAACATTTTTAAAGTTTCATTATTAGAAATGTTATCAACATATTCATAGTTAAATTGTCTTAATTAAAAGGTAAATGAAGGTATATTAATAATAAATATGAAGCTGAATGCCAGTAAAAATAATACCAAGATATATTATGTAATTTATTTCCTACTCATATCCTATTATAAGAAATCTCTCAAAAATACCTATTTATCACTTGTATTTGAATTGCACTATCTTAGCCATTGAAGAAATTATGGTGATTAATGATATCAGCTATCTCCGCATCAGATGTGGGTAAATAAAACAGAAACCTAGTACGAATTATATTGATTGAGATACAAATTCGAGATAGTAATTCTTTAGTTTTGTTTATTTCTCTTCTTTGCTGGCTTAGCTTCTTTTCACTAAAATAGTCTTGAAAAAAGCCACGAAGAATAAGAAAAATGCGTTTGCTATCCACATTATATGTCCTACCAATTCAAGATGCATGTTCAGATCTTAGTTGTGGACTATACCAAGTAAGTAAAATGCAAAAAAATGGTCTGTGAAGTAAAATCCAAGGTCAGTAATATCCCCCAAGAATTGAAACCAAATTATTTGCCAATTTATAGTAAATTTTTAGTGATGCACATGTTAGCCATAGTGATGCACTACATCATGGAGTAATATAGGACTCCTTAGAAATCTCAATCCTTTTCTAGTATTACTCATAAAAGTCGCTAATCTCTAAAACTGCACAATAATTTTAAGATGCTAGATTCTAAAGAAAGCAAGCATACGCACAAGTCTCCGATCAATATCGCCTTATAGCCCTGAAGCAACGTACTGAATAATTCTGCAAATCTAACTATATAACATGTTGTGTACTCGATCGCTGACCCCGTAGTTAGCTAGAATTAGTATTGATTTTTTGCTTCTTAATCCTGGTACTAATATGCTTGATATTTTTAGTAAAGTAAGTATGGTCACTACAGCAACGCCAAGATAATATAGCATTTTATATTATTTAGATAATATTATGATATTCACTATTACTAAATAACTAGAAATATTCTTTATCAAGCAGAGTTATGCATCCACATAAATTCAAGATATTTATAATTTATAAATGTTCAGAATTCGATAGTCGCGCATTATTGCTGTCTGTTTCTGTAATCAAATAGGTTTTTTATATAATGTTAGTTACGCAGAATCAATGACAAATTAATTAGATTGCATATTCTCATAACAATTCTTTGAGATCCTTGCACATACTGAACTCATTTACGAAAATGAGAGGGATTCATAATCTTTGGATTCCTTGCTTAATGCCTACGTCGACTGCATCGATCATTTTGAATCACACTGTCAGCCCATCAGTGTGTACTTCCAGTGTAAACTTAAACAGGTAGTCAAGCACATTAAACTGGTTGGAACTACTCAGTTCGCTGAAATCCAAAAATAAAACATGATAAGCAAAGTCATGAAGTAGCTTCAAAAGGAAAACGTCGCCAAACAAATAAAATAGTCATTATAACGACAATCAAAACAGTCAAAGGAAATCGCTATTATGCTTGAACAACAATAGAACAGACTGCTAGAAAGGATTAACAAATACAAACGTAAATTAGATAAAACTTTAACAAATACTTTATCAGTGTGCTCCATTGTGAGCACCCCTGAACATCAGCCTCACTCGCCTCCACTACTGTCAGATGGGCAGAGAGATTAGGATATCGTATGGATTCTAGAGGAGTAAAATGAAGAATATAATGAGCCAATTCCGCAATTTACAACAGAAAAGCATTAATAATCTTAAGTTTAGTCTTGAAATGCCTAAGTTGTGCAATAATATTACTTACTATTACTATTTTTTATTCCATTTATATATTGACTCCAATTTATATTTGTCTTAATTGATTGCATTTACGAAGCCAGATATTATTGTATATATTAAATAGGGAATATGAGCAACAGAGGACAGATTGCCAACTAAAGCTAGCCTAGAATTATCTTCAACAAGAACGAGTTCAAAGATTTAGCTCAGCTTATCATGGCATAATATCACAAATGTAAAACTGAGGTTGACTTAAAATTGGACCCGCCTAAAAGTTTATCATAGGCATTCGAATTCATCATCGTATTGAAGGAGAAAACTATCTTATCTTACTCAGAACTTTGTAAGAAGCAACTCTAATAGCTGCAGAAGATGACTCATATAAATCATAGTGAGCACATACGACATGCACCCTAGGAAGAACTAAAAATATAAATTGAACAACACAAAAAGTAAAAGATTTTGTTAAGAGTCATCGAATTGAAAAACAGCAAGCACTAACAGCTTACGCATATGAGCCTGAAATACGACTAGCTTCTAAATGAAATCAAGAAAATGAGAGACAAAAATGAAAGTCTATCAAATACTTATCGACTGGTTATAGAAGAAATTAAAAACAAAGATAAATAACTTGCACAACTGAGATAGGAGAGAAAGAAATAAGAATATAGATATCAAAAATATGTGAAAAAAGTTTAAAGAATCACAGAACAAGCAAAGATATTAAAATAAGTGAGCAAGAGTGTCAGAACATAAATTGCTTAGGCTATTAAGAAACTCATTTCAAATTGGGTCGGGCTATTCTAATAGTTGAAGAGTAAATTGGAAAACTTTGTAAGACAATAAAAATAACAAATGACAATTTTACAGAATACTCGAGTCAACATTTAAAAATAGTCCATTAGAAGGTAAGCATAAGATAAACAAACGATTCAATAGTTGATTAATGATCTTTCAGTCGCCATTGGCTATTAACTCAGGTAAAATTAACCACCAAAGGTTTGGCTACAACATTATAGATAATACAAGAGAAATAAAGTTTAGGCAAATGATCTAAAGTCTTACAAGTAGAAAGTTTACATGCCATTAAATTTGACCGAATAGGACTAATTTATTGCCCGTCAAAGGAATTTATTAGGCAGGTTTAAATATAACGAAGCACCTGCGCCAGTATCTGTACCAGTACATACACCAGTATTTGGCCTTAATTTATTCCAAAGTAAAAATGTAAAATGATCATGAATATTCTAACACTTAATTATTATTTTAGTTGGAATGTTCCTCACACATTTATTGAATTATGACTCATTAAAAATATTTAATTGTTTCCTAGGGTCGTATCGAAGTGATGAGTGGCAGGCTTCTAGTGTTGCGGAGTCAAAACAGAACGATCAAAAATTAGTAACTCATGGAAGTAACAATTTGCTTAATATAGAAAGTATAAAATCTAGTACTCGACGTAAATGACAGAATAATCGATGAATTACATGACGGTGATATTCGTATCAGTAAAGTAATCAGCCTAATTAATAAAGGTTGTTCAACACATTAATAAAAACAGCACTTAATCTGAAGGATTTTCTAAATCAAAATCAATGGCGCATTTACAATTCCCAGTGCCATCATACAAAATGGAAGATCAAATTATGACCAAGTAGATGATAAGAAGGCAACGAGAGTACCAGGAACATTTGGAAAACAATGCAAAACAACTCTAAGAAAAGGTTAGAATGGAGTAATAATTATTGAAAGAAAATATTGAACTCGAAAGAAAACGTAAATTTTAATAAAATAAGCTTAAAGCTAAACATGGAATCGAATAAATTAAGGAAAGACACTAAAATAGAATAAAGAAGAATGTTTAGTAAAATGCTTAACTATCAAGTATAAAATCTGAGAAAAAACTTCATGAAATTTTAATGTAAAAATGGAGTAAAATCGAACAATAATAAAAAGAATAGAAAATAAGAATAAAACAAAAACTAATGTAACAAAAAAGAATCAATTTCGATGAAATAAAGTAACATGCAGTGAGGCATGACTAAACGATGACTAAATTTCGATAATCAAGAATAGCAATATCTAGAGTTTCTCAACCTGAACCCAAAAAGTTCTATGAATCTACTTTCATGAGTCGGATAGTTGAAGAAAATTAACAAGCAAGATAAGAGTACGAGAGAAAGCTTAACTTTGGTAAATAGATGGCTGAGAAGAAAATGTAATACGCACGAATTGTTAGATAAAATTATAGACCATCAATACGATAATCTTCAAAATAAGAAAGTCCACCTCCTCTAAAAGTATCAAAGTCATTATCAAATATCCAGATTATTGAACGAGGGAATGATTACATGAAGCAAATAAATTCAAAGTTGAACCGAAAATCTTTAGCTGAGAGTAAATTTACATCTTAAGGAAATATCAAAAAATCACTCTTTAAGTATAAAAACTACTTGACTGAAATACGAGTTAAGAAAGACTAACAATAGAAATAAATGAAATTCAATGAGCGAATATCAAGCTAAAAATCATACCAAAAATAAATAAGGAAAGTAATGAATCAAACTGACCTAAAGGAACATGAAAAGTTTATGCAGGCTAAACTAATTACGAAGAGGATGGAAAGCCAGATCAATAAAAAGAATCCCTTTAAGCTAATTGATAGTATACATGCCAAGATCGAGATCTTGAAGCATGTCTCAAGTTGAGTGATGTTAATATTTTTTGGTGCGGGTCGAATTATGAAACAACTGATGAAATTAATAATTATACAATCTTATTGAGTAATGCAGCTACTGATTAGCTTTTACTTACTCGCAACTGCTCTATGTGGTCGTATCATCAACGGTGATCTCTGGGTCGACTATGCGAACGCTGGCTCTATGACCGAAATTTCATTCTCATTCATGCTTTCCAACGCAATAAATCAATGGGATTACATTAAAGTCGCAATGCCTTTCCCCTTGCACTCTAGTCTAGTCCCCGCATACCCTGCCACTGAAGGACTGTCACTTCCTTCAGGACTAACAGTAACATATCAGTACGTGGACGGATCTTCAAACATACAACCAGCAGTGTACACATGCCAGGCCTTGACCGAAACCATTGACAGTTCTAATTACTTCATCAGATTTTACAGTACTGATCGTAAGACATGGATTCCAATACCTAAAAACCAGTGGTTTTATTTGAAGTTCAAGATATAATAAACAGACCCACTCCAGTATCAAAAATCAAGCAGTATTTTACAAGTACAGCTATCGACTGTCTCTTCAGTGTGGACAAATGCCATGGTCTACGATGATAATCTGGCCTTCAATTACTTCTAACTGGCAGCTGCACCTACTGCATCGATTACACTGGCTGCTACACCCTATGCTTATGGTAGTGCAGGTGGATATTTATTGACGCAAGCTATATACAGTCTGTATCTTGATGTAGTGATGACTATTCCCTCATATCAGTTCCAATAGAATTTGAAACTTATTTTCTACATTAGTCAAGATAGCACTTTCCTCTGGAATGGGTCATGCGCTTCTGTAGCTAAAACCAATGCACCAACAATTGCTTTGCTTGATCCTACCTTGTATACCTGCACAGTGGACCCTATTAAAAATTTAATGACTGTTATATTAACTCCAGCTGCACTTGCTGTTCAAACTTCATATCGATTCACAGTTGGAGTACAAAATCCTCCTGTTGTAGTCAAAAATGTCGATATTGTTGTCAGAGCTGTCAAGGAAGTGTCAGGTGTCATTCTATCATATGGTACTGCAACTGCAGCTCTCAACACTAACCAGATTTATGTTACTTATCAGTAAATATTTGTGGGATGGGGGCTCCGTCCAGATGCTCTCTTACCTTTTGATGCTCGTGTATTTAGAGGCAACTCAGCAACTCCGACATATATGCCCTATAATTCACTGTCAACAAAATTTCAAATTTCCCGGACCACAGCCTCAACAGTTGAGCTTCGTATTGAAATCAGTATTCCTTCGTAATCTGCTGCATTTGTACTTGCTAATGGATTTACTCATAATTTGCCCTCCTTCCCCAACAAGGATGCCAGGTGTGTCGTCGAGTATGCGACAGATACTGTCAAGAGAAAAATCGCATGCACTGGAGTCGGGTCACTCACTTCTGGCACAGTCTACTATATTGGATGGAAAATGTTCTTCCCTTTTGACAATTATTAGTCTGATATTGATTGCACCAAGTTCGGATTGCTAACTGTCTACACAGCTCAGACAATTACATCAAAGGACAACTTGTTCATTTTGGGTCGAGGTGATGCATTCTTAAAATATTTGAAAAGCTCTCCAGATTACTATGTAATTGGAAGAAATGCTTCTTATATTTCTTACATGAAAACCTTCGCGAATCTCAACATGATGGTCTTAAGTTCAGACTTTCAATAATTCTTGAAAACTCCCTAGCAAATTATCGTAACAAACCGTCCTGACACATACACAAACAAACAGTTTAATGATGTATACGTAATCGGTCAGAATTTGGCATTCATGACATACCTACAGTTATTCCCTGATCTCTACATTGCTTATCGGCTGAAGAGTCCCTCAGACATCACAAAAGGATATTTGTCCATTCCTATTGTAGCCACCTCCATGCCTAAGAATACACTGGCTATTAAAACATGTAACTCTAAGGATTGGAGTGGCTACTCACTCAACACTAATTCAATGATCTCAACTTCTACAACTGCAGGAGCGACTGCGGCATCTTAAGGTATTAAAATTTCAGCTTCGAGTCAGTCCTTAATATTCAGCATGCAGGCTCTTTATTCATAAGTAACAAGCGTGGCATCCACTGATTTGGTGATTCCCAATAACTGGGGTATGTTAATTATGCTGAACCCAAAAATAAAACTGAATGCTCCGAGTGTGACATTAACATAATCGGCTGTTTCACTGACAGCCACTGCAGTAACTATAGACTCAAACACTTCGTACAACAAATACACATTGATAACTCTTAAGGGATCAAGTCCATCCAGTCTGCAAACAAGCTTCAAAACTTCGGCTACTAAAACGGTATTCAGTTTGTTTCCTTTCCTAATATCAGATTTTTCGTCAATTTCAGCCGATGATAAAAATTTTGACATCATGATCGCCACAGTCGACGGGATTGATGGGCCCATGAATAGAATGACTTATAACGGATATTTCTTAATCAATGGATTCACCATGATGAACTCAGCGGCTATTAACACTGTCAACTCAGGATATGTCGGGTACGCTAATGCAGTACAAATGGATGGATCCAAGGTACCCACCATGCTCAGAGTCAAGGGAGTCCTACCAACAATCACAAACTTTTACCAACTATGTATATTCTTCGATGTGCTAACCCCATTTTTCTCAAATCTGCATAATGGTGATGTTTACTGCCAAACTACTGACGCCATTTCAAAATGCAAATACGTAATGGGAGCAGAGTCAAGCATGACCACCTATGATTACCTCAACTATCAAACAATGTCAAGGTTCTAAATCAAGCTGATAGATCCAACCATTGCCTTCAATGTTCTCATCCCAGTCAAAGCTGCACAAGGTAAAGTTCAAACATACCTCTATTTGGGCTACACTGTGAAAGACCCAACAACTGGCGCAGTTAGCATTGCATATATGTCGCCTAGAAAAGTAGTCACACACTCTGGTAGTTATGCGGCTAGTGGTACCTATGGACCTTCTTTAACTGGAACAACTTTGGGTCAAGTTTTACAACCTATGACACTAAAAGCAATGTATTCTTCAGCTATTACTCTGAACAGCGGAGATAATTTGGGAGGAGCTTTTCTCTACTTTTCCGAGTATGACTACTTTGGTACTTCAACTGTATCAGGATGGACTAATGGACAATGCTATGTCATGAGTTACTTGCTTTACAGCACTAATTACAATCTATATTTAACTGGCTCTACTTTTACTTATCAGTATAAAAACATGAAAGGTGTCGTATGTTTCACGGACACAGCTGTCTCAACTTCGGCAGCTCAACTCACAGTATCAAACTCGACAATTCCATCAAAATGGGGCTTAACCTTACCAGGGTATGGAGGTTATTCACAGAATACCGGCAATCTTGTTGCTCTTGCTGTTAACAGTATGACAGTCCCAGCCAGTCTTCAGATTACCAACGCCAGCTCTGTCACCACTCCAACTATGGGCCCTAATTTAGTTAAGTCAGTCAGCAAGTGGCTTATTCCCCTCCCCGTAGCCATTTAATCAGATGTCTAAATTACAATGATTGGAGACTCAGGTGCCAATCTACCTTTCACTACTTCTAGTGGGACATGCTCAGTGTATTTGGCGGGAGTAAAAACTTCAGTCGGCTGTATTTTCACAACCAGCCCAACAAAGGCAGATTATGTGCTCACTGTGCCCGAACCTGACCTTCTTCCAGCTGGATCAATAATGCAGCTAGTTACTTATGGGTTTAACGCTAATGCCAGCTATAATAGTATAACATTTGCACTAAAGTGCTACTCATTAGTCACGACCAACACTCCTGGCACAAATTAGATCATATTTTATGCCAACGCTGTGCCCTTCCCTTACGGCAATGGCTCAGATCTGACATACATTGGTCCTTCAGCAGTTACCCTTGCCTCCTTCACTCAAACTATCAACAACAAAGGAGCAATTACCTCATTTAATTTATCATTTACAGTGCAGTCTAAAGGTTTGTATGTGACCAACAGAGTAAGACTTAATCTTGGTCAGTATTATACTGAAAATTCTGCTTCTCAGATTTCACCAACTTGTAAAATTTATTAATATTCGACAACTGGTTCCACTTAATATAGTCACGATTGGGCAGCTATCGACATATCTAGAGGCTACAACATGTTAGACTTTTGGCCAGAAAAAGATTTAATTAATAATAACTTGACTTATACTGTAAAATGCATTAACTTTGCAGCCACGACAACCTCATCCGCAGTAGGTATATCTGGCAAAGTTGTCAATAAATCAGATGATTTAACAGGATAAATCTCAACCCCGGCCTCAATATCTTTGCTCACGCTGCCGTCGCTCCCTAAAACAAATCAGGTCTCAGCCTCGAAATCATTCACAATTCCATCGACATTCATATAAATTGCTTTCACAGTCACATCGCCAGGTATCACAACCGACAGTATAATGTATATTGGCTTTCCTTCTTACTACGCTAATAAATTAGGTCCTGATATCAAGTGTTACTCTGCGACTACGTAAATCTGGTGCCAAGTCAATGAGAGAGAGCTCATGGTCAGATATATGGGCACTTTTGCATAAGGGAGCTCCTTTGTCATCACTGTAGTGGGCATTTAACAGCCAGTCAACTACAACTCTGGTACTTTCTATTTTGTTATTGATAATGATGATAATCCTACAACTGTACTCAGCTCAGGCACTTTTGTCGATAGTGTCAGTGCCAGTGTGCTTGATACACAGAATTTCCCTGCTTTTCAAATTCTATCAATGAGCCAGACTTCTAACTATCTTCGAGAATAAAATGTAGGCTTAGTCTTAAATTTTTATATACCATCAACACTAAATTCAGTAACAGTTGGTCAATACTTGTTCTTGGTCTTCCCTCCTAATTTTAATGATGTCCTTAGATTTATCACACCTACATGTCAGCTCAATATCCGAGGAAATACACTAAAGAACTATATTAGTTCATGTTCAGTAAAAGGCATGAGATTGAAGATGCCATTCTTAGATGATCTGACTCTTGGTAGTGTTTACTCGCTTACTATTAATGGAATCATCAACCCAATAAATCCTTCATCTAACACTTACAAATACGCACTGGAAATAACAAGTTCAACAGGAACATCAATAATCGCCCGTACTTACTCCCCACATGCTAACTTCAATATGCCTATATTCATCACTAACCCTATTAGACAGTCTCTGAACTACTACACTGCAGCAGATGGACTGATTACACAGCTGTCGACAACTGCAAATATCCAGTCTAAGCAAGTTTTCATAGCATCTAGTTCAAATTACACTACTGCTGCATATGCTCGTAATGTTTACCTGTCGCCTGTGAATAATTTGTATAGTTTCCCTGCTTCTCTCAATCTGTTCTCTGGCCAGAATCCTTTCCCTATCAGGTTTTCTGCATTGACCAGTGGTGTCAACTATATATATTTCTCTAAAACTGGTGATGGCAGCTATTACTCTAGTTTGCCACCAATGGTATTGAGCATAAATAAAAATTACTTCACTCCAGTCTCATTTATATAGACCCAGATAAATCTACCTGCTGCACCAACAAACACAAACTATACAATAGGTCTTAATTTGCCGTTCGAGTTGTACCCGATGAGCCAAGTAAATCTAACAGTGACATTACCATTAGGTGTAGGTTTAACTCTGCGTTACAATCCGACAATAATCCAATTTTACCCAGATAAAACATCCGCAACAATATCGCTGTATGTGAATGATGCAACAGTGTGGGCATTGAACAGTACAACAAATTTGACAATAACTCCAGCAAATTCGAACACATATGCGGGTGCAGTAAATATCCCGATAGTAGCTACTGCAGCTGTAGGTGGTACTCCTACGCTTACTCTTGCTACTAATACCACTGGGTTGAAATCTGCTACTTTCCAGGTTTCGTGTTCTGAGCAGGGTCGGTTTGTATACCATGTCAGTCGGGAGTTCAGTTATAATTTAACAGCCTGTTCCATGGATATACCTTCCATATAAAATTGGATCAGACAGAGCTCAATCAGTGGCCTAAGAGTCAACTAAATATACTATAAATGCGAAGATCAGCTTGTAATGGTTAACATGAACAGTCCTAGTGTTGCTCAGACCATTACTGTTAATAACTTAAGAGCATCCACTACTTACGATATCGAGGGATATTGTATTTCACAAATTGGAACCACTTCCACTTTAACTAAACTTAGTTTCTCCACACTTTCTAATGGTGGATACAACTCTAAGATTGATTTTATGTTTGCTTCGTCTTTGACTACGGCTCAGAAAATAAAAGCAAGTTGTGCACTGGCTTTGCTATTCCAGGTCAATTACGAGAAGGCATCAACAGCTGATGGATATTATTGTTCGTAATTGTTGAATACACGATTATTGCAGGAATAGGCTGAAAACAAACCATCTCGTCGTATGTTAGTTGTGCCATCAAATCGTATATAAATGTACTTTGGCATAAATAATGACCTACTTTCTGACCCATCCCCTGCCACTATCAATGCTCTCTCCATAAACCAAAGCCAAGTTATAGGTATAATTTATTTTATCCTTAGCGCAATTATCAAATGTTGTTGGACTGCCTACTTTGTCTTCCTTAACAACATCAGTGCAGCCTTACACTGGAGCCAATGATATTACCTCAGGTACCATCAACGTGGATATTGGACCTAATTATGTGTATGTTTCTGGAATGACCATGCCCCATAATGGAATTATATATGTGATCATAGGACAGAACTCAGTATGGACGAGAGACCCAGTGATCAGCTAGATCAAAAAAGGTTCTGGCCCTAATGGTCTACCCCCAGTATACTTCCGCGTGCTCCCTTACCGCACAGCATAGCCGTACTCCAGTTATGTAGCATACACAGGAGTAGGATCCTAAAACTTAACAATGTATATCATGGCATCAGATGACAACCCGTTCGACACGGCAAACTTCGGCACCATTCGATCATACGCAATATCGGCGGAAATGGCCAAATGGGAATATGCACTCGTGCTTGCATTAATCTGGGTGCTGGCCTTGCTGTGATAATATATGCTGTTGCTGTGCAATATAATACTTATTGAGTGCAGTAATATAATAAATATATTTATTAATAAAATATTCATGAATTATTTTAACATTTTATTGTACCACTCAGTGTGCTAGCTATATGCATATACATAAATAACTCTCGAATAAAATCAATTATTGAAACGCAAGGGTCTGCCTCATACCCCGTGTGAGACTGACAACTCGTCTAGCTCATGGGAAGTCACGCGATCCTCATGATGTTTGTCGGTTTCTGCGTTGTGCTTCAGTTTTAGGTGCAACTTTAATGCCACATCCGACGCGTACACTCGTTCGCAGTGTTAGCACTAAATATAGAAATATAGGGTACTTTGAAACTCTTGATAATCTACTTATCACATCGACGATGCTTCTTCTGACGTGAGAAGATGGCCTATTTGATGTCGTTTATCTCCTGCTGTAGCTACTCAACCTGTCTGAGGTTACTGCGGTACAGCATTTCTTGTAGAAGGGCCTGCGCGAAGTAGTTGGGCTCCATTTTCTGTTTTGTTCAAATTTAAATATTTATTATTTTATCATAACTACCAGGCATTAATTAATATTAATTATTAGTAATCTGACCAGTGAGAGACAGCAAATATTATAAACAGTAGACCGACTCATAGCTTATTCTCGGTCTCAGGTTCGTCAATTTCCAGCTTCTAATCCATCTGCGGCCGCACTGGCTCTGGATTTTTGTGTATACTTTCTTCGCTACTAGAGCAGTTCACGTTCCTTTCTTTCTCTTTCTTTTTGGAGGTACTTTCAGGGTCTGAGTTTTTGGAGTTTTTCTGATTTCCCGCACTTGAGGAGTCTTCTACTTCGTTATTGTAGTATGGGTAAGCTTGATGCTTGTACTTCGATTTGCTCTCTTGTGATTTAAGTAACAATTTCATTATATTTTTGAAACAGAGGTTTTTACGTTCTGGGTTTCCTACTAAGGGCGCCCACTTCTAATCTAGTACCTACTTTGTGGTAAGATCTGTGGCGATCAAATAAGAGTGAAATGAAAGCATAATTCCCACGAACACGAACCCCGGCAAGCATGGAAAAATGATGAAGATAATGCTCATTGGGTATACTCTGAGTCTGTCACTGAAGAGTGCAGGGTCTTCGCTGCTTCCAATCAAGATCATAATGCACATGGCAACAGTTGTGACAATGAGGATCATTAGTGACACTAAGAACGCGTAAAAATATCGGTGGTTTCGTTTGCCAACGCATGTTCCAATCCAAGGACAGTGATGGTCCATCCTTTACACGCAAACTCCACACTAATTGCAGTGACTGGCTCTATTAGGCCGATAAATATTGCAAGTAGAACAGAATTTGAGCCTGACTGTCATTTGTCTTATTACGCTTACGTAGGACATTACAACATAGTTGCTGATGTTGTCGCTTTTGGGGATCGGCACAAAATCTTAATCAATTTCATATCCATATTTCTACTTATAGAACTAGGTACTATTTTTTGAATGAAGCCTGGGTCCTGGATGCACAGGTTGAGAAATGTCCAGAAATTGATGAAGTGTGCTATGATAAGCACATATAATGCACCAAAGTAATGATTATGACTGAACCATTCAACGTGCAAAATTTAATGCAGGATAGTCGGTATGTTAATTAGACACAAAGTTGCGATCCATTTCTTAGCCTCAGGACTGACATTAGCTCATCGTGTACATCATGAATAGTTTTGCATCGCAGCAAGAGTACTCCTATTCTACTTATTGGATTTATATGTTGAGCTCGTCAACGGCTATTTTCTTGGGCGGTTCTGGGTTCTCGTCCATTTTGAATATAATACGATTAAATAGTACAACTAGTATCATTATTAAAAAGACTTTCTTCCTCATGTTTAATGATTCTTGCTCTTTTTACGCAAAAACAATTAAATAATCTTAGGTACACGTTTCTTTTGAAGTTCCTGATTTTTCTTGAACCCCTCCAATAATTTTAAGTTATTAACGGGAATTTTCTACAGCAGCTTAAGCTTGTCGTTTTTGATAGGTAAGAAAGGACACTCAGGCCGGAAAGTATTCTCCTCGTATAACTGATTGTATGCAAATTCGTTATCTGCAATAAATTTATGAGTTACTAGTCTATTTTTATTTCAAGTCGAACACCAGAGACTGCTTCAGCCGATTGCTTGGTTTAATGTACCATTTATTGTAGGTTAGCTTATGGGCGATCTCAGGACTGCGAATGAACGATCTGTGGACTTAGAAGTTCATGCGGGAAAAATTAGGAGATCGAGACTCTCGGTTTTCGGTTTTAACTCGTATATGACTGTTTATAGACTTCGTTTCAGTAAATGCGGCGTAATTGCGAGGCTCATAGTCCTGACTTGTCTCGGTTTTAATCCGACGATGAGTCAACTCAAGGTGTTTCTTCCTTGTACTATTATGCATTAGTTATATCATTCATAAGTTAGTTGCATATTGCAATATTAAAAACCATGGTGAATCAAAACAGCTCGAGCTTTTATATATAAAGCTGAAACCTTGATAATTTGGCTGATCTTTTACGGAAATAGAACCAACTTTTTTTATTATTTGTATTTAATTTAAAGTTATAGAACACGATCTTAAAAGACTTAAAATTCACTTTTAAAGATAGAATGAAGAAAACAACCCGATAAAAGATCTGTATACCGAACCAAAGTGAAATAATGGACTAGAGTTTAGTGAAGAAAGAGTCAATTAACGAAGAATTAAGCAAAATGAGATAAGAACTGTTCACTCTTCACTCGGCTAAAGAATCTGTCTGCCCACTTAACTCTTCTTCGGCGAAAATAAGTCGCAAGTCTGACAAATTCGAGACAAGTAAGTTTACTGAGAAATTAACAAGGAATAAGCTCGGACTTCGTAAGGTATTATAGGAACAGAAAGTAAACAACTTGGTTCGTAATTTTTTAATAAAGCTCAAGAGAAATGTTTCCAACAGTGCACCGATCGAATTTTAGCCTTTCAACAGGGCTGATAAATAAGTTGGTTTTTTGGGGTTTCTGGATTTGCTCGGATTCCGAACTCCTGTCTGGCTGGATATCTTACAGTCTATTGTGAACATCTTGCTTCTTTTGGTAACATTCTTTATATACCCAATTTCTATCATTTTCAGTGACGAATTCGCTTTAGAAAATCAATTTCAGTGGTTGCAAATTGTTTGCATTTTGTATTATACTTATGAAATTGTTATCAATTTTATTAGTATCAAGACTGTTGATGGTCGATCGCTTATTAAGTACAAAGACATATTCCTTGACTATTTTAAAAGAAAATTTCCTCTAGACTTAATGATCGTCATAATTTTAATCATCGATGTATCAATTCAATCAAAATAGACAGCCTATCTGAGATTATTTGTTCTTGTTAAAGCTAAGGAATGTTTATAGAAAATTGACAAGTTATAGACTATCTTTGTTAATAACTTTTATAAGGAGCAATACTGGGCATTGGGTAAAGTATTCATCATTAACTTCATCTTCGCTCATTGTCTGGCAGTTCTGCTTATTTCAATGTCCAACATCGACCAAACTAACAATTGGCTGACTAAAATAAACATTCAGTACAGACCTTGGTACGAACAGTATGCTTGGGCTTATTATTGGGGTTCAACAATAATGTTGACTGTAGGATTCGGAGATATCGCGGCCTCTAACTACAAAGAGGCTATATGCATCACTTTCATATAAACTTTTAGTTGCATACTACTCGCGTATAACATCAACTGTGTGGGTAATTTGATCTCAAACATCAAGCAGCAAGACACTGAAAAGAATAAATACTTCAAAGTTATGCGCAGACTAGTTGAAGAGAGTAAAATAGAAAATAGAGATCTCGTGCAAAAATTATGTAATTTTATTGATGAGTCCGATAAGATGAAAAAGAAGTTAGGGTTTGAAGACTAAAAGCAGTTTATTAGTAACTTACCTTCTGAACTCAAAGCAGACTTCTTGAAGGAGTCCAACATTAAGATATTCTAAAACCTCCGTTTTTTTAGCAGCTTTTCAGAAAAAACATTATTGACACTTGCCGAGCTGATATAAGTTAAAATAGCTCATCCCTAATAAATAATAATAAAAAGTGAAGGTAAGACAGAATTTGTAATACTTCGTTCGGGAGAAGTTGGATATTGTACAAAGAAAAATGGGAGTTAATTCAATGATATTCCCGTTGATATTATCAAATTGGATAGATAAAAGCCATCGGTTGTTCTAGACTTAAATTTTCTCAATTTTATTCACACAGAATTTAAGTTTGAAGTTAAATCAATCAAATATTCTATGATATACCGAATAGGGCTATACTAATTCATTTAAATTATTAAAAATTCGGCATTTGATTTTGAGAACTTCTGTCAGGCCAAAGATAAATCTAAGCACATTATAGACTAATTTGAAACTGTGCCGTGTTCAACATGTCCTACAAAACACACAAAGATGAAGTGTCCTAAGCTACATTTTATTCCAATTCATCAGCACACAATTTACAAGTACCTAGAGCAAGTTCGGCAGGGATTATGCGAAAGATCTTGGATCGAAAGAGCTGAATCAAAATATGAGATAGGCACTCTAAAGCTGAGAAAGTATTTCAAAAAAATGGAGGAACAAATTTATAAAGGATCTTGTCGTAAATAAATGAAAAAGCAAAATACTCCTATTAATGAGTAGACTGTAGACGATGGATAATACTCAAGAGAAGGAACAGCTAGACAAACCAAAAATAATATTCGTGCTACGCTTGAAGAGAACAAACTTATTGCGAAAATTGAAAAAGGGGTTATTGAGAAATTTTTCAAATTGATCGAAGAAAAGCAAAACAATACTATTTAAAATTGCTGGGAGATGGACTAACTTGACGTAGCTCACAATTTTAAATTCTATTATTTGCCGTTCAACTCTTGCGATATGGAACTCTAATTTAAAATGATATCATCAAAGGATTTACAGTCTGCAACAGATGTGTTATCAGCTCTGAAAACCATGAAAGCTTCCTAATGTACTTAAAAATTCCTCTGATATCGTAAGATATGTTGATTGTTTTAATATTTGATTTAATGAAATGTCTATTATGAAGTTACAATTATTTTGCTGGATATAATATTAGCGCCACCAATGAACCAAGAATCAATCTACAACATCGTTCCCAAATAGTTCTAAGTCCCTGCAAAAGAAAAGCTTTACAAATCAAAGTACCCTCCTAACATTCCTCCAACCGGGTCTACATTCTGTCATCATACAACATCAAAGCCATCAGTAAATGTAAAAGAATTATTTAGAATGCTAATCTCTCAGGGTAGTTTAATTTAGGACTGCAAGCTCATACAGAATACGGTTCTACTAAGACGTTCGGTCATCTTCATGGGGATCGTAAACCATCACCTCAGGATTTTCTAAAGAAGACCACAGGCACAATGGGCAATGAAACTTTACCAGCTGTTCGTAATTTCTCGTATGACTGCAAACACAAAAGGTAGCCTGTGCCTTGCTTACATTAAAAACCTGTTCAAGGATTAAGATCTTCTAAAAATTTTATCGTGAGCAATGCCATATAGAATATTCTGTCAGTAGCCAAACGAGCACCAGAACCTGTTGATTGGATAAAGAAAAAAGATTATGGCCAGACCCCCAACTATCTTGAAAAGATAAAATAAAATATTGATCAGGAATATAAAATGTTGAAGAATTTACAAAGCGAATATGAAGAGAAAAAGAACTGTCTATCAGAAAGTGAAGTCTATCAATTGAGAGAAGGACTTAAGAATAAATGGAATGATGTCAACAGTTAGTACCAAAAGTTAACACACGTTCGCCTTGTTGATACTGTGGGTCTCAAGAACAGAAAATAAGGATATTAGCGTGAGCTAGCTCAATTATAAGCAGATATCAAGAAACTAAACAAGGCTTACATTTTTGTAGAGTGATAAATAGTATATACGTTTTTATTATAATACTGAAATGAATGGAAGATTTCGAAAACGGACACGGCCGAAATTTGTCCCTCAGTTTGTCCGGGATCTTCTTGCAGATCAATAATTTCACAACAAAAACCTATGCATCCAAAAAATAAGTAAGAGACCCTATACATCGAGTCACAACTTAAGTGAAAAAATGAGTCAACATAACTGGGGGTACTTGCGATGCCTTTAATAAAAAGGTATTAACGGAATTCAAAATAATGAAAAGAAGTTCAGTCACTTGAAGAGTCAGCTTTACCATTAGCCTAATATATTGGAAATGGCTGAACAGGATCTTGACTACATGTGGAAGTAATAAAAATGTAATAATCCACTGGCGCTTAAATGCGATAGTCATTTAGCAAATGCTGTCGAACATAATACCTCAAGTATCATGAAATAACAAGAAAATAACAAGAAATTGGTAACTGTTTATACAATATCAAGATGTAAACGCAAATGAGCTAATAGCAATTACTTATGATTATATTTAAACTTTTGACTTTGCCGTAATTTTTAGTAACATGGAATATTTATTATAATAGAAGAATGAATCAAACTTTTTACGGATGCGCATCTATCACCACTTCTGAGAGGGGTACCAAGCATTTAATTCAGTTGATTTAGCAAAGAGAGAGCTTGTTCCAGGGCCTGGTTCTCATGATCCAGTTAAAAAAGACAGTGATAGCATACCAATGTGGACGTAATGATGATTCAAGCTTAGACTAAAACCAAAAATATAATACACTAGCTGCTTCCATAACAAAAATTAATATGTACCTGGTGCAGGCACATATGAAATTGGGTCAGCATTCGTACAATTATCTTAATGAAGAATGAATCAAAATTAAAGAAAGACACGGATGCTAAAAAATAAAAGTACAAAGAAAGAAATTATATCTAAAAAAGTTCACCAATTATTGCTCTGCAGATCCCTAGCTTTGTTGATTAGAAATCAGGGTTTTCTTTTGGTTATCGCGATTCTATCAAAATTTATGAAAGTTCACCGGGCCCAATATACAATGTTACTGAGCAAGTTGAAGCATCTCGAAGATAAAAAACAATGAACTCATCTGCTGGTTTTGGACATGGAGAACGAAATATCTCTCCCAAAAATTAAGTACCTGGTCCTGGAAACTACTCTCCTGAGAGAATGTACGCCACATCAGGTCAATGGAAATTCTCAAAAAGCTCAAGAAAGGGAAAAATTCAATTTGAGAACCCGACTGGCCCTGGTGAATATAGTCCTCAACATTTTGACACTTCAAGAAGTTTCAAACTAAAAGGTTGTTATCAGGATAGACAATCCGACTGTGAATATGATTCTTCGCCTTGCTCATATACTCTGCCTGATACGAAGACTAAGAGAGGAGCAATATTCAAGAAAAATTTATCTGAAAACATGAAAGAAAATCATGATAATGGCCCATCGCCTTTTAGTTATAACCCGAAAAGCACAACCCTCAAGACAGGAGGATATAGTTTAGGAAGAAAGTTATAAGCAATTAATTAAAACATTGAAAATCCTGGACCTGGTACCTACGAAAGTATGGAAAAGATGGTGAAAAGTGGAGGTTATATTTGTAAAAAGCAAAGGGAAAGAAAGAAATTATATGAAATCCCAGACAATTTTTGTATTTATGATCCTCTGATTGACCGAGTTGCTTATAAAGCACCACAGTACTCTTTCAAGCAGTCAGCTGGCACAGAAATCAAAAGTAATGAAAATGTGGGTCCTGGAAGCTACAATATTGATAAAGTAAGAGGCAGTTAGTCTTATTCATTAGGAAAAGATGCTCGTTTTAAACCTCTTAAAAAATAAAAGTCATACGGTGGAATAATTAGTGATTATAGCAATCAATCAAGCATCGGATATTTACCTTCATACCTAAAAGCAAAAAAGCCTAAGAAAATGTTGCATCAAAGTAGGGTGGACAAGGAGAATATTATTGAGGAGAATGTCAGCTGATATTAAAACTATTTTAATAATTTTTTATAATTATAAGGTAGTTGATGTAATTATAGGAATATTAATAATGAGCATCAGCTGTAATCGTCGCTGTTTTAGCTCGACTCCCACTCTTCAAAGTCCGCACACTGAGGTCTGATTTACTTTTCGTCGATGGGTACTTCCACATCGAGTTAACACACTGGGAGCATGTTATGCTCAACGAAATATTTTCGGATTGCTTCATTCAAAGTATCATATTATTTCATTGCTAGATCAAGATACTAAACTTGAATGCTTTCCATTTCCTTAATTTCAACTACAAATAACACAAAAATTACATTAGTCTTGCCCATAAATACTCCTCTTTCTTTATCTTAACTTTCGATTGGTTTTCATATTAGAGTCCTTCCACTAGTTGCCTTAGTTAACCAAAGCATTATTAGACCCACTTCTTGTGCGAGTAACATTCTCTTCTGGAGGTTCAAGACTATCCGTAGATGCTATTTTTTAGAATGAAGGGACTAAAATGCTTGGATCCAACAAGGCAGAATAGGATCGCTCACTACTGTTTATCTTACTTAATTATTTAAGCGTAAACTTAGATTATATTCTCTGAACTGCTTGTTCCTGGCTGCCACTCGATTATTTTCTCAGCATAACCCCGTCATTTGCCTGAAATGGGATATTGTTTTGTTACTTGTTTTTCTTCTTATTGGTCGCAAGTTTCCTTCTTAAATTTTTATATAGCTCTTTCTCATTTGTGCGAAATCTACTACTCTTAGTCTCTTTGCTTACAGCGAGAGCATTGCGGACTAGTTTTATGCAAGTTTAATAACGAAATTTAATTTAATTCATCTATATAAGATATATTTTACAATTTAATGTTTGTTTGAGAACTCTTCTCTTGATTCTTTGTCGAATATATCAACTGATTTTTATATCTTAAGAATCAGCACGTGATAGAAAGCCTTACGCGTTGGGAAAGACCAATGCAAGAAAAGTTTGAAAAATACCTTACCCATCAAATATAGAGCTAGATTTCTTCTAAACTCCACATTAAAATTCTAATAGTTGACAAACATAATAGTCAGCACTTTCACAATTGCATAAGCGAACTCGCCTTATAATATAATTTTAATCGCCTTAAAAAAATAAACATAGTTGAATGCAGTCGGAAGTAATTTCTTATTTTTAGTGAAATAATTTAAATATCTGCCGACATAGTCCAAGCCCTTCATTACAGCGTTACAATTATGATAGTTTGTCTTCTCGAAGACTAATCCGATAAGCACGCTCAATAATCTTTAATTAGCGAGTAAATTTATACTAGTTTGAATCAGAGTAGGAGGGTATTTATCAACTTTTATGTTCTTCATCTCATAAAGAAAAGCTCGTACAAGTTTGTTATATCCAGGAAAGTACTGCCACTTTATAAATTTTAGCCTTTTACCCAGATCTGACAGTTTGGAAATTAAAAAGTATAGAAAGTAGAAAAAAGTACTACTCCTCTTCGAAATTTGTTATAACCATAGACTTCCTTACAAGCTTTATACTAATTATTTGGTTAAAGTTTAGCTTTTATTTTATGCTTACATTGGTTTATAAAAATTAGTCTCCCAATCGAGCTGTGTTTACAATATTTTTTGAGCTTCAGGTACACTGTCTACTTCAGCGTCAGCAAAGATAGTATTCCATTAAATACTTGAGTCTTCACTTCTCGCTACTTTTCTGAGAATAATTTCTCGATATTATGGCACTCTGAAGTAAGCTTCTGCTCTAAATATCTAAACTGCCTGTCTGGGGTCTTATCTTCCTTCAATATATCCGACTCGTAAAGAAAGCAAGAGCAGCTTGTAGAGAAGCTCTTGATACTACAAAGCTACTTTAATTCTTTTCTTTTTAAGACTAGAATTCAAAGAGCTTCCTTTTAATGACTCTCGATATTACTTACAAAATCCTATATTGTTTAAATGAAACTATCCTCTTTTAATGATAAAGTTAATGATTCTCCAACAAACATCAGTTAGAGATTCATCGTCTTCAGCATAACTACTGATTCTAGACGCCAAGGAAAGCAAAAATGTTTGTTGATTGATGAGTTATTATTTTTACTAGTCGCTTTCTGCTACCGTAAAAGATTTTGGTAAATCTTTCTATAAGAAATTTTGAATCTTTTTGAATTATTCAGTTTCTTTATCCTTGAGCTTTTGAGAGTGGTATGAGCTCAATCGAGTATTTTGATTCATTTATTTGTTTAAAAGCTCAATCGATGTCATAATTTTTTATATTTCAATATATTTTTATAGCTCTTTTTGCTTGTTTGAAGCAGGGTTATATTTAGTAAAAAGTGGTGTCGATTAAATGATACCTGCTTATGTCCTTGTACAAGCTTTCATCTGTTTAATAAATACATTGTTCTACACTGTCATTTTAATTGAATATTAACCTATTTTTTCACCATCTGACCACAGACCCTACTTTTGTAATGCAAGTTCTCTTTGTTCCATTTTATTAACTTTGATAGGATCTTTTTGCAATATTTTAACAATGGGAGTGTATGCTTAACAAAACATATTAACACTCTATTCTTACTAATTTTTATTTGATGTTTAGCCCGTACTTTAATTATCAACACTTCCCTCATTTCGCCAAATCACAAGATGCAATATAGTCTTTTATATTTAGTGAGATTTTAAAAATATTTTGAAATTTGGCATTTCCCCATTGTTACAGTGCCATGCAAAGTGCGAAGTTGTTACGATAGGCTTAGAAGACATTCTTCCTCTTATTTTTATTGGACTCGGGCACTCATCGTATTCAATAATCTTCTCAGGTTTCTCAGATTTTTATAATGGGTTTGTTTGAGAGTAGCTTGGGGCTGATTAAAAGGGCTGCTCTTTTTATTCTCTCTACGAATAAATTTGAAATTACGAGAACTCTAATAGTGAAATAAAAACTCTAGCCTGGATAGTCTTTCTTGTTCAAATCTGCAACAGTCTCCTTACAATTGACCATTAACTCAACATACTGTGAGACTTTAAAATCGAATCTGATCCTGACATCAAGCTTGGAAAGAAATGCGAAATCGTTATGATATGGCCCTGTGGCTATTCTATACAAATTAATTTTTAAACAGTTCACTATCTTACCTTACTCATCTGTGATCGAAACAATAAGAAATTTTTTTCTGATATCGTAATCGTCGAGCACAAAATCGAATTTTTCTTTGGCAACCCACTAAATAACTCATGGTAATACTTTAATTTCATTGGAATCGGAGAGCTTGAATTTTTTGGGTAGGAATACTTCAGTGACTCCCTCGATTTAAAATTTCATTGAAACTGCGTTCTTTACTTAACATGATGCGTACTTTGGGATAATTTACGATACGAATGTTCGACAGTAGAGCATTATACTTAGTAGGGGTCGCCCCTATTTTGGAATTCGAGGCGTATAGGTTTATGTCCTCAGGGTACTCAGAGTAGTCGGAATTATGCTGGCTTATCCTTTTCTTTGAAGAAATACAAGTTCCCATTTATAATAGCGAGCAGGTAAATATAATATATTTTAATAACTCCCACCTCCCTAGAAGCGCATATTTTTATAAATCTCACATTAAATACCTGTATTATTTTTTCAATAAATTGAGTGTCATAATTTGCTTTTTTCTTGACTATAGTGAGACTCAAATTATGTTCATTTATAATATTTAAATCTTTTTTATTTTATTATAGTTGGATTTTCTCAAATGAAACACTCTTA
>APMI01008128.1_pt1 | contig 25956 bp, 23 predicted proteins | sample 667938 | NCBI WGS metagenome assembly APMI01 (sample SAMN01084076, study PRJNA167559) | wastewater metagenome | biome: Wastewater | place: Denmark: Ejby Moelle, Odense | collected 2011-11-28
TATAAATGGTTTTCAAAAATTTTTTCGTCTATATCTTCTACATTTATTTTTCCTTGTTTTACATCTTGAGCAATTTTCTTTACAGCGTTTAAAATTTCTCTTTGCGAACCATAGCTAAGAGCCAATACTAAGTTTGTTTTAGAATTATTTTTTGTAACTTCTACCACATTCATTAATTGTTCTTTTACAAGGTCTGGTAGTTTATCTATCTCCCCGATTACATGCATTCTTATTTCTTTTGACATGAGCTCATCAGATTCTTTGATTAGACTTTCTGATAAGAGTGTCATCAATGTAGTTACTTCATCTTCTGGTCTTTTCCAATTTTCCGTAGAAAATGTATAAAGTGTAAGATATTCTACATCTGCTTTAGCACAAGCTGCAATGGCATTTCTAACCGCAGAAATGGCATTTCTATGACCAAAGGTTCTTTCTTGTCCTTTAGATTTAGCCCATCTTCCGTTGCCATCCATAATTATGGCAATGTGTTTTGGGATATTAGTTTTATCTATGCTATCTAGTAAATCTGGATTCATTTTTATTTATCTTGACAATAACAAGGTGGTCTTCCGAAGGAATAAGAAATCCCTAAAGAGATACTATTAAACCAATCTTTAGAATTTATATTTCCCACATTTCTAGACTTCAAATAATCATCTACTCTTTGTTTCGCCACTGTAAGAAATGGCTCTGTTTGCAATAGAGATTTTGTACTATTAGCAGATGCCAGAATATCTTTATTGTAGGTCATACTTACACTACTGGTTTCTAATTTGCTATAGTCTATATCGTCTGTAAACGTAGGGCGGAACATAAATTCTCCAAAAATAGCCCAATTGTAGTTAAATTTATATTTTAAACCAACACCGAATGGAATGGCTAATGAAAATTTACTAGCACTTTTTCCATAAACAAAATCGGTAACAAAATCTTGCTCAGTATCTGGGTTAATTGCATTACCGAAAGCATCCCTTTTAAAATCATTGGCTGCTATAATCTGACTGCTGGAATACACAATTCCTGAAAGTCCGCCAAAAATATATGGGCTAAGCATACTTTTTTGCTCATCATTTACTGGTAAAAAATTGTAGTCAAAAATTGCAGAAAGCTCATATACTGAATTCTGACCATTTAGCCCTCTGTTTTGTCTATAATATTCCTGAGCGTATTTATCATTAAACTGAAGATGATTATATGCGAATCTAAACCTTAAGGATTGGTAAGGATTAAGATTCATTCTGTACATAATAGCTCCATAGAAAGGTATCCCTTCATTAGAGATATTATCAAGGTTATTGGGAAAAGGATTAAGATATTTGGTTTTTCCTATATCACCTACCAAATTACTTGTTCCTAGCTGTATACCGATTTCGTGTCTTTGTGCAAAAGCAAAAAGATTACCCATCAAAATGGCAAAAATTACTATTATGTTTCTCTTCATTGGTGCTGTATGTTAACTATAACTTTCAGCTTATTACTAATGTGCAAATATAAAACATTTTTGCATTAAGACTCATCTTAATGTTTAGTTAAATATTTTTGTAAAAAGCATAAAAAAATAATAAATTAATATTATGTAAAACCCAATTTAAACTTAAATATTGTCTAATGTATAAAAACGCTCCTTTTTTAGGCAAAGGAGCATTTTATTTTATCTATTAAAAATTTTTTTAATCCTATTTCTTAATCTAATTAGTGTAGGCTCTTTATAACTTGCATCTTCTTCAAAATATCCGTAGCCATATCCGTAGCCATATCCGTAGCCATAACCGTAGCCATAACCATAGCCTTTTTCTACAGAAAAATCATTATAAATTAATCCTAGATGCTGTACTTCCTTACTATGGTATTTTTCTGTAATCATTTTCAGCATATACTTTTCTGTATATTCGTGTCTTACAACATAGACGTTCGCGTCTGTATATTTCATCAATTCAAAAGAATCTGCAACGAGACCAATTGGAGGAGAATCTATAATCACAAAATCATAATTTTTTTTGAGCTCTTCAATAAAATTCATATTTTTCTCACTCATTAGTAATTCTGAAGGATTAGGCGGTATAGGCCCAGAAGTGGCTACATCTAAATGTGGAATGGAGGTTTTATTTATTATATCTTCCATAGCTACTTCACCTGTAAGATAATTAGAAATTCCGTATTTATTATTTACTTTAAAATCTCCAAAAATCTTAGGTTTTCTAAGATCCATCCCTAATAATATTGTTTTTTTACCACTAAGACCTAAAACCGAAGCAATATTAATGGACACGTAGGTCTTACCTTCACCACCGATGGAAGATGTTACTAAAATTACTTTGCCTGCTCCATCTTCATTATGCAAAAACCTGAGATTAGCTCTTACCCCTCTAAAAGCTTCAGAAACGGATGATTTAGGCTGCTCTATAACAGTAAGGTTATTATCGTGATTGTTTTTCCCTATTACTCCTAAAAGAGGAATTCTAGTAGCATTCACCACTTCTTTTATTACTCTTATTTTATTATCTAATAACTCTGCGAGTAAAAGAATAACAAACGGAATCAATAACATCCCTAATAATAGTGAATTTCTGATAAAAGATGTATTAGGAGCTATAGGTCCTTGTCCTAGATTTTTAGCTTTATCTATAACGGATATATCTGAAACATTTATTTTGAGTCTCATTTCTGCCTCTGAAAGCTTCCCTAATAAAGTATTATAGGTTGCTGCATCTATAGAATAGCCTCTTTCTGCATCTAAATATTTTTGTTGTTTATACGGTAATTCCCCAAGGCTTGATTCAAATTCTACAATTTTAGAATTTAATTTACTTAGTTGATCTTCATAAACGTTATAATAGCGATTTAGGTGTTTGCCAGAATTTAGCTTTGCTTCATTTATCAATCTATTTATTTCTTGCATTGGCTCTGATCTAGGAGTATAAATCTTTGCCATTTCTGCTCTCTGCTTATAAAGAGACTTTAATTCTGAAACTGAAGTACTAAAACTAGGATCTTCTACACCTGCAGTATTTATATCAATCAAATTATCGATATTTCTACCGACAGAGTTTTTAATTGAATTTAGAGCATTTAGTTTAGTCATTAACTCAGCTTTCTTTTCTTCCAAAGACTTAATTTGAGAAAGAACACCATCTACATCGCCTTTTTCATCTGTCATTCTTTCGCTCACCTTAACATTGTTTAGAACAGCAGAACTAGAGTCTAATTTTATTTTTGCTTTTTGAAGATTATCTTTAATAAATTTTACTGTATTAATATCAATAGTAGATTTATCTAATTGTCTCTTTTTAATTAAAGCTTTTACGCTCTCGTTAAGAAAACTTACAGTATTATTAAGATTATAACCTTTCTTTGTTATATTCATAAATGAGCTAATTTCAGAATCAAAATCTATTGACAAATTGGCTTTTATTTCATTTACAGTCTGATCTATTGTTGTCAAATTTACAACAACATTATCAACTTCTACATCTCTAGGTAGTGTATTTTTGATTAATTTAAATTTCAAAAAAGGAGTCTCATACCATTGATTTACAGAAATTATTTTATTGGGAATCCTACCAAATCCCGCCACTTTTCTAAAATTTTCTGTTTTATAATCATATAATGCTCCTACACTAAAATCTTCTGGCAAAACAACTTCATATCTACCACCAGATCTAGGAATTAGCGATATAGCCACATTCACCGTTTGTAAATGTTCTTTGTCTATAACAAAAAAAACTGGCGAATCATTCTTATCAAGATAAGTACTTTTTAGCCTTCCTTTTGTTGTATAATTTACAAATAAATCTAGTTCTTGTGATAAAAATTCATTATGAGTTCGAGACATTAACAATTTTTTCAAAAAAAGACCTTCTGTATTGCCTCCTTGTCCCCAAATGAAATTAATCGATTGACCAGGAGTAAAATAGCTTGCTGAGTTATTTGATATACTTATAGTAGTAGTAGAAGCGTAAATTCTTTGAGCATAATACTTATTATAAACATAGGCTATAGAATAGCCTAATATTCCTAATATCAAAAACCAATACCAGTTTTTAATTAACCTTTTTATAAAATGCTCTATATTAAAAAAATCAAAAGAACCCACTTTCTCTTTTTCTACTTGCGCTACTTCTTTTGTATTATTTTCTGGAATCATTGTTTAAAATCTTGAAAATAGTAAATAAATAGATAATGCAGTAGTAACTAAACTAATACCTGTAGTTAAAGTTTGTATAGGTTCTTTACCAAAACCGTAGAAACTTCTAGGTCTTGTATTAAACATATATGTATCTCCGTTCTGAACCCAAAAGTAAGGTGAGTTTTGTATATCCTCTCTAGTTATATCTATTTGTGCTTTTTTTATACCTTCAGGTAATCGTCTATAAACAATTATATTTTTTCTATCCACTTGCTTATCTAATCCTCCACTTTCTGCAATGGCATCTATAATACTAAGTGTAGTTCTAGGTGTAGTTTTTACAAAATTTTTGCCATTTACATCAGAGATAAATGTATATCTAATTCCTTCTAAAAAAAGCCGCACTTCTGATTTTTCAGGTAAAAAATTCTCATTAACTTTTTGTTGCATTTCTGCAGCAATTTCAGGAATAGTTCTTCCCTCGGCTTTTATCTTACCCATCCCCATTACATATACATAGCCTTCTTCGTCAATATTTAATCCTGAAAAATAAAAATCTCCTCCTGCTCCACCAGAAAGACCTTGCTGCGTATTTAGGCTAGAATAAAATTGAGCCGCGTCTCCTTTTGGTGTTGTTATTATATTAAGCTTTAAAACATCATGTCTTGTAACTCTATATTTAGGAATATTATCATAAGGAATTAAGCCTTCAGAGTTGAGCTGAAGATTTTCATTTGGCTGTAAATATTTTACATCTTTAATTCCCAAACAAGAAACAAAGAGCATTAAAAGTGGTAGTAAAAGGAATAATCTAATTTTTTTCATTGTATTTTTTAACTTTGGCAAAGATAATATTTAATTATTAATTTTTCTTTTTATAAAAAAATCCGGCAAATAAGCTCCCAAAAAACCTAATAAAAGAATTATAATCAACAACAAATTAACTTCTACATGTCTTAAAAAATAAGAAATAATCACAATAAATAAATAATAAGAAATAATGTAAAAAGTAGCTCGTTTGTGTGTAATCCCGAGTTTCAATAACTTGTGATGAATATGGTTCTTATCCGCATCAAAAGGTGATCTTTTTTCCGCCAACCTTATAATTATTACATTTAATGTATCTATTATTGGTAAAATCATAATTGCTATGGCCATTACTGGTGCAGTATTTAGGTGATAAAACACAGCTCCTTGTACTTTCTTTACAATAAAAATATCCATAAAACAAATGGCAGTAAATGTCAATAGAAAACCTAGAAGCATAGAGCCTGTATCTCCCATAAAAATTTTTTTGCTTCTATCAGATAAATTGTAATATAAAAAACTTATAACTGTGCCTATTATTGTAGTTGATAAAATAACTAATGGATAATTGTATTCACCTAATCTATAATAACTAATTCCAAATAATGAAAAACAGATTACCCCATATACGCCAGCTAAACCATCTATGCCGTCTATAAGATTGTAGGCATTTACCAATATGATAAAAGTAACAATACTGAAGAGTACACTCAAAAAATAATTAAGTTCATATACCCCAAAAATCCCAAACAAACTTCTAATCCTAACATCTGATCCTATTACTAACAATGCGGAAACAACAACCTGAGCTAAAAGCTTTTTATAAGCTCTCATTACTACAATATCATCCATAACACCCACATATAGTAAAATAACCAATGAAGCAAATAGAAACTTATACAAGTCGAACAATTGATATGCAAAAATAGATGCGCACACCGCAATTGAAAAAAACATGGCAATACCCCCTAAATTAGGTATTTTTCTTTCGTGAGAACTTCTTTGTCCAGGTTCATCCATTAGATTCTTTCTTCTCGAAATTTTGATGACAGTAGGTATAGAGTACCATGTAATCAAAAATGAAAACACAAATGATAAAACTACTTTTAAATAAAAAATAGGAAAGTCTATCTGCTGCAATAAAAGATCTATTTTATCCATAATAATTATTTAAGCCACAAATGATTTCTATATCTATCTGTTGTGAAATTTCCTCCAACCCCATTCCCTCTGGAAAAATTAAAATACATTAAAAACAAATATAACATAAAGCTAGAATATAGCATTTTTTGAACCTTAAACTTTACCGCATATATCACGCTTGGCACTACAAAAACACTCATAAAAAACATATAAGCTCCAGGTAATCTAATGGCAAAAATTCTATTTCCTCTGAAAATATAAAAAAGAAACAAGCCAAAAACTGCCAGATTTCTCATATATTCATAGTAGTAAACCTCCTTACATGCTTCTTTATCATATTTTACTAAAATATAGATAAAAAAAACTTTAACGATATCACTCAATCCAAAGTCTACTGACTGACCAAACTGACTATCATCTACATATCCCGCATAACCATCAGATACATCCTGAGAGCCTACAGATTCTATAAGACTTCCAAAAATTCTAAAAATTTCAAAAGGGGATAATAAAATTGCGATAATAATCACTGTCAAAATCCTTTTACTATTCATCGGGATCTTAACTATCCAATATGCTGGAAAAAACACTACCGCCGTTTTGTGAAACCCTAAAGCAATGTACATCATCAGGATAAACATGGGCAGATTTCGTTCTTTGATATACCTAAATGAAAACACACAAACTGCCACCCCCATTCCTTGCCTTATTTGACCAGAATCCTCAAAGAAAAACAAAGGCATAAAATACATCATTGCTCCTAAAACTGGCAACGGTGAATTTTGATAAATAGTTGTAAATTTGAGTGTTACAGACATTAACACCATTATAAAAGTTACCATATAAAATGGCATCCCAAAATCAAATAGAATTTTATTTAACAAGACATAAATCCATTCTATCTGCTCTTTTGACGGTTGAAAAGTTGCTTTTTTAAAAACCTCAGAATAATCAACATACAAAGAAAAACCAGTATAAAGACTTCTATAAATAGGATAATCCGCTCCTACAAAATATCTAAAACCAGCTAAAACAATGAGTGCCACCCCTAAAACAATTAAGAAAAAAGGTGTTTTCCTCTTTAGAACATAAAGCTCTAAATAGCTAGAAACTGCCATAAATACAAATAACAATGTAAATACTGGATGAAGAAATACCATGTGTGTTTTATAAAATTTTTCTCACTAATGTTTCTAGACCTAAGAAACACATCAGATAATAAACTATCTTTTTGTATGGCAAAGATAATAGATAATTTCTTCCAAAACGCTTATAAATAAGGATTTCTTTCAAAGAAATATCTCGTTCTTTAATAAATTTCTTTAATTTTAGGTTCATTTTATCAAAAACCTCATCATCTTTCACAAAAGCAATATACGCCAAAAACGTATAAACTCCTTCCAAAATTTGAAAACCTTTCAGCTCTTTTTTTTTGTCAGAATACATAGAATTTTCAAAAGCATTTTCTACATTTTCTACCGCCTTCAAAATATCTAAACCTCTTTCTGTATGAGATTTTGAGATAGAATTGGTTCTTTCCAAATATTGGTAATGAAAAGTATCTGTCTTAGCTAAAGTTTTACATTGAAGCAATAGCTGTGGAATAAGTTCAATATCTTCAAAGTGCATTCCTTTTTTGAATCTCCTTCCTTCAAAAAGCTCTCTTCGAAAAATTTTATTGCACGCAAAATAAGAAATATCTGAAAACACCGAAAAATTCTTTTCCAAATCAATTTTTTCAGAAAGATTCGGAATTTGAGTCAATTTTTGAGTCACATTTCCGTTTTCATCTACCTTTTGAAGATTACAAATCACAAGCTCTGCCTGATTTTTAATCGCCAAATCATACATTTCTTCCAACATATTTACAGAAACGTAATCGTCAGAATCTACAAAAGCGAGAAATTCACCAACTGCTTTATCAATCCCAAAATTCCTGGCATCGCTTAAACCTCCGTTTTCTTTATAAAAAGCCTTTATTTTTTCAGGGAATTTTTCTTGAAATTGATTAACAATTTGTTGAGAATTATCTTTACTTCCGTCATTAATTACCAGAATTTCAATCTCTTGCAAAGTCTGATTCGCCAGAGAACTGAGACATTTCTCTAGATAATTTTCTACATTATAAACTGGAACAATTACAGATATTTTCATTTATTTTTTTGTAAAGTTGTTGAGTTGTAAAGTTTTAAAGTCGCTTAAAAAGTTTTTACAACTTTACAACAGTTTTACGACTTTACAATCAATCTCTCACTCAACACTCCATTCTTTGCCAAATTATATTCATATTGCGAACAAGGCACACATTTTTGTATATTTTCTTCGCTTCCAAAATACCACAATCCTGTAAAAGTATCGCGTTTGAAAGCAAATTCACTATCATTAATTAAAACCCAAAAAGTATCATATTTCCTCTCTTTAGGATGTGTTTTTTGAATATCAATTCCTTCCAACAAATACCAAATCATTTGCGCTAATAATTGATGGTTCAGAACATTTTCAGCATTAGCATTAAAATTAAAAATTCCAGCCATTTTCAAATTTTCGCCCAAACCAATTTCCTTCATCACCGCACAAATTTCCCTTCTGTTCAAACCATTAATTTGAGGATTTACAGAAAAAGCTTCGGCAAAACTTTCCACCGCATCGCAATTGAGTGTTACCAAATCTGCTCTTCTAAAAAACGGCTCTATTCTATCGGTATTTCCCATCATTTCAGCCAATCTTATCACATCAAATTCCACACTTTTCATCAATTTCACCGCATCAATTTCATTCAAATGTTTTTGATAACCAAGATGATGATAATCTTTCAAACTCAATAATTTAGAATTGAAAATCTTCTGCAAAAAGTTCTTCTCCGAAATTTCTTCGCCTTCATTAGAAAGTTCTATTTTATTATTAATTTGAGTGTATCTGATGTTTTTTTGATGAAAATTAAGCGCGTGAATCATCGCAATAGACAAGTCATTTCCACCGCCCACAACAATCGGAACCGTATTTTTATACAAACACGCCGACAATATTTCTTGTAAAATATAATGCGTATCTTGAAGTGTTTTCCCAGAAATAATATCTCCCAAATCACAAATTGGGATTTCAAAATCAAACTTAGAAAGTTTGTAAAATTCTTCTCTTACCGTATCAAAATTTTTGGCAATTGCATTTCCTTTTCCGCCTCGGTAATCGCTACAAAAAACCAATAAAATTCCGTTTTCTGGAATTTTATTCGTAATAATATTTCCCAATTGCCAAGGCTGGGCTTCTATTTTTGGTGGGAGAAAAATAAAATCTTCTAAATTCATATCATCATTTAAGTTTAAAAAAAGCAGACAATAACTTTGTCCATTTTTCAGGCAATATAATTATTCGAAAAATAATTTTTTAAGTGATCTATATTTCCACCAATTTTTTTTCATTGTTGGTCTTTCTACAAATATAAAAAATATTGAACTGATTACTAAAATCGCTAATGAAACGTACAATAATCTTACAAAAAAATCAACTAAAAAAGCATCTCCTATAAGATTTTTAGGAAATATCAAATTAATTACTAAATAGATAATTTTTTGATGTAACATATAAATAGTGTAACACATTCCTCCAATTGTATAAATAAATTTATTTTCTAACATCTTAATAAAGTATAGAGTTTTAGAAGAAAATGTTAATAAAATAAAAATAAAAACAACTAAAAATAAATTCATCACACTAAACCAGAGAAAAAGCAAAGCCATTAAACAGATTATATCGTAAATAAGACTCGGCATTATTTTGTCTTTAATTTGCATATAGACATCCAGTGCTAAAAAACCTATGATGAAGAAATGAAAATAATTAAAAATAGTGGGGAAACTAAAAAAACTAAGCCCAGAATATCTAAATAATACAATCAATCCTATCAAAATTAATCTTCTGTAGGTATTTTTCAGTTTAAAAACAAATGCTAGTAAGGGAGCAATAATGTAGAATTGAATTTCAATTTCTAAAGTCCAAAGAACCGTATTGATAATAGGCTTTTGATTGTATATAATTTCGTGAGAGTAAAAAATGGAAGCCAAAAGTCTTGGGAATGTTTCAGAAAAAGTTTTCGTTTTTAAAACAAAAACCATTAAAAAAAACAATAACAATAAATGTATAATATAAGGGGGTTCTAGCCTTGTAACTCTTCGAAAATAATAGTTTTTATAACTAAAGCTAGGTACTTTATTCACATAATTATTATAAAAAGGCATCGCTATAATAAAACCACTAATCGCAAAAAACAAAAAAACACCAATTACGCTACCTACTAAATTATTATATACATAATCATATTTTTCTTTAAATATAATATTTTGATCATTATAACAATCCACAAAATGAAACAAAAAAACGCTCACTACAGCAAAAAATCTCAGCCCATCAATATATAGAATTTTATTTCCAGAAGAAGTGACTCTTTGGAGTAAAAAAAATATTTTTTTCATTATATTATTTTTGTGTTTTTATTAAGAAGCTTTATTTCTGTGCAGCAATCCATTTTTTAACTTCATCCAAAGAAATGGCTTTTAATTCTTCTGCTTCATACTTGCTTCCGTCTTCTTTTTTAGGAATTTTGAACATTCCTTTTCCAAATTTTATGAAAGGTCCCCATCTTCCGTTTTCAATCGAAACTTTTTCTTTTTCCCATTGTTGAATATATCTATTGGCTTCTTTTTCAATCTTCGCCTCTATCAATTCATTAATATCACTTTGAGATAAATTTTCAAAATTATATTTCTTCGGAACATTGATATACATCGATTGATACTTGATAAAAGGTCCAAATCTTCCTGTTCCTTTCGTTACAGGTTCACCTTTGTAGGCGGCAACTGGCGCATCAGCTTCCATTTTCTCTTTAATGAAATTTTCTGCAATTTCCTGTGTTACCGAAAAAGGATCAGTTCCTCTTCCTACAGAAATAAATGCTTCTCCCCATTTTACATAAGGCCCAAATCTACCAACACCTACAGAAACTGGTTTTCCGTCAAATTCTTTCAAATCAAAAGGTAATTTGAATAAATCTAAAGCTTCTTCCAAAGAAATAGTAGAAATATTTTGGTTTTGCATAATCGAAGCGTAAGTTTTTTGCTCGTCATCAGCTTCACCTATTTGTATCATCGCACCATAACGTCCCATTCTTGCATACACATTTTTGCCAGATTTAGGATCTTTCCCTAGCAATCTTTCGCCAGTTGCTCTGTCTGCATTCTCTTCTACATCTTCAATTTTCGGGTGGAAATTATCATAAAAACTCTTTAAAGTTTCCTTCCATTTTTCGGTTCCGTTGGCAATATCGTCGAAATCTTGTTCTACTTTCGCCGTAAAACCATAATCAAGAATTTCGTTGAAATTATTAATCAAAAATTCATTTACCACTTCGCCAATATCCGTCGGAACGAATTTATTTTTATCTCCGCCAAATTTTTCAGTCAAAACCTCTTTTTTCACGCCAGATTTCCCGAGTGAAAGTTTCACGATTTCTCTTTCTTGCGGAAGAATTTCGCGTTTATCTACATATTCTCTATTCTGAATCGTCTGAATGGTCGGAGCATAAGTAGAAGGACGTCCGATTCCTAATTCCTCTAATTTTCTTACCAAAGCAGCTTCCGTATATCTTGCAGCAGGTTTGGTAAATTTTTCGGTGGCGGTAATTTTTTTATAACTTAAAACTTCTCCGATTTTTACCTTCGGCAACAATTTTTCGTTGTTTTCATCTTCATCTTCATCGGTTTTTGTAATTCCATACACTTTTAAGAAACCATCAAAAACAATCACTTCACCTTGCGCTTCGAAATGACTTGGCAAAGCAGAATTACCGATTTCAATCACGGTTTTTTCAATTTTTGCATTCGCCATTTGAGATGCCAAAGTTCTCTTATATATTAATTGATATAATTTATTGAGTTGAGCATCGCCAATCGTTTTTACCGAAAAATCAGTCGGACGAATCGCTTCGTGCGCTTCTTGTGCAGAAGAAGATTTCGTAGTGTAATTTCTTGGCGAAGAATAAGCTACACCGAATTCTTTTTCGATGAAATCTTTTGCAGAATTAATCGCTTCTTGAGACAAATTCACAGAATCGGTTCTCATATAAGTAATGTACCCTTCTTCGTAAAGACGTTGTGCAATTCTCATCGTAGAAGTTACATTGTAACCCAATCTATTGCTCGCTTCTTGTTGTAAAGTAGAGGTTGTAAAAGGTGCAGAAGCAGAACGAGAACCTGGTTTTGTTTCTACATTTAGCACTTTAAATTCTACATTTTGAGATTTTCCTAAAAAAGCTTCCGCTTCATTTTCTTTAGCGAAATCTTTCTTTAGTTTTGCGGAAATCTCCTGTTTTTCAGCATTCGTGAAAACGCCTTCCACTTTATAACTTGAACTTGATTTAAAACTTCTAATTTCTTGTTCTCTTTCTACTACCAATCTCACAGCAACCGATTGAACTCTACCTGCTGAAAGTCCGGTTTTTACTTTTTTCCAAAGAACTGGCGACATTTCAAAACCTACAATTCTATCCAAAACTCTTCTAGCTTGTTGTGCATTTACGAGATTTTGGTCAATTTTTCTAGGATTTTCAATTGCTTTTAAAATTGCATTCTTGGTAATTTCGTGGAAAACAATTCGTTTTGTGTTGTCGTCTTTTAGTTTTAATTCATCTGCAAGATGCCACGCAATTGCTTCACCTTCTCGGTCTTCATCGGAAGCCAACCAAACCATTTCTGCCTTTTTCACTGCGGCTTTCAGTTCCGTTACGAGTTTCTTTTTATCGGCAGAAACTTCGTAATCTGGCGTGAAAGTTTTCAAGTCAATTCCCATTCCTTTTTTAGGCAAATCTCTAATGTGTCCGAAACTGGATTTCACTTCAAAATCTTTCCCTAAATACTTCTGAATGGTTTTGGCTTTTGCTGGTGATTCTACGATTACTAAATTTTTTGACATACACAAAATTTTTGCAAAAGTAGGAAGTTTTTTTTAAACACAGATTTTTGCCTATTTTTTTGAATAAAATCAAATTAACTTTTATTTAAATTATAATCGTTTGAAAATAATTTACATTTGTAAAAATTACATTCATTTGAAGAACTTCATCCAAAATTCCATCAAAAGTCAAAAAATATTCTACCGATATTTTCGCAGGAAAGGCTTTAAGAGATTCTTCAAAGAAAATATTTTGGAAAGTGACGGAAGCAATAAGAACAAAGCTTTTTCAATTGCTTTAGGAGTTTTTATTGGTCTTTCTCCTTTTTGGGGATTCCATACCGTTTTGGCTATTTCTCTAGCTGCTATTTTCAGACTCAATAAATTTTTGAGCTTCATCTTTTCTCAGATTAGTTTACCTCCATTTGTACCTTTTATTATTGCAGCTTCTCTATTTTTTGGCTCTTATTTTATCGGCGAAGAAAAACCATTAACAGAACAAGAATTTAATCTAGAAATGGTAAAAGCTAATCTATTACAATATGTGATTGGCAGTTTTATTTTTGCAAGTATTTCTTCAGTAATTGTAGGTTTTGCCTTCTATTTTTTATTAAATCTTTTTCGTGAAAAAAAGTGAAAACCAATTAAAACTTAACCCTCTTAAAACCAATAATTTTAAACAAAACTTAACAAAAATTTCACGAAAAATCATTATATTCGCAGACTTAAAATTTAATAGTAGAAACCGAGATATAATGAAGAAGTTCACAGAATACAAGCAACTGAACCTTAATGCTGTAGCAGACAATGTTGCTCATTTTTGGAAAACCAATGAAACATTTAAAAAATCCGTAGAAACACGCGAAGGAAAACCTGAATACGTTTTTTACGAAGGACCGCCTTCTGCCAACGGAATGCCTGGAATTCACCACGTAATGGCAAGAGCGTTGAAAGATATTTTTTGTCGTTATCAAACACAAAACGGAAAGCAAGTTTTCAGAAAAGCAGGTTGGGACACACACGGATTGCCTGTAGAATTAGGCGTAGAGAAAGAACTCGGAATTACCAAAGAAGATATTGGCAAAAAAATTACCGTAGAAGAATACAACCAAGCTTGTAGAAATGCCGTAATGCGTTATACTGATGTTTGGAATGATTTAACAGAAAAAATTGGGTATTGGGTAGATTTAGACAATCCATACATTACCTATGAACCAAAATATATGGAAACCGTTTGGTGGTTGTTGAAACAATTGTACAACAAAGATTTATTGTACAAAGGTTACACCATTCAGCCATATTCTCCAAAAGCAGGAACTGGACTTTCGTCTCACGAATTAAACCAACCAGGAACGTACAGAGATGTTTCTGACACTACTGTTGTTGCACAATTTAAAATAAAAAATCTTTCAGAAAAAGCGGTAACTAAAATCTCGAATCTCGAATCTCGAATCTCGAATCTAAGTATTTTGGCTTGGACAACCACACCTTGGACTTTGCCTTCTAATACAGCACTTGCAGTTGGTAGAGATATAGAATATGTCTTGGTTAAGACTTTCAATCAATATACTTTTGAGCCCATCAATATTATTTTAGCTCGTCCGTTATTTGAAAAACAATTTGGGAAAAAATTTGTAGAAGGAACAGATGAAGACTTCGCATATTATACCGCTGAAAGTAAAACAATACCTTACCAAGTTTTAGCAGAATTTACCGGAGAAGATTTGGCAGAAACTACTTATGAACAATTAATTCCTTGGTTTTCACCTGCTGAAAATCCAGAAAAAGCTTTTAGAGTAATTATCGGAGATTTTGTAACAACGGAAGACGGAACTGGTATTGTGCACATTGCGCCAACTTTCGGGGCAGATGATAACAGAGTTGCTCAAGAAAACGGAATTCCGCCAATGTTGGTGAAAGATGAAAATGACAATCTCGTTCCTTTGGTAGATTTGCAAGGTAAATTTTTGAAAGGTGAAAACGTTCCTGAATTATTTTCTGGAAAATATATTAAAAACGAATATTACGACGATGGAACTGCTCCCGAAAAATCTTGGGATGTAGAACTCGCGATTTTGTTAAAGACTGAAAACAAAGCCTTCAAAGTAGAAAAATACGTTCACAGTTACCCTCATTGTTGGAGAACCGACAAACCTGTTTTGTATTATCCTTTAGATTCTTGGTTCGTGAAGATGACTTCCGTGAGAAATCGTTTGGTAGAACTGAATGAAACCATCAATTGGAAACCAAAATCAACAGGAGAAGGAAGATTTGCCAACTGGCTAGAAAATGTAAACGATTGGAATCTTTCTCGTTCAAGATATTGGGGAATTCCGTTGCCAATTTGGAGAACTGAAGATTTGAAGGAGCAAAAAGTTATTGGTTCTGTAGAAGAATTGGTAAACGAAATTCAAAAATCTATAGAAGCTGGTTTTATGTCGGAAAATCCTTTTGGCGGTTTTACCGTTGGAAATATGTCTGCAGAAAACTACGCAAAAATAGATTTACACAAAAATATTGTTGATGCCATTACTTTGGTTTCAGACAGCGGAAAACCAATGAAACGTGAATCTGATTTGATTGATGTTTGGTTCGATTCTGGTTCTATGCCTTATGCGCAATTGCATTATCCTTTTGAAAATAAAGAATTAATAGATAGCGGAAAAGCCTTCCCTGCGGATTTTATCGCTGAAGGAGTTGACCAAACTCGTGGTTGGTTTTATACACTTCACGCAATTGGAACTACGGTTTTTGATTCTATTGCTTATAAAAATGTAGTTTCTAACGGTTTAGTTCTCGACAAGAACGGACAAAAAATGTCTAAACGTCTCGGAAACGCCATTGATCCGTTTGAAACGTTACAAAAATATGGACCTGATGCTACGCGTTGGTATATGATTTCTAACGCCAATCCTTGGGAAAATTTAAAATTTGATTTGGAAGGAATTGATGAAGTTCGTAGAAAATTCTTTGGAACGCTTTACAACACGTATTCTTTCTTTAGCTTATATGCGAATGTTGATGGTTTCAATTATTCTGAAAAAGAAGTAGAAAATAGACCAGAAATCGACCGTTGGATTCTTTCAGAACTCAATTTATTGGTAAAAGATGTTACCGAATTCTACGAAGATTACGAACCAACGAAAGTAGCGAGAGCGATTAATAATTTCGTAAATGACAATTTAAGTAACTGGTATGTAAGATTGTGTAGAAGACGTTTCTGGAAAGGAGATTATTCTGAAGACAAAATTTCGGCTTACCAAACTTTATATACTTGCTTGGAAACCGTGGCGAAAATTTCGGCACCAATTGCTCCGTTCTTTATGGACCAATTGTATCAAGATTTGAATGCGGTTACAGGAAAAGACGCAGCTGAATCAGTACACTTAACTGATTTCCCGAAAGTGAATGAAAGTTTAATCGACCAAAATTTAGTAGAAAAAACGCATCTAGCTCAAACGATTACTTCTATGGTATTTTCTTTGAGAAAGAAAGAAAATGTGAAAGTTCGTCAACCACTTCAAAAAGTAATGATTCCTGTTTTGGATAAGAAAACAGAAGAGCAAATTTTAGCCGTTTCAGAACTCATCAAACAAGAAGTTAACGTAAAAGAATTACAATTAATCAATGCGGAAGAAGCATCTCACTTAATTGTAAAACAAATTAAGCCAAATTTCAAATCTTTAGGACAAAGGCTAGGAAAAGACATGAAAACAGTAGCTGGTGAAATCAATAATATGACTTCTGAACAAATTTCTAGCATTGAAAAAGAAGGAAAAATGACGATTGCTGGTTACGAAATTGGTTTAGATGATGTAGAAATTTCCACCAAAGATATCCCTGGTTGGACGGTAGCAAGCGAAGGAAAAACTACAGTAGCTTTGGATTTAACCATTACTGAAGAGCTAAAAGCAGAAGGAATTGCGAGAGAATTTATCAATAGGATTCAGAATTTAAGAAAAGATAAAGATTTTGACTTAACAGACAGAATTTCAATAATCCTAGAAGAAAGCTGCCCTTACAAGCAAGAATTTACTAACAATGAACAATATATTTGCGAAGAAGTATTGTCAGATAAAATAGAATTTGTAAATTCACTTCCAATTTCGGAAGAAATAGAAATAAATGAAGTGAATTTTAAAGTAAACATTAACAAAATTTGAAATTTGAAATTTGAAATCATAAATAAAGAAACTTTCAAATCTTAAATCTCGAATCTTAAGTCTCAAATTTAAAGATTATGGCAGAAGAAAAAGTAAGATACAGTGATGCGGAACTGAAGGAGTTCAAGGCATTAATACAAGCTAAAATAGAGAAAGCCGAGAAAGATTTATCAATGATTAATGAGAGTTTTATCAACAACCAAAATAACGGAACAGACGATACTTCTCCTACATTTAAGGCTTTTGAAGAAGGTGCAGAAACACTAAGTAAAGAGCAAAATGCTATTTTAGCAGGCAGACAAGAAAAATTCATCAGAGACCTAAAGCATGCGTTAATGAGAATTGAAAATAAAACATACGGAGTGTGCAGAGTGACCGGAAAATTAATCCCAAAAGAAAGATTGAAGGCTGTACCGCATGCTACGCTAAGCATAGAAGCGAAAAACATGCAGAGATAATTTTATCAATTTTTAACAATACTAAAGGTTTATACAGTGTAAAAAATATCACTTTATAAACCTTTTATTTATACTTTTGCACCGCAATATGATTACTATTCTTATTTGGTTAATAATTTTAGGACTGATTTTGTTTCTTTTCAGAAATACAATCAAAGAAAATTTTTTTACTGATAAAACTAAAAATTATACCATTGATGATAGATATAACGCAGCAAAGAGAGAAAGAGAAAAAGAAATAGACCATCTTCTAAGTAAAATGGGCAAAAACGGAATCGAAGATTTAAGCGAAAAAGACCGCAAAAGATTAGATGAACTTTCTCAGAAATAATTAATTTAAAATTTTTGTTTTGAAAAAAATAGCATTGATTACATTTTTGGTTTTATTGTTAGACCAAGCTTCTAAAATCTATATAAAAACTCACTTTAGCATTAATGAAAGTATTAATGTTTTTGGATTAGATTGGTGGAAAATCACCTTTGTAGAAAATCCTGGAATGGCGTACGGAATTCAGTTTGGTGGGCTTCTAGGAAAATATTTATTGGTAATACTAAGGGTTTTCTTGATTGGAGGAATGATTTACCTTTTTAAAAAATGGCTGAAAGAAGGAGCTTCTAATTATCTCATCATCCCAATGTCTATTATTTTTGCAGGTGCTATAGGAAACCTGATTGATGGAATGTTCTACGGAATGATTTTCGATAGCGGTTCTTTTTATGACGCATCTACCAAAACTTGGATTGGTTACAGTGGCGTTTCTAAATTGGTTCCTTTAGGGCAAGGTTACTCTCATTTTATGAAGGGTTGCGTAGTAGATATGTTTCATTTTCCTATGTTTTCTTTTGATGCACTAGGAAGACATTTTGAATTTTTTAGTTATATTTTTAATGTGGCAGATTCTGCCATTACTATAGGAGCTGCATTATTGCTTATTTTTAGAAAAAAAGCATTTCCTAATGGTTTAGAAATTTAAAAAATGAAAATTCTAAGAAAAATAATCATTTATGGTCTGATTTTCTTCGGGATTTCAGTCCTTTTTATTTTGTGGGCAAATCATAAAATAGAATCTGAAACCCAAGATTTTGTGCTTGATGAAGTTCAAAAAACACCCAACAAAAAAGTAGGTTTGCTACTAGGAACGGGCAAATTCTTAAGCAACGGAAATAAAAATGCCTACTTTTTCTACAGAATAGATGCCACCGAAAAACTCTACAAAGCGGGAAAAATAAAAAACGTTCTCATCAGCGGAGACAATTCACAAAAGAATTACAACGAACCAGAAGACATGATGAATGAACTCGTTAAAAGAGGAATTCCTAAAGAACATATTTATCTAGATTTTGCAGGTTTTAGAACTTTGGACTCCGTGGTAAGAGCCAAAGAAATTTTCGGGCAAGATTCTTTCATCATTATTTCACAAAAATTTCACAACGAAAGAGCAGTTTATCTCGCTAGAAAAAACGGAATTGAAGCCTATGGTTTTAATGCAAAAGATGTGAATAAATATTTTGGTTTCAAAACTAAAGTCAGAGAATATTTAGCCAGAGCAAAAGTTTTTGTAGATTTTCTTTTGGAGGTAGAACCAAAATTTGGTGGTGAGAAAATTTTAATTCCTTAATATAAAAATAATGTATAATCTTTTTTATGGTAAAATATACCCTGAAATCAAAATAATTACTGGGATTAAAAATATTGAAGGACTTGAACTTTCAAAAAAAATTAGTAAAACATACCCTATTAAATTAATAGATATTCAAGATATTGAAAAATTATCTTCGGAATTACTTGATGAAGAAAGTGATTATGGCATTATTTTGATTGATAACAATAATATTATTAAAAAAACTTACTTTCTTAATATTGTTGAACTTAAAAATTTTGAAAAAAACTCCGTAAATACTAAGGTATATCTATATGGAGCTTCTAAAGGGATGCTAAAAGCATGGAAAAACTATTATTCAAAAGGTGTAAAAGAATATAACCTTTGGAAAAATCTAAAACCTTCAGAAAGGCAAGGCTGGTTAGAATTAGCAATAAGCTGTCAGAATATAGATTATGAAAACCCTAAGAATACTATAAAAATTAGTGGGCATAATATAAATTGTTATGATGATTTTTATTGTACTCTAGGTGAAGCACTAAACGGACCAGGTGGTTATTTTGGTCGTAATCTTGACTCACTTATAGACTGTATTTGTTCGCACGAGTTTGGAACCAAGAATTTAAAAAAAATTATTTGGGAAAATTCCAAAACCTGTAGATGGAAATTAAAAAATAATTTTAATCATATTTTAAATGTTTTCCAAGATTATAAAATTGATGTAGAATTACTTTAATAAATTCTTAGATTAAAAAAATATATTTTAATTAGAATATTAAACTTCAAGAAATTTCTTGAAGTTTTTTCTTTTCCGTATTTTTGCTCCACTTTACAATCAATTATCAATCATCATTTATCAATCATAGAAAAATGTCAAGAATCCTCACCGGAATACAAGCTACAGGAACTCCACATTTAGGAAATCTATTGGGAGCCATTATTCCTGCCATAGAATTATCTAAAAAATCTGAAAACGAATCATTTTTATTTATTGCCAATATGCATTCTTTAACCCAAATTAAAAATGCAGAAGAGCTGAAACAAAACACTTACGAAATTGCTGCAGCGTGGTTAGCTTGTGGTTTAGACACCGAAAAAACCTTTTTTTACAGACAAAGCGATATTCCTGAAGTTTGTGAACTTTCTTGGTATTTGTCTTGTTTTTTTCCATTTTCTAGATTGCAATTGGCACATTCTTTCAAAGATAAGGCAGATCGATTAGAAGATGTAAATGCTGGGCTTTTTACTTATCCAATGTTGATGGCGGCTGATATACTGTTGTATGATGCAGAAATAGTTCCTGTTGGGAAAGATCAATTGCAACATTTGGAAATGGCGAGAGATGTAGGTGCAAGATTTAATAATCAAATGGGAGAAGTTTTTGTGCTTCCACAAGCTGAATTACAAGAAAACACCAAATATGTTCCTGGAACTGATGGACAAAAAATGAGTAAATCTAGAGGAAATATCATCAATATATTCCTTCCTGAAAAACAGCTGAAGAAGCAAATCATGGGAATTGAGACCGATTCTACTCCATTGGAAGAACCGAAAAATCCTGATACCGACAAAATTTTTGCAATATATTCTTTATTGGCAAATGAAACTCAAATTGCAGAGATGCGTGCTAAATATTTGGGTGGAAATTACGGTTATGGCCATGCGAAAACCGAATTATTAAATTTAATTCTAGAAAATTTCAAAACAGAAAGAGAAAAATTCAATTATTATATGAACAATCTTTCTGAACTAGATGCCAAATTACAAGAAGGTGCAGAAAAAACCAGAAAAATAGCTGCTGAAACTTTGAAAAGAGTGAGATTGAGTCTTGGAATGTAATTTGTATATTTACGCCAAAACAAACACAAATAATGTCACACAAAAAACTAAATGAATGGAATGCTACTGCTATCTGCGGTAACGACATTACCTCATCTGTATTATACGTTTCTGCTCTTACGATTGGCGTAGCTGGTCAATACGCGTGGATTGCACTTTTGATGGTCGCCGGAACGCTCTTTTTATTTAGAAAAATCTACGGAGAAGTAGTAGGTGCGCTTCCTCTAAACGGTGGCGCATACAATGTACTGCTTAATTCTTCCTCCAAAAGTAATGCAGCACTAGCAGCTACGCTTACCATCTTGTCTTACATGGCAACAGCCGTAATTTCCGCAAGTGAAGGAATGCATTATTTACATCACATATTCCCGAGTTTTAATGTAATTTGGGCTACCTTTTTCTTATTGCTTTTCTTTTTGGGAATTACCATTTTAGGAATCTCAGAAAGTGCCATTGTTGCATTGGTTATTTTTGTTTTTCATATGATTTCAATGCTCGTATTGGTTGTATTTTCGGGATATTTTATCATCAATAATGGTTTTGACATCCTTATCCAAAACTGGAAAATGCCATTACAATCTGGTGGAATTTTTAAAGCTTTAATTTTAGGCTTCAGTGCTGCCATGCTCGGCATTTCTGGGTTTGAAAGTTCTGCAAATTTTGTGGAAGAACAAGAAAGAGGTGTATTCCCAAAGACGCTAAAAAACATGTGGATTGCCGTTTCTGTCCTTAATCCTTTGATGGCAATTTTAGCCATTTCGATTATGCCACTTTCGGAAGTAAATGAATATAAAAATTCTTTTCTTTCTCATATGGCAGAACTTACAGGTGGTAAATATTTGGCTACACTCATTTCCATTAATGCAGTTACTGTTCTCAGCGGTGCGGTTCTTACCTCTTTTGTTGGAGTAAATGGTTTAATTAAAAGAATGACTTTAGATAGAATTCTTCCGAATTACTTCTTAAAGGAGAACAAAAAAGGAAGTACTTATAGAATTTTGGCTTTGTTTTTCTTACTATGCATTTCGGTTTTATTTGTAACCAACGGAGAAATAGGACCTTTGGCTGGTGTATATGCTTTATCATTTTTAACAGTTATGGCGTTTTTTGCCATTGGCAATATTTTATTAAAACTAAGAAGAACCCAATTACCAAGACCCGAAATCGCTAGTCCGTTTTCTGTTTTAATTGCCTTAATTGCCGTAGTTATTGCCATTTATGGAACTGTAATTTCTAACCCGAAATACTTGGTAACCTTTCTCACGTACTTTGTACCATCTATATTAATCATTTCTGCAATGCTGGCAAGAAAAGACATTATGGTTTTCATAGCTAAATTACTTAGGTCTGTACAAGGTAAATATAGAAAACATACCGTTCTAAGCGAAAGATCACTTTACAATTCCATCAAAGAATTAACCAAGCAACAATTTGTTTTCTTTTCTAAAGGTGATGATATTGCATCTCTAAACAAGGTAATGATGTACCTACACGAAAATGAAACCACCAACAAAATAAAAATAGTTTCTGTACTAAAAGAATATCAAAACCCTACAGAACAATTTTTGGCAGATTTTGATGCGCTAGACAGAGCATATCCCGAAGTAGATATGGAATATATCATAGAACAAGGTGAATTCACCCCTGAAAAAGTAGATGAACTCAGCAAAAAATGGCACATTCCTAAAAACTTTATGTTTATCTCTTCGCCTGGTGATAGATTTAGCCACAGAGTTGAAGATTTAGGAGGCGTAAGATTAATTCTATAAAAAACAAATCCCTTTCAAAAAATTTGAAAGGGATTTTTGTTATTTTAGTTCTATTGGATTGTTATCTTTTTTGATTTTATCTCGGTAGCTTTTTTCTTGTTCAGCTGAAATACCCATACCAAGATTTTTAGCCTTTAGAATCAAATTTTCTTTAGTTGATTGTTCCAAAATTAAAAACTCTTTTCTTTTAATCTCTTTAGCATTCGAAATCATATTTTCAGGCAAAAAAACATCTTCATTTTTTGAACCAACTTTATAACTTACTAAATTAAAAGAAAGTGTCCCTGTAGAATTTTCGAGTTGAACAACCATTCCAGGCAAATTAGAAAACTTATATGGACCTGTAATGATTGGTACATCTGTAGTATACCAAGCTATCCATTTTCTGCCTCTATAAAAAGTCTCTGCTTTATGACAATTCAAATCACCAATCTTTACAACTTCGGTTTTTAAAATCCAAATAGGTAATTCTTCTTCTGTGTAGAAATAAAATTGTTTTTCAAATTTTTGATATATCTTAAATTTATTTTCAGAAAAATATTTTAATAAATAAAACTTAAAATCAGATAAAGGATAACCTGTTAAATCAAAAGAATTTGATTTCTTTTGTTCAAAATTTTTGATTAAACTTTGAGACAAAGAATCTCTTTTGATATTTTTTTCACTAACAAATAGTGAAAATTTATCTAAAACTCTTAATTGGAAATACTCAATTTTCTTGCTCTGTGTGTTTAATGAATCTTTAATATAAGAATACTCATAAACTAAACTTGCTTTTTCTTGGGAAAAAACAAATAAAGATCCAATAAATAAAAATATGCCAACAATTTTTTTCGCCATTTTCAACTCTAATTTCCTCCACAAAAAATAGCTTCACCCGCATCCATAAGTTCTTGTAATCTATCTGATGTTTTACCATCTCCACAATACCAAAGAGGCGCTCCACAAGAAGTAGTAATTGTTATACAATTGTCACCAGGGTCAAGATTTTTACTTGATTTAACCTCTTTCTTAGGCTTTTCGTCTGCTTTTTTTTCTGATTCTTTGCCTATTAAATCCTTAGCACTCACTAAACCAACAACTCCTAAAGCTGCTACAAATAATAATTTTTTCATAATAATTAATTTAATTGTTTAATGAGAACTAAATTAAAATTAAAATTAAAATTATACAACTAATTATCTTATTATTTTTGATTAAGCTAAAATTTTTATATATTCAAAATAAATTTTATTCTTTTGAAAAAAAATAAAATTCACCTTTTCACATTGGTGTTTTCCTATGGAATTTTTAAAAACAACTTGTTATTTACAAATAGTTTTTAATTTCATCTAATTTTTGAATAACTATCAAACCTTCTTCGGTTTTGTTTTCTCGTAAAGCATTAAAAAAAATTACTTCAATCCCGAAATTCCGAGCGCCTTCGATATCCGCAATCCAATCATCACCTATGAGAATAGATTCTGACTTTGCTGCATTAGCTTGGTTAAGAGCGTATTCAAAAATTCTAGGATTGGGTTTTCTCACATTTACATCATCTGCGCTGGTTACGATATCTACATATTTTCTGATGCCAGAACCGTCAATTTTTCTATGAGTAACTTCGTGGAAACCGTTTGATAGAATATGAATTTTATAGTTTTTAGATTTCAAATATTCAAGAATTTCGATGCTACCATCTACCAATACGTTAAAAGCAATAATTTCGTCTAAAAACTGATGTTCAAAAATCTGAGCCAGTTCAAAATCATCTACGTCAAAATGCAAAAAAGTATCATAAAAACGATGTTTTCTGAGGTATTCTTTATCTATTTTTTCGTCTCTAATCAATTCCCAAAGGTGTTCATTGATTTTATCATATTTGGTATGAAAATCTTCAAATTTTATTTGAAATTTTTCTTGAATCTGATATTTTTCAAAAAGTTTTTCTAGAGTAAGTTTTGCGTTTTTACGATGATCCCAAAGTGTATTATCCAGATCAAAAAAAATGTGCCTTATGTTTTTCATAGGGCACAAATTTAGGTAAAATAGTTAAATTTAATTTTTAGAAACTATAAATTTCTTGTTATTTGTCTGTAAAACAGCAATAGATTTTGAAAAGTTTAATAAAAAATCTATGGTAGATTTTTTAGGCATCAAAATCGGGTTTTTAAGAGGGTAATTTTTTTTCATAGGCTTAGTATGGTTGTTTATTACCATAACGAAACGGCCTAATATTTTATTGTATTACCTTGTTAAAATTATTTGATTATCCTCCATTATTTTTCTCATATTAATTAGCGCATAGCGCACTCTACCTAGAGTTGTATTAATACTGGTATTAGTTTGCTCTGCAATTTCTTTGAAACTTAACCCATCAAAAAAACGCAATCTAATGACTTCTTGCTGATTCTCTGGCAAAAACAACGTAATCTTCATTAAATCTTCATATATCTGGTTGGTAACAAGTCTGTCTTCTATATTTTCTTCGGTTTCTCTCAACAAATCAAATATCGAAAATTCATCATTTTCATAGGTAGTTTCAGAGATTTTCACATATTTATTCTTCAGCCTAAAATGGTCAATAATTAGATTATGAGCAATTCTTTTTGCCCAAAGAATAAATTTACCATCATCATTATATCTTCCTTCTTTTAAGGAAATAATGATTTTCACAAAAGTATCTTGAAAGAGGTCATTTGCTAATTCTTCATCCATTATTTTATAGAAAATGAATGAATAGAGTTCTTTTTTATTTCGCCTAATTAATTCAGATAAGGCATCTTCGTCACCTTGCTGATATTTAGCAATAAGCAAACTGTCTGTAATTATTGTAGTAGCCATAACGTTACTTCATTATAGTAGAAACCAGCACTAGTGCTAGTATCTAACGTTTTTTTGTAGTTTATTAAATGAAGTAAATGTTTTTTCTATAGTTGATGGTTTCGTGTTACGAATGACAAATTTATAAAAATTGTGATAATTTCAAAACAAATTTTCAGAAATTTACTAAAATGGCTAATATTTTTATCTTAATTATTCTAAAACCACCAAAGGAATATTAATGCTAAAATTAAAATTAAGTCCTTTTAATTCCTTACCATTAATCAATTGATGACCATAATTAAA
>APMI01039665.1_pt1 | contig 25953 bp, 17 predicted proteins | sample 667938 | NCBI WGS metagenome assembly APMI01 (sample SAMN01084076, study PRJNA167559) | wastewater metagenome | biome: Wastewater | place: Denmark: Ejby Moelle, Odense | collected 2011-11-28
CCGGCTACCGGCCAGTGTATGGATACGACCGGCATCCGCACTACAACGCCTACAACCCGGCATGGCAGTATGGTTATCTGCCAAGACGCAACAGCTACTTTTACAGCCTGCCCTCCAATTATTTCAACATCAGTTTCGGGGGTATTGGTTACCGTTATTGGGATGGTGTTTTTTACAGACCGTACAACAACCTCTTTGCCGTGATTGCGCCGCCGGTTGGTATCTACATCAATGTATTGCCGGTTGGTTACAGGAGGATCATTGTAAGGGAACGTCCTTATTATTATTTCAACGGAACTTACTACGATCAACGGCAAAATAATTACTATGTAGTATCACCACCCGTTGGTGCTGTGGTAGAAAGTTTACCTGCCGGTTACGAAACCGTAGTGATAGATGGAGAAACCTATTATACTGCAGACGGTGCCCAGTACAAACCAGTGGTGCAGCAGAGTGGCGAGATATGGTACGAAGTGATCAAGGCAAATTAATATCATTTTAATAAATAAAAAACCGGCAGGCCAGGTGGCTGCCGGTTTTTTATCAGCATGCATCAACAAACTCTTTACAAAGGAATGTTGCCATGTTTTTTCCTGGGCCTCTTGGCCACCTTGTTTTCCAGCATGGCAAATGATTTGATCAATTTTTTTCTTGTCTCTCTTGGTTCTATCACTTCATCAATAAAGCCTCTTTCTGCAGCCGTATAAGGATTGGCAAACAATTCAGCATATTCCGCTTCTTTTTCGAGTAATTTTTTTGCAGGATCTTCAGCGGCCATGATCTCATTTTTAAAGATGATCTCACTGGCACCTTTGGCACCCATCACAGCGATCTCTGCACCCGGCCATGCATAGTTCATATCGGCACCAATGTGCTTCGAATTCATTACATCATAAGCGCCGCCATAAGCCTTGCGTGTGATCACCGTAACTCTTGGCACTGTTGCTTCACTCAGGGCATACAATAATTTTGCCCCATTGGTAATGATGCCATTCCATTCCTGGTCGGTACCCGGTAAAAAGCCCGGAACATCTACCAATACCAACAGCGGGATGTTAAAGCAATCGCAGAACCGGGTGAACCGGGCTCCTTTTTTTGAACTTTCAATATCGAGTACTCCCGCAAGGCTCATCGGCTGGTTGGCCACGATGCCAATGCTCCTGCCTGCCAATCTTGCAAAGCCTACAACAATATTGTCTGCATAATCTTTGTGTATCTCAAAAAAAGAATCTTCATCGCAAATGCCATCAATTACAGAACGGATATCGTAAGGCTGGTTGGCACTTTCGGGTACGATGGTTTCAAGTATTTCTCTTGTTTCATCGCCGGGTTCATAAGGCAATTTGGGCAATACATCTTCGCAGTTCTGCGGCATGTAGCTCAGCAATTTTTTTACCTGTGCGATGCAGTCCATATCATTCGGCGCCGTTAAATGGGTAACACCTGATTTGGTGGAATGCGTAGAAGCGCCTCCCAATTCCTCTGAACTTACTTCTTCATTGGTTACCGTTTTTACAACGTTTGGCCCTGTCACGAACATGTAGCTGGTGTTTTCCACCATAATGGTAAAATCGGTCATGGCGGGCGAATACACTGCACCACCGGCACATGGGCCCATGATGGCAGACACCTGTGGTATCACGCCGGAAGCCTGCACATTGCGGTAAAAAATATCAGCATAACCTCCCAATGATCTAACTCCTTCCTGTATCCTTGCGCCGCCCGAATCGTTGAGCCCAACCATGGGGGCACCGGTCTTCATTGCCATGTCCATGATCCTGCAAATTTTTTCTGCATGGGTTTCAGATAGGGCGCCGCCAAATACAGTAAAGTCCTGCGCAAATACATACACCAGCCGGCTGTTGACCGTTCCGTAACCGGTAACAACGCCATCGCCGTAAAACAATTGGTCTTCCATACCAAAGTCTTTGGTGCGGTGGGTAACGAGTGCGCCGATCTCTTCAAAAGAACCGGGATCCATTAACAGGCTGATCCGCTCCCTTGCCGTGAGTTTTCCTTTTTTATGTTGTGCGTCTATTCTTTTTGTGCCACCACCCAGCTTCCCTTCCGCTATTTTTTCTCTTAATTTCTCCACTTTAGATTTCATCGCTTTGAGTTGAGTTATGAATTATAAGTTATGAGTTTCGAGTTATGAGTTGCTCTTTTTGAATTTTGCATTTTTCCTTTTACCTTCCGCCTTTCGCCCTCTCCCTTTTTCCTTAACCCTAATGCGCCAGCCTTCTTTTCCAACTGGTGGATTTGTTCTCCACTGGTTTAAGCACCTGCTGCTTTTCCTGCAGGTATTTTACCGCCACGATGGCCGCAATTTCCGCATTGGCTTTTTGTTTTTCTTTGATCTTTTCCGGGGTATAATAGTTCTTTACAAAATGGGTATCAAAGTGGCCGGAGAAAAATGCTTCGTGTTCAAATACGAAAGTGCCGAATGGCAAAGTAGTTGCCACGCCTTCAATTTTATACGCCTTAATGGCCTGCAGCATTTTCTGGATAGCTTCTGTTCTTGTTTTGCCATGCACCACCAGTTTTGCGATCATCGGGTCGTAGTAGATGGGGATCGTCATTCCTTCTTCATAACCATCATCCACCCTTATCCCCTCGCCTGTTGGTTTCACATATTTTGTGAGCGTGCCGATGGAGGGTAAAAAATTATTCAAGGGATCTTCTGCACAAACCCGCAGTTCAATGGCATGGCCATTCAGCACCAGGTCTTCCTGCCCGAAACTTAGTTTTTCGCCACGGGCAATCTTGATCTGCTCTTCTACGAGGTCGAGGCCGGTGATCATTTCTGAAACGGCATGTTCTACCTGCAACCTGGTATTCATTTCAAGAAAGTAAAAATTCATTTTATCATCCATCAAAAATTCCACCGTGCCGGTGCTGGTGTAATTGCACGACTTTGCTACCATAATGGCCGCATCGCCGATCTTTTTACGCAACTCGGGCGTAATGATGGCGGAGGGTGTTTCTTCCACCACTTTCTGGTGGCGCCGCTGTATGCTGCATTCCCTTTCAAAACCATGTATCACGTTGCCATGTTTATCTGCCACCACCTGCACTTCGATGTGCCTGGGTGAGGTTACGTATTTTTCAATGAAAACAGATCCATCACCAAAGGCGGCCTTGGCTTCGCTGATGGCACGTTCCATCTGTTCCTTCATGTCTTCCGGTTTTTCCACAATGCGCATGCCTTTACCACCGCCACCTGCCGAAGCTTTGATCAAAACAGGATAGCCAACCTTGTCAGCAATTTCAACGGCCAGTTCTACATTTTCGATCGCTTTGTCGATACCGGGAACCATCGGGATATTGTAATGGCTTACGCATTCTTTCGCAGCCAGTTTGGATCCCATGATCCGCATGGCTTCCGGGCTGGGACCAATAAAATTAATACCGGCATCTTCTACCTTTTGGGCAAAATCTGCATTCTCACTTAAAAAGCCATAGCCGGGATGAATACCATCCACGCCCAGTTCTTTACAGAAAGCAATGATCTTATCCCCGTCAAGGTAAGACTGATTTGAAGGCGCCGGGCCAAGGCAAACGGCTTCGTCTGCATATAAAACATGCGGCGACTGCCGGTCAACTTCTGAATAAACAGCAACGGATTTTATTCCCATCTTCCGGATGGTTCTCATTACCCTCAATGCGATCTCACCCCTGTTGGCAACTAATATTTTTTGCATGATTTAATTGATAAGTAGTAAGTGAAAAATAGTAAGTAATAAGTACCGGGTAGTAAGTGATAAGTTATTCCAGTTCTACGAGCACCTGGCCTTTTTCAACAGCCTGGCCGGCGGATACAGCAACCCGTTTGATGACGGCATCGGCGTGGATCATGATGCTGTTCTCCATTTTCATGGCGCCCAGTATCAACAACTTCTCTCCTTCTTTTACGGCCTGCCCGTTCTCCACGTTCACTTCCAGTACCATACCCGGCATTGGTGCTTTTACTTCCTTGATCACTTTACCGGAAGCAGTACCAAAGCCCATCTGCTCCAGCATCTGGTCGAGCTCATCTTTTATTTCGATGGTAAATACTTCGCCATCAACTTCCAGTTTTAATTTTTTACCGGTGGCATCTTCTTCCAGTAATCTTGCATTTAAAGAGCGGTGGTTGTGGAGAAGGTTAAATTCGGTGGGAGATTTTTTTACGAAGTCTGCTGCTTCAATGGTTGACTGGTCAAATGAAAACACAAACTCGTTGGCCTTTACTTTAAAGACCGGTAGGCTTTCTGACATATCGCAAGTAATTTTAAAAGTGAATTGATCCGTTTGCCACGTATTCGATCATGAATATACAACAACTTACAACTACATTTAAACAAAGGGCAAGTTGAAACTTTATCGCAAAGCAATGAATGACTTTTATCATGCTGTAATATGATTGCAGGATTTTGCCGGCAGGCTTATTTTAATTAGTTCATCGGCTAACAAAAGTCATAGCCTGTTGATACCGCCCGGGGTAATTTGGTGCCCGTTAATGTAAACCGATGAACAGTAAAAAAATAATTGTTTCGCTGCACGACGAAAAATTCAGGCATCGCGGCGACGAAATACTCCGCATAGAAGCCTTGAGCGATGCAGTATTCGCCTTTTCTGTTTCGCTGCTGGTAGCTTCGCTGGAAGTGCCTCAAACTTTTGAAGAATTAACTGTGATACTGAAAGGTGCCGTGCCTTTTTTTGCGACAGTTGCACTGCTCTTCCTCTTGTGGTACCAGCAAAATATATTCTTCCGGCACTACGGCTTAAACGACTTCAAAACGGTGGTATTGAATCTTGCTTACCTGGCAGTGATCCTGTTTTATGTTTACCCGTTGAAGTTTTTGTTTTCGTTACTGATCGGTTCATGGACGGGCATTGAACTGTTTCCCAAAGCTGCTGAAAAGCATCTCCCCGTTTTGATCAAAGAAGATTTTGCATCACTGATAATGGTGTTCAGCGCCGGTTATTTTGTTATTTGGTTGCTGCTTTTTTTGATGCACCAGCGTGCATTGCATTTTGGCAAAGCGCTTGAATTGAACAGGTATGAATCAGAATACACCCGTAAAGAAAGACGTGGGGCTGTATGGAATGCGGCTGTGGGACTTGCATCATTGCTGTTTGCAGCGATGCGTATGGAATGGCTTTCCGGAATTTGCTTTTTGTTGATACCGGTACTGCTTTTTATCAACCAGCGGCGCTTTAATAAAAAAATAAAGTCACGGAAATAGTTGCTGCGAACGAATCAGGCATGTTGTAACATGCACGACCTGTAACTACCAGCTTCAGTAAGGTGTTGTGTATGCAATTGATCGAGCAATGCAGCTTCGGCCGATTTTTTTACAAAGAACTCCAGGATATAAGCATACTGGCTGTTTTCGTAATAGGCTTCGTAAATATTGAGGTTATTTTTTGCACACAATTGGTTGAAGACGGCGAGGTCTGTTTGTGGATCGGTAACAAAGGCAAATACTTTGGATTCATCAGGAGCCGGATCGCCCTTGCGGTTGAACTGCAGCGCCAGGTAACCACCTACCTGCTTCTCCCTGATTCCAACCTCCGGGATCCGGGAGGAACGCTTTCCCTTGGTGAAAACAAAATTAAAATCTCCGTCTGCAAAGCGATGCTGTGCTATGTATTTGAATACGCCGTTGTGTTCGGATTGTTGCAGGGTTACATTATTGTTGCTGTTGGCGCTGCTGGTGTATTGCTCCCATTTATTAATGAACAGATCCTGGTCGAGTGTTGTTTCAAAGCAAACAAATTGAATTATCCTTACTGCTGACATAGGTACAAGGTAGGCTTAATATCCCGGTTTGGGCGATTTATTTGCATGATACCCATCATCTCACCCATCATAAAATTGAGCGCTGCCGCCGGCAGCCCTGCTATTGCAAACTGGAATAATTGTAATTTTACTTTCAAACAGACCCGGAGCAGCAGCTCTTATCGTTGTTGAAATACCTCTGAAATATGGATAAAAAAATTCACCTTGTTTTAGGAAGCGGTGGTGCAAGAGGCATGGCACATATCGGCGTGATAGAAATGCTGCAGGAAGAAGGTTTTGAGATCGTGAGTGTAACGGGTTGTTCAATGGGCGCTGTTGTTGGAGGTATGTATTGCGCCGGTTCGCTGACTGCTTACAAAAACTGGTTGCTCTCCCTGAATAAAAAAGCGGTATGGAATTTATTTGATTTTACTTTCAGTAAACAGGGTTTTGTAAAAGGAGAAAAAGTGTTGGGGATATTGAGAGAGTTGGCAGGTGAAAGAGAGATCGGGCAATTCCAGATCCCTTTTACTGCTGTGGCAACCGACCTGCTGCATAAAAAAGAAATTCATTTCACCGAAGGCAATTTTTACAAGGCATTGCGGGCCTCTATGGGAATACCCGGTGTATTTACACCCGTGGCCGCCATCAATTCTTTTATGGTGGATGGAAGTGTGTTGAATCCATTGCCGCTGAACCTGGTAAACAGGCAGGCAGGCGAAATGCTGGTAGCTGTCAATTTAAATGGTTTTACACCTGTAAGTGAACAACCTGCTGCTGAAACCGCAGTCGCAAGCACTGCAGATACCTGGACCTGGCTTAAAAAATACCTGCCCTTTACCGGTAATAAAACAAAACAGCAAAGGTTGCCTTCTTATTCTATGTTCAATGTGCTGAATACCTGTTATGATTTTACACAGGACAGGCTTACAGCAATGATGATCAAATCATACCCGCCTGACCTGCTGATTGAGATACCAAGAAATGCCTGCGCTGTATTTGAATTTTACCGGGCAGCAGAAATGATAGAGAAAGGCAGAACCGCTTACCGTGATGCCAGGCAGCTACAAACCTGTGCGAATGATATCAAAGGATCGGTCAATCAGGCTTGATGTCGTAAAATATTTTCAGCAGGTTATCTTCGCCGGGTACCGTTTCCAGTAAAAATGATTTTCGTTTTTTTCCATCAATGATCTCCAGTACAGATGTATTGGGAGGAATGCTGCCCAGGTTATCTCCTACAAAAGTGATGGTGTTGGAACCCGGCTGCAGGGTAACGGTAATGAACTGCGGATTTTTTTTTACCGGGAATCCCCGGGCGATCCATTTGCCATTGATATTGACTGAAATGCTGTCGCCATCTTCCACCGCATCATCCCACACCGCCAGGGTGATCTGTTTGGAAATGGATTTTACACTGGCGATCAGTTTTTCGTTTTGCTTTAACTTCTTATCATCCGGGTTATCGTATTCCTGGAAATGTGTTTCCTTACTTTTATCCTGTTCAAAATAAAGTTTGGCAGCAATAAAAGAAGCAGCGCTGTCATCTCTTCTCGAAAAATCGATCTTCATCTTTTTCTTCCCGAACTCAAATTCCATTTTTCCTTTGTTGGGAAGCCCGTTGTCAAAATTTTCTGCAAACAATACCAATATGTTCAACCCGGTATCGATCAGTATTTCATCGTGGTAAGCCTTGCGGTCTAAGTACAATTGTTCCTGCATCATCCTGCCATTCAGTGAAGCGGATACAATGTCGTTTTTATTGTAGCTTGACAGGTCAATCACGCCATCTCTTGTTGCCACATTGATCGTATCGAGCAATCCAAAATAAGCCGGCGATTGCGAAGGGCTGGTAATGCGGTCACTGTAATTACCCGTCCATGGAATGCCATTCACACGGGTTAATTTGATGTCAGTTTCTTTTAAAAAATGTAGCAATGTTTCTGCTGTAGTCCTGTAAATGCCGAGTGTATCGGTCTTGAGTGCAGGGTTATGGTTGGTTTGTATCCTGTTAAGTGTAAGTACGGGGTTGCCTTTAAAGTCGCGGCTGTAATCGAAGATGCCGTTCACAAAAAAAGTGGCATTGGAAAGGCTGAAAGGTTTTTCAGTGATCGCATATTTGTTTTTGCTGATGGCCAGCGCACGCCCGCTTCTTTTCACTAACAGTAAGGCATAGTCTGCAGTAAAACTATCGCATTGAAGGCTGATGCTGGCGGGATAAAGCAGGCTCTTTTCAGCAGCGCCCACCTGCAGGCGCATGTGTATGATGGAGGAACCTTTACCGGTATTACAGGTCATTTCCCAGGTACCCGGCCATGCATCTGACTGGGCAAAACTGAAACTGGTGGTAAACAATAAACAATAAAACAGTGTAAATTTTTTTCTGCTCATCCAATGCTGATTCTAAAAATTTTGATGGGCGAAAGATAAATGATAAAACGCAATATCTGCCCTGTGCTGCAGCAGCAGTGGTTAATTTAAGTATTCCTTCACTAAACATACAAAAGAGGCTGTACCAATGTAATCTTGATGCAGCCTCTTTGGCCTTATGGAAAGGGAGATATTCTTATTGATAAAAACTTTGAGACAGTGCGTTTGAAACAACTTTAAATCCATTTTCCTTCTGCACAAGTTCGTATTTGTTGTTGATGGCCCTGATATTCGGATTGGATAAATGTTTTTGGTTGTAAGGTTCCAGCATGTCTTCTTCATGTACCAGCCTTCCGGATGGATCGATGGTTCTTGCAACTACCCGGTAGTGAAAATGCCATGGGTTAAATTCGTCTTCCTGGCCGCTGGAGGTGTACGTATCATTGAAACCTTCAAATATAAGCTGGCTGGTATGGTGCGGATGTTCATGCAATAGTTCTGTGATGTCTATCATGTGATTCAGCTCGGGGTCTTCGTGTACAATGCCGCTGTCCCATACTGTAGCCCCGTTTAAGTATATCACGAGCCTGTTATCTACATGCTTTACATTGATCCAATATTCTTTTTTCATGTTTGTTTGATTGATTTTGATGTAATCGGAATTGTTTAACGTATACAAAAATCGGCAATGGCTTCAAGCAGTAGCATGACAAAAATTATATCGGTTTATGATTTTCACCCATCCGGTAAATAGTGCCGGGGCCGATGCTGTTTACAGCACGGGCCCCGGTTATCAATAGCTGGATTTACTCAAAAACCATGTATAAACCCAGGCAGATCACGAGAATTGAAATGGAAGTAAGCCCGAATAAAATTAAATTGTACAATTCGGGTATGGGATTAAGGATCGACAGGGCGCAACTGATGAATCCCAAAAATGCGCCGATCGCCATGCAGACGAAGCCCCTGAATTGCCGTTTGGCATTCTTCAGGCGGCGGTATTCTTTCAGGTGGGTCGAAATGGTTGGTGCATCCATGCCTTTGGAAACCAATTCCTCTTCAATGGTTTTAGGCTCCAGTTTGGCAGCGATCCATTGCTGAATAGTTGCCGCATCGATCGTGGCAGTTGGCATATATGACATAAGCAATCGTTTTTTGCAGTCTCTGATCCCGGTTCACTGTATCAACGCTGGCGTTAAAATATAATTTTTTTTTGATTTTGAACGGATGAGTTAAAAAAATAATCTTGGCGGCTTTCATTTTATGCTGCCGGTAAATCATTATTCTTTTCTATTCAATATCTTCAACGCTTCATTCTAAAACCATTGTATGAGCCGCAAACAACTGCTTCCCTTTATTGCATTATTGTTCCCCCTGGCATTGGCTGCACAGGATAATAAAGCCGATAAAAAGAAATGGGACGTCAACAATCCCGGAACGCCATCTAAAGAAGTTGCTTTTACTGTTAAAGAAGGTACCTGGATGAATGTAGATGTATCACCCGATGGAACCCTGATTGCCTTTGACCTGCTGGGCGATATCTATACCATCCCGGTTAACGGCGGGGCAGCAACAGCACTCCGGCAAAATCTTGCCATGGAAGTACAGCCAAGGTTCAGCCCTGATGGAAAAAAAATATTGTTTACATCTGATGCAGGCGGCGGCGACAATGAATGGGTGATGGATAAAGATGGCAGCAATGCCCGCCAGATCACCAAGGAAAATTTTCGCTTGCTCAACAACGGCGTGTGGTCGCCCGACGGTCAATACATCATCGCAAGAAAACACTTTACCTCGGGCCGTTCTCTCGGTGCCGGTGAATTGTGGATGTACCATATCAATGGTGGAGATGGCCTCCAGCTTACGCCAAGAAAAAATGACCAGCAGGATCTCAACGAACCCTCCGCCTCTGCTGATGGAAGATACATTTATTACAGTGAGGATATGTATCCCGGCGGTTACTTTCAGTACAACAAAGATCCCAATAACCAGGTATTTGTGATCAAGCGATTCGACCGTGAAAAAGGTACGATTGAAGTAGTGACCGGTGGGCCAGGTGGCGCAGCCCGTCCGCAAATATCACACGACGGAAAAACGCTGGCCTTTGTTAAAAGAGTAAGAACGAAATCTGTGTTGTATCTAAGAAATCTTGAAACCGGCGAAGAGTGGCCTTTGTACGACCAGTTGTCAAAAGACCAGCAGGAAGCCTGGACCATTTTTGGAATTTACACCGGCTTTTCCTGGATGCCCGATGATAAGAACATCGTTATCTGGAGCGGTGGAAAAATATTAAAGATCGCTGCAGACGGAACAAATGCAGCAACCGAAATTCCCTTTGTATGCCAGGTGAAAAAGCGTATCACCGATGCTGTTAGGTTTAAGCAGGACATTAACCCCGATGAATTCAATGTGAACGTGATCCGGAATACCATTACATCGCCTGATGGGAAATTCATTGTGTTTAATGCCTTGGGCCATCTCTGGAAAAAAGTATTGCCCAATGGAAAACCCGAAAGGCTTTCTACCGCAATTGACCAGGAAAGTGAACCCGCTTTTTCTGCTGATGGAAAATCACTGGTATATGTAACCTGGAATGATACTGCCAAAGGCGCTATTTTTCAGCTCGACCTTGTTGCTGTTGCTGCTGCGCCTGTAAAGGTCACTGCCGCCAAAGCGATTTACCGAACGCCGTCTTTTTCGCCTGATGGGAAAAAGATCGTTTACTACAAAGAAGAAGGCGACAATGTGATGGGAATTACCTTCAATGTGAACCCCGGTATCTATGTGATGGATGCCGATGGCAGCCATAGTGCATTTGTAAGCAATAAAGGAGATGCTCCACGGTTCAATCTAAAGGGCGACAGGATCTATTACCAGGCTGGCAATTCCTTTGGCTCCTGCAAAACAGACGGCAGCGACGACAAGCTTGTTTTTAAAAGTACCTACGGAAGCCAGTTCACTGTATCGCCTGATGGCAACTGGGTATCGTTTATCGACCTGCACGAAGTGTACGTAGCAGCCTTTCCGCATACCGGCAAAACAATTGAACTAACGGCTACGACTACCTCCTACCCGGTTAAGATCGTTTCCCGTGATGCAGGTATCAGTCTTCACTGGAGTGCAGACAGCAGGCAATTGCATTATACATTGGGTGATCAGTATTATTCTATTAACCTCGATGACCGTTTTGATTTTATCGCCGGCAAACCCGATTCCTTATTCAAAACACCTGAGAAAGGCATCGCCGTTAGATTAAAGGCAAAGGCAGATAAACCAGTTGGCAGTATTGCGTTTACCAATGCGAGGATCATTACAATGAACGGTGATGAAGTGATTGAGAATGGTACGCTGCTGGTGGAAAGTAATCTTATCAAAGCTGTTGGAAGTACCGGTTCAGTGAAGATTCCTGCAGGTACAAAAGAGATCGACTGCAAAGGAAAAACCATTATGCCCGGTTTGGTGGATGCCCATGCGCATGTAAATCATTTCCGGTCTGGACTGACACCACAAAAACACTGGCCTTACTATACTAACCTGGCGTATGGCGTTACCACTTCACATGATCCTTCTGCCAACAGCGAGATGGTGTTCGCACAAAGTGAAATGGTGAAAAGCGGCGAAATGGTGGGACCAAGAATTTTTAGCACCGGCACTGTTTTATATGGTGCTGATGGAGATTTTAAAGCCGTGATCAATTCTATTGAGGATGCAAGAAGTGCGTTGCGCAGAACCAAAGCTTATGGAGCCTTTAGTGTAAAAAGTTATAACCAGCCAAGAAGAGAGCAAAGACAAATGGTGATCCAGGCTGCAAGAGATCTGGGCATGGAAGTAGTACCGGAAGGTGGTTCCTTCTTTTATCACAATCTCAGTATGATCCTTGATGGGCATACCACGATTGAACATAATATTCCTGTTGCGCCGTTGTATGAAGATGTGATCAACCTCTGGAAGAATTCTAAAACAGCCTATACGCCCACCCTGATTGTTTGTTATGGAGCACCCAATGCCGAATATTACTGGTACCAGCATACCAATGTTTGGGAGAATGAAAAGCTCCTGCGGTTTACACCACGCTCTGTCATTGACACCCGCAGCCGTTTTAGAACAATGCTGCCGGAAGAAGAGTATGAGAACGGACACATACTCGTTTCAAAAAGCTTGAAAAAATTAAGTGACGCCGGCGTGAAAATTAATATGGGAGCGCATGGCCAGATACAGGGAATTGGTGCCCATTGGGAGATTTGGAGTATGAAACAGGGTGGCATGACTAATCTGGAATCGTTGAGGACTGCAACGCTAAACCCGGCACAAAGTCTTGGCCTGGATAACTGGATCGGTTCTTTGCAGGCAGGAAAACTTGCTGATATAATTGTGATGGAAAAAAATCCACTGGAAAGTATTTACAATACAGAAAGCATTATCTATACCATGGTGAACGGAAGATTATATGATGCATCGCAAATGAACGAGATCGGCAATTACAACAAACCCCGTGGTAAATTTTACTGGGAACAGTCTGGCAATTCAATGGCTTTTCCATGGCATGAATCCAGCAGGAGTTATGATAAAGGGCAGTTGGATGATTGAGGCGGGTTCGTCAATAGTGAATGGTGAATGGTCAATAGTGAATAGTGAATAGCCTTCCGCTTCGCCCCAGTTATCAAAAGAATAAAATCTGTAGTTATAGTTCTACAATTTTTCACTGGTAAAATCGACCATAAACAGGTTGTTATTACTAATTATTATCCTGTGAAAAGGAAGTTTCTTTGTATAGTAAATAAAGCAAAACAAAAAGAATATCCAATAATTTTTTTATTAAGAACAATAAAAGCAAATAAGTAATTTCCTTTGAAAACTATCCAACATCCATGATCCAATGCTATCTAAAACCAATTCCGCAGGGAATTTAAACACTGAAGAAAAATACACTGAAACCAAATCAAAATTCATACTATGTCCTTTATGTAACAAAGCTGCAGCCTAAACTGTATATAGGGAACCATGGCACAAAAAAATTACCACCGGATCAGCCGGTGGTTTTTATTTATCGTATACTTTACTAATACGTTTTACAACCGGCCTGCTATCGTTATTAATTCGGTAAAAAATGGTTTTCTTTGCAGCCGGTATGTCATTATTCATCTCATCATTAAATTCAGGCAGCAACGGAAACTGTTACTATGTAGGCAACAGCGAGGAGGCCGTTCTGATCGATGTGGGCATTTCCTGCCGGGAAATAGAAAAGCGGATGAAACAACTGGGCCTCAAGATGGAAAAGGTAAAAGCTATTTTTGTTTCGCATGAACACGGTGATCATATCAAAGGCGTTTCTACCCTGGCGAATAAATACAAACTGCCGGTTTATATAACTCCCCTAACGGCGAAGTATGGCCCCATTCTCATCAAACACCTGTCACGTACTTTTACAGCCCACCAGCCGGTTGTTATTGGCGGATTAATGGTTACGCCCTTTTTAAAAAAACATGATGCCAGCGATCCCCATAGTTTTATCATTTCTTACAACAATATCACTGTTGGCGTGATCACTGATATCGGCATCGCCTGCGAACAGGTGATCCATTATTTTAAACAATGCCATGCTGCATTTTTAGAATCTAACTACGATGAAGACATGCTGGAAAATGGCCGTTACCCTATTCATTTAAAGAACCGCATCCGTGGCGGTCATGGGCATATCTCTAACCGGCAGGCGCTTGAATTATTTAACCGGCACCGGCCACCGTTCATGACGCACCTTATTTTGTCGCACCTGTCAAAAGAAAATAATTCGCCGGAACTGGCAGCGGAAGTTTTTGCGGCTCATGCAAACGGAACCGAGATCGTTGTGGCGTCCCGTTACAAAGCCAGCGACGTGTATGCGATTGCTTCGGGCGGCATACATACGGTTCGAACTTTTACTCCGGTATCAAAACCCGTTCAGCTCGGCCTTTTTGAAATGATGTAATCTTAAACAAGCATTGATAATGTCAACCGCAATGCTGCGAAGCATAGTGAGATAACCGTTGCACAAAAAAGAATGAAGTTGTAACCCCGGCTTAGAAAAGCCAGCATTCAACTTCATCTCATGCAAACAATCCAAAAAAAAAATTTATTGAACAAGTACCTGTTGCAGCGTTTTGCTGCCGGCGCCTGTTACTTCAACCTGATAAGTTCCTTTTGTGAGTGATGTATTTACCAACACCGCATGCGATGCATTGCCTCCGGTTGTTGTTATTGCTGTTGTGTAGATTACCTGTCCACCTGCATTTGTCAACACAACCGTGTATTTGCCGGCTGGCTGGTTGCTGAACTGCAGGTTGATGGTATTATTCTCCAGTGGATTCGGGTAGATACTGATGCCGGTTTTATTATTGACAGGCAGTACATTCACCGTCTGACTGTATGTTGCTTTACCGTCTGGTTCAACGCTCCTGATGCGATAGAAATTATTGCCGGCAGAAGGGTTTTCATCAACAATGCTGTAAGCCGCAGCCGCATTGCCTGTTTTGGCAATGAGCGTTTTTATATTGCTGAAATGATTGCCATCTGCTGATCTTTCTACTTCATACTTTACAGTATTGATCCCGTTGTTCACCTTCCATTCAACGGCGATGCCCTTTTGCTGGCGATATGCTTTTACACTGGTAAAACCAACCGGCAACACCTGGTAAGTTCTAAATATGATCATGAAACGGTTAGCCGCTGCAGAAGCAGGATCCGCATTCACTGAAAAATCAACCGTTGTAAGGTCGTTCAAACCTACAGTGGTTTCTGTTCCAAGGTAATTGTCTTTCAATATGCCGGTAAGGCCGTTGTTATCCAGGTTGCGTGGCGTAAAGATGAGCTGGTAATTGCGTTGTGTTGTTCTTGTAAGTTTTAAGAACAGGGTATCTGTCACCTGCAGTCCGGGCCTTCTTTCTAATGTAAGCGCTTTTGAATGCCGCAACAATGCAAAGGTTTCGTTCACGTTGGCAAATTTCAGTGCATCTTCTGCATTTACCTCATCGCTGTAGGCATTGTCAAATTCCGCTTTTACACCATCCGCAAGAATGGTTGTGTTGTCTGCATTCAGCAGGTAAAGGTTAACGTTAAGGCTTTCTGCCGGTGATACAGCAGGACGGGCAACCGCATAAGTACCGCCATCTGTTTTATCGCTTTCGTTGATGGTGAGTGAAGCGCTTCCTGCAGCCGCAGTTTCAACAAAAAATGCCTGGTGGCTCAGTAATTCGCTGGTTTGTGCGCTGCCGCTTACCGATGAAGAAAAAGCGCCATCATTGTCAATGTCATCCAGCATCACATATCCGCCAACTGTATTAAGTGAAGGATCCCATACATAAAAACGTTTGATGAGATTTGTTCTACTGATATTGTTAAAGTCTATGGGCGAAGCATATGGATTACCGATGAGTGTAAAATTCCCAGCCACGGAAGATGCCGTAAATGCCTGGGCGCCTGTTTGTAATTGCCCTGCACTGCTAAGCGTGGTGGCGTTGGTGTTAGCGGTTACATAATTGGCGGTATTCCTGTCTCCTCTCACAAACAGGAAGTAGCCGGTATTGTCTGCGCTGCCACTGGTTCCCGGCGAAACACTTACCAGCGTACTGGCAACGGGCGAAAGTGTTTGTGTGGATACATCCCATACTTTTAAAGAAGAACCGGAAGCTGCATCCAGGCCAAAGCCACCTGCCGGGCCTGTGATCAATGTGCCGGCACCGGGGCTGTACACACCGCTGTTCTGCCAGCTGTCGTAAATAGTGTTTGAATTGGTAACAGGTGCCGTGATCAGGCGCCAGGCCCTTCTTGCTGCGATGTAACGCTGCACAATGAACTTGCCACCTGCCGTATAATCAAAACCGCCACCCACGGAAGCTACCCTTGCAGTACCGGAGGAATTGGAAGCCAGGGTGATATTTTTATCTACCAGGTCGATGGTACCCAACGTTGGGGTAAGCGTACCTGTTAGACTGAATGACTGATCGATCAGTACCCCTGCTGCATTGTCTACTTCAAGGTCTTTCATGGCTGCAACGGTAGCCGCAGATCCGGGGAAGCTTTGCTGGGCGGAGCCGTTCAATATGATCGCACCATTGTTGGTGATGGTTCCGCTGTTGGAATAAACACCGCTGATACTTAAACTTCCGGTGCTGGTAATGCTGATAGAAGCACCTGCAGCAATGCTGATGTCATTTACAACGATATTTCCTGCAATGGCCGGGTAATTTGGCAAGCCTCCCGTTAAGGTAAGGTCAATGGTACCTGATGGTACGCTTCCACCACACCAGTTACCGCTGTTGTTCCAGTCTGTATCTACAGTACCTGTCCATACACCGCTAGTAAAATCGATCGTTACATCGTCGGTTGAAACAGCGCAGGGCGCATTGGTAATGGACCATCGCAACACGTAGGTAGTTCCCGCCGTGCCGCTGAAGGATGAAGTTGGGCTGGTGGATGCTGCAAAGGACCCGCCGCTGCCGCTGATGATGCTCCAGCTTCCTGTTCCGGTTACCGGTGTATTGGCAGCAAGTGTGGCAGATACGCCGCAGATACTTTGATCCGGTCCTGCATTGGCTGGGGTAGGCGCCGCCGATAGTGTTATTACAGCACTGCCGGTTTTATCGCCTGCCTGTGCATTGCAACCAGCGTCTGTAAGTGTGCTGATGGTATACGTGGTATTGCTTCCCGGGGTAACACTCACCGTTACAGGGTCTGTGCTTCCGGAGAAGGCAGCGCCGCTTGACAGCGTACCGCTCCATGGACCGGTGCCGGTTACTGCAATGCTTAATACAGCAGATGAGCCCGAGCAAATGGTTGCTGTACCGCTGAGTACGCCGGTAGGATTATTTCGTGTAACCACTACCGGTTGTACATCTGAACAGCCGCCCAGTGATACCTTTCCTTTGATGTAATAGGTACCCGCAGTCCCGATCGCTGATGGTGAAGCCAGCGAAAGCGTGGCTGCTGCGTCCGTCCAGTAGGTATAGGTTAAACCACTGGTTGATCCTGCTGTGACGGCTGCTGCGGTCAAGTTAACAGTTGCAGGTGAGCAGAATGGTGCCGGGTTGGTTATAATCAGAGTAGGTGTAGTACATGGTAATTGTTCTGCTAAAGCGATATCACCAAATGCTGTAATGCCTGTAACCTGTGTACTGGTAGAAGTTTTTGTACCCACCGTTGGATAAGACCAGCTACCGGAATACCTGCCTGCAATTAAATTGGCCGTATTGGTAGAAGCGTCTTTGTCTGCAGCGATAAAATTAAACACTGCACTATAGTTGGTAAAGGTAGTTGTTACATTGGTAAGCGTCCAGTAGCGGTTAATGGAGAGCGTGCCATCGAGGTAAGCTGATACCAGCAATGGATGATCAGTAGCGGTCGTTTTTACGGTAACGTTCCCGGCCACTGAAACACTTGCAAAAGTGAGTGTTACAGGCGTGTAGTTGGTTGCATCGCCAATATCGAAGGTTCTTGCCACATTTACGCCCGTAGCAATATTTCTTTGTTCGTTACCATAAATATAACCACTGGTGCGGCTTACACTTCCGGTGCTGCTGATAATAACAGTACTGCTGCCCGTTGTAATGATACCGCTTGTAAATGTAAGCACGCCGGTGATGGTAGTACTAATTGTTTGATTGATGCCGGCTGCATTATTTAAAATAAGATTTCTGAAGGTTGTGTTGCCTGTACCACCAATCGTTTGCGCCGATGTACCACTAAAGGTAACGGTACCCGTTCCGGCTGTATATCCTGCCGCACCTACATTGTTGATCCAGTTTCCTGCAAGCACAATGTTCCTGTTATTTGTTGTATTGCTGAGCACACCTGAACTAATGGTAAGGTTGCCATTCACGGTTATATCAGTTGTTGAAATGATCTTGTTCCCCGAACCTGCTATCGTTAAATGATAATAGGTCTGGCTCCTCATCGTGGCACTGCCGCCGTTATAGGTAACCATATTACCGGTAGCTGTGGAGGTAAGTGTGGTAATGGTTAACGGCGTGGTGCTGCCCAGTGATAATTTGGCATTGGTACCTTGTACAAAGGTTGTTCCGGTGAGTGTGCCCACTACAATGGCCGTACCTCCAAGATTATTGGTGAGCGTTCCTGCATTTACATCGGTTACACCGGCACTCCGGATGTCACCTGCGCCTGACCAGGTTTGAGTGGCGCTTGTTCTGATGGTTCCTGCATTGAAGGCAAGCGCCGTGGTATTATTTTGTACGATGCCGCCCGCAAATACCAGCCTGCCAACCGTTGTAACTGAAGTCGCAGTAAAGGTAGAGGTGCTGCCTACAGTGACCAGCCCGGTAAACGTACTGATTCCGGTACCGTTATTGTCCAGGAATGCACTGGTACCGCTTAATGTGGTAGTACCGTTTACAGTAAGGTTCCCCTGTGTGCTTACTGTCAGTAAGCCTGTTACACTGAGGTTCCTGAAGGTATAGTGAACGGTTGCAGCGCCTGCCATGGTAACACCGGTGGTGGCAGTTCCTGCGATATTCAGATCTGCGTTACCCGTTACCGTTATACCCGTACTAAAACTCATATTGACCGTTCCGGTGAGTGTTTGATTGTCTCCTACTGTGGCACCACCGGCAGAAAATGTTCCTGCCGTATTGGTAAAGCCTGAAGTAAAGATCATATTGGCAGGTGTTGTAACGGCGGAAGATACCCACCGCCCGGTTGAGTTATGTGTTACAAGACCGGTAAAGGTTGAAACACCCGTATTATTATTGTCTGTAAAATCACCTGCGCCGGTAATACTGGTTGTTCCGGAAACGGTAAAATTGCCCGAAGTGTTTACCAGCAATGTACCCGTAAGCGTTAGGTTGCCCGGTATCACGTAGTTCATAGCTGTGCCCGAAAACCTTACGCCGCCAGCACCGGTGATGGTAAGATCGCCGGAACCGGTTATCGACAAAGGATTGTAGAATATCATGAGAATGGTGCCGGTCAAAGTTTGACCACCTGTTACAGTAGCACCACCGGCGTTAAATGAACCGGCAGTATTGGTAAAGCCTGCTGTGAACACCATATTGGCTGCGGTAGTAACTGCTGTTGACGTCCATGCGCCGGTTGAGTTATGTGTTACCGGGCCCGTAAAACTGGTGACGCCGGCGTTATTATTATCCCAAAAAGCACCGGTACCTGTGATGGATGTAGTGCCGCTTACAGTGAGATTCCCGGTAGTGGAAACTGTCAGTCTTCCCGTGAGGGTTAAATTCCTCACAGCATAATTGATGGCAGTTCCACCAAAAGTGGCACCTGTAGTGGCTGTTCCGGCAATGGTAAGGTCGCCGTTACCAAGTATCGTTAAGCCGCCCGAAAAAGCCATATTGACTGTTCCGGTAAGCGTCTGGTTGTCGCTGATGGTGGCACCTCCTGCATTGAATGCGCCTGCTGTGTTGGTAAAGCCAGATGTGAATACCATGTTTGCAGGTGTGCTAACCGTGGTTGAAGACCAGCTACCGGTAGAATTATGTGTTACCAAACCGGCAAAACTGGTGATGCCGGCATTGTTATTATCGCTGAATGCGCCCGTGCCGGTAATATTGGTAGTACCACTCACGGTAAGATTGCCCGTGGTACTCACGGTTAAAAGACCGGTGAGGGAAAGATTTCTTACCGCATAGTTGATACCGGTTCCACCAAAGGTTACGCCCTGCGATGCTGTTCCTGCAATGTTCAGATCGCCGTTACCCGTAACCGCTAGTCCACCGGTAAAAGTCATATTGACCGTTCCGGTTAGTGTCTGGTTGTCTGTTATCGTGGCAGCGCCCGCATTGAAAGCACCGGACGTATTGGTAAAGCCGCTTGTAAATACCATATTGGCAGGCGTCATTACGGTGGTAGATGTCCATGAACCTGTAGAGGCATGTGTTACTGTACCGGCAAAACTTGTGATGCCTGTATTGTTATTGTCGTTGAATGCGCCGGAACCGGTGAGTGATGTAGCACCGCTTACAGTAAGATCACCAGTAGTGCTTACCGTTAGTAGTCCTGTTAAAGTAAGATTTCTTACTGCGTAGTTGATGGCTGTTCCACCGAAAGTTACGCCGGCCCCGGTTGTACCGCCAATGGTAATGTCTCCGTTGCCCAATATCGTGAGCCCGTTTACGAAACTAACATTCACTGTGCCGGTAATGGTTTGATTGTCGGCAATGGTAGCGGCACCTGCAGAAAATCCGCCGGCGGTATTGGTTATACCTCCATAAAAAAACATATTGGATGCTGTGGTAACCGCTGTGGAAGTCCAGGTTCCGGCAGTTTTTGTTACCATCCCTGTAAAAGTGTTCACCCCTGTGTTACTAAGATCTGAAATAGTTCCTGCTGTTGTAGTGGTACCTGCTACGGTTAAAGTGCCGGTAGCAAGATTGAGTGTTGCGCCTGTATTAACAGTAAGATTCCCTGCATCGGTCAATGAAAAGGTTCCCAACGTTAATGTGCCATTCGTTCCTCCTCCTACAACAATATTGCCCACGCTGTTTGCAGGGCTCACATTGAGCGTAACGGTATTGCCATTCTGAATGGTGACCGTACAACCTGAACAGGCATTTTGTCCCGGGTAGTCTGTGGAAGCAGCCCATGCTGTACCATTGTATTTCTGCCAGCTGGCCGATGCATTCCAGTTCATAGTGGCAGCATTGGAACGATAGTCTCCCGCTGCCGGCTGGGTCAGGGCTGCCCCGGAAATAAGGAGCGCCAGTGCCAGTAACAGGCTGTTCAAACCGGTGATGTGAAAACGCTTTGCTAAGTTGCTTTTTTGATTGGGTACAAAATAAGACGGGCAAACATTGGGATGTTTAAGGCTTGTCATGTTATTGGATTATTTGGATATGCGTTGTGATAACGTGCGATCGCCTCCTGTAGTATTTTGTCTATATGTTTTTGGAGGATTTACTATAAAATAGTTGGAAAAATCATACTATTTGGCCAGCATGATGGCATAAAATACAATCTCTTTTTTTCCCTGATCTTCATCAGCTAAAGAAAATAAAGCCATGATTTCATCGTTGATGGTACACTGCAATGGATTGAATTTGCCAACCGCAAACCGGTAAAATGAGTTAATTTTAAATTGCAGTATTATTTACGCCGTGGATGAATGTGTTACTACCGGGGCAGTTGCCTGTGAGGTACTCATTTCTAAATCTGCAAGTTGAACAAACTACTTCTTATACTATCGCTGCTGGCCTTTCATTGCACTGCTTTGTGTCAAAACTATATCAGGGGGCAGGTAATGGACAAGCACTACCAGCGGCTGGGCTCAGTTAAAATCGCTTCTCTTGCCACCCGGCAGCAGTACAAAACCGATGCGTACGGCAATTTTGGTTTTCCTTCACCGGTTACGCAGGATACACTCAGTTTTTCTTACGATGGTTACGATACGTTAAGCGTTGTTGTAAAAGCGGATGAATACGCCCGGATCACCCTTACAGCATTACCCTCTTCTGTTATCTTTACCAAAGACAACTTCTCCCTGATCATCCGCAACAGGGATATGCCCGTGGCAGAACGCTCCATCCGGGAGGAGACCTACAATCATTTCGATGAGTTTAATTTTCTCCGCACTGCCCAGTCACCGGGCATCGCTTTTTCTGCCAATATCAACAGGGCATCTTACAGTAATATCCGCCGGCTGATCAACGAAATGGAAAGCCTGCTTCCGCCACATGCGGTACGGATAGAAGAAATGTTGAACTACTTTAATTTTAATTATACCGAGCCGCAGAAAGACAGCATGTTTCACTGTGCATCTTACATCAGCAATTGCCCGTGGAATAAGAACAATGAATTATTGTTTGTGAATATCAGCGCAAGAAGGATCAACATGTCAAAGATCCCTCCGAATAACCTGGTTTTTTTAATAGATGTTTCCGGATCTATGGACATGCCGAATAAACTACCATTGCTAAAGTCGGGCTTCCTTAAAATGGTAAAGAATCTTCGGGCACTGGATACCATCTCTATCGTAACATTTGGCGACAAGGTAAGCCTGCTCTGCGAAGGTATACCGGGCAATGAAAAAGAAAAGATCGCTGCCATGATCGAAAAGCTGGGAGCTGATGGCCCCACCCCGGGTGAATCTGCCATAAAACTCGCTTTCAACGTGGCCTGGCGGCGTTTTATCAAAGGTGGTAATAACAGGATCATTTTAGCAGCAGACGGTGATTTCAACGTGGGCATCTCCACCGAAAAAGACCTGGTTTCTCTGATTGAATACGAAAAACAAAAAGGCATTTACCTCACCTGCCTGGGCGTTGGATCGGGCAATTATAAAGATTCCAAGCTTGCGGTATTGGCTCAAAAAGGCAATGGTAATTTTGCCTATATCGACAACGAGCAGGAAGCGGAAAGGGTGCTGGTGACAGACCTTACCAAAACACTTTTTACGGTGGCCGATAATGTGTATGTTTCCATGAATTTTAATCCTGCTGCAGTAAAAGCGTACCGCCTGCTGGGTTACGAAAATGACAACCGCTTTGTAAAAGACTCGGTGATACAACTGAAAGGTGGCGAGATCGGTTCCGGCCATTCCCTGATGGCGATCTTTGAAATGGTACCGAACACAGATAGCACAGCGGTAAACAATTGGGCAGCCGATCTGCAGGTGCATTACAGGATACCAATGCGTGTAAAACAGTATACTACCGGTTACAGTTGTCCGAATTCCGTTTCAACTTTAAAAGAAGCAGATATCAGCCTGAAAAAAGCCATCAGCGTGGCGATGTTTGGCATGAAACTGAAAGATGCGGAAGATGCTAAAGTGATGAGTTGGCGAAGCCTGCAAAAGTTTTCGGCAGGTTGTTTCGACAAAGAGAAATTTTTAGAGAAGGAGTTTTTACAACTGATCAGCAAGGCTAAAAAAATGTACACTCACCGCCGCAGGTATTCAAGCGATGAATAATTGCAAAAGCTTTAAAAAACTTATGCTGCTTTTTTGCCGTGATGTCCCCATTGTATTTCGTAAGTGATACCCGCCAGTAAAAATTGCTGGTTGATATGTCCCCAGGTATAAGTGTATTCGATATGAGGCGCCCATTTGCCTGCCTGAAAGAGTAAACCTGCGCCTGCATTGGCACTCCAGAAGTTTAATTGCTTGTTGTGAATATCGTGTTCGTCAAAAACAGTTTCCTTTTCAGCGGTATGACTGATGCCCACAACCGGGTAAAATTTCAGGTGTGAACGAAGGGTGACCAGGTAATGAAAATTGAGATCGATGTCCCACGCAGATTCTCTTGCCATCTCTTCTCCGGCTACTTTATTAACCGGGAAGAAGCGGTTTACTTCAACGCCCCCGGTAAGCTTTTCGTTGAAATGCCAGAAGCAGCTAAGATTCATCCCGTTCATTTGCTGGCGCATGTTGCGGATCATCGCAGCATCAATACTCATGGTATGCTGGGCGGTTGCATTGCTGCATAAAAAGAAGAGGATCAGCAATGGTTGAAAGCGTATCATCATTTTCATAGCACAAAACAAGCACGGAAGCTTTACCCGCTTGCTGACGCACATTTCCTTCCACAATGATTATTATCAGGATGCATCGCATTTGTTGAACCAGCAATGTGTGTGTCAGGCTGCTTTGCTGTACGCTGGTCTTACGAGCCAACTGCCGTTATTGGGTTTTCGTACCAGCAGCCAGTAAATGAAAAAGGCTGTAGTGCAGGCACCGATTGCGATCATGCTCCATGCAGGCAAAAAAGGTTGCAGGTTTACGAGGAGGCCATCTTTACCGAATTGGCCGAATCCAAAAAGTGAAGGTATCCGGTACCAGTAATAAAAAGACACACCTGCGGCAGCGAAAATATTATGGAGCGTTCTTTTGTATAATTCCGGGATATTCTTTTGCAGCAGTACATACAGGAGCAAAGAAATGGCAAAACCTGTCATGGGCATCTTGTACACCGCCAAAAAAGTTTGAAGCGAACTGATACTGTTTTCATCAGGCACATGAAACCAACCCCAGATAAAACCGGGCAAACCACCGGTGATGAGCAGGGCGCTGATCTGTTGATACCTCGTTTTTGCATCAGCCACAGCGTTGATGTTTACAGCAGAGTCCGGGCAGGGTACCACGCAATTCCTGCATTGGCTGCAATGTGCATTGGGCACAGACATCAGTGCATTGCCGCCGTATAATTTTTCAACTGGATGTACAGGACATAGGCCGGAACACCAGGCACTTTTCCATTCATAAAAATAACTGAAAATAATTCCTGTGATGGCCAGGCCAATGATCAATGCGGCAGTGGCATGTCCCGAATTATTAAATACCGCATGGCGCAGCGGAACGATCACAAACAGGGCGATCACGGCGGCAAGGTTGAGTTTGCTTGATTGTGACACCGTTAATCTTTTCTTCCTGGTGAGGCCGAGATGGCGTGGAAGCAACACCGTTGTTCCCAAGGGGCATACATTGCGCCAAACGCCCGGGGCCACCACAAATATTAATGGAGCCAACGGTATCAGGATATTCCAGAAAAGCAATGTACCTGTGGCTGGAATAAATAGCAGGCAACTTAAGATCGTGGCGCCTGCCAACCATAGTGCGAACTGCACCGTTCGCCAGGCGATGATGGAACGTTTCGACAATTGATCGCCTGATTTAAAACTGCTAACTGCTCTTGCCATAAAACCTGTTTAGAAAGGTAACTTTTACACAGGTGACAAAATAAATAAAACCGTTTTTTTTAAAAGATGATTTAACTCATATACAAAACTGAATTCTACGACTGCCCGGGATGGGTAAGGGTAAAAAAACTATGCGTACTTTTAAACAAAAAAATATGCCCGAATCTAAAAGCAGACATGCTCATAAACATGCACCACATCACGAAAAACACCCTGTGCCGCCCTCTAACTCCATGAGTAGTAATAAAAGGGTCGTTATTATCGCCATCATTTTTTTTGGAGTGATCGGACTTACCATTGGTTTTTTAATAGACTCTTCCAGTGTGTTGGTGTTGCTCGCCGGTGCGGTGGTAGGCATTGCCGCCGGTTATTTTGCCGGGCAGGAACTTAAAAAAAGTTTATCCGGGAAGGGATAGTTTTTTAATAACTGGTTACAGAGTTGCAGGAGATACTGATCGGTCGAGGCATGATGGTTTGCACCAGTTTAGCTTAGATAGATTGAATGAGCCACGTATATCATGATACCATAAAGAAATATGGATGCAGTATTAAATGTGCTACTCAGTAATTCTCTTCCATTGGTCTTGAAAAAACTTCGCTCGCCGGAACCATTTTACCATCGAGGCAAATGCAGTACTCTCCGTCTTTTGACAGTTCTTCTTTCAATTCCCGTTCTATCTCGGTCATGTCCTTCAGGAAATTATTTATGGGGAGTGTGATGTGGTTGATATACCGGCCCGTTCTGTCGAAAGTATCTGATAACTCATCTTTAAAGAGTGACAGCCCTTCCGCAATGGCCGCCTTTTTTTCTACGTAGGTATCTTTTAAATAGTGTTGAACGCTGTCGAGGTTTTTGCCAAGGGATAGATACAGCATGCCGGGAGTAGTTGATTTTTCCATGTTGCAATCGTTTAGTGCAACGGCGTAATTTCTGTGCCAAAAAGCATTGAAATAAAGGTTGTCTCCGGTAGGATGAGTCATTATGATATTGCTGTTGGATAACTTTTACAACTTGTGAATAATTACCCGGATTTACTGCAAAATCATATTTTATAAAATAATTTATTGTTCACAAAACGGGGAAATCAATGCACAGAATTCAGCCAGTGTTTTTGCTCATTCCGGGATTTTTTTTCACGCCCTGGCCTCTTGCTGAAATTCTGTAAGGGGAGTTTGCAGATTAAAAT